>Ga0210384_10000480_pt1 | contig 61123 bp, 67 predicted proteins | sample IncBWH2MmetaG_FD_160574 | JGI IMG/M metagenome (GOLD analysis project Ga0210384, IMG submission 160574) | Forest soil microbial communities from Barre Woods Harvard Forest LTER site, Petersham, Massachusetts, United States - Inc-BW-H-2-M | ecosystem: Environmental > Terrestrial > Soil >...
TAGCGCTGCGCTTAAATCAACGCCCACGACACACTTTAGGTTTTCAGACTCCCGCGAGTAAACTGCAAGAAAGTGTTGCGTCCACCCATTGAGACCACCGCGTTAATCAGGCATGTGGACTACTTCCGAGTTGCCCGTGACTCGGGCACAATCCAAAGGGCGTTGATAAATTGTAGCTCCCGTCACAAACGCACCTGTTGCGTCTTCGTTGAATGTGATAGGTTCTAGCGCCAAATGCAGTTCGTCGCGCAATCGCAAAAAATGGGTGGCGTCGCGGTGATCCATTGCCAGGGGCGCCTCGTGGTCAGCGACGGAGTTCGCGCGCTGCAGGAAGAAGTCGAAAGGCACAGCCTGGAAACGAAAAAATACGTCCTGGACTTAGGTGGAGTGGACTACCTGGACAGCGGAGCCTTGGGCGCACTGGTTCGACTCGTGGGCACGCTCCGCGCCCATCATGGCGATCTCAAGCTTTGCCAGGTTTCGCCCTTCGTACAAAACGTCTTGCGGGCCACGAACCTGCACAGCGTGTTCTGCATGTATGACACGGAAAAAGACGCCCTCGCAGACTTCGCGCAGCGGGCCGCACCGGTCGAACCGCGCGCGTGGTCCTCGCACACCAGGGTCTTGTGCATAGACCCTTCCAGCGATCTTCTCGCTTACATGACGGTCGTGCTCAAGCGCGCTGGCTTCGAGGTAAAAACCACGCGCTATCTGGCCGACGCCTCCACGCTTCTCTGCGCCATGAAACCGCGCGTGATCGTGTGCGGCCCTGGAGTGCAGTCTAGTAGTCCTGCCTTCGACAAGTTTCACCATCTCAATCCCCACGTGCAATTCCTCCTTCTTCCTACCGATTTTCATACCCTCGATGCGAGCGACGCCGGTCTCGACCTCGTCAATCGCGTTAATGAACTGCTGCAGGGGCAAGGCTGACCTTCCGCCCGTCCCACAGCTACTCTGATTCGTCCAGAGCGAATCAAGCCGAAGTCCCGATTAGTCGGATTATCGGAGACTTGCCGTACCAGGACTCCACTTGATTGCATAACAGTGTCGACTCCCTCGACCCAAGTAAACTTTGGTTGCTTGACGACCAGAGGTTGGGAGGAAGGAGCCGAACATGTTGATAGGCGTAGATTATCACCCCAGCTTTCAGCAAATCGCATTTTTGGTGGAAGAGACTGGCGAATGTAGCGAACGACGATTGAATCACAGCGATGGGGAGGCCGATAAGTTCTATCGAGACCTGCAGCTGCGAGGAGTCCACGTACGAGTGGGGATGGAGGCGACTGGATATTCCCGCTGGTTCGAACGACTGCTGGCCGAGTTGGGTTTTGAGGTGTGGATCGGCGATCCCGCGGAGATCAAGGCCAAGCGCGTCAAGAAGCAAAAGACCGATCGCCAAGATGCGCAACTGCTGCTGAAGCTGATGATAGAAGATCGCTTTCCGCGAATCTGGGTACCCAGTCCGGAAAATCGCGATGTGCGTCAACTGCTTTGGCATCGGCATCGGCTGGTGCAGATGCGCACGCGGATCATGAATCAGCTGCAGGCTCTGGCGATGAATGAGGGCCGGCGCTGGAAATCCAAACTGTGGAGCGAACAAGGGCGAGCAGAACTGGAGAAGCTGGCGTTGGCTCCTTGGGCCAGCCGACGCCGACACGAGTTGCTGGAGCTGTTGGACCGGATGAATCCGACCATCGTGGAGTTAACCGCAGCCGCGGAGCAGGAAGCCAGGAAACGACCCGAGGCGTTGCGGTTGATGACCCATCCTGGCGTTGGCCCGCTTACGGCACTCGCCTATGTGTTGATCATTGGAACTCCGAGCCGATTTCATCGTGGCAAGCAGATCGGCAACTACGTGGGGATGATCCCCAGCGAGGACTCCAGTGGCGGCAAGCAACAGCTCGGGCACATCAGCAAGCAAGGCAACTCGTTGTTGCGCTTCTTGCTGGTGGAAGCTGCTCAAGCCGCTGTGCGGAACAATTCGGACTGGCAACGTAGGTACATGCATCTGGCGATGCGTCGGCACAAGAGCATCGCCAAGGTGGCGATGGGGCGCAGGCTGGGAGTCCGCTTGTACTGGATGTGGCGAAACGGCTGCGCGTATTCGCCGTCGATGGAGTTCGGTTCGTACGCGGGACAGCTCGGTACCGGACATGGTGTGAAGTAAACACCGTCCACTTGGTTGGGCATCCCGCTCCCTGCAAAGGGAGTTCGAACAAGTAATCATGGTCGACGTATAGATCGAAGAGATGTTTGGGTCGGACTGAAACCGACCGAAAGATTACCAACGAGCCGTGGTCGCCGATGCAGAGGTCAACGAAGCGAACCAGACCACTCTGGGGACTGAACGGAGAAGTGTCGTCAAAAAGAGTTTGACAGGGCCGACACTGTTAGAGATGTCCGGTTACCCGACTTACCAGGACTTAGCAGGACGCCGCTACTCGACCGTGAAGCTTGCGGTGCGCCAGCCCGTGGTTTTTCCTCTCGAATCGGTTGCCTGAACGTACAGCCGGTACGAACCCTTCGGCAATCTGCTGATGTCGATTCCTCGTCCTATGGTAATCACCGGATTTCCTGCTTTCACGTAGGGTGTGGCACTTATATGCTGAGAATCACTCTTGAGCTCGCCGGTCTTCAGGTCAACAATGCGTATTTGAATTTCGACCGTCGCTTGGGGCCCTACCCCGAGCAGTGGGTCATAGACCTCAAAGTAGGTGTACAGCGTCTCGCCTTTTTTGAACCGCGTGTTCCCTGTTGGTTTGAATTCAATATCGTTGCTTACGAGAGGCACGTAATTTCCAGGAAGTTTAGCCGTCCAGGCACCCGGTAATTTGGGGTGGTGCTGTGGCGAGTACGCGGACACATCCTCAACTTGCTTGCAGAGGGATATTGCGCTGATAGCAAGCTCTTTTCCGTCGTAGCTGTCCACGGTCAGAGGGATTTCGGCTCGGCCAAACTTCGTTCCGTCGCTGAGGACGACCCGAAGATCGTATTCGCCGGGAGGCACAATAAATTGCCGTTCATAACGAGTCAGAGCGTCATTTGAATGGGGAGCACCGTACCTGCCGTTGAACCCGTGACCTGGTTCCGCAGAGTCGAAAAAATCGCTGAAGCGCGTTATGAGGCTCCCATCTTTCTTGAAGACCGCTCCCAAGACTCCGATCGTCCTCGCATCACGCTTAAGGGATTTCCAAGGCCAATCGAGAGATACGTGAACACGAGCGGCGTCATTGTCCGTGTGGAAGGCGATCGCCAAAGGTGAGATGTCGATGTTGCTATGCGTTGCCGAACCGAGATCGCTTTCCATTTGTTTGCCAAGCGTCGTTCCGGTCAAAGGGTCTGAAGCGGAATGCTTACTGTTGCAGTACTCACCGCGGGCCAAAACTACAGCATTACGGCGATTCACCTTCACTTTGATCTGATGACAGCTCCCCTCGGGAGACTCGGGGGGCGCATAGGCAATGAGATAATAAGGAGGCTCAATCTCTCCAACAACGTTCGGTGGCCATTCAGCGGTGCTCCACTTTCCTCCTCCCGGGCCAATGTATTCCGTGTGGTGGCCGCGGTTATCACGAACGTTCCAGTACAGGCTTCGTTCGTATGTAACCTTTTGTACCGTCTGCTCCATACCGTCCTCGAGAACTTGAAAGTCAACAACAGCTAAATCGCGAATCACAACGCCCTCTATAATGTCGTTTGCAACTTGCATTTCCCCGGCGAAGTATGCCCGAAACAAGTTCGTGGTGTCCTTTTGTAGTGCCCAAATCGCTCCTTGTCATAGACGATAGCGGGCAGCAGAACCTCGTTGGTTTCGACGCGGATGGCATCCTGAGCGAGCGCGACCGGGGAAGAAGCTGTGGAGACGCATAGCAGAGAAATGAGAAGAGCGAGCTTACAGCGTGCGTCGAGGAATATGCTTTTCTGCTTCCAAGCGAAGGCCACGAGTCTCCTCTCCACCACATCGCTGAACTACAGCACTCAAGAGTCCTAAGAATAATGATGCAGTCTAAGGTCGAGGGAGGTACACACAAGGTTCTCGCGTAGCAACCAGGTGCCTGGTAAACGCGGTTACCGGAGAAGTGGAGTCCTACTTGGCGTCCGCCGCTTGCAGCCGCGATTCTATTTTGCAGGGGACTTCTTCTTCGACAATGAAAGCCCCTCTAGCGCCTCGTCGCACCAACGCAGCATCTTTTCGCGCCACGCAGGTTCTTCCTCGAAGAATCCCTTGAGGAGCGGCGCGTCCCGCAGAATTGCTGTCTTCCACTGTTGTGGTACATCGCGTTCATACTTACCGACCCGTTCCGATTTTTTCTTACTCCTACCTAGAAATGCGGGGGAGCGCCCGGTGCGGTACCGGAGTTCACGCAGAATAAAGTGCCGATGCTGCGCCGCGTTGTAGGGAATCTCGAATATTCCCGGATGGTCGAACCCAGCGACAGCCTGAACCTTGCGACTCCGTCCGCGTCCATCTCGCTTTGCGTATTCTCTGACAATTAGCCCCATCTACGTCCCCTTGGGCGCAGTCTACCTTGAACCCGATGCTTGCGCATTGGCTAAGTCCTGATAAACGCGCAAACCGGACAAGTCCGTCCTAGCGAACGATCGCAGATACCTCGAAACAATTTGACGTTTCATTCGTATAGTAGATTGCGGGGGTCGGAAGGGGATTCCTTATGACTATGAAAATGGTGATGGCCCCGCTGACGTTTGTGAGCCTCGCCGTGTTGCTGGTTTACGCGGAACCTCATATCCCCTGTGTGCTCATGGTTTTGGCGAAGTTCGCCGCCCATGTGCCGCTTTAATCGTGCGAATGAAGTACTGCTACCCCAAATGCCCGGTTATCCCATGGATGGCCCGCAAGGTGGCATGATTCCTCGGAGGTGTCTCGTGAACAAAAGACTCTGTTTTGTGTTTGCTGCATTGCTGGCGGTTCCCGTTGCTCTACTCGGGCAGGAGAAGTCACCGGCGCAGGCCGCTCCACCCGCGAACCCGATTACGGCGAGCGAAAAAGGTTTGTACTCGTTTGTCAGCAACGCGGTCGTCGGTGCGGCCCAGAAAATGCCGGAAGCAAACTACTCCTTCAAACCGACACCGGAGGTTCGCAGTTTTGGCCAGCTCGTTGGCCATGTGGCCGACGCTTCGTACGGGATCTGCGCGCAAGCCATAGGTGAAGCAAGCCCAGTAAAGGACATCGAAAAAACGAAGACCTCAAAGGCCGATCTGGTGGCCGCGCTCCAGGGCGGAGTGGCGTACTGCAACAAGGCGTTCGACAGCATGACGGATGCAAAAGGCAGCCAGATGGTGAAATTCCAAAACTTCGACGTCGCGAAGCTCATGATCTTCTCGCTCAACACGGCGCACACCGATGAGCACTATGGGAACATGGTGACCTATTTGCGACTCAAGGGGATTGTACCGCCGACAAGTGAAAACCCGCCCGCACAGGCGCCCAAGTAGAACGCTCAAAGCACCTAACTCCTGATAAGTCGGGGGCTCAATGGGTCGACGCAACACCTGCTCGAACCCACGCGAAGGGCTTTCAGCAGCTAAGGATCGCTCTCGATCAGTGATTCGAGCGAAACACCATCCTGGCTAGGTGTTATTCGATTACAGCCGGACATTTCGGTTCTCTACAGGGAAGCGTTGTCCAATCAATAGTTTGAATAGTGTTGCATCGACCGGTTGAGCTGGCACGGCTAACTAGGCATGTGGTCGCGAGTGCTAGAGATTTGTGCGTATGAGCTGGTCGAATTCGAGATGGGATACCCAAGCAAGATTGCAGAGAATTCGCCCTTCCAAATTGGGCGGCAGATCGAGATCGGCTGGCCACCGCTCAACGTGAGCAAGCGCTTCTGCAGCTCCCCTCTCGACAAAGTCTGGCCATGATTCCCCAGGGAGGCGATCACCGGCCCACGTGTACACTGCCCGTCGCCCGTCCCGCTGGGGAATGAGGTCCCAACCTGTGGAGCCATCCTTCACCCACCACAGCTCCCCTCCCGGAATTGCCAGTTCCTGAGAGCGCAGGATATTGACGACTTGAGGAATCTGCTCCCGAGTCCAGCCGAATTCGCCGTTGTCGGCCCGGAAGGCGTCGCGCTCAAGTTCGGGTGGAAACATGATTTCTCCCCGCACCTGTAGTTAATACGACTGCAAAGACTATCACTCCATTACTCTGCCTCCACTCCTGATTAGCGCTAATCGGAAACCGACCCACAACCGGGTATCTTCCGATAGAAAGGGACGGCTTCCGTTGTTGCAGATGCACGCTTCGCTGATACCTGAAATGGCTGTAGAAGTGACCTAATTTTGGCACCTTTAGAGATGACCGCTTTCGCAACAAGGCGTCCCATAAGCGGTCGATTCCAGATGTTCGATGCGCCGCCTCATTGTCCTCTATCTCTTTATTTATGTGGCAGATACCTGGAATGGTCAGGTGGCGCTTGGCCTGCCCATCTGATCCACGACATGAGCACCGCCACATTGACTTTTTATTCCGAAATCGGTGGCCTGAAACGCAGCGCCCCACTAGGGCTGCTGGCGCAGGCTCGCCGGGGAGACCCCGAAGCCTTTGCGGAAATGGCGTCGCCCTACATGTCCACGGTATACCAGCGGGCGCGCCGCCTCACCGGCAATCCGGCCGACGCGGAAGATGTCAGCCAGGAAGCCTTGCTGAAAGCCTGGTCGCGGCTGGAGCAGTTCTCTGGAAGCGAGGAAGAATCTGGCAACGACTTCCGCGCTTGGATTTCGCGCATCGGCGCGAATAGCTCGATCGATCTTCTTCGGCAGCGCCGCGATGCCAAGATGGTGTCACTGGAAGAGCGCCGGAGCCCGGACGAGGACACGCTGGGCAGCGGAATCGCCGCCCGCGAAGACAATCCCGAAGAGCGCTGCGCCCGCCGCGAAATGGGCCGGATCCTGGCCGATGCCATCGTGCGGCTGCCGCCCGACCTGCGACGAGTGTGCCTGCTGCGCGACGTGCTGCGCTATTCGACGCAAGAGGTTGCCGAGCGGCTGGGAGTTTCCATCGTGGCCGTGCGGCTGCGGCTGTTCCGCGCGCATCGCCGCCTTCGAGAAAATCTGGAAGAGGCCTTGCGGCCGAAGATCCGGCGGGCGGAGCAAAGTGCGAGAGAGGCGCGCACCCCCACGCGCGCTCCGGCAAGAAGCCGGGAGAGCTTCCTTCCGCTGGGTGCCGCGACTGGATATGCTTGCGGCGATTGATCCCTCGTTACTCGTTTCACTGCGTAAGGGTCTGGAGCGGGCCGGATTTCCTATAGAGCACTAGAATACCGGTTTTGCTGACAGGATTTTAAGAGTTGACAGGCACAAAACGAGGTGCTAAAAACCGCCCTGACATGCCCTCTGGTGGTAAGTCTCTTACCGCATTGCGGCGAGCGCCACGCGAGTGACACCGCAGCCCGGCCTGGCAGGGCGGGCTGCAAACGCCGCTGAGGAATTGTCCATAACACCCCACCACCCCGGGAGGCAAAAAACTTCACGTTTTTGCCTCCTTTTTATTTCTCCGGATCGCGCCCGGCCTTCTGGCCGAGCCAATTTCTACGCACCCGCTGGTTCAAGAGCGAACGGGGCCAGTGCCGGTGTGCCCTACAAGACTCCGCCTCATTTCCGAAAACCGGCAATGGCGTGCCCAAACGCGATCAAGTTCCCGTCGGGAGCCAGCACCAGCAGCTCACGTTGACCGTAACTCTGGTCCACCGGCCCGTAGACGTCGCCCGAGGGTAGAGTGTCAAGCTTCGGCTTCAGCTCTGCGTAGAGCTGATCGACGTCGCAAACGTCGATGTAATACGCGAAGCGTCGATTGCCGGGCGGGGCGCCATCCTTGCCTCGCTGTTCCAAGATGCGGAAACCAACCGTGTCACGCTGCAAGTAAGCATAGTTGGCTTCGCGAAGAAACGTCTCGAACCCCAATATGCCGGTGAAGAAAGCTAACGCCCGATCCATGTCATCGACATGCATGAAGGGCGTGATCTGGATGAAGTTCGACATGGCCGCTCTCCTTGCGGGAGACTAGCACAACTTCCGTCCACCTATTCTCGCTTCGCAAATGGCTAACGAGGTGGGCGCGCCGTCCGCTAAGATGGAGGGCTTTGCAACTCTCTTTCGGAGGCGTTCGTTCACCCATGACCGCGGAACCCGGCAAGCCCGCTCTGCTCGCTCTAAATCGCGTGACGGTGATGCGCGGAGAGCGGGCTGCGCTCGAAGATCTCAGCCTGCGCATCGAAGCCGGCGAACACGTGTGCATCCTGGGCCCGAACGGCTGCGGCAAGTCGACCCTTATTAAGACGATCACCCGTGACTGTTATCCGCTGGCCAGTGAGGGCTCGTCGATGTCCATCCTGGGCCAGGAACGCTGGAACATTTTTGAGCTGCGCTCGCTGCTGGGCATCGTCTCGCCCGATCTCCTGGCTTCCTGCACGACCGATGCTACCGGCCGGGACGTGGTCCTCTCCGGCTTCTTCAGCAGCACGCGCATCTTTCCGCATCATGCGCCCACGCCGGAATTTCTGCAGCGCACCGAGGCCGCGCTCCGGCGGCTGGGCATCGCGCATCTCGCGGACCGCCAGGTGGCGCACATGTCTTCGGGAGAGGCCAAGCGCACACTCATCGCGCGCGCGCTGGTCCACGATCCGCAAACGCTGCTGTTCGACGAGCCCAGCAATGCGCTAGATATCGGAGCGCAGGTGCAACTCCGCGAAACCATGCGCCAGCTGGCGCAATCGGGCTTGGCAATTGTCCTGGTGACCCATCATGTGTCGGAGATCATCCCCGAAATCGAGCGAGTAGTGCTGCTTCGCGCGGGCCGCATCGTAGCCGATGGTCCCAAAGACAAGATCTTGATCACGGCACAGCTCAGCGAGCTTTTCAGTGTGCCCGTGCGCGTCTCCAGGGACGATGGCTACTACCACCTGTACTGAGCGCCGTCGAACCTTCTTCCCAGAGTGTGATGACAGGTGAGTTGCGGTAACAACCGTTCGAGAGAAGTCTACTTCTCCACCCGTTGGCTGGAAACCGTGCGGGCTTCGGGATGCCTTGGGGTCCAGTCTTCCGGAGGGAAGGCCACGCGCCAGAAGGCTGGGCGCGGTGAGGAAAACTCAAGACCAATTTCCGCCTTGCCGGAGCGGACTGGGCCGAGGAACACCACGTGGCACTCCTGCTCTTCCTCGGTCTTTTTGTGCTGCAGCAGGATCTTGCTGCCGCTGGTGAGCCGCGACTGCAGCAGTACCAAGGCGCCATGGGCGTTGATGGCCAGCGTCTCGGTCTCTTCCTCGATGGGTTTTCCCTGGGAGTCTTGCCCGCTAATGCGGACGGCCACCTGCATCAGCACGCGCTGGCTGCGGCGGCGCGCCGCCGGATTGACGGTGTTCGAGACCTGCGCCATTCCAACCTCTCTCCCTCAACTATACTAGCGAAACGCGGATGTCGAGCAGATTGGACACAAGCGTACCCCAAGATGCTAATGCCTTGAGACTAGCGGAGCTTTTAGACCCGTTGCTCGATTGGCACGTAGTGGCGGGTGTCGTGGCCGAGATAAATCTGCCGCGGCCGGGCGATCTTTTGTTCGGGATCCAGCAGCATCTCTTCCCACTGCGCGATCCATCCAGAGGTGCGCGGAATGGCAAACAGCACCGGAAACATGGTCGTGGGAAAGCCCATCGACTGGTAGATCAGCCCAGTGTAGAAGTCCACGTTGGGGTACAGCTTGCGTTTCACGAAGTAGTCGTCTTCCAGGGCGATGCGCTCGCATTCCAGCGCGATCTCCAGCAGCGGGTTCTTGCCCATCAAGTCGAACACGTCGTAGGCGACCTTCTTGATGATGCGCGCGCGGGGATCGTAGTTCTTGTAGACCCGGTGGCCGAAGCCCATCAGCTTGGTTTCGCCGGCCTTCACGCGCTTGATGAACTCCGGAACCTTCTGCACCGAACCGATTTCCATCAGCATGCGCACCACTTCTTCGTTGGCGCCGCCGTGCAGCGGGCCGTACAGCGCCGCGATGGCCGCCGCTGTGGCGGAATAAGGATCGACGTGCGAGCTGCCGACGCCGCGGATGGTATTGGCCGAGCAATTCTGCTCGTGGTCCGCGTGCAAGATAAACAGAACGTCCAGCGCGTGCTCCAGCGTGGGATTGGCCCGGTAGCGCGTCTCCGTGGTGCGAAACAGCATGTTCAGGAAATTGCCCGGGTAACTGAGCTCGTTGTCCGGATAAACGAACGGCATGCCCAGCGAATGACGATAAGAAAACGCCGCGATGGTGGGCATCTTTCCGATCAGCCGGTACGTTTGTTTCTTGCGGGATTCCGGGCTGAAGACGTCTTTGGCGTCGTGATAAAAGGTCGAAAGCGCGGCGATGGTCGAGATCATCATGCCCATGGGGTGGGCATCGTAATGGAAGCCGTCCAGAAACTTCTTGATGCTCTCGTGAATGAAGGTGTGGTGCGTTACGTTATAAGTCCAATTTTTCAATTGCTCCGGCGTGGGCAGTTCGCCATGCAGCAGCAGGTAAGCGGTCTCGAGATAGGTGCTCTTTTCCGCTAGATCCTCAATGGGATAGCCGCGGTAGCGCAGGATTCCCGCGTCGCCGTCGATAAAAGTCACCTTGCTGATGCACGAGGCGGTGTTATTGAAGGCCGGATCGTAGCTCATCATCCCGAAATCGCTGGCGTTTACCTTGATCTGCCGCAAATCCCCGGCGCGAATGGTGTCGTGGGTGATGGGAATCTCGTAGGTTTTGCCGGTGCGGTTGTCGGTAACCGAGAGCGTTTCGCGGGGCATCGCAGGAGCCTCTGCCTTTTTCGTTTGCGTCGTGGATGGAGCAGACGGAGCCGAATCCATGTGACCTCAAGAAGCTGCCATCAAAATGCCGAGTAACCATATCATTTTACACCCAAAGGGTACACCGACGACAATGGATGCCGGACAACAAGTCCTTGAAACTAAGGACGGTAGCGGCAGCGGAAAAGGGTACACCCGCTTGCCGCAAATATGCCTCTTGACAATAGTCGTGATAACAAGTATTATGCCCTCATCGACCCAGGAGGTGGGCCATGATCAACATTCGCAAGAGCAACGACCGCGGCCGCGCGAACCACGGCTGGCTAGACACCCATTTCACCTTTTCTTTCGCCGATTACTTCGATCCGGAGCACGTGCAGTTCCGCACCCTTCGGGTGATGAATGACGACCGCGTCGCCGGCGGCGGAGGTTTCCCGATGCATCCGCACCGCGACATGGAAATCGTCACCTACGTGCTGGAAGGCGCGCTGGAGCACCGCGACAGCATGGGCAACGGCTCAGTGATCAAGCCAGGCGACGTGCAATACATGAGCGCTGGAAGCGGCGTGACGCACAGTGAGTTCAACCCGTCCAAGACCGAACCGGTACACCTGTATCAGATCTGGATGCTGCCGGAGAAGAAGGGGCTGAAGCCGGCCTACGACCAGAAAAACTTCAGCGCAGCGGAAAAGCGCGGGAAGCTGCGGTTGGTGGCCTCTCCCGACGGGCGCGACGGCTCATTGAAGATCCGCCAGGACAACGAACTGTACGCGACGGTACTCGGCGCGGGCGATTCGGTGAAACACGCGTTGCAGCCGGAGCGCCACGCCTACGTGCAAGTCGCGCGCGGCAGCGTGAAGCTCAACGGCCAACAACTCGCGGAAGGCGATGGCGCGGCCATCTCCGCGGAAAAAGCCATCGAGCTGACCGGAGTCAAAGACTCCGAGGTCCTGCTGTTCGACTTGGCGTGATATGGAGTGCGGCGGCTTGGCGCCGCTTTCGTGCACCACGGTCGGGCTCCATTCGATCCGTTCAGCCTAGCCTTCGGCGAAAAAGGGTCCCTGTGATGAATTCATCACAAGGACCCTTTTTTTCCCTGCTCGCTCGTATCGAAACCTAGCCGTTGGTGCGCTGAAATTCGCGCATAAAGCTAACCAGCGCCTGCACAGCCTCAAGTGGCACGGCGTTGTAAAGCGAAACGCGCATGCCGCCGACAGACCGGTGTCCGGGGGTTCCGACGATTCCGGCGGCTTCGGCTTCCTTGCCGAATTTCTTCTCTTTGGCTTCATCGCCGCCGCCCACGCGGAACACGACGTTCATGCGCGACCGCGAGGCCTTCTCGACGGGGCACGAATAGTAGTCGCCGCTCGAGTCGATCGCATCGTAGAGCAGCTTGGCCTTGGCCTCGTTGCGCCTTTCGATGCCGGTGATGCCGCCCTCGGATTCGATCCAATCCATCACCAGGCCGACGATATACACCGCGAAGGTCGGCGGCGTGTGATACAGCGATTTCTCTTTGATGTGGGTGCGGTATTGCAAGAGCGTCGGCAGGTTTTTGTCCGCGCGCTCAGCGAGGTCCTTGCGCACAGCCACAATGGTCACGCCGCTGGGCCCGAGATTCTTTTGCGCCCCGGCGAAGATCAGCCCAAACTTTTTCACATCGATGGGCCGCGACGCAATGTCGGAAGACATATCCGCCACCAGCGGCGCTCCGCCGGTTTCCGGCACCGAGTGCCACTGTGTGCCTTCGATGGTGTTGTTGGTGCACATGTGAACGTAAGAAGAATCCGGCGAAAGCTTGATCTCGTCGTTGCGCGGCACCCGCGTGAACTTTTGCGCCTCCGTCGAGGCCGCCACGTTGTGCAAGATGCCTTTCTTCAACTCCCCCAGCGCCTTCGCGGTCCACGCCCCGGTATGCAGCAAGTCCACGGGCTTCCCCGGCAGGCACAAATTCATCGGCACCATGGAAAACTGCATACTGCCGCCGCCCTGCAAGAAAAGCACGGCGTAGTCGTCCGGAATTTGCAGATGCTTCCGCAGCCCAGTCTCGGCCGCCGCGTTGATGCCCTCAAATTCCGCTGAGCGGTGGCTCATCTCCATGACGGACATGCCTGTGCCGTGCCAATCGAGCAACTCCTCCCGAATGCGCTCCAGCACAGACAGCGGCAGCGCCGCCGGCCCCGCATTAAAATTGAAGGCGCGTTTGGCGCCGCGCTCTGAAACGGTAGACAAACTCACGATGGTTATTCCTCTCGATAGGTATTTGCGGCGCGCAGTTTGTTCTCTGCGATGTACGGACACTTTAAGAATACCAGAGTTCCCCTGAAGGCCCGGATTCTGCAACGAGTTCGGGTTCTTGGCCGCCTCTCGCGGAGCTTGAGTTAGGCGACTGGTATTAGCTCGGCGCTTTCGGATTCGTAGCCCGGTGGGGGGTTGGCCATCCGAGCCTCAGGCAAGTTTCTCGGATACTCCACTGACGAGCGATTGCAAAAGCGTGGCTGCGTCTGGATATTGGGCAATCCCAGCACTTTGGCCGGCCCATAAGGCTAGGAATTCGCTCCGTCCGGCCTGCTGCGCTGGCACGGCGAGGTTCCGCATGAGGGCCCGTTGCAGCGGATACGGGAGAACGGCGACGCCGGGCCGGTTCATCTCTTCCAGAAGTCGATTGTGGATGCCGCGTGCCAGGCGTCCGGTGAACCCACGTGTAAGCGAAGTTCGGCTCGCCTTTCCGCTCAGGATCGCCTCCCGGTGCAACGTGGGTGCTCCAGACTCTTCGCAGGCAAGAAAGACCGTCCCCATCTGCACACCGTGGGCACCGAGCGCGAAAGCTGCGGCTATGCCGCGGGCATCCGCGATTCCTCCAGCTGCTGCGACGGGTACCCCCACCGCATCCACGATCTGCGGTACCAGAGAGATCGTCCCTGTGAGGGAATCTTCCGAGGAGCGCAGGGACGATCCCCGATGTCCGCCAGCCTCGAATCCGGATGCCACAACCACATCGACGCCGGCTTCCTCCAGGGCGATGGCCTCATCCCGTGTCGTGGCGGTGCCGATCGTGAGGATGCCCTGGCGATGACACTCTGCGAGAATCTCTTTCGGCGGAATGCCATAGATGAACGAGAAGGCAGGCACCTTAGCATCGAGCAGAACGCGCACCTGATCCTCGAAGCGAAGCGGATTATATGGCGAGAACTGCGGCTTCTTCGCACCGACCGCCTCCAGATGCGGAGCTAGATGAGAGAGCGCGCGTTCGAAGGCTTCGGCATCGGACGTTGCTGCACCCTCATCCTCCATCGAAACCCAGAGGTTCATGGCGAAAGGTTTATTGGTCAAAGAACGAATCTCGGCGACGACCTCCTGAATCGCCGACGGAGCCAGGCCATGCGCGCCGAAAGAACCTAGACCCCCGAAGTTTGATACAGCGGCGGTAAGGCGCTGCGAGAAAAAGCCTCCAAGCGGCCCCTGGATGATCGGGTATTCAATTCCGAGTTTGTTTGAAACGCGCGTCCTGTTCCATGCTGAGTTTCGTTTCGCCATAGTCAAACGCAGCGGCGGGTCTCCCGCCTGCTCATGCCTCGACTTCCAGGATGACTTCAACCGCCACGGGCATGCCCAGAGGAAGACTCGCCACACCTAACACCATACGGACTGAGGTTTTGTCTTCTCCAAAAACATCGCGGAATAGCTCGGAGGCAGCGTCGGCAACTTTTGGTTGATCGAAGAAGTCTCCATGAGTTGCAAGATAGACGCATAGCCGAACAACGTGGGTTACTTTATCGAGCGAGCCTAGCTTCTGCCTTGCCGCTGACAAAACATTCAGAGCGGCAATGCGGACCGCCTCTCTGCCTGCGTTCGCATCCAGCTCTTTCCCTAAACGGCCGACGAACTTCGGCTCGTGCCCGATGGCAGGAAGCATACCGCTCAGGAAGAGCAGATTGCCTGTCTTTACGGCCTCGACATAGGCGCCGAACGGTGTGGGCGGAGGCGTGAGTTCGATGCCGAGCTCCTGCCGTCGGCGCTCCGCGTTTGCCGGTTGTGAGCCCTTGCCGCTTACCATTTTCCTGAGTGCGCACCACCGTCCACGTGCAGCACCTCCCCCGTCACCTGACCAGCCTCTGTCAGATAAACCACGGCTTCCACTATGTCCTTCACGTCAGAGATTGTACCCATCGGCGAGAGCGTCTTCAGGAAATCCTTCGGATTGTTCTTATGCAGCGGAGTGTCCACGACGCCGGGCGCGACCGCGTTGAAGCGAATTTTCTCCTTCGCATACTCCATGGCCAGGCTTCGCGTGACGGCTTCAAGTCCGCCCTTGGTGATCATCGGGACCGACGCCGTAATACCTGCGATCGGGTTGGCCACCAGCGCGGCCGTGATGCTAACGACGCTTCCGCCAGACTTCTGCGCAAGCATCTGCTTGACCGCCCCCTGTGTGACGTAGAGGAAGCCTTCGAGGTTCGTGGCAGATAGCGACTTGAAGTCTTCCCCTGTGTAGTCAGTGAAGGACTTTGTGAAGAAGATGCCCGCATTGTTGACCAGAGCGTCGATGGATCCAAACTTCTGGACAGCTGTCTCGACGATCTTCGAAGCGACAGCACGCTCACCGATGCTGCCATCTACGAGAGCCACATGGTCAGATTCGATGAAGGCACCCGACTTCCTGATGTCGCGCGAGGTTGCGACGACATTGTAGCCGCGATCAAGGAACGACTGGACTATACCAGCTCCGATGCCTTGCGAAGCTCCCGTTACAATGACCGTTTTCTGTTTGCTTGCCATATCAGCCTCCTTGGCCGTCGCATAAAATGCAGGTGGCGCCCGCGAACTACACTCACGCCGGGGTTGATTCCCCGGCGCGAGCCTCCTTACTAGCTACAAGCAGATAGTCGTTCACTTCGGCAGGTCGGTCCCTGCCTGCTCCGCTGCCATATACGCTGCGTACCAGTCCGGCCAGTTCGCGTCGCGCTGCCCGCTGCGCTTTTCATGCTCGCCGTGGGCGGCTGCCGCGCGCCGCATCGCGCTTGCCAGATCGTTTGCTGAGGCAAAGGTTGTCTTCGCGGGGTCGAGACGGCCGGGCAAACGACGCGTGACCTCCTGGACGATCCACGCGTTGCCATCGGGATCTTCGAAGGAGACGTATGAGCGGTAGCTCTGGCGCTCGGGGTCCAGGCCGCTGATGCGTCCTGCCGGAGAGAACGGCGAGCCGTGGAACACTTCACTCGAGTTGACGCCCCTGGCCACGAACTCCTTGTGGGCCGCTTCGATGTCAGAGACGATCAGCCCACCTCGGAACGAGCCAGGAGCCGCCGCCGTGACTCCCCTGCCGAATGAGATCGAGCACTCTGAACCTGGGGACGTGAACTGGACGACGCGAAAGTCGTTTCCCATAACGATGTCGTCGTCGAGCCGCCACCCGAGCCTTGTGTAGAACTCTTTCGCACGGTCAACGTCCGAGACGGGGATGAGCGAGACCTCGAACTTCATGTCGACTCTCACTACACCGGCGCCATACTTCTGTTGTTTAAAGCTGCTAGCTGCTTGATTCATGTGATTCTCCTTCGCTCGTGATTTAGTCTCGCGAGCCTATGCGGCTCTTAGCGTTGCTGGACCTCGCACTCAGCCTTTTAAGGGTGTGCTTGCAAAGACCTCCACCTTTTCCACCTGCGGAGGAACGGCAAATAATTCGCTGGCCCGCGCCGTCAACGCCTTCGCAATGTCGCCGGTCAAATGGGCATTGCGGCCCGCTTCATTTGCAAAGGTGTCGAAGATTCCGAACTTCCCCGGCCCGAGCTTGATCGCGTACCATTTCAAGGTCGCTTTTTCATTCAGCGCGAGTGGCTGAGCTGACTTCAGAAATGCCTCGGCATCAGCCTCCTTGCCTGGGCGTGCTTCGAGCTTCACTAACAATCCAATTGATTCCATCGAGTGACCCTCCTGTTTGTTGGCGCAGTAGCGCTACTCGCAACTGTGAGTAAACTGCACATCGCATACGGAGTTGTGCGGGTTTCTGCTCGGATGGTCGAAATCTTGCTGAATTCATGCTCCGAGAGACAGGACTCCAATGACTTACATCAGAATTTGTGGTTTGTGTTGAATGAGCGGCGACGGCGAGCGTTCGAGTCAGCTGCGCTAAGCTACTCAGAAATGTTGATTGAGTCGGTAGTGCTGAGGTGAATTCAACGAGCAATGAACTACAAATCCCGACCAGGGCTGGGCGTTAACAACGAATTAAAAGGCAGCCAGTGAAAGCGACGTATCTTCGGAGCCGATATAATCGTGGCGATACTCTGTCGGGCTGACTCCACAGACATCACGAAAGACTTGCGCAAAGTGCTGCTGGGTCTTGAAGCCACAAGCCACGGCTACGTCCAATACTCGCGCATCCGGAGCACGCAACATCGCTTTAGCACGCTCAATCCTTTGACGCAGAACAAATTGATGTGGGGACTGGCCCGTTGACTTGCGAAACATCCGCGCGAAATGGGCGGTGCTCAATCCTACCGATTGCGCCATCTCGTCGAGACTTAGGTCGTCCTCCATCTTTGCCTGAACCAGCTCTTTAATCCTTCGCAAGCGCGCTGAGCCTAGTCCGCCTCGGTACATTTGCACAAGACGGTGCCTTACTGCGCGATCCTTCACCAACGCTACGGCCATCGCCTGTTCGACAGAATCCAGAAACAGCCGCCCGCTGGGAAAGCCAGCAACCATCTCCGCATGAGCGGCCGCGACCAGCGCGCTCAGGCGCGGGTTCGCAAACTTGCGTGAAGGCCGTAGTTCTACCTCGCCGTAAGCTCCGTCAGAGCTGGCCATCAGTGCCGCATCGCAAATACCGAGCTGCAGATGTGGTACGTTCATGAGTCCAACCCACTCTCCGATATGTCGGTCGCACAGTGCTAAGTCGCCCGCCGCGTAGTCAAACTTTTCCACCGCGGAACGCCGCGAGCCCCATTCAATTGAGCCGGACCCCAACATCATTGCGAAAGCCTGATCATGCCGCACCCAGTGACGCGGTTCGGTGACAGAATCGGGTCGAAAGAACTCAACTCTCATTCTTCTGCTCCATGCCGTCGTGTTGCGGATATGGCTGAGGGCTCTCCAGGGGCCGTTCAAATTCATCTGATTTGATGTATCTCCGCGGCAAGGCGATGCAGGTATCTCGACGTGAGGGTAAAGGCTTTCAAACAAGTTCTGGGTACGCCATCTGGTGGATAGTCGGCCATCCCGAAGCTAACGCTCGCGCTTACCTTGCCGAATAGTCGGCCTTCCGTAAAGAGTGATCCGACCCTGGGGTCGGCTCTTCAGAAAACACGGGAATGGGCGCCGAGGGTCTTTCCCGAAGCGGGATCGCTAGCTCGCTGCGTACCGGTCCGTATAAACTACGTTCCACTATGCTCGAAGCGGCGAAGAACCTATTCCTCGTTGTCAGTGCACTCTTCCCGATTGTGGATCCGCTCGGCGGCAGTCCCTTCTTTTTGGCCGTGACAAGTGAATACCCACCGGAAGTGCGGAGAGCGTTGTCATGGCAAATCGCCCTGAACAGCTTCGTTTTAATCGTTGCGTCGTACTTTGTAGGAACCTACATCCTGGCGTTCTTCGGGATTTCTCTGCCGATCGTGCAGGTGGGCGGCGGGATCGTTCTGGTTGCTATGGGATGGGCGATCCTGTTGCAGCGAGACGAGGGCTGCGATGCTGCTAGTCGCAAAAACATTCATCCGCAAGATGCCATTCGTGAGGCGTTCTACCCTTTGACTCTACCGCTAACGGTCGGTCCAGGATCAATTTCTGTCGCGATCACGTTGGGTGCAAATGCCGCGCACAACCACGCACTCCATCCGTTAACGATTTTGGCCGCGCTCGCCGGCTCGGCGCTGATCGCGTTGAGCATTTTCCTTTGTTACGGATTCGCTGACCGGCTGGCGCGAGTCCTGGGTCCGACTGGGATGTCCGTGATGACAAAACTCTCGTCATTCCTTCTGGTGTGTATCGGCGCCCAGATCGTCTGGAACGGCATCAAAACTCTGCTAGAGTCCGTGACGCTGCACATCGCTTCGTAGGACATCGAGATGCGATTCCTCAAGCCCCGCACCGGTCGTCGGCCGGGACGCACTTCTACGGATAGCGCGTTCTTAGTCCAAGTGAACTGCCCGTCAGTGCGCTCACCTTAATACAATCAGTTCCCAGGTCATCTAATTCTTAGTTTGGGCCATTATCTTTGGTCGTCGAAGCTATCGACCTCTTCAAGAAGTTTCTGCCGCTCGCCAAGTGCGGCGGCGCACGTTATTGCCTCAATGAGGCGGGCGTTGTGAAGTGCGTGTTCAAAGCTGGGTGTGTCGTAGGTGCCCGCGTGCAGATCGCGGACAAGATGAGCATAGACCTCTCCCACGTTGATCGCCGCACCCATGAAACCACCGGAGACCGCGGCCTCCTCGGGTGCCGGGAATGAGATGCTCGCCCTTAGCGTGAGGTCTCCGGCCTGTAAACCGTAAGGGTGACAACTTGTCAGGCTGAGCCATCCCTTTGACCCCCTGATCTCGAAGCTGAAGTGAACATCCTCCGGCGCAACACCACCGGTAACGTCGGCCGTGAACACAGCACCAGAGTGAGTCTTTCCCAGGACGCCGACGTGATCAGGAGTTTCACGCAAACGCTCTTCGCCACTATCCTTCAATTTGACAGTCGGCCACAGAATCTCGGTCCGGGCGTCAACCTCGATGATTCCTCCAAGGACTGCCTCCACCACATCGAGCGTATGTCCCACAGTGATGGTTAACAGGTTCGCGCCGGAAGATGTCTTATTGAAATAGTCGTACCACGAAGGCAATTGCGGCCCGAAGCCGCTGGTGGTGGCCACAATTTTCGCGTTGAGTGGCCGTCCAACCTTTCCAGACGAAAGCAGTTGGGCCGCGCGGCGCACGGCTGGATTCAAACTTCCCTGCAATCCGATCGCGGTGTGAAGTGAACCGGCCGCGCCAGCCATCTCTTCAGCCTCCGCAACAGTGCGGCCGAGAGGCGCCTCGCAGTAGACCGCTTTGCCCGCATCGAGCGCTGCCAGAACGAGCTCGCGGTGTTCGGGTACCTTCACGGAAATCGTTATGACGTCTATCCGCTCATCGCGGATCATCGTGAAGGGGTTGCAAAACCAGCGATCCGCACCGAATGCTTCGGCTGCTTCTCGTGCACTCTGCTCGTTGCGCGTCGCTACGGCCGCGAGCTTCAGGCCAGGAAGACCGTTGATGGCGGGAATGTGCGACACCTTCGCCCAGCTCGATTGGGGGTTGGCACCGACGATTCCGACACGGATTTGTTTTGGGGTCATAGTTTCACCTCCGATAGTTTAAAGTAATCGAATCCACGGCCATGGGCTGGTTGGTCGAGCACCTCGGGGCCACGTCCACGAGTGCCTCAATCCTCGCGTAACGCGGATCATCGTTAAAATGACTGTTCGAATTACTGCGGCACATACCGAACATTTATGCCCATCGGAAGGATTTGTGCTACTGGCGTCAAAGCTTTGCCCCGACTCTGCGCCCGCGTGACGCTTGCGTGACAGAAAAACACAAACGTCAAGATACCAGCCAAGACGATTCGATTCTTCATTGTGAACTTCCTTTCTTGCTTGACCATAGTGGTCATCATCTGAGCCCATCTCGGCCAGGCACCGGTGCCTCTGCTACAGGTTTGCGGAAATGGTTGCTGTGGCGTAACAGCCTGGTCGTGTTTCGCAGCTTCTGGCTTGGTGTCAGGCCCTTGCATGCCGGTGTCACCTACCGGTTAGAGCTTGGTAGAGCTGCACGATTGCGATTAGGGCTTGAGCGCTAAACAGAGTCGCGAGCACGAAGAGAATGCCAATCCATCCAGCGAGAATGACAAAACAAGCCCACCACCGATGCTGTTTGGTCCCTGGTGTGGGCGATCTCTTGTGGGTCGCCAGTGTGCTCAATCGCCGTACTTCCATCTTGTCTCCAGCTGTGTCGTACTGCGCCAAATCGTCGTGATGTTTCGCGGTAACGCAATGCAGACCATCGCCGATTAGGCGGCGCTGCGAAAACTTTGGTTCGAGCAGCGTCCCGAAGGCCTGCATGTGCAACTGCATGCCCAATGTTTGCCCGACGTAAGCGTATCCAGTTCGTGTGACAGTCATTGGCACGCTCTTCTCTCATCCATTCATAAATTTGCGAGCCAATGAAACCCGCAGATGCCTCTCTCTGCTTTGAAAATCCCGAGTGGCGGATCCACTCGACTTGACTGTCAGTTTGGATGTCAGTTCGTCTGCCATTTTTGACTTTATTGACTTCTGACACTTCCGAACCATTTTTCTTGCCGAAAAATCAGCGACTTACACGTCCGCGGGTTTGGCTGAGTTCTTGCCCATTGTCCACGCGTGGGCAAGAGGCAAGGTTGGATGATTCGGACCCACTCGAGAGGTGAAGCACCATGCTGGGTCGAGCAGGGAACAAGATTGGCAAACCAACCATGACTGCTGCTTCTCTCCATGATTGCGTTCAGGAGAGACAACTCGTCGCTGCCGCAAGAAGTGGAGATGAACTGGCATTTGAAAGTCTGTTCAAGCGGCACCAGCGAAGGATTTTTGTGCTCGCGCTCCGCTACACACGGGTTCGGGAGGACGCCGAAGATGTTGTCCAGTTGACTTTTCTCAAAGCTTTCGTACACCTACAGAACTTTGAAGGGAAATCTTCGTTCTCTACATGGGCAACGCGCATCGCAATCAACCAAGCCCTGATGTTGCTACGAGCACGACGCACTCTGCGCGACGCGCCGATCGATGCTTCGAGCAGCGCCGAAGGAAGCGCGCCGCTGGAAATAGCTGACGCGAGTCTAGACCCGGAAGCTAGCTATTCACAGAAAGAGGAAGCGCGGATCTTATCCGCGGCAATGGGCCGGTTGAGACCGGGAATGCGAACCGCCATCCAGTTGAAGGAACTCGGAGAATTATCAAATCGCGAGACCGCTGGACGTATGGGCGTCTCCGTCGGCACGGTCAAAGCCCGGGTGTTCCACGCAAGAAGGAAACTAGGCGAAACACTGAGACGCTGCATGAGGTCACGTCGGTTCCGCGAAAGCGACATCTTGGCCACCGCCGGCAACGCTAACCATAGCCCGCAAAATCGCATGACGTGCAACGCGTGAGGAGAAAATCGCATGTTCTCGACTCTTAGTTTCATCGGTATCTGGAACCAGTGGTATCGCGTGCTGCGCCACCGCAACGGATTTGGACGTTTCCATTCCGTGCGGTATGGGCTCTGGCTGGCTCGCGGCTAAACACGAGAATCATCATGTCTCGAATGGAAGCCTCGAACGGACGCACGGATTTGCGAGCGCATTCGCCTAATACACGCGGCGGAAGCTTACTCGAAATCGACGCTTGGATAGCGAGTGAAGTTAAGGCTATTTCTCCGCTGGTGGACCGCTTGATGCGGCTGATCGAAGGCTCGCACTGCATCACGGGCGAGGAGCACGCCGTCGAACTGGCGCTCCGGGAAGCTGTGAGCAACGCAGTCGTTCATGGCAACCGGCTGGACGCTCACAAATTAGTTCGCGTCCGCTGCCGCTGCAAAGTTGGAAAGGGAATTTCGCTGATCGTCTCAGACCAGGGTCAAGGGTTTGATGCGCACAACATTCCCGATTCCGTGGCTGCTGAAAACCTCGAAGCGGACCATGGTCGTGGCATTCGGCTCATGAAGTGTGTGATGGACGAGGTCTCGTTCCAACAGCGGGGTACCGAGGTTCATATGTGCAAGAGACTAGCTCGCAATGCGTGAACAGGCGCGCGTGATTAATCAGGGACCATGCGGACGGTTTTCGGTAGATAAGTACGCGTCGGCCGCGTTTCGCTATCTCGCGACGGGCATCGTGGCGCTGGTTTTGGCGCTGCTTCTGGTCTTGCTAATCGTCGAGCTTGGGGCAGCCATCGGTGCGGCCCTCGAGCATGACATGCCCGCTTCCATCATTGCGGCGGACTTATTAAGCGAAAGGAGTTTCTTTGGAGGGCCGGAGTTGAGGTCAGATTCGTCTATGACCGAGCTGACTTTGGATCAGCGACTCTGCAATCCGGTGCGACAACGCGCTCAGCTCAGCCCTCCGCCAGCATCGTCGTTCGATTCTAAACGGTCACCCGACCCAGTGGTCACGGGTCCCGATTCTGCCCAAAGGGATTGGTGGCCGGAGGGCGGGCAGCTGGGACCAAAGAGCACTCTGTAAGGAGGAAAGAAGAATGAAATCGCAAAGTCTGAAAACGAATACTCAGAACACGCCAAGCATCATTTTTCAGCCGGCCGCCCCGGAAGAAAAAGGCCAGAACGGCCCAACCCCAGCGGAAATCCGTCAGCGAGCGTTTGAGATTCACATCGAACGCGGCGGAATTCACGGCTGCGACCTGGACGATTGGCTGCAGGCGGAACGCGAGTTTCAGGAGAAGTACAACAAGATTAACGATGGGAGGCAGAAAAAGAAATGACCTGCATGTCCATACAGTCGTGCTTGCAATCGCAAGAACTCCTTCTAACCACACGCCCCGAGGAAAAAAGCATGTTGAAAATCACTTTCAGTGCAACTCTTACGGAAGAGAAATGGATTCTGCACGGCCGGCTTACCCATCCTTGGGTACAAGAGCTCAGGGCGTGCTGGAAGAAAAACCATCGCGCGGACGCGCGACGCGCTTGTGTCGTTGACCTCAATGAGGTCACGTTCATCGACAAGAGCGGTGAGCGGTGGTTGCGCTTGCTGGCCAGAAATGGAGCACAATTCCGCGCAAGCGGCATCTACACCAAGCACATTCTTGAGCAGCTGAACGCCCGACGAAAACCGGGCTTTTCGAGTCTGGTTGGTTTCTTGATCGTGCTGGTGTTCGTGACGGCGCTGGGCGCCGGATGCGAACGCTCTGTGGCTTCCGCGCCAGCCCCTCCTCCAACGGTGGTCGAAGTAACGCCAGTCATCCAGAAAGACGTGCCCCTTGAGGGGGAATGGGTAGGAACGCTCCAGGGGTACGTGAACGCGCAGATTCAGCCCCAAGTGAGCGGCTATCTGATTCGCCAGGACTATCAGGAAGGAGCATTGGTCCGAAAAGGACAAGTTCTTTTCGAAATCGATCCGCGTCCCTTCCAAGCGGTGCTTGATCAAGCGAAAGGACAACTCGCGCAAGCCCAGGCGCAGATGGCCAACGCAGATATGAATGTGAAACGAGACACTCCCGAGGCAGAAGCGCATGCGATACCCCAGAGTCAGCTCGACAACGACACGCAGGCGCTGCTCGGTGCGAAGGCAGGCGTCGAAGCGGACCAGGCCGCGGTCGAGCAGGCCGCGCTGAATTTAGGCTACACGAAAGTTCTTTCTCTCATTGACGGCATCGCCGGAATCAACACCGTGCAGGTCGGGAATCTCGTGGGACCGTCCACGGTGCTCACCGCAGTTTCACAGGTGAATCCGGTCAAGGTTTACTTCCCGATCAGCGAACAGGAATATCTGCGGCTGGCGGATGGGACTGCTCCTGGCACGGTAGACTGGTTGACGCACGCCTCACGGCTCCCGCTGCAGTTGATCCTCAGCGACGGGAGCACCTACGCATATCCCGGGAAGATTGTCTTCGCTGACCGCCAGGTAAATTCTCAGACGGGAACTATCCAGATCGTAGGCGAATTCCCGAACTCCAAAAATCTGTTGCGGCCGGGCCAGTACGCCCGCGTTCGGACGTTGACAGGATATCTGGCAAGAGCATTGCTGGTGCCGCAGAGTGCCGTGAATCAGGTCCAGGGAAGCTATCAGGTCGTCGTACTCGATACCGATAATCGTACACAGATTCGCAATGTCCAGGTAGGACCCACGGTCGGCACGCTGTGGGTGATCACGACTGGTGTGAGGCCAGGAGAGCGAGTGGTGACGGCTGGGATTGACAAAGTACGGGATGGCCAAGTCGTAAAACCCACGCCATCCCAGGTAACGGAGGGACGGTAAACCATGGCCAAATTCTTCATAAACCGACCGATTGTGGCAATTGTAATCGCGCTCCTCACGGTGATCGTGGGCGTGATTACCGTTACGACCTTGCCGGTAGCGCAGTTCCCAAACATCGCTCCGCCGGAGATCAGGTTGCAAGCCAACTATCCCGGCGCGGATGCAAAAACTCTCGAGCAAGCCGTTGACACTCCCATCGAGCAGCAAGTCAGTGGCGTGGACAACATGAGCTACATGTATTCCCTAAACGCCACGGCGAATCAACAAACCACGCTAATCGTCGACTTCGATCTCAAGACGGATCCCAACACGGATCTGCTGCTCACGCAATCGCGCCAGCAACTGGCAAACGGCCAGTTGCCGGCCGAGGTGAACGATTATGGAATCACCCTCAAGAAGTCGACCACTGCTCCGCTGATGCTGATCGCCTTGAACTCGCCGCACGGCACGCACGATGCGAACTACCTGGCGAACTACGCCTATATCAACCTCAATGATCCAATCGCACGCTCGTACGGCGTCGGCCAAACCCAGATCTTTGGCTCGGGGCAATATGCCATGAGGCTGTGGGTGAAGCCGGACCAATTGGCCAAGCTAGGCATCACCGTCACGGATATTGTCAAAGCGATTCAAGCACAAAACACGGTTAATCCGGCTGGTCAGGTCGGGGGCGAACCAGCTCCGAAGGACCAGCAATTCACTTATGCGGTGCTGGCTCAAGGCCGCCTGACATCGCCGGAACAGTTTGGCAATGTGGTCGTGCGCGAAACTCCGGATGGCGGGACCGTTCGCGTCAGAGATGTGGCCCGCGTCGAACTGGGCACGCAGGACTACAGCCTGATCGCGCGCCTGAATGGCAAGCCCAGCGCCGCCATTGCCGTCTATCAGTTGCCGGGAACCAATGCTGTCGAAACCGTGCAGGGCGTCCGGAAGCTCATGACCCAGATGAAGCAACGCTTCCCGCAAGACATGGATTACGTCGTTTCGCTCGACCAGACACTCCCAGTCACAGAAGGCATGAAAGAGATTTTTCAAACTCTCGTGATTGCCATTGTGCTGGTCATTTTTGTGGTCTACCTGTTTTTGCAAGATTGGCGCGCCACTCTGATCCCCATGTTAGCCGTACCGGTCTCCCTCGTGGGGACCTTTGCCGTGTTCCCATTGTTTGGCTTCTCGATCAACACGCTCTCGATGTTCGGGTTGGTGCTTGCAATCGGATTGGTGGTCGACGACGCCATCGTCGTGGTGGAAGGAGTACAACACCACATCGAGGAGGGCCTGTCTCCCAAAGAGGCTGCCCTAAAAGCGATGAAAGAACTTTCGGGTCCGGTCGTCGGTATAGCTCTGGTCTTGGCTTCGGTCTTCGTGCCAACAGCTTTCATTCCGGGCATTACCGGTAGGTTATACCAGCAGTTTGCTCTCACCATCGCCATATCCGTAATGCTTTCGGCATTCAACGCGCTCACCCTCAGCCCGGCGCTTTCCGCGCTTCTGCTCCGCCCCAAGAAGGCAACTCGCGGGCTGCTCGGAAAAGTCTTTGGCTACTTCAACCGCTATTTCGACCGCTCCACCGACAGCTTTGTACGCTGGTCAGGCGATCTGATTCGCAAAGCCGCGGTGGTGATGGTGCTGCTTGTTGTAGCGGGCGGTGCCGCGTGGCTCTTTAGCGCCCACCTGCCCACCAGTTTCCTGCCCGATGAAGACCAAGGCTATCTCTACATCAATATGCAGCTCCCCAACGCGGCGTCGCTCGAACGCACTAGCGCAGCTGCGACGCAGGTAGAGGGCGTTCTCGCAAAGACGCCAGGGGTCGAGTACACGACGAGCGTCGTGGGTTTCAGTTTGCTCAGCTACGTCCGTACCTCGTACAACGCGTTCTTCTGGGTATCCCTGAAACCCTGGGATGAGCGCCAAAGCCGGAGCGAACAGTATCAAGCGATCAAGGCACGTTTGAACCAGCAACTCAAGCAGCTGCCGGAGGGGACGGTCTTCAGTTTCTCACCGCCCGCGATTCCCGGCGTCGGTACTGCCGGTGGCGTGACCTTCGTCCTGGAGGATCGCGCTGGTAAGGATGTCAAGTTTCTTGGAGACAACCTGACCAAGTTCCTGGCAGCCGCCCGCAAGCGCCCTGAGCTCGGCATAGTCAGCACCACGTTTATTCCGAGTGTTCCGCAAGAGTTCATCAACGTGGACCGAGAAAAAGCGTTGAAGCAAGGCGTGAATTTGACGGATGTTTACAACACCATTCAAGCGTATATGGGCGGCTTGTTTGTCAACTACTACAACGACTTCGGACGTACCTGGCAAGTGTATGTAGAGGCCGAAGCGCCTTACCGATCGACAACCAATGATCTCGGGCAGTTCTATGTACGCAACGGACAAGGGCAGACGGTGCCGCTCTCCGCACTGGCAAAATTCGAGACCCGCTCCGGCCCCGAGTTCACGATGCGTTACAACGAATACCGGTCCGCGCAGATCAATGCCGCCGCCGCACCCGGTTATAGCGCCGATCAGGCAAGAGCTGCCCTGGTGGACGTTTTCAAGCAAACCATGCCTTCCGAAATGGGATACGACTGGATCGGAATGTCCTATCAAGAGGTGAAGGCGGAACAAGGGGTCCCGGCTTCGGTGATTTTCGGGTTTTCGCTCTTGTTCGTTTTTTTAATTCTGGCAGCGCTCTATGAAAGCTGGACAGTGCCTTTTAGCGTGCTGCTCAGCACGCCAGTCGCAGTCTTCGGGGCCCTGGCCGCGCTCTGGCTGCGCCGCGTCTTGCTCGGTTTCTTTCTGCCTGCGTACATGGTTCAAATTGAGAACGATGTCTACGCCCAGATCGGCCTGGTGATGCTCATCGGCCTGGCTGCGAAAAATTCGATTCTGATCGTCGCGTTTGCCAAGGAGGATTACGAACGCGGCATGTCCATCGTCGATGCGGCACTTTCCGCAGCGAAGCTTCGCTTCCGGCCCCTCATGATGACGGCGCTGGCCTTTATTCTCGGCTGCGTGCCGCTCTGGACAGCGTCTGGAGCAGGTGCGGTAGCACGCCAGATCATGGGCACGGCGGTAATTGGCGGCATGGTGGCGGAGACCTTCATCGGCAGGTTCTTTGTTCCGGCAATCTTCTATGTGGTCGAGCGCATCTCCGGTGCCGCGCGGCAGAAATCGGTGGGGCTCGCACCTGCGCAAACTGCGGGCGAAGGAGACTGAACATGAAAAAACTCGCGTTATTGCCAATATTCATTGTGCTCGCCGGTTGCGCAGTCGGACCGAATTACAAGCGGCCGGCTGTTAACTTGCCCACTGCTTATCGTGCCCCGGCGCTTGCGCAAAGCGACGACCCAGCGGCATCGCTCGGCAACGAGAAGTGGTGGGATGTGTACCAGGATCCAGTCCTGGCGCAGTTGATTCACACCGCGCTTCAACAGAACTACGATGTTCGCATCGCCGCCACGCGCGTGCTTGAAGCACAAGCCCAACTCGGCATCACGCGTGCCAACCAGTTCCCCTCAGCAAGCATTGGCGCAGGGGTCTCCAGCCAGCAAAACGCCAAGGTTTCAAGTCAGTTTCCGGCTTACGAGGTCAACGCCGGTCAGCTCAACCTCTCGGTCATCTGGAATCTCGACTTCTGGGGAAAGTACCGCCGGCAAACCGAGGAGGCACGCGCCCAGCTGCTTGCCACGAAGTGGGGGCAGCAAGCAGTGATCTCGTCGCTTGTTGCGAATGTAGCGACAGCCTACTTCCAGCTTCGGGCACTGGACGCCGAACTTGAGATCGGCAAGCGTACCTTGGGATCCCGCCAACAATCCCTGCAATTGACTCGGCTGCTCGAAACCCACGGCTCAGCTTCCGACCTCGACGTGAGCCAGTCGGAGCAGCTCGTCTACACCGCCTCAGAGACCATTCCTGATCTCGAGCGGCAGATCGAGCAACAGGAAAATGCGCTCAGCATCCTGTTAGGTGAAAACCCCAGCTCCATTCCTCGCGGCAACCCTCTCACGGAGCAACCCGCGCCGGATAGCGTCCCCGTCGGCCTGCCCTCCGAATTGCTCGAGCGTCGGCCGGATGTCCGCGAGGCGGAAGCCAACATCATGGCAGCCAACGCCCAAATCGGCGTCGCTAAAGCCTCGTTCTTTCCCAGTCTCTCTCTTACAGGGGCAGGCGGGCTCGAGAGTAATGCGTTGCACCATTTCCTCCAACAACCATCTCAGACCTGGAACGCGGCCTTCGGCATTACGCAGCCCATCTTCCAAGGCGGAGCGCTACGCTCGCAACTCAGGCTCGCCCGAGCGCAGTGGCAGGAAAGCGTGCTCTCCTACCAGCAGACTGTTCTGAACTCGCTCGGACAAGTATCGAACGCGCTTGTTGCGTATGACAAGGATCGCCAATTCCGCGAGCAGCAGGAACTGCTTGCTCAAGCAGCGGAACGGTCGGACCGGCTCTCGTTGGTCCTCTACAAGCAGGGCGGTGCGAGTTATCTCCAAGTGCTGACGAGCGAAACGAACGATTTCTCAGCGGAACTGAACCTCGTCCAGGCGCAACTGAACGAGCGGCTTGCGCTGGTTCAGCTCTACCAATCGCTAGGAGGCGGGTGGCAGCAGTAGCGACGGGAAGTATCCGCTCTGCTGATGTCAGATTTGCTGAGCTGAGGTATCGAAGAATGGCATGGATTGGTCGCTCCTGGGATCCAGCAACCGTTTCGGCACTGGCGGCCATCTTTGGATCGTTCGTCGGCGCGTTTGCGTCAACTCTAAGCACATGGCTCACGCAGAGACATCACGACCGGCGGGATCTGCTGGCTAAAAGGATTTCTCATCGCGAACAACTGTATTCGGACTTCATCAGCGAAAGTGTACGGGCCATGGTCCACGCTATGCAGCACACATTCGAAGACCCCAGCAGGCTCGTACCAATTTACGGACTGATTAGTCGCATTCGTCTGAACTCCCCAACGAACATCGTGGAGAGCGCGGAACGCGTCGCTAAAACCATCCTTAGTACTTATTCGGCGCCGAATCTTACGGCAGGCGAAATTCAGTCGGGAGTAGGCAAACGGAATGAACCCCTGCGCGAATTCAGCGACATCTGTCGGCGTGAACTCGAATCGCTGAAAAGGGGTTTATAGTTATGGAGCCTCACGCCGCATCTAAAACAAAGAAATGAGCGTGACCGCTGGTATACCCGTGACGAACGATGTGAACCGGTACGACGCGATAGTCCACATCAGTCCAGAGCTGCAGCGTCAGAACGACCGGCTGCAGTTGCTTCTGAATCTGACGACCAGAATCACGTCGAGCCTTGATCTGCGAGAGGTTTTGCGCGCGATTGCCGCGAACATAAGAGAAGTCATACACGCTGATGCGGTAATGGTTTCGCTGCCCGACGCACCGTCGGGAAAATTCAGGGTATTTGCTGTGGATTTTCCGCATGGCAAGGGAGTTATCAAAGAAGAGTTACTCGTTATGCCAAGCGCCGCCGCTAAGCAAGCGATGGATGACCTGAAACCGGTAGTCATCGACGTTCGGGAACGTGAAGAACTCGCGCCTGAGCCATATGACGTTGCTGCAGCGGAGGGTGTAAGAATTGCTTGCCTTATTCCACTTGTGAATCGCGGCCGGGCCCTCGGAATTCTATCGATTTTACGCACGACAGAGACTTTGTTTATCCCGGAAGATGTCGATTTCCTCAGTCGAGCCTCCGGGCAGATAGCAATCGCCGTTGAAAACGCTCTGGCGTTCCACGAAGTATCCGGATTAGGAGATAGGTTGCAATTGCTCCTGAATCTGACGGCCAATATCACGTCGAGCCTCGATCTACGAGAGGTCTTGCGCACGATCGCAGCAAACATACGTGAAGTCATGCACGCTGATGCTGTCGCCTTTTCACTGATCGACGCAGCATCAGAAAAATCTAGGGTATTTGCGATGGACTTCCCGCATGGCAAGGGGGTCATCAAAGAAGAATTGTTCTATACGCCAAGCGCCGCCTCCAAGAAAGCAATGGACACTTTGAAACCGGTAGTCCTTGACACGCGGGAACCTGACAATTTCGTGTATGGGACAACTGACATCGCCGCTGCCGAAGGTATAAAAGCCCTTTGCCTCATTCCACTTGTAAATCGCGGTCGAGTCCTCGGAATCTTGGGGACTTCACGCACCACGGAGACTCCCTTTACGCCGGAAGATGTTGATTTCCTTAGCCGGGCGTCAGGACAGATAGCCATCGCCATTGAAAACGCGCTGGCGTACCAGGAGATTTCTGAACTCAAGGACAAGCTTGCGCAGGAAAAACTCTACCTGGAAGAGGAAATTCGCACCGACAGCGGTTTCGAGCGGATCATCGGCAAGAGCGCCGCGTTGAAACGTGTTCTGCAAACGGTTGAGACCGTCGCCCCGAGCGATTCCACGGTGCTGCTGCTTGGCGAAACCGGAACGGGCAAGGAGCTAATTGCGCGCGCCATTCACGACCGCAGCCGACGCAAGGACCGGACCTTTGTGAAACTAAATTGTGCCGCGATCCCCACGGGCCTGCTGGAAAGCGAACTGTTTGGACACGAAAAAGGAGCTTTTACCGGAGCGATTGCGCAAAAAGTCGGGCGATTGGAACTCGCTGACCAGGGCACGCTCTTCTTGGATGAAGTGGGGGACATTCCGACTGAGATTCAGCCCAAACTGCTTCGAGTTTTGCAGGAGCGGGAGTTTGAATGCCTTGGCAGCACGCATACGCGGAAAGTGAATGTTCGTCTGGTGGCCGCCACCAATCGGGACCTGGAGACAATGGTCGCGGATCGTGAGTTTCGCAGTGATTTGTTCTACCGCTTGAACGTCTTTCCGATTCGTATCCCATCCCTGCGCGAGCGCAAAGAAGATATCCCTCTGCTGGTCAGTTATTTCGCGCAAAAGTTTGCAAAACAAATGCAGAAGAAAATTGAGTCTGTTCCTTCTGTCGCGATGAAGGCCCTCACAGCCTGGGAATGGCCGGGGAACATCCGCGAGTTGGAGAATTTCATCGAACGCGCCGTGATCTTGACGCACGGCAAAGCACTCGAAGCACCGCTGACAGAACTGCGAAAAACAGAACCGGCCACACCCGCAGACGCGGGCGTCGACAGGAAGAATCGAACCGCTCGCAAAACAACCACCTCACGGCCTAACGTCAACGCTGGCGCCGAGGAGTATAAAAGGAAGCAGCGCGAGGAAATCCTGGAGGCGCTTACCGCCTGCAAGGGTCGCGTCGGTGGTGCTGATGGCGCTGCAATCCGCCTGGGCATAAACCGAACAACTCTTCTCTATCGCATGAGAAGGCTAGGCATCTACGCGAAGCTGTACTCCTGAGTGCCTGCCCTCCTGCCTGCGCCGACCGAATCGCGTCAACCTTCGAGATTGTTTCAGTTCGATATTCCTGACTTTTTGGCTTCTGACTTCTCGGCTCCAATCTTTTCCGTGAAGATTCAGCGACTTGCGGTTCCGTAGGTTTGGTGTGGGTCTTGCTCCCGGCTGTACTGGCGGCGATGAAGAGGATGTAGACGACCTTGGATGCCATGAAACTCTATGCACCAACTGTGCCCCAAATAAACGAAGGCAGTGTGGTAAGCTGTTGAAAGCACGCCGCGGAGAGGTGGCAGAGCGGCTGAATGCGGCGGTTTGCTAAATTTCCCTGCCCTGTTCGTACACACCACGCTTCATTTGTTTTGAATCACTTAGAGTGCTGTCAGTTGCACAGAGGCACGCCCTTTGCGGAGTCTTGTGCACCAAGTGTGCACCAAATAGCCTTCCGAAGGGGAGCCCCGGGCAGTCCCGCAACTGACTACTTCCGTGATAGCCGGTAATCCTTCTAGCATCGATACTACCCTGGAGATCACTTCCCACAAGCCGAGTTGCCGTTACCGATCCGCAGGACTGGCTGGCGATCAACCGGACGAGATATCCTTATCATTGAGGCGCACGTTGGCGTCCTCTGCGCGGTGCTTAGAAAAGGCAATCGTGAGGATCTGGTGGATCGAGGAAAACGTCTAGCTCGGAGCAACATCATCGGCGAGGAAGGAGAGCTGCTCTTCAGACGTTGGGCCCTCAAACATCATCTAACCGCCAATGAAGCGAAGCAAGACATCGGCATCGATTTCTTTTGCCAAGTAATGGCTCCGGTTTCTGATTCAACGTCCGTCGAAGGGAAAGGACCTGTTCTGGGTGCCCAGGTAAAGACGGTCGAGGACGGAGAGGACGCTCGCCTGATCATCAACCGCATCGACGCTGCTGACTTGTTACGTCAGACCCAAGCGACATGCCTATTCGGCATTCGACTCTCAGACGAATCAGTTCACTTTCAGTTTGTGGATCGCAATTTCATTGATCGTCTTGTCGCCTTCCTGGATACCGAGAATGACCAGTTGACGACCGGCTATAAGACGCTCGCAGCTGATTCGCCTCTTTTTCTGCGGCTCTTGAAGCGTTACACAAATCCATTTGAACAAATCCAGTTACGCATGCATTTGATCCAGCAACGCGTAAGCAGCGGCATACCTGGAAGTCGCCTTTCTGTCGTTTCTACCGGTGAAGAGACGCACTCCGTGGTGGGTGTGCCGTGGATCCCCGCAGCGTTCTCAGTCGATGAGAAGGCCAGGGATCAGGTACGCCTTAAGTTTCTTCGGGAAGGCATCATCGATCCGGAACAGGAGGGCATCGCGCTGCACCCCGTGATTGGCGAGGCGTTGCGTGACACCAATAGTTCGGCAGCAGTTGTCTCCGGCAGAGGCGCAGTCGTGACGAAGGTGAGGGTTCGCCTGGGCGATGCCACTGCGGTGCAACCATTCGAGTACCGCGAGTTCGGGACCGAGAAGAACTTTGTCCATCGTTCTGGGCTGCGCATCACGATAGACCGAGCCACCGAAAAACTATCTGATGGCCATCATTATCATTCGATGGAATCTGAGGTGTTCCGGCCGCGCCGCCCGACGCCCCTCGCAGGCATCGCTTTCAACTTCTTTCGTTTGTTTCGTCCTGGAGCAACCATTGAGTTGCAACATGGCTGGGAAGCTCCGCTTGAGACCTTCGGAGAGAGTCTCACCAGGCTTGGTGACGCAGTGAATGCATGGCCAGATCTCTGCAAAGCGCTGAAACTGCCAACGCGGGACCTTTGCTTGGGCGATTTGCAAGATGAGGAATTCTCTAGGACGGCGTGGTTTATTGAGGCGTTGCTTATCAGAAATCAACCAATTGGTATGCTGGCAAACGGATTTTTGGTTGGACCAGCCGCTGATCAACCTCTCAATCAACTTTCGACTACTGCTGTTCTCGCGAATATACCGATTGCGGTGAATTGGAAGGACACAGGGATTGTTGTCTGGTTGGAATGTGAGGCGGCGGCTTACGTCTTCGAAGATCTCATCTGCGGCTTTCAGCTGAAGGAGCAAACGTCGTGGCGAATTCAGAAGACTCGTCGCTTCGATAAATCCATCTACCCGGAAGTCTGGTTTTTCCAGGACTGGCCCGCGCTTCCTATCCGGGAGGGCCTCAGTGGGATCTCGAATTGGACTCATGACGGAACCGCCAAACGGCCGTTTGGAGCGAATATCGATCGGGTCAGGTCGTCATAATTGCTCAAATTTGCGTTTGTTCGTACCGCAAGAGAAATCAACGATTGTTCCTGCCTCAGCCCTTTGGCGCATCCAGACCCCATCGGTCTCGAGAAACGCGCTTGTGGTCATCTGGCGGGCTGGCCCCCGAACCTAATTTTCTTCGCCGAGAGATACTTTCAACAATTCTTCAACTTTCTCGCAAACGTCGTCCCGCTCGTGAATCGCAACATGGCTCACCCAGAACTTCCGTTCATTTCTTGGCATAAGCGTGTAAATTTCAGTTTCTTGCTTGAAGCTTCCGGCAGAAATGTAGATAGCGTGGCTTAACGACAATCCAGCCATATCCCAACCGTATCCGATGCCAAGAAGTAGGAATTTTACCAGAATCAGAGCTGCCCAAATTAAGCAAGCCATTACAAGAGGCGCCTCTACATACGACATATAGCCTGCGTGGATATTTTTCAGCGAAGGAAATAGCCGTTCAAAGATTGTTAACGCCATCAGTCCCGATGACATAAGAACAAAGACCCAATTAAATCCAAAAAACACGTCCAAGGGCCAGAGGATGAACTGAATAGCCCTCTGGGTGGCTAGCCCGAAGCCGAGAAGTGTGAAGATTTCGTCATCCACGGTAAGAATTTGAACCAAGTGTTCTACGGTTTTTGGGTTTAAATCCCTCGCATATTTTTTGGTCCAGAATGCGTAGATGGCCAGAACCGGAACCAGTATCAGCACACTTACGGTCAGAGAAAACCATAACGGGTGCGTTGTCTGTGAGATCGACCATTCAACCAATCCGTTGTGTAGAAGCCAAATCGCGACGATGGGAAAAAGAGGAAGCAACAAAAACGCAAACCGGGATCTTGCAGCAAGAAATAAGAGGACGCACGTCGCAATTGATAAACTTGCCCAAGCCACCTGCATATTCTTCAAGATTAACAATCCCGCAAACAGCCCCATCGCAACTATAAGACCCAACACCATCCATACGGGCCAGGGAACTTTGCCCTTCAGGGTCGTAATTATCGGAGAATTCAAACAGATTAGAAATTTGACCCGCTTTCGAATTTTCTCACTGCTAGCTAATACCACGTTGGCGCCGTGACTGTGGCTGACCACATGCAACGGACGTTCTGCGTATTCAGCTGCTATCTTCTCAAATTCAGTAATTCCCTCACTCCGTGCGAACGCTGAATTTCCTCCAGACCATTTAACACGGCGGAAAGCCACAGATTTCGGGATTTCATCAGAATTAGCAAGGTAACTTTCGAGTTTGTCCCACACACTGGGGTTGGACCAGGTCCCATGTACGAATAGCATGACTGGGTGATTACTCAATTTAGCCTCTTCTTCGAGGACATCGAGTCTGTCACAAGCGCTCGCCGCATGCAGCATCAACTTCTAGATTTGAGCTTCAACCAATCAGCAAACTCTTCTCTTCAAAATTTCAATGGACTGAAATTTGTTGCTCTGTCGAAGTAGTCGACGTTCTCGATTTTCTTGAGCCACAAGCATACTTTGACGGTTACCGGGAGCAAGAGAAGCTCCACACCGACCTTGGTAAGGCTTGCAACGAGGATGCTTTTCGTCAACACGCGTGCCGGTATCATTCCCCACAGACCGAAGATGTAGAAGACGGCGGTATTCACCATTTGTCCGCACAGGGTCGAGGTCACAAATCGCGCCGATATATAACGTCCGTTACTCCACACCTTCATTTTTGCCAGGACATAATTGTTGGCGATGTCGCCAGCGAACATTGCAAGAGTGCCAAATAACACCAAGCGAGGAGCTGCCGATAGCACATCAACGTACGATTGATTGTTGGTCATAACCGCGGAAGGCGGATAAAGAATCACAAATTCGAAAATTGCGGTCATCAAAACCTGCGCGAAGATGCAGTACCACAAGACGCGTCGCGCGATCGCATACCCATAAACTTCGGTCAGGATGTCAGCAAAAATATAGACAAAAGGAAAGTAGTAGATGGAAATCGAGAGCGGAATGCCCATGACGTCAATCAGCTTGCCGGCCGTGGGAATGCAAATGATGGCGAAGAAGACGTTCCAAAGAACGATGTGGTTCAGGAATTTATAATTCTGCATCCGCTGCCCCTCGCTTCGTCTCTGTCATCGAAATTATTCCAAATATGGAAATCTAATTCCCGGCTTTGCCATCTAGTGCGAGTCCGACAGTTCCCATAGTGTGCGCTCGGCGTTACACAAGGAGAACCAGAAATGAGAACGTTGGCACTTCTGTTCATGTTCGCTGCCGCGCTGGGCAGTCAACCCTCATTCGCGCAAGAGTCGCAGCCTACTGCGAAACAGCCTTCAGCATTGGCTGGAACCGATTCACCCGAAGCGTTGCGCGAACACGTTCCTGTGCTGCCTGCGGTGAGGGCGAAATACTGGAACATCGATCCCGCAGTCGGATACGGGATGAAGGCTTTCGGAAACGGTGTTTACGCACTTTGCGACAACGGCTGGCAATCTGCATTCCTTGTGACCGATGCGGGCGTCATCGTCTTCGATGCGCCGGCGAGCTATGGCAAACACATTCCAGAAGCCGTCGCTAAGGTCACCAACAAGCCGATCAAGATGCTGGTCTATTCCCACATTCACAAGGATCACATTGGCGGCTCCGTCGCGTTTAGGAACATCCCGGGCTTGCAGATCATCGCCCTCGATACCGTCAGCGACTTCCTGAAGGAAATGAACGATCCGAATCGCCTGATTCCCACGGTCACGTTCAATTCCGCGAAGACGGTCAAGCTTGGCGGCAAGACGGTGGAACTCACGCGGCATAACTACCACTCCAACGAAGGCGATCTTTTCATCTATGTCCCGGAGGCGAAATTCTTGATGGCTGTAGACTCCGTGACGTCGGGATACGTACCGTTTCAGGACTTCGATCTGTCGACCAACTTGCACCAATATTTGAAGATGTTCGACGAGATCCTCGCCTACAAATTCGACAACTTTATCGGCGGCCACCTCACCGATACCGGAACTCGGAAGGATGTCGAGATCACTAAGGAATACACGAACGACGTATATCAGACCGTCAAGCGAATTCACAACGGCTTGAATGAAAGGGCCTTCGATGCCGAGATTGCCAAAACGATCGGTCCCGACAACGAGTTCCTGATATTCAAGGCTTTGCTGGATAAGGTGACGAGAGATTCTGTTGCTGAACTAGAGCCTCGCTGGATCAATCGCCTAGCTGGCGTCGATGTCTGGCTGCCAAGCCATGTGCGTGCTGCCCTAATCTACGTGCGTTGGGACGATAAAGAATGAAGAACTCCTTAGGAGGGCAGTGAAGGAAATAGCGTCAGCGCCATTTGGGCAGCGAATTCCTTGAACACGCGCACCGGCCGCGTAAGGTAACGATTGCCCACATGGACCACCCAGAGATTAAAGACGGTGAAGTGCCATTTCTGCATTACCTCAACAAGCCGTCCGTCACGCAACAACTCAGGCTGAACAAGCGGAGGAAGGTCGCCAATTCCGGTGCCCGCAAGCAGTGCAGTCGCAAGGCCTGCGTAGTCGTTCATCGCCAGGAAAGGCTGGAACACTAGCGTTTCCTTTTTCTTCCCGTTCGCTCGAACGAAGTTCCACGTTTTTGTCGGCGTCCAAAACGAGAAAGCGAGAAGCCTGTGTTCCAGTAAGTCTTGTGGTTTTTGGGGCCTCTTGCACTTTGACAGATAGCTCGGACTCGCGACGAGCTGATGACGGTAGGTCAGGATTCTGCGCGCGACAAGCGACGAATCTTTGAGTTGTTCTCCAACCTTGAACGCCAGGTCGACGCCTTCGACGATTTGATCGACAATCCGGTCCGTGATGAAGACCTGCACCCGGACATTCGGATACGATGCCTGGAATGCGCCGATCAGCGGGGCAAGCAACGAGTCGGAGATGCTGGGTGGCGCGGAAAGCCGCAATTCGCCGGAGACGTTCGACAGGTGGTTCGAAGCGATGTTGTCGACCGCTTCGTTGAGCTCAACGGTGTGACGAGCGTGTTCGAGAACTTCGGATCCAACATCCGTCAGCCGAAGGCTGCGCGTCGAACGTTCGAGCAAGCGTACCCCGAGTTCGTCCTCAAGGTCAGCAACACGACGGCTGACGGTTGAGGTCGGCATTTTCAAGAGTCGCGCTGCCTCCGAAAAGCTTTTCGCCTCAACGACTTTGGCGAAAATCATGAGGGAATTCAGGTCAGTCATCAGGCGGTGTACACCTCCGATAGTCACCTAACACGGAACTCGCAGGAGATTTCACCGCATATAGTACGACCACTGGGATGCGCGGTTCCGAAAAGATTATCCCAAATTCGGAAAATACATTTGCTGTTTCGCCCGCTAGACGAACGGACGTCACCCAAGTAGATTTCGCGTGAAGGCGCCGCCCAAGAGGACCGCAATCGTGAATGCAAACGAGATGGCCGTTGCCGATGTGCTTGCCAAGTATCAAGACGCGTTAAATAAATCTGATACCGATGCAGTGATGAAACTCTATGCATCCGATGGGGTGTTTATGCCGCAGAACAGCCCCTCCAGCGTCGGTACCGACGCGGTTCGCAGGGCTTATGACGCGGTCTTCCAGACCATCAAGCTGACCGTCAAGTTCACCGTAGCCGAAGTCGTAGAGATAGCGCCGAATTGGGTATTCGCACGCACCAATTCGGCCGGGACTGTGAAGGTGCACGCTACGGGCGCGGGCGGTCCAGAGGCCAATCAAGAGCTTTTCCTGTTTCAGAAAATCGATGGAGCCTGGAAGATCGCGCGTTACTGCTTCTCGACGACAAACCCACCGCGCGCATGAGATGTGAAGGGGCGTCCGATGGCCACGATGAAAGCGGCGGTGATCCACGAAGCCGGTGGACCCGAGGTTCTCAAAATTGAAAGCCTTCCCATCCCCACACCGAAGAGCGGCGAAGTGTTGATTCGCGTAAAGGCATTCGGGCTCAACCGCTCCGAATTGTTTACCCGGCAGGGCCATTCGCCCAGTGTCAAGTTTCCGCGGGTCTTGGGTATCGAGGCGGTCGGTGTCGTTGAGGCAGCGCCCGGAGGCGAGTTTCGCAAGGGCGATATTGTCGCGACGGCGATGGGCGGACTCGGGCGACATTTTGATGGTAGCTACGCCGAATACACGTGCGTGCCCGCCAAACAGGTGCAGGTCGTCAAGGCCGAACTTCCATGGGAGACTCTCGGAGCCATTCCCGAAATGCTGCAGACGGCTTGGGGTTCGCTGTTCAAGTCGCTGCGCCTCGAAAAAGGCGAGCGTCTGTTGATCCGGGGCGGCACAACTTCCGTTGGCTTGGCGGCTGCGGCCATTGGCAGGAACCATGGTGCCTTTGTCGCGGCGACCACACGAAACCCAGACCGGGAAAACCTTCTGCGTGCCAGTGGTGTCGATCAAGTGTTCATCGACACTGGCTCTATCGCCCAACAGGTCATGGAAGTTTGTGCGAACGGCGTCGATAAAGTGCTCGAACTTGTTGGTACGACGACATTGAAAGATTCGCTTCATTGTGCCAAACAGCGCGGCATCGTGTGTATGACCGGGATCGTGGGCAATAAATGGTCCTTCGAGAATTTCGCTCCCATGGAGGCGATACCAACTGCGGTCAGCCTGACAACGTATGGAGGCGAATCGGAAGACTTCATGCGGATGCCCTTGGAGGATATGGTTGAGCAGATTGCGGCGGGCACACTACCCGTCCAGATTGGCAAAACGTTCCACCTGGACGAAATCGTTGAGGCGCATCGCTGCATGGAAGAAAATAAAGCGGGTGGAAAAATCGTCGTGCTGACTTAAGCGGGATTGCCAACCTCAGGAGGTAAAGATATGGAAGTGAATAACGGAAAGTTGATATGAGAATTCTGGCGAGAGGCGGCGAACTCAGCGACCAAACCGCGACGCGCCAACGAGAACACGCCGAGCGTCTCCGCTCGAAGAACGGGTGGTCATGATGTCCCGACCGGACCAGAGCGCTGAACTGAAGCTTGTGGTGACGAATACCCTCATCGTTAGCGACATACAGCGATCAGTCGCATTCTATCGTGACGTCCTCGGCGCTGCGGTGCTGCGCGAAGGACAGCCGACGTTTCTGCGGCTCGGGAACATTTGGCTTACCGTCAACGGTGGTGGCGGCCCGACCGACGACAAGCCTGAAGTCGTGGCTTCACCCCCGCGCGATCCAAACGTTCTAAGCATCTTTCTGAACCTTCGCGTGACGGATATCAGGCGCTACTACGACCTTTGGTCTTCGCGGGGCGCGAAATTCATCACTGAACCTAAAGTCCACGCAACGGAATTGAGGTGCTACATGCGCGACCCGGATGGCTACCTCATTGAGGTCGGACAAACGACTATGACTGCGGGCCCACTGGACTTATACGCGTGACCTCGTGAGACCTGCTCTGAAGTTCTAATGAAATTAAATAAAGGCGGCATGGTACGAAAACTAGGGGCCCGCTCGCGAAGTGCCCGAGGTTGGCGAAATGTCGGTCAGGCCAGATGACAAATGTCGAGTTCTCACTCACAGTTCCCACGTTCAGATCAGGCGCGGGACTTTTTTGGACTTGGTTTCGACCCGCTCTCAGACCCGGTGGCTTATCCGCACCTCAATCCGACCGAGCTTGAGGAGGTTGCACCTTTCGGGGAACGATGTGCCATTGCAGAAAACGATCCACTCGTCTCCGCCGGGGATTATCCCTTCAACAGCTTCGTAATTCTCTCGGGCACAGTGCGAGCCGTCGACAGTTCCACAGGCCAACGCGTGGTGTTCGTTCGCTACGGCGCGGGATATTTCACCGGCGATATCGATCTTTTCACGCGCCGACCCTCGATCATCTCGGTCGAAGCCGAAACCTCTGTCGAGGCGGTGCGACTTACGCCTAAACAGCTTCGGAATTTGTTCACCAGAAGACCACAATTGGGTGAAAGGTTCTGGAAATCGTACCAGCGTCGGCGGGAACTACTCCTCAACTCCAAATTTCGCGGCTTGAGCATCTACGGACGGAAAGGAGATAAGGGAACGCTCGAAGCCGTGGAGATGCTCTTCCGCAACGGTGTGCCGCACGAATGGTTGGATACGTCTCTCGACGGCAACAGGATCAAGCTCGAACAGATCCGCGAAGATGTTCAGTCCTATCCGGTTGTTGCTCACGGCAATCGAGTCCTTTTTGAAGCGCCAACCCGCGCCCAGCTGGCGAGCCACCTTCGTCTTCGCGGCCAGCTACCGAATTCCGTTTGTGACGTTCTGATTCTGGGCGCCGGCCCGGCGGGTCTAGGGGCAGCAGTTTACGCAGCGTCGGAAGGTCTGTCCTGTCTCGTACTGGACGGCCTCGGCCCAGGAGGCCAGGCGAGTTCGACATCCCGGATTGAGAATTACGCCGGTTTTCCGAACGGCATTGCGGGCCGCGATCTCGCTCATCTGATCTATCTTCAGGCTTTGAAATTCGGAGCAGACTTCCATGTCCCAAGCACGGTGTCCAGCTTGGAGCAACGCAGCAATGGGCTCTACCGAGTAAGAACCATCGAGGGCGACTATGTGCTGGGCAAATCGGTGATCGTTGCCGCGGGCGTGTCCTACGGACTCCTGGACATCGAAGGCCTCAATACTTTGCAGGGCGCTGGCGTGTATTACAGCGCAACCAATATCGAGGCTCGACTCTGTCGAAGTTCCGCAGCCCATGTCGTTGGCGGCGGCAACTCTGCCGGCCAAGCCGCAATGTTTCTCTCCCAAACCGCCGACGAAGTCTCTCTGCTGGTGCGAGGGCCTGATCTGCAAAAGATGTCTTCCTATCTGTCGGAAAGAGTCTTGGCGAACAGGAGAGTGAGAATTCGTTACAACTCCGAAGTCGTTGGAATCGAGGGCATCGATCATATCTGCGGTGTACGTGTGCGCGAACCAAACGGGGATATAAAAGAAGAATTTACTTCCGGTCTGTTCGTTTTCATTGGAGCAAAGCCGAGAACCGCCTTCCTCCCCTCGTCCATCGTTCGAAATGATCAGGGCTTCGTGCTAACCGGCCAGGAGGTTGCAGGTCTCCCCGTTTGGAAAGAACCGAGGCCGCCATGCGCTGTGGAGACCAGCCTGCCCGGCGTGTTCGCCGCCGGCGACTGCCGGAGCGGCAGTCCGAAGCGCGTGGCTTTTGCGATCGGCGACGGGGCGACGGCCGTAACGTCGGTCCACAAGTTCCTCGAGGGTACGCATCCTGAACGAAGAAACGGAGAGTTTATCTCATGATGGGAACACGGGTCTCTTACCGTGACGGGCAACAACCTCTTGAGGGCTATCTGGCCGCACCTAATTCGGCGCGCGGTCTGCCCGGCGTTCTAGTTGTGCCCAGCTGGCTCAACGTCAACGAGTCGATTTGTAAGTGCGCGGGTCGATTGGCGGAGCTTGGCTATGTCGCGTTCGTCGCCGATCTGTTCGGAGCCGGTGTTCGACCAAATCCACCACAGTCACCGATGACAGTCGTCGGGCCATTCCTCGACGATCGTTTACGATTTCGCCGTAGGCTTTCGGCCGCTCTAGAGGCATTTCAACAGCGGTCCGAATGCAATCCGGACTGCATCGCGGCCATTGGATACTGTATCGGAGGTTGCGGCGTTCTGGAGTTAGCGCGTGCCGGCGCCCCACTCCGCGGCATAGTTTCTCTACACGGGATCTTGAGCGCGCCGATACCAGCGAAACCGCGTGCTGTAGAGGCAAAGGTCCTCGTTCTGCACGGTGACGCCGACCCAGTCGCGCCAGCGGAAAGTCTGATCGACTTTCAAAACGAAATGCGGCTGGCCAAGGCGAACTGGCAGATCAACATCTACAGCGACGCGAAGCATAGTTTTACGGGCGAAGGAGTCGGCGCCGACAGCACCCCCGAAGCTGAACCACATCCACAAACGAAAGCCAGATCGTGGCAAACGACTCTCGAGTTCTTGCGAGAAGTATTATGCTTGGCACTGATTTAAGCGTTAGGCGGTTTTCCAAACCGCCACGCAGCATTGATGCTCAAGGTCAGCGGTTCCCTAGAGCGTCCTAGCTCTAGACCGCTACCTTAATTTGGAGAATTACCGGCAAAATCGGCCTTCTGTCTTTCGCGCGGGCGCACGTTTTGAATCACGCCCTAATGAGCGCGATGCAGGGCGTGCATTGTTCCGCGCTTGCACGAGTTAGCCGGATGCAGTTACGTATGGTGGAATGTTAAATTCCGTCGTAACGGGAATACCCACGTTCGTCCCAGTAATCTCTTGGTTCTTCCGCGGAATAGGCAATCTTGGTGATGCCCTTCACATTTTTCAAACCAAGCTTCACGGGCACCAACAGCCGGAGCGGCGCTCCGTGCTCCACGGTAAGAGGCTGGCCGTTGAAGTGTGTGGCGAGCAGCGTTTGTGGGTGCTGAGCCGTGGCCAGGTCGAGCGACATAAAATAAGGGTCAGGATTTCCCGAGGCATCGAGATTGACCGAAGATTCCACGCGTGCCCATTTCGCTTGCGACATCGGTGGGTAGGCGCGAAGCAGATCATCGAATCTCAGACCAGCCCACCACGCGATCGCGCTCCAGCCTTCGACGCAAACCAGTCTTGTAATCTGCTCGTGCACCGAGAAGTGAGTCAGTAGATTCCGAATGTCGAGTGAGACACTCAAGCCGGAAGCAAGCCCATCCAGAGTTAGATTCCATTCCGATATGTAGCCGGGATCGGGAGTGGCTCCGTTGTAGTTGTTCTTGATCGGGGTAATCTGCGATTTGGTGTAGGTGGGCACCATGCGATTTCGCGAGTAGAGTGCTTCCGCCACGTCATCGTCGATGCGAAGAGCATTGTTCAGAAACCACTCCTTCTCCGGAGAGTCCATATTTCGCTTTACACCCAGGCGACGGAGGGTGTTTTGTGGCAAGAGAAACGCAGCGCCTGCTGCTGTCGCCACCGCGCCGATTCCAAACGCCAAAACTTCGCGCCGCGTTCGATACCGCAGGACCCTGGGAGCAATTTCAACTACAGGCAGAGCTTGTTCTTTAAAGAAGTTTTGATGCTTCTTCACGGCTACAGGTTCCGCTGCAATGGGTGGAACCACTTCTCCGGCTCGCGGCACAAGTTCTGCTGATGACGAGGGCGATCCTTCCGTATCCGCCTTTTGTTCAATTGTTTTAGCGGCCTCGGATCTTTCCACGGCTATTGGAGCGGAAGGATTCGTACCTTCAGAAGCAGCTTCAGGTAACTTCGTCGCCTTTGGTTTCGACTCAATCTCCGCCGATGGAATGTCTTCCGGTTCTAGTGAATCTCGTTTCTCCTCATTGTTCATCTGTGATGAACTCCCGCCGTTTCACTCTTGTTGACCAGCCCACGATCATGCTGCGCAGGGTGTCCCATCCGTCGGCGAAAATCAGAATCAGATGCGGCACAACGAAGAAGATGTACAGCCACATGAGCCAGAAATGCCAGACACGCGCCGCGTCAAAGCCTCCAAAGAGCGCAGCCAGCCAGTGGAGTTGCATCGGTTTGTGGATCGCCCACCCTGTCGCGACCGAAAGAAAAGCGGCAGCCGGAATAGAAAAGTACGCCGCACGCTGGAGTGCGTTGTATTTTGTGTTGAACAGAGGATGCAGCCATTCGCGGTGCGCCAGTTTTGCGACCGGAAAGCCCAGGTAGTATCGAAACATCCTGAGCGCGTCAAACAGATCGGTCCGGCGAGGCAGCAGGGAGCGCCAGCCTCCTCCCATGACCAGCCCTGCGACGTACACCATGCCATTCAGCATGAACATGTACGCGCAGAACCAATGCAGGCGCAGGGCTAACCCCAACATGCCCGGCCCGAGGCTCATGTGGTTGTAAATCCAGTCGGGCGGACTGCTGTAGTTGTGCAGTCCAGGAACATGGGCGCATATCCAGATTCCGATATCCGCCGCCACATCGAAGTTTCCGGTCTTCGGATCTGGCTTGTGTTGATAGATCGGGGAAGCCCAGTAAATGGAGATGCCACTTAGAATGAGGCCAAGGAGAATCGGTACATTCAGCCAGTGACTGCAGCGCACTAAATAATGATGCCTCCTAACGACGAGCACGCCCGGCTGTTGCAGAGGCGTGCCCGTCGACTTCGCTACACAATCAGGAGGTGTTGCATGGCCCATTGCTCGGAATCCTTATTGCTTGGCGCCGCCCGGAGCGGCTGGAATGAACTGAAAAATCTTGTCCGTCACCAGTGTTCCGTCCGGAAGCTTCTGAGTCGTTGCGTAGACAACGTCGCCCGGGTTAAAGGTCACCTTTTGCGGTGCGACTTCCGTGACCGGGACATTCGCCGGGACGGAAACCGTTTGGGATCCGCCCTGGTAATTAACCACGAGCGTCGTGCCGCTCTTCTGAGCCGTTCCGTTTGTCATGCGTGAATGCGCTGCAGGGCGAGAGACGGAGCCGTTGGTCATTCTGCTGTGAGTGGTTGCACCGGGGGGATCGGTAAGGACGCTGCCTTCCGCTGCCCCACTCAACTCTGCGGGAAATATGAAAACCTGCTTCGCGACTTGCTTCCCGTCGGCTTGCTCGGTCGAAGCGACGCCGACATAAGACGACGCGGTGATGTGACTCAGATCGGACGGTATCTGCTTATAGGTTGTGAGGGGCTGCTTGACGGCAACATGAACCGCGCCTGCGGGTGTCATAACTTCAAGCGACTTGCCATCAAATGACTGAAGCTTTCCGATGACACCTTCAATCGGAGGTGCCGGTTGCTGCGCCGCGGTCACACCGATGACAACCGTACACGCGAAGAGAACTAAGCCGAGCCGCTGCATCAAGCCTCGGGCCGCCGACTTGCGCATCTGCAGCCCGGAATCAGCTCCATTTGTTTGTGTGATGTTCATTTATTCTCCTTGGATTGATCTCGTTTCTCTGCTTCCTCGTTACCGGCAGATAGTCGTTCGCATCGGCAGCTCCGTCCCTGCCTGCTCCGCCGCCATATGCGCTCGCGTTGAATTCGCTCTGGCCGACTTACCGACTTCTGCTCACAGCAATTAGTAAACTGCAAATCAAAAACGGACTCGTTCGGATTTGTGCTGGAATGGTCGGAATCTTGCTGGATTCATGCTGCTCGAGAAAGAACTTCGAGTGACTTACAGGTGATTCTCAGGTTTGTCCTCAGGGAACGACGAGAGTTCGAATGAGCTACGGCGTGGCCGCGTCAGAATTGTTGACGGAGGACGTTAGGAGAGCGTTCGCGTGGTTACGCGAGCAGCCTTCAGCAGTCACAAGCAACTCACTCTCAGAGAGGGAGCTTGGGAGTTGCCCGTTACCCATTTTTCTCTGCGCGAAAGATGATCATGCCAACATCCCTGTCTATCCACCCGGCTTTGTCAGGGGCTATTGAACTAGAGAGCAAGAGCGCTCAACCCTGGGTGGTCTTCGGGCCGCCGCCCGAGCGGCCAGTGATACTTGCGATCTGACTCCAAAAGGGGAAAGTCGTTAATTGAGGCAAACCGCGTCGCCATGAGGCCGTCCTCATTGAATTCCCAGTTTTCATTGCCATAGGAGCGATACCAGTGACCTGAGTCGTCGTGCCACTCGTAAGCGAAGCGAACCGCGATGCGGTTCCCGGTAAAGGTCCACATTTCCTTGATAAGCCTGTAGTCCAGTTCCTTGGCCCACTTGCGAGAGAGGAAAGCAATGATTTCGTTTCGTCCGCTAATGAACTCCGATCGGTTCCTCCAGCGGGAATCGATCGTGTATGCCAGCGCCACTTTTTCAGGATCGCGGGTATTCCAACCATCTTCGGCGAGGCGCACCTTTTGCATCGCACTGTCGCGCGTGAACGGCGGGAAAGGAGGGCGGGACGGCGTCATTGCTATTCCCATGATTTCTTCTCCTGAGGTTGATTCCTTCGGAACATCCGTAAACTCAAGTACTGCCCCTTTGCCTATCTCGAGCCGGCTAATGCTTCGTGAATCCTAGTACTCATTTCTGCGCCTTCATGAACTGAGCCACAAGCGCCGCGATTTCATCTGCTGCCGTATCCAGCGCGAAGTGACCACCATCGACAATGTGGATTTCAGCATTGGGCACATCTCGCCGGTAGGATTCCGGCTCCGATGAGTCAAACGATGATTCATACTTGCCCCAAATCACCAACAGCCGCGGCTGCTTCTCATGCATCCAAGCTTGCCACCTAGGATAGTTTTCGACGTTGGTACGGTAGTCGTAGAAGAGATCGCTCTGAATCTCGATCTGGCCGGGTTGATTGAGAAAGTAAAATTCGTCCGTCCAGAGATCAGGGTCGTGGCGTGCTACGTCCGGGTCGTTACCAGCGTGGCGGCTTCGCGCCGTCTCCAGCGACAAGAGATTTACTCGGAGCGCGCTTTCGTTTGCAGCGCGATCGGCCCAGAAAGCCCGTCGTGTTTTCCAATTTGCCCCGAGCCCCGTATTGTGGGCCACAGCATCCTGGACGATGAGACCCTCGATTCGATCCGGATGGGCCAAGGCCATGCGAAAACCGACGGGACCACCGTAATCCTGCATGTAAAGCGCGTAATGTGAGAGCCCAAGCCCTTCAGTGAAATGATTCATCGTTGCCGCAAGGTTGTCGAACGTATACGCAAATTTCTTCGGGTCGGGCCAATCACTGTGTCCGAAGCCCGGGTAATCTGGCGCGATAAGGTGATAGCGATCGGAGAGTCGAGAAAATAGCGGCTCGAACATCCGCGATGAGGAAGGCAGCCCGTGCAACAGCAAGAGCGTCGGCGCGTCTTTTGGCCCAGCCTCTCTGTAAAAGATGGACAGTCCATCTACCTGTATCGTGCGATAAAAAGTCGGCTGCTTCACGGGACGTTCCTTTCCTTGGGCATGGGCCAGCGATTGTGATGATGCGAGCACTACAAGAACGAGGAGCTGCAACACACGCCAGACTTGAATGGTAGTCCTCATTATTCCTCCTGATCTCTATCTCTATGTTCCGGAGTCACGATTTCGCGGATCGTCTTTCGGGTTCAAGTAATTAAGGCCCAGCGGACCAATGGCATTCACCTGCGTGATGTATTCTCCCGACTTGGCCCAGTGAAAGTGGGCGGTATCACCCGGGAGAACGATCACAGCCCCGGGCGGATACGCCTCCAGCTTGCCAGCATCGAACTGATCACCCAGCCCGATGTAGAAGACACCGGAAATGACGGTGTAGGTCCGGTCCTCGGGATGCTTGTGTGGCATCAACTTCACACCGCGAGGCACTTTGACCCTGATGACGTAAGGGCCTTCCTGTGATGGCTGACCTACAAGAACGGCCAGACGCACTGAAGGTGGAAACGCCGCAAAAGGTTTCCAATCGATTTCTTCCGGCACGATCGCCTGGAAGACAGCCTGGCCGGGTTGATGCTGCCTCACTCTCTGATCCGCTGCTTTGGTGTTGATTGTTATTGGCGTGTGTGACATAGAAATCTTCTTTCTTGAACTCAAACTGCAAAAGCAACTCGCGGCAACCATGCCACGAAGAAACGAGCGACGATCCACAGGAGGAGTAACTCCCGACGCGAGTCGCTGATTTCGGATAAAGCGTTTTGTGGACCGCATATGAATCCCGCCGATATCAGCTCCCCAGCACTTCGGTTGTCGGTCGGATGCCTCAACGTCCTGGAGTTGAGAATCGCGTCTGGCGCAGTCCTAGCGCGCGATTTGCGCGAGATAGTATCCAAGCCGATTTTCGACATCCCCCCGCTTGTGGAAGCCGCGCGCCATCAGCGCCTTGATCCCATCTTGCGCAGCGGGACGGCCGAGTGAAGCGATGCACGCATCCCACCCGGCGCCAAGCTCGACGTCCGGCGGGAGACTAGCGTTGACGAGGCGTTTTGTTTGAGCGATCGCCCATTTGTCAAACTTGGCGATTCTGTTCGCGAGCGCCTCCACGTATGAGTCCAGATCGGCGTCGGGCAACGCGCGATTTACGTAGCCGTAGGCCTCGGCTTGTTCAGCCCGGATGTCGTCCGAACTCAAGAGCACCTCGAGTGCGCGGTTGCGGCCGATGAGTTGGGGCAGGCGCGCCATGGGGCCGCCACCAGCGACCATCCCCACTCCCACTTCCCACTGCGAGATGATGGCCTTTTCCCGGCTGGCGAAACTCATGTCGCAGGCCAGTGTGATCTCGCTCCCGTTGCCAGTCGCCCGGCCGCGGATGAGTGCGATGGATGCGACTGGCAAGTGCGTTAGTCGGACGAGAAAATCCGGCCACGGTGGCAAGCCTGTGGGTCCTGCCGCCATTCCGGTCAGATCCTCAAGCTTGGCCGTGAAATCGGAGTGATTCAGGAAGTAGTCATCGACCGCACTGTCAAAGACTACGACCCTGACCTGCTCGTCAGCCTCGAGAGCGCCGATGAGTTCCTGAAACTCTGCGACCATCTGCGGACCCATCACGTTGATCGGCGGATTGTCGATTGTGACTCGCCAATAAGCGGGCGAGGGCCGGGCAACTCGGATCTGTGCGGGCTTCGTTGGTGCGCTTGCGTTTGTCATGGCATTCTCCAGTCTATTTTTGTTCCGGAAACCGGCTGATTTCCCTCAACGCTTTCTCGATATTCGGATTATTTGCTTACTGCGGATGGTTGGTTTATCACTGCCGCGCCTGCCTTGCTGACGATCTCATCTTGGGAATCCGTGCCTCCCGAACAACCGATTGCACCGATGATTGCTCCCTGTTCGATCAATGGAATGCCGCCTCGAGAGGCGATGATTCCATCGAACGCGAGTAAATAGTTGAGGTGCATCAGGTTGATGCCGTCCTCGAATTGCTTCGTTTCGCGCCGGAAGGTCGCGGCTGCTCGAGCCTTATGCTCGGCAATCTGAATCGCAGCTAGCATCGCACCATCCATTCGTTGGAAGGCGACAAGGTTGGCGCCGGAATCGGTCACTGCTACGTTCATTTTCCAATTCCGCCTCTTCGCCTCTGTCACCGCTGCGTGAATAACCGCCTGGGCGCGGTCGAGTGATATCGGTGGGCCATACGGAGTGTCGAAAGGAATTTGGTCGGGCACAAAGTCGAGAGGATTGTTTGCTGTGGGCGGCAACGCTCCACTCGCATTCACGGTGCTTCCTGTTTTGTCGTTGGACATAAGTCCTCCTTGCACGGTCGCCATTTCTTGAATTGGTTACTTTTCTAAACTGCGACAAACCTGCAACACTCGGGACCAACGGAGCGAGTAGAAAGGGTGCATCGTCGTCTCCGCGTTAGAAGTCCTGTACGGTCGGGCGGATGACCAGTTCATCGACTTCCACGTCGGCTGGTTGTTCGATTGCGAAGGCAATCGCTCTCGCGATCGCGCCGGCCGGGATGGCCATTTTCATGAACTCGCGCAAATTCTTTCTGGTGCCCTCGTCCGAGCTGCTCTCCGACAATTCTGTCGCAATCGCGCCAGGTGAGATCATCGTGCAGCGGATACTTTGGGAGTGCAGTTCCATCCGCAGGCCTTCCGTCAACGCGCGCACAGCCGCCTTGGTGGCGCAGTAGACCACCCCGCCGGGTGCGAAGATTTTGATCCCGAAAACAGAAGCGATGTTGATGATGTGACCGCTCTTCTGTTTCTGCATGTGAGGCAGGGCAGCGGCAACCCCATACAGAAGTCCCTTAATATTGACGTCAATCTGCCGGTCCCATTCATCTACCTTGAGTGCCTCGACCGGTGCGATGGGCATAATTCCGGCATTGTTAATGATCACATCGACGCGGCCAAAACCCTTGACGGCCCCTTCGATGAGCGCTTGCACTTCTGCGCGCTTCGTCACATCGGTAGCGAATGCGATGGCCTTGCCGCCAGAAGCCGAGATTTCTTGAACCACTGCCTCGATCCGGTTCAAACGCCGCGCCCCAAGTACAACTTTTGCTCCATGTTCTGCGAGAAACTTCGCGGTGCTTTCCCCGATCCCGCTGCTGGCTCCGGTGATTACCACAACCTTGTCGGTGATATTTGACGTTGCCATATTTTTTCCTCCTTATTTAAGATTGTGCTTCTCACGATAAGCTGCGCTCCACCGCCCGATGGGCTCCGCGATTTCAGAAATCTCCTCGACCAACGAGGTCAAGAAAGCCGATACATTTGTGCAGGTCGAAAGGTTGGCGCTCTGTCCGGCCCACATAGGCACAAGATCGGCCCGGCCCGCCGCCTCTGCCGGGATCGCGAGATTTCTGACGAGTTCTCGCTGCAGCGGGTATGGCAAAATCTCGGTCGCGTTTCGGTTCAAGTCTTCCAGCACGCGGTTGTGCACTGCACGCGCGAGTCTTCCGGTGAACCCTTTCGTCAAGGCAGTATGTCCGGCATGGTGTTGTCGCAGAGTTTCGCGATGCAGGAGGCTGGCGCCGGATTCATCGCACGCGAGGAATACTGTTCCCATTTGAATGGCCTCTGCGCCGAGAGCCAGCGCGGCGACTACGCCTCGCGCATCTCCTATTCCCCCCGCAGCAATCACCGGCACATCGACGACGTCAACGACTTGTGGGACTAGCGACAGCGTGCCGGTGAGCGAATCCTCCGCTGGCCGCAGAAATGAGCCACGATGCCCTCCGGCTTCGAAGCCAGAAGCGGCAATGACATTCACGCCGGCATCTCGAAAAGCTGCCGCCTCGTCGGGGGTTGTCGCCGTACCGATGGTGACGATGCCCTTTGCCCGACACTCGTCCAAGATTTCTCTCGCCGGAATTCCGAAGATGAAACTGAATACCGGTACGTTCGCGTCCAGTAACACACGCGCCTGATCTTCAAATCGCTTTGGCGAATATGGCTTGTACCTTGGACGCGGCGCTCCCAAGCCTTCGATATGGGCAGCAAGTGACGCGAGGCTTCGGTTGAATGCGTTTTCGTCAGATATTCGAGCTTCCTCGTCCTCCATCGACACCCACAAATTCATTGCGAATGGTTTCGATGTAAGGAAGCGAATTTCCGCAATCGCATTCTTGATCGCTCCCGGCGTCAGGCTGTGAGCGCCGAACGATCCGAGGCCGCCAAAGTTCGAGACCGCTGCCGTCAGTCTTTGCGATGACAATCCGCCAAGCGGACCTTGAATGATCGGATACTCGATTCCGAGCATGGCGGTGAGCCGATTCTGGTTCCAGGAAGTAGTCATGATCATCCAATTGGCATGAAGGCATTGCGCCGAAAGTTTGGTGAGTGCCAGATTGAATGGAATCCGGCACTCACTGATCTTGGTTTGATCTCTTTTACCGACTCACTTCTTCTTCTCGTCGAGTGCCGGTAGAAGAAGCTTCAGAAGCGCTTCATCAGAGAAAGGATTCTGACCTGAGATCAACTCGCGATCTTGAAGAACGTAACTTTTCCATGGAGCGACCACACTTACGTCGCCGCCCGCCGTACGCAAGGCGAAGTCCGGATAGAAGAGCACCTTACCGCCAATCTCAATCGGTTCCCGCTGCTGCTCTTCCGCTGTCGAAAAGATGGTCATCTTATATCCGGAATAAATCCAACCCTGCGCCTTTGCCCGCGCGCCAGCGGCATCCCCCGCCTTCAGCGCGCCGACGACTTCCGACGCATTCGGAAGAGCCGCGAGAAGTGAAATCGGGCCATGGCAGAGCACTGCCGTAGGCTTGGAAGTTTTGTGAAAGTGTCTCAGCACGGTGCCCGCATCGGGATCCTCGAGAAGATCGATCATCGGGCCGTGGCCGCCGGGGACGAAAACAGCGTCATATTGATCCAGGCCCGATGCGATGACATCCGAGATACGAGATGGATTTTTGAGTCCAGTCAGGCTGTCGCGGAAGTTTAGATAGTCCTGAAGCTTAGCCTCGTCCTTGCCGAAGAACATGGCTGTAGCTGAATTAACATCCAGTTGCGGCGTGTTGCCTTTCGGGTTGGCAAAAGTGATTTCGTAGCCCTCCTTCATCAGGGCGCGAACCGGAACCGTCAGTTCGTTGAGGTAGTAGCCAGCTCCGGCATAGACCTTGCCATCTTGCAAGGGCAAACCACGACCGCTCGAGACTAGTACCAAGATTTTTCCTTTTGTTTTCATTGATTCTCCTTTTTGGAATCCAATCTGTTTTCCTCAGATCAAAACCAGGTCATCCTCACGTCTGGCAAAATGCCCCTTCGGTCTTGCCGCATCTCCTCCTTGCCCTTCGAACGTCGAGGTTGCGATCCGTCCGGCGCATCCTATCGACGCGGAACGGTCACTGAATGCCGGGGTGAGTTCTCGGAAAGGTCGCGGTGCACCGGACCTGCGCGAGCAAATCCATAAGATCCGAGATCGGTCGCGCATCGAGTTCCTGCACAACCTGGATGAGCCTCTTCCGAAGGTCTTCATCGGCGAAAGGTTCAGCGAGCCAGTGGAACTTCTCGACCGCGCGGTCCCACGACATAGGACTGTTCAGCCCTCCCTCATAGCCATGCTGTTCCTTCAGAAAGACGCGCTCGTCTTTGGTGCCAATCGCAACATCGGCGCCAAGCTCTTGTGGATAGCGAGCGCTGAAGCGCTCATCGGGATGAATTTCGACACGCGCGAGCAGCGCCTGAGCATCGGGTGCCTGAATTCTTAGCTCTTCCAATTGCGCGGGCCCGACTTGACCGTCGAGCAGCGCTACAGCAACCAGATATTTGAGGTTGTAGTCACCCTGCTCTTTGATCTTTGGATGGTCCTTCGGGCCGAAGCTCCCGCCTCCGGCGAATTCGAACGCCGGTCTGAAAACATTGCAATGAACATTCTCAATTTCGTTGGCGGCAAGACCGTGACGACGCTTCAGATCCAGGACAGCTTCCAGCACCGGCTGGCCGTGAATGAGCGAGCAGTATTTCTTCATCACGGTCTGCTTCACGACGTCGAGCGAGGGGTTCTCCCAGTTAACAGAGATCGACTGGGCGAACATCTGCTCCAGACCATATGGCCCCTCAAAGAGACCCTTTGGACCAGTGAAACCGCGCTTAGCCAGAGAAGCGGCGTAAACGGCGCGCATCCCCGTGATCCCAGGTGAGAAGCCTTTCCATTGCGATACCGGTTCGGCGTGCACGCAAGTGAGCGAAATGTTGTCGACGGTCGCAATCGCGATCGCATTCGCGAGTTCGTTAACGGAGAGTCCGAAGAGTCTACCCGCACCCGCCGCGGCAGAAATCGCAAGTTGAATGGCATGGTTGAAGCCCTTCGCCATCACGGGCACGCAGGCTGTGAATCTGCATTGGATTTCATAGGCTGCAGCGAGTGCCAGCATGAATTCCTCGCCAGATGCTCCTACGTACTCAGCTGCTGCAAGGAGGGTCCCGAAGTTGTCGCTAGGATGGCAAAGTCCTCCTTGTGCCATGTAGCTATCAAGAAGGTCCACATAACGCACAAGGGCGGAGTTGAACAGTGCTGCCTGATCGGGGGAGGTCTTGCCGCCGCCAATCAACGTGCAACGACCAGGGGCCCGATATTCTTCGATCTGTTCGCGTAGCGTTTGGAGCGACGGACCCGCAACAGCCGCGGTAGCGCACGCGATGCTGTCCAGAATGTTGCGCTTGAAAAGCTGCCGATTCTCGATCGTCAAGTGCTCCGAGCGAACTGCAGCCGCGAAAGCGCCAATCCGTTCAACGGCCGGTCGCGGTGCCATCGACTCCTTCGGTGTTGTTTTCATCGAAATCCTTGACTCTGCGCTTAGACCGCGCTCCGCTCTGGAGCTTTCCCGAGAAAGTTCAACAACGCGGCGTTCACTTCGTCCGCGTGTGTCCAGGGCACGCAGTGCGGCCCGTCCTTTACGACCACAAGGCGCGCTCCTTTGATCAGCTTGGCCGTTCGCGACCCCGCAGCAGCGATCGGGAGAATCCTGTCTGCATCCCCGTGTATGACGAGCGTTGGAACATCGACTGCGCTCAAGTCTTCTCGGAAATCCTCATGCCACGTTGCGACGCAGGCGAGGCTGGCGGTAGCCGAGCAACCCGCAGCCAAGTTCCAACTTGCCTGAACGGCCTGCTCCGAAATGCCCTTGTTCAAGAGCAGATCGGTGTTGTAGAAGTTCTTGAAAAACTCAGTGAAGAACGCGTACCGGTCCGCAGCGACGGCTTTCTCGATTCCCTCGAAAACGCCTTTGTCGATACCTTCCGGATTGCCGGACGTCTTCAGGAGGAACGGCGGGATGCCGGAAATGATGACTGCCTTGTGGACGCCCTTGGATCCGTATTTTCCCATGTAGCGCGCCACTTCTCCGCCTCCCATGGAAAACCCAACGAGCGAAAAATCATGGAGATCGAGATGCGCAAGCAGTTTCCGCAAGTCTTCGGCAAACGTGTCGTAGTTGTAGCCCGTGGTCGGCTGACTAGATTTGCCGAAGCCTCTGCGGTCATACGTGATGACACGGTGTCCGTTACTCAACAGGACCGGAACCTGCCTTTCCCACGAAGCGCCGCTCAATGGATATCCGTGAATCAGCACAACCGGGTGACCAGAACCGTGGTCCTCGTAGTAGAGATCGATGTTGCTCGAATTTTCCTTGCCGACGTTTACATATGACATTGCACTTGTCCTTTCTAAATGACTTGCTCAAGCCTGGCGTCTTCTCACAATGGAAAGGTTTTCTCTAGCTCTGCTACGAATGAGCGTCGACTTCCAGAGTGACCTCAACCACCGCCGGCACTCCCAGAGGAAGACTTGCCACTCCTAACACCATGCGGACCGACGTCTTGTCCTCGCCAAAAACATCGCGGAATAGCTCGGAGGCGGCGTCGGCGACTTTCGGTTGATCGAAAAAATCTCCATGGGTTGCGAGATAAACGCACAGCCGAACGACATGGGTTACTTTGTCGAGCGAGCCCAGCTTCTGCCTCGTCGCTGACAAAACATTCAGGGCAGCAATGCGGACCGCCTCTCTGCCTGCTTTGGCGTCCAGTTCTTTTCCCAGACGGCCGACGAACTTCGGCTCGTGCCCAACGGCAGGAAGCATCCCGCTAAGGAAGAGAAGATTGCCGGTCTGCACGGCCTCGGCATAGGCACCGAACGGAGTGGGTGGAAGCGGAAGTTCGATGCCAAGTCCCTTCAACCGCTGTTCGGCAGTGGCAGGACGAGCGCCACCCGTCGTTAAAGATTTGTCCCTAGAGTCCGAATTCATTGATCTATCTCCAGCGGTTTCGGTTTGACCGTCCGCATTCTTTTTTTCAGGAATCCGTTGGGTACCGGGCCATTCATGGATGCTCAGCGTCCCACGAAATCTCCCAAGCGATTTTCTGCATCGCCCGGTTTGCAAAAACCTCGCTCGAGCAGCGTTTTGATTCTCTGCTGCGTGGCCGGTCGTCCCATCGAAGCAACACAAGCATTCCATCCGGATTCGATTTCGATATCGGGCGGCAAGCTAGCGACGTTGACCAGACGCTTGGTATCCATGATCGTCTGTTTGTCGAAGGAGGCGATTCGAGCAGCAAGCGCATCGACAAACCCGTTAAGGTCGGCATCGGGCAACGAACGATTCACGTAGCCGTAGCGCTCGGCCAAATCGCCTTGCAGGTCGTCCGCGCTCAGAACTACTTCGAGCGCGCGTCCTCTTCCCATGAGGCGCGACAGTCGCGCCATGGGGCCGCCGCCAGGCACGAAGCCGGCCCCAACTTCAAATTGCGACAAGATGGCTTTCTCGCGGCTCGCAAACCGCATGTCGCAGGCCAGCGCAAGCTCACTTCCCATTCCAGTCGCTCGCCCGCGAATCAACGCTATCGACACGACAGATGAACGACTCAGGCGCACCAGCATTTCGGGCCATGGATGCAAGCCTGTAGGTCCAGGAGGCAGACGCGTCATGTCGTCAAGCTTGGCTAGAAAATCCAAATGGATCAGAAAGAAATCTTCAACAGCACTGTCGAAAACGACCACCTTGAGCCGCTCGTCAGTTTCAATTGCCGTAATGATCTCGTCCACCAGCGGAAGCATCTCTGGACCGAAGATGTTAAGAGGCGGATGATCGAACGTCACTCGCCAACACTCGGGCGAGCGCTTGTCCAGTCGTACCTGAGGAGTCTTTGTTTCCGCGTAATTCCGAGCTTTCATGTTCGCAGTCCCTTTCGTCACTTCCATGTTCGATCGTTGCGGTCGTCATATCGCTTCTTTGCCGGCTGGCGCGACGAGGACGTGGTCCGGTGAGCTTGACCGCACTCTCGGGTCGGATCGTCTGAAGCCCAACCTTACTTGGCCAGAAAATCCGTAACCAACTTGATGGTGGCCTGCGGATTCTCCTCCATGATCCAGTGCCCGGAATTACGCACAATGCCGCCCGTGACGTTGCTGGCGACGAATTGCATATGATCGGCCATGTTCTTTCCGAAAAACTTCTCGGCACCGATGGCAAGCACCGGCATCGTGATCTTGCCGTGCTCGGCGAGCAACCCCTTGTTGTCGGCAGCGTCCTGGCGGAGTGTGCCAAATTGCTCGAAGGCATCGTGCATCGCATGCGGCCGTGCGTACAGGGCAGCAAAGTGCTGCCGCGTATCTTCATCGATCTTCTTGGGGTCTCCGGACAACTCATTCCAGAAGCGATCAAGGTAGATGCGTTCCCGGCCCTGCACTAAGCGCTCCTCGTCAGGACCCCGGAAATCGAAGTGCCACAGCATGGGGCTGCGAACGATGTTGTCCCAATCGCCTATTCCGGGCAGCGGTGCATCGATCACCACCCAGCGCGTGACCCGGGCCGGATATTGAGCGGCGAACGCATAGCCGACCATGTTGCCGATGTCGTGTGTGATCAGGTCTGCCTTCTGGACCTTGAGTGCATCCATGACGCCGGCAATGTCGACCGCCTGGTTCTTCTTGGTGTAGCCGGTGTCCGGGTGATCGGACATACCCATGCCGCGCAGGTCGGGGACGATCACGGTATGGTCTTTGGCCAGAACAATTGCCAAGGGGGCCCACATATCACCCGTAAAGCCGAAGCCATGCAACAGCACCACGGCCGGACCCTTGCCGCCGACTCGGACGTAGAGGCTGGTGCCGTTCGTCGGAACCATTTGCGTGTGAAAGCTGGCTGGAAACGGCGTGATCACTGCCGCGAGGGGCGCGGACGGCCGGGTCGCGCCAGCGGCCGCTCCGGTCTGCAACACCGCTGTCAGTAGGAACGCTGCAATTGCGATCAAAGAAGCCCGACATGCGTGTGAAACTTTCAAGTTTTTCTCCTGCGGCGCATCAAAATTGAAGTCTTCGATCGTCATATCGTCTTTCCGCAACCAGAGTTCGCTATAGACGACGCGGTTCTTGTGAAAAGGCCTGCTCCGGGTTCGGCCTACAAAATATTGACAGTGACGTCGATGTTGCCGCGCGTAGCGTTTGAATACGCACAAGTCTCACGGTGCGTTGCGTCCACAATGGCCTGAGCGACATCGCGCTCCAAGCCCGGCAAGCTGACGTTAAGACGTGCCCGAAGGAAATAAACGTCCCCGGAGTTGCACAAATCTATTTCTGCATCGATGGCTGCGTCAGCCGGAAGTTTGACCTTCATCTTGCTGGCCACAACCCCCATCGCACTGATGAAACAGGCCGACCAGCCAGCGGCAAACAACTGCTCCGGATTGGTGCCGGTTCCTGGGACTCCGGGAGCCGAGAAATTAACCTCTAAGCGGCCATCATCACTGCGAGAAACGCCGCCGCGTCGACCGCCCGACGTGTGGGTCTTGGCGGTATACCGAACTTTGATATCGTCCTGTGTCGAACGTGCCGCTGCGTTGATTTCTGGATAAGTAGTCATCCTATTTTCGCTTTGCGCCAGTCACCATTTCCCCGCGTGCGCGCCGCCATCCACGTGCAGTATTTCGCCCGAGGTGAACGTGGCGTCGGTCAGAAACAATGCCGCGTCGACGACTTCTTTGATCTGACCGATCCGGCCGACCGGATGCAGCCCTTTGAGAAAGTCATGGGTTTCGGGTTTGTGCATGGGAGTATCGATCACTCCCGGCGCTATCGTATTTACTCGAATGCCTTCCTTCGCGTATTCAATGGCGAGCGCGCGCGTCACCGCATTCAAGGCGCCCTTCAACATGATTTGAACGGCCGCCCCCACACCTGCGATCGGTTGGTCAACCAGCGTCGTTGAGATGTTGACGATGCTGCCCGATTTCTGCCGCAGCATTTGCTTGACCGCAAGCTGCGACACGTACAAAAAGCCTGCAAGCGTCGTTGAGACTAAAGTATTGAAGTCTTCCGTCGTGTATTCGGTGAAGGGCTTCGGAATGAAAACTCCTGCATTGTTTATCAGCACATCGACCCGGCCAAATCGCGATACGGCATTATCCACAATCTTTGCGGCCGTCCGCGGGTCACCGATATCTCCGTCGACGAGCGCAACATTCGCCGACGCCGGGAATGGATTCGCTTTGGTAATGTTTCGCGAGTTTGCGACTACGTTGTACCCTCGTTTTAGGAACGCTTCGGCGATTCCTGCTCCGATCCCCTGCGAGGCCCCAGTTACGATTGCTGTTTTCGCCGTCTCTGCCATGTGTAGGCTCCTTTTACTGGTCGGTTCCGTCCGATTGAATCTGCCTCGGGGCACCCGAAGCCGCTGCAACATCTCGACCGCAAACTCCCGGTTTACCTGAAACAGCGGCTGGCAGAAGAACGGTCGCGACCCGATTCGTTGACGCCTCTGCCCTGCGCATGGTCCGAGTAAACCGCACATCGGAAGTGGGCGCGTTCGGATTTCTGCTCGAATGGTCGAAATCTTGCTAAATTTTCATGCGCGGAGAGAGAGAGAAAACTCTAAGGCCCGACACCTGCTGATGGAGGCTTGTCTTCAAGGATCGAAGACGAGTTCGAATGGAGTACGGCTTGGTCAGTCAAAATCGTTGATAAATGGACCGTGGCCGAGGTGCATTCGAGGAGGGATCACCCACGAATCCTGGATTGAAGGGCACGGACGGCAGTGGAATCCCCGAGAACCACACGATAGCCGCCGAGAGCGTTATGGCCTTATGCGCGCGATAGACGACAGCGCCAGTTCGGCCTTTGCGCGAATGGCATCTGCATTTGCATTTAGAAAGTCGAGAAACGTGCGCAATATGATTGAGGTCTCGCCTCGTGACCACGCGACGATCAGGTCGAGATGCAGATCCGGCACAAGCCGGACGAACTGCACACCATTCGATCGGAGATTACTGATGGAGGCGGGGACGATGGCTACGCCTTCTTCTGCCTCAACCAATGAGAGGATCGTCTGCATCGAATTCGGCTCGTTCTCGACCTGCGGCGAAAAACCTTGAGAGCGGCACGCTCCCACAATTGTGTCGAAAACACCGGGAGCTCCCTCGCGGTGAAAGAGTATGAACCGTTCATTGGCAAGGTCGGCCAGCCGAATCTTTTTGCTCTTTAGTTTTAATTTTCGTGATCGAGGCAGAACCGCAACCAGGGGATCCCGCAGCAATACTCTCGATTGTCGATTCTTACTGCGCTCGAGCGAGAGCGTGCGCGTGATGGCGATATCGATCTCGCCTCGGTCACATGCCTTGTCCAAGTCGACGGGATACAGATCATGAAGTGCGAGCTTTACGTTCGGATATTCCAGCTTGTATCGGCGAATGAGATCGGGCAAAAAAGACAGGGTCGCCGAACCGATGAACCCTATCGACAGCCTCCCAACCTTTCCTTGAGCAGCCCGCTTGGCAGTAAGGATGGCCGTCTCCGCTTGTTGAAGGATACGGACGGCGTCGGCGTAAAATATCTGGCCTTCCGGCGTCACACGCGCGTTGCGATGGGCTCGTGAAAAGAGCTTCAGCCCTAGTTCGTCCTCCAGATCGGACACGGCCTCGCTGATCGAGGGCTGAGCAATGTGGAGTTGGCGTGATGCCTCCCGGTAGCCCTTGCACTCCACGACCGCGGTAAAATAGCGGAGATGTCGTAG
>Ga0210384_10000482_pt1 | contig 60969 bp, 56 predicted proteins | sample IncBWH2MmetaG_FD_160574 | JGI IMG/M metagenome (GOLD analysis project Ga0210384, IMG submission 160574) | Forest soil microbial communities from Barre Woods Harvard Forest LTER site, Petersham, Massachusetts, United States - Inc-BW-H-2-M | ecosystem: Environmental > Terrestrial > Soil >...
CCTACCGGTTCACCGACCGGGGGCACAGAGAGAGTCTTAGCCCATCCGGCTATTGCCGGACGGCTCAGAATTTCCGGAATGAAAAGGGTCAGAATTTTCGGAACCGACAGATACCACTGTTTGTGCATTGTGGTATCAGCCCAACCACATGACAGCTAAATAGTTAGCGCAGAAAAACATCACGCAGTAACCCAAACCCTTTATGTTCCAATACCCGGATTTTTCACCTAAAACCCGCCTGCTTTTCATGCACGCTACTCCGACCGGCCCTAAAAGTGTCGACGTCCATCTATTGCGGTCTACTGCAGTCAACTGTGGTCTACTGCGGTCTAAGGTCGCGGACTTTGGGCGTATTCTCGTCGACCTCGGTCTACTCCCATCGACTGTTGCCGCCTTCTAGAAATTCTATTGACTTAGCCTTCCTATTGTGCTATACATACAACTAGAGACGCTGTATACAGCTATAAGGGACTGCATGTCAAGCACAAACAACTACAGCTCCCGTCTGGAAAAACTTGCCAGTGCTCCCCCTCGTACAAAAATCGCACTCATTCGATCTCTCCTTCCCGGAATAGAACTGGCCCTGAACTCTGGGCAGCGCCTGAAAGACATTTGGAAGGAACTGAACGACGAAGGCCTGGCGATGAGTTATCACGGGTTTCACAAGACGCTGCAGCGCGCAAGAAGCAGTGGGAAGCTAACCGCGACAAGCGGGTGGGGAAAACAGGCTAAATCTCCTGAGGCGCAAGGGCTGCAGGAAACAAAAGGGGAAACAGGTGAAGAGAAAGACCCGTTTGCGAATCTAAGTCGACTAGGAGAAAACAGGCCTGGTTTTCATTGGCGGGGAACACGGAATGTGAAGGCGTCGGTGCAAGGAAGGGAGGAGTCGAATGACAAGAACAAACGGTGATGGAAACAGTGGGACCTCGGTTCACATCTCGCTGCAAGGCAAGGGCGGAGTCGGGAAGAGCTTTATCGCTTCGATCCTGACGCAATACTTTCTTTCAAAGGGGCAGAACGTAAATGCCATCGATGCGGATCCTGTGAACCAAACTCTGGCGGAATACTCCGGTCTGTCGGTGAACCGGCTGAATCTCTTGAAAGAGGGCAGCGTGGACCAGCGTGAATTCGATCTGCTCATGGAACGGCTCCTCACAGAGAGCGGTACCTTCGTTGTGGACACGGGAGCGTCTACCTTTATTCCTCTCTGGCACTACATCTTGGAGAACCAGGCGCTCGATTATTTGCGGGAGAGAGGAAAACGGGTGTTCGTTCATTCGGTTATTACGGGAGGCCAGTCGCTGAACGACACCCTAGCCGGGTTCGAGCAACTCGCCGAAACTACGCGGGGGAAGAATATAGTGGTCTGGTTGAATGAATATTTTGGCTCCGTGTTGCCGGACGGAGCAGAATTTAGAGACATGGCTGTATGTAGGAAGCATGCAGATAGAGTGCATGGCTCGGTGGCGATCGTGCGGCGCACCGCGGACACGTTCGGGCGGGACGTGGAAGAGATGATTTCCCAGAAGATGACTTTCGAGGAAGCGTTGAGCGGAAGCGGTTTTACGATCATGGCGAAGCAGCGGTTGCGGGTAGTGCAGCGCGATCTTTTTGAGCAGTTGGACGCGGTAGAAATTGTATGACGGACGCGGTGGCGAGAATGACGGAAGAAGTCACCCTGGATCTGAAGCGCATCACCGCGGAAGTAGCCGCTAGGCACGGGATGCTCGTCAGGCCGGATGATCCTGCGATGCTTCTCGTGACCATGAATGAAGTGGTGTTAGAGCAGGTCGTGGAGAACATCGAGGGACGCGTGGAACAAATAGTTGCCGGAATAGAAGCGGGGTTCCACTCAGCACAACACGAAGCGCTCGGTAATGTTGAAAAAGCAGCGCGGAAAGCCGGAATGGCGGTGCGCGAGGAGATTCAGAAAGACGTCGAGGCTGGGCGACTGCACGCTAGAGAACTAATTGTAGAGTTGAACAGCGCTTATTCGCGATCGGCAGTGCGCCTCTGGGTTGCCGTGGGCATGGTTGGGGCGGGCGGATTCCTTCTCTTGGGCTTGGGTTTGGGAGTGGTGCTGGCTAGGGTGTGGAAATGAACGGTCTGATGCCAATGTTGTTGTACTTGAACCACAAATGCACCACGGACGATCGATTTCGAAGAACGTTTTTGGCATTGACGCTGATTTTTCTATTCATGTTGTGGTCGCCGTGGACTCGCTGGAATTGCCCCGTGTTCGGATTGTGTCCTGGTCCTTCTCCTGCTGTTTCGACGAATAGCGTCGCTCAATTTAAGTCGAAACCACATCGCGTAAAGGGTCATCCCCGCGGCGCGCCCACGCCGGCTGCAGTTCAGACTCCGGCAGAGTCTTTTTCCAGAACTGCGGTGCCCCCGGTGCTGGTCGGCGGCGATCTCAAGCGCGATTGAGAAAAGGTGGTCGTAGGTAAGGGAGAGAGGCTGCCTAGAATGCGATACAACTACAAAGGATTCTGGTGCGATTCAGTCTACGACATTGAGGTAAACCGGCGAACCGACGGGAAATATGTCTTCGTCGTGACGGAGCCACCAAACAATCCGGGCACGTCGGTGACCAATTATGGGGAGCATCTAGCAACAGCAGTGCGTAGGCAGCATAGCTTGAAGCCTGGAGATCTAATCTGGATTGAACACCATCTGGAATGAAAGACCGTCCAGAGGAAGTTTTCAACTTAGTGCGCTTTCTTGGTATGAAAGGAGACTCGTTCCGCAGTCCCGTTTGGACCAGGATCACGGAGCAAGTCGTGAAGGACTTGATCGCAGGCTTGCGAGATGTCGAGGACTTGCTGCCGCGTCGCGTCAAGGAGCGCGGAGAACGCGGAATGGGGCTGGGACGCTAGCCCAGCCCCACGGGCAACGAAATGATGCTTCACCTAGAAGGAAGCACTCTGAGTCTCAGGCCCAGCTCGGGCAGAGGCTCGTCGGAATCGCGCTTCTCCGCGCGGTCGAGCTTCGCAATCCGCCAAAGATGAATTTTCGGCCACCCGAATCTTGTGATCGCCGTTCTTCTGCTTCTTCTGTATCTTCGGCACGAATTCGGGATAGCGGAGCTCGCCTTCCGCGGATACGTGCGCACCCTTTTTCAATGTCGCCGCAAACGTAGAAAGATTTCCCCACGAGGTGCGTGATGAAAACCGTTCACGTAGTTGCCTATCAGTTTGATTCGCTTCCTGGCCACATCACCGTAAGTGCGCGTGGAACAGGCGCAAACTTGCGCGTAGCCACACAGCGGGCGATCAGTTCGATCTTCCGCGATAAGCGCCTGCGGTACAAACAAATCGGCACATTCAAAATTTCAGTTGTAGCCATCCCTGACCGCACCACCGTGACGCTGGAGCATTCTGAGCTAGGCGCATTCGGGCTTCTGCCGAAGGTAGGTGCGTGATGAAACACGGAGAGTTGAAAAATATCTGCCCGCGGCTGAAACGATCGGGCCAAAGGTAGCGCTACAAGCTTATGCCCCTCGGTTCGTCGGACGTAGCCGTCGCCGTTCTTGTTTTTCCAAGACGCCGTTGTAGCCAAGGACAGCACCGTGAATTCACGCTGCGTCTTCGTGGTTTTCATTTCCTCGTCTTTGCCTACGAACCCAACCAGCCTCACTGAATTGTCAAACATCGAACTTCTCCTTTTGATGCCCTGATCTCTCAAGGCACACCACCCGGAGGGGCACGAGCGTGAGGCAGCTCCCAAGTGCCCAAGGTCTGCTTTCTTGGAGGGTGCCCGTGAAGTGGGAGGAACCAAAACCTGCACAGGCGCTATAGCGAAGCAGAAGACCGCCGTGCAGCAGGACGCAGCCTCTCTTTCGCTCGCGGTGCTTGTCGCGGTGCTTGAGAGCGATGGGAGAAAAAGGGAATTGCCGACAGGACACTGTGCTCGTGTGGGCTTGGAACGCGCGAGAAAACCGCGGAAGGCACAGAGTCGTTAGGTTGGTTGCACGACTGGCGATTGGTAGGAGGCGGGTGGCCACAGTTGCTTGGCGGCACGTTCTCCCGAAGCCTCACTAGGATGGTCGTCCTTTACTTATTTGGGGAATGGTCTACATTTCTGCTATGGCGTCCCAGCTAACCCGTCGCGTGTTGCGAGTTTTCTTGGCTTCCCCTGGCGACCTTATTGAGGAACGGATGGCCGCAGAAAGAGTTGTCGCTTCCCTCAATAAAACAATCGGGCGTCGCCTTCAATGGCATATTGATTTGCACAAGTGGGAAGACAAAACGCCAGGAATGGGAAGGCCGCAATCCATAATAAATCCTGACGTTGACCAGTGTGACCTTTTTGTGGGGCTGCTTTGGGAGCATTGGGGACATGCCACAGGCAAGTATTCCTCGGGGTTTGAAGAGGAGTTCGAGCGAGCGAGAGCCAGGCACCAAGAGATGGGCGAACCTCAGATTTGGCTTGTATTCAAAGAGCCTCGACGAGAGAAACTCACGGACCCAGGACCCCAACTGAGCGACGTGTTGACCTTCAAGGAAAAACAAACTGCGAGCAATGAGATCCTTTACTTCCGTGTGAACGATGCGAATGAATGGGAAAGGGATTTTTCCCACTGGTTAACGGACCATGTTCTAGGCCTTTACCTGGCAGGCGAGTCTGTTCAGCCCCCGGTGACCTCCAGTCCCGCAGTTCGACCCAGTACTTCAAACGAGGGTGGGGAACTAGAAGATTTGCTAACAGGGTCTAAAGGTCGAGCCACAGAACAAATAGCACAGGAATTCCAGATTCTTGGAAAACTGATAGCGAGTGACCAGCTCGAATTTAGCCCAGGCGACGAGGAGCTCCTCAAGGAATTTGACGCGGCCCGCCTGCATCTACTCTCCTCGACTTGGATGTCTAGGCGCTACACCGGGGACGTTTTGGGCGTTCACGAAATCAACCAACTATACAGGTATCGCTCGGAATTGCAGACAGCACCTCCAGAGATATTCTTAATTCTGCGAACCTTGGTTGATGACTCTTCCGATGTTGTGCCAGCATGGTTCTGGTTCCGTCAGCTGAAGCTTGAACGACTGTCGTTTTTGTTGTTTTCGATGGCAAGCAACGACTCCCTGCCGCACCTCCGCGCCCAGGCGATTGGGATTCTGAGGGCGTCGGGAATCCAGCCACCGAATCAACACTGGGACCTCCTGTCCTTAGCGGACCAACCAGTAACAGTGCAATGGGCTGTGTACGACTATCTAGGAACGGTCGCAGACTTTACGGCAATACCGGTTCTGGAGGAACTTGCGCGAACCCTGGACGAAAACATGGCCGAAGCTGCGTACAGAGCACGTTTGCAAATACTCGCACGCCTGGATCCCGAGCGAGGCTTCTCCGACCTTCTTGCCAAGCCTGACTACGCTTCCGAGGAACTACTGCGACGTTTTCAGGTCTCGATCAGCAAAATCAAAACAGAGACGTTGAACGAAGGCATCGCAAGTCTGGCTAACAAAATCAGAGAGCTTTCAGCCACCGAACTCGCGAAGCGCGGCTTCCTAACAATCACCGAAGCCGAAAAGCTTACTCAAGACATCTGGATTCCGATCAGGAAAATCGGATTTGATGAGCTGATTAGGAGAGGCAAGCCAGTAGATTTAGACAAGATCAAGGAGTCGTTCTCAGAAAATAAGGAGTCTGGACGGCTAAGACGAATGTCAGATTTGTTTGGCGGGCTGGGCGCACCAAGCCCACCCAACTACAGCGAACTGGCTCATTCAGTTGTCCTCGCGTTCCTTCGCACCCTGCCACCGAGCGAACTTTTAAGACGGGTGGATTGGCTCGACCCCCACGGAGCCTTAGCCTACCGCTGCCTCGCGACTGATCACTACGAAGTTATTTCTGAATACATCCGAGACGACATAGAGCAGGGATTTCAGCGAATCCGCGCCGCGACCTTTGAGCGTCTCGATGCCCAATACCGTGGCGCAGAGGGCCTAGAACAGCTGAAGGCCGACATCGAAAAACTCGATGGCTTTGTTCGTGAGGAGTTTCTAGAGGGCGCGCTTATCGGGTTGGCCAGTCATGCGAATCCTTCGGACCTCGGATTGGCACGCAGTTACCTGGATCACCGTAGACAAGGGGTGAGGGCCGCTGCTATGGAAATCGTCAGTCGATTCGGGACTTCTGAGGATGCCCCTGCCCTTATCGCGATTTCCAAGGAACATTGGGGCGAGCTTGGAGAGAAGGCCGCCTTAATCTCATTACAGCTTTCGTCTAACCCGTTCGAAGTGGCAAAAACGTTCACGACGAGCCACACCCCTGAGATCGCCACGATCGGTTTTCGCTGGTTGTTACAAGACAATTCCACAGCAACCAAGCAGCTTTTTGAGAACCTGCTCAACGATGAGAATGGCGTTCACAGGGAGCGAGCCGTCCATTATTTGACGAAATGGCTAACTGAGTCTGAAATGCAGAGGTTCCTTGATGACTATTTGGCCAGAGAGAGCTATTACTACGACGTGGTCACATGGCTCGACAGATTTCTATATGCTCCGCCCCCCTTTGGAGCGATGTATAGAAGACGGCTTGCAGAGAAAATGTGATCATCCTGATTGTGTCGGCGCTGTACAGGATGGACCAAAGTATCGGGATAGGGGAGACGGGTGACCGTCTCCCCTATCCCGATTGCCCATCGCTTGACTCAGGTGCGGAAGGGTGCAAACTGTGTAGTAAGGGAGGCGAAATGCGCTCGTGATTGCCCATTTTCAGCAGGCTTATCACCTGGCTCTGGCCGTATTGAGCATCATAGGACTCGGAACTGTCGTGAAGGCGATTCCGAAAGGGATTCAGTGGCTGTACAAGCGCTACGAAAAGAGCGTGGAGGACAGAGTTCTGTCAACCTTTTACGGTAACGAAGACGGCCCTTGGCAATCGGCGCACGGCGTATTGGGTGACCTAGGCCTGAAGGCCGCATTGAGTGACGCTCGCGGCTACTTTATGCCACGCGGACTGACAGGATGGAGAGCATGGGCTTATTGGCTTAAAATGCTTCCCTACCGATTGCGCCACACGTATCGCCGAATCTTTGTGATCCCTAGCAAAGAAAGAGCGGACAAAGTGCTCAAGCGGCTATGGGAGCGCGGCCTGCTAGTCCGTGCCGGATGGACTCACACGAAGAACGAATTTTACCGACTGAAAGACTAAGATCGCGAAGAATAGATGCCGACGCCGCGCAAAGCAGAAACGCTCCACGATCCGGACGCCACCAAATCGAAGAAGCGTAGAGCAAGAGGTCGGCCCGCTCTGAAACCTTCGAAGTCGTTTGAGCAGCAAATCCACCGAGTTTATGAATTCCTAGAAGGGTCCGGAGTTCAGGTAACGTGGGATGATCATGTCCCGGACCCAGATAACCTGTCCCAGCCGCGCCAGATCGACATAACAATCAAACGAGATGGAAAGTTGACGCTGGTGGAATGCCGACATCATCGCTCGCGTCAAAATGTTAAATGGATCGAAGAGATGATGGGGCGGCGTGTGTCGCTAAAGGCGGATAGCGCCATCGCAGTATCTTCTTCCGGCTTCACACCCGGTGCGCTGAGCAAGGCTAAAAAACATGGCATCGTCACTCGCGATCTTCGCGAACTCACCGAGCGGGAAATCCGAGAATGGGGCCGGCGGATTGCTCTCACGCTTTACTTCTACGAGTATTCTGAGTTGGAGCTCTCGCTGTATTTGGAATGCGGAACCATTCCGAAGCTGGACATGGTTGCGCTCCAATCGGAAATCGCGACCCACGCGTTCACGCAATCACTTTTCAATGCCGCCGCGCAGCAACTGGGCACGATTAACCCTTTGAAACCGGAGAACTCCGGACAGACAGTGGAATTCAATCTTCTAATTGAGCGCGCGGGCTTTCGTCTTTGCGGTCAATTGGTGCACCAAGTTCGTTTGCAAGGTAAAGCCGTCCTAATCGCGCAGGATTTCGTCTCACCCGCCGTGGTCGCGTACGGGAATCCAGACGATGATCCGGCGCAGCGTGAAATTAAGGTCGAAAACTTCTCTCTGGGCAGAACGTCGATTATCCATGATGCCGAGAGAATCTCAATTTTCCTTGATGTGTCGCAAGTAGAGGGCGGTCCGTGTTGGCAATTTCGGTTCTTCAGGGTTACTGGAAACGATGAAATAGAACACGAATCGCTAGAACTGGTCGGAGTTGAACGACTTTTGGCCGTCAAGGCCTGCAAGATGAAGGTCAACGTCTTGCGTAATCAGGCCTGAGCTTCCTCGACTGAGCCCAGAAACACTTCGTTCTCACCTACGGGCACTCCGATGCAACCCAACGTGCAATGAAACTCCGCGATGAGTGAAACAGAAATGCCCCATCAAAGTAAGCCGTCATTCAGCACTTGCTATCATTCAGGCTCTTCTTGATTGGCAACAGGAGGTGGTTCCACGAGCGCGCCGCTCCAAATTGGCGGAAATGCTTCCCACCGGAGTGACAATTCGTCATCCAAACCGAGCTGGAAATAGTTGTTCTGCTGCTTCAGCAATCTGAGGATTAAGCCGTGTCCGCGCATCACTGCGTCATGTGCTTCAGGTTCAGAAAGGTCTTTGAACACCAAGCCATCGTCAATTGTTCCAGAACGCGATTCCAAGCCAAACGCCGTAGGGTGGATGAAAGAAGTAGGCACCAGAAAACACGTAGTGTACAGCGGAGCTAGATGCGAGCCCGAGTCTGCATCTACTTTCTGGGCCATTTCTTCAACACTGGCACGCGTCCACGCTTCTCCTGTTATGGGCTGGCCGCATTTTTTGCAGGTTTCAGCTTTCAGCAGGGCTTTTGCTTCTTTCGATGCGTCTTCTAGTTTCTGAATTTCTTCTGGGGCAACAATAGCTTTGACTTCCGGGAGAATCCTCACGGTACGGTTCCAGATTTTTATTTTCTGAATGCTGGCATTGTCATCGAAGCGCTTAGCCTCTGCCGGATACTGGGAGATGAAGGCGGCGGTTACAAGGTGTTCGTACATGATGCGAAGCATAACCCTTGCGACGATCCCTCTCCCGTTCCCGGCAAGTATCAGCAAATCACCGAAAGCATCGAAAACCGTCCTTGCGAGGTAGTGCACAATTATTTGCGCCAGCCTCAGTGATGTTTGTTCCTCTGGTTTTAGCGCTGCTAATTCAGTCTGGGGCTGTTCATTATAATGTTCGAGGGTTAGGGCGAACATTTTGTCAGCTAGTTTCTGTATTTCAGGAAACTCCCGAAGGAAACCTTCGTGCGTGCTGATGAACCGCTTCTGCACTGCCATATCACCAATGCTGATTGGCAACGGCTGTTCAGCCACAGCAGGCCGACAATTATCATTGCTGCTTAATCCCCACAGCGGCAGCCGCGACTCCACGTACCTTCGAAACTGTTCATATCGCGCAATTAATTTCCCGTCCATCCTGGCGACCTGTCGCACCTGCTCGGCCAACACAAACTCATAGAGCGGCTGAACCATGTGCTTTACGTGCTTTGGAAGGTCGGGCCCAGCGTGCTCGACCATCGTCGGCCCAAGATAATCGAGGATTCGCTTGCCGTCGCCATCCACGGTCATCAGTCCCATAACCCTCTTGACGATGGCGGTAATCGACTTCGCGACCGGCGTGCTGCCCTTTTCAAACTCTGCTATCGCGGCATTCAAGTATTTCCAAAACTCGTCACCAATGACAATCCGGGGATACTGGGCTACTTCGCTCTCAAGCACATACGCTCGCGCCAGCGCTGTGCCGTAGATTTCTCCCGGCCCGATTTCGGTCGCAAGACTCACGTCAATGCCGCCACGCAGAGGGTGTCTGCTCGCCAATGACGTGAGCATGACGATGGCGGCGGCTGACAGCGCAGAGAAAACGGTAACGACCCTAACCAGTCCTGCGTTGTCGCTCCGTAGCGGTACTGAGGTGACGAACGAATCGGAAAACCCCACAAAATTCGGACGCACGGGTCCTTCGCTGTGTGCGCCCATGTCCACGCTCTTCTCGAAGATCTCAAATTGATGCTGGAAAAGATTCCTCAGATCAACGACAAAGCCTGCTGTCTGTCTCAGCACCTCTTTGACTTGCGCTTCCTCTTCAGCATTTTGAGGCAGCCGTAGCTCTCTGAATCTTTCACGTTGTCCCTGCACATCGAGAAAGGCGACAAGATGGTAACCTAGGGTATAGTTCTTTGGTTCAATCATTGTGTGATATTTTGTGGGACAAAATCGGCGAAGGAACGCCCGACCCGATCCCAGCCACCGCTTCATCCTTGAAGCGGCGAAGCCGACGAAACTACGGAAGAGATTCACGTTCTCGACAGATTGCCAGAAAATTGATGCAAGACATTGCTGAAATTGCCCGCTGCATCTTAATTCATTTTCCGATTGCGCGTCGCACCGTTTTCCATAAGTGCCACCGTTCCAACGAGATAGGCTTAACATCCGGCCCGAGGAGTCGGAGAAGGGCGCGTTCGAATGAAATCATCGGATGATCGTACATTGACCCACCAACGGGATTGCACGTTCCTCCTTTCTGCATGTGGTCCTTACCCCATACTTTATAACAATTGTTATAAAGCATGGTTGACACTCGGAATTCAGTTCTGTAAACTTCGAGAGATGTTGAACTCTGGCCAGCTTGCGGCGCTCCGAAAGAAGCTCGATTTATCCCAAGAGGAAATGGCTCGACTCTTGGGGGTATCCTTCGTCAGCGTCAACCGCTGGGAAGGGGGGCACTCAAGTCCCATGGGGCCAACGATGGACCTCTACCTTGCCATTGATGGTGCGATCCGCGGTGGCCATGCACCACAAGCAATCCGCCAGGCGGCTAACAGCGACCGAGGGACATTCCTGTACGTTTTGTTTCGAATGGCCTATGCCCGAGCGAAAGCGAGGTCTCGATGAGTTACCAACTTGTACCTCTGCGGTTCCTGGGGTCTGGGGGCCATGCTGATATTTATGTTGCTCAACGAACGGACACCGGCGAGCAAGTCGCCGTAAAAATGCTCCGCGATCACGCACGCCCGGAAGAAAGAAAAGCGTTTCTGAATGAGGCGCGTATCCTCGGCCTGGGAGTCCCTGGTTTAATACGACTTCTCTCCTCCAATATGGAGGCCGACCGGCCATTCTATGAAATGCCCCTCATGGGAGGGTGTCTGAGGCCGCATGCAGGGAAACTGAATGATCGACAACTCCACGCTGTGGCCATTGAACTTGCGCAGACATTGATGGCACTTCACGCTACTCGCGACGCCCACGGCGATATTAAGCCGGACAATATCCTGCTTTCTTACAATGGGCAATTGCAGGTGGCGGACCCTCTCGGCAACGGGGCACATTGTACGGTGTGGTTTGCAGAAAATCGTGGTGGTACGCCGGGTTATTGGGCGCCGGAAATACGTGCGAACAAACCAATCTCGTCGACCGGAGATGTGTATTCCTATGGCGCGACACTCTACGAACTGCTGACGGGGAAACGGCCGCAGGACGGCCAACGCCTCGATCCAAGCGCTGAAGGCTTTGCCAAATCTCCGAAGATTTGTGAAATTATCGCTGCTTGTTGCCAGTTCGACCCTGCTGCACGACCGAGCATGCAGGAAGTAGTTCGCATGCTCAATGGAGAGCAGTGGGTCAACATTCAAGCTTCACGAATACAACGTCAGCAGTTTTTCGCCGGAAGCATTGTGGTTTCTCTCATCGCTCTAGCGCTTTGGGGCTTTCGGGGAATCAAGACTACTTAGCTTACAGGGGTTCCCACTACGGAATGCCAGCCGCATTTTCCATTATTTTCCAACTGCTGGCTGCTTTTGTGTCATCGATCATCTGAATCTGTAGTTTTCTGAACTTTCGCCGGAAAAGGTGGAAAAAGAAATATCATCATCTTCGCGGCAGGAGCGCATCTCATCCTCGATTTCGTGTAGTGTCACGTCGTGAGTCATTCTCATAGATCCGCGATGTCCGAAGTCGTTTTCCGGATGCGATTTTGTCGCGGAGCTAGATGCGGCTCTCTCTTCTGGGTTTGCCGCCTCTGTGACCGTGGGCAGTGCTACTGCAGCGCCACGTGCCGACAACAAGCGCGCCGCACGCAAAGACACGCCGCCAACGCTCGTCACCAAAAGACAGAGCGAGGGCGATTCAGTCATCGTTTGCGCCAGCGCGCCTACAGGTTGCGCCGGGCTCGTGTGACGGATCATGGTTGCCCCAGGATCACTAGATCGGCAAAAGGATTGCCTGGCGGGGTTCGCGTTGGGGCTTCGGGATGGCCTCCTGGCCAGCTTTTCTGTATCCGTTGCCAACGCCAAGGCCGGTTCGTGGAGCCATTTCCTTGGCGGGGATATCGGCGGACCAGGACAACATCCGGCGAGCGTTCAAAAAAATACAGATTCAGATGATCGCTGACAGCTTTTGTAGCGCATATTACCCCGAGCACTAAATAAGTGACACATTTCAACTGGCGGCATATCGGACGTGGCGTTCACGAAAATAGTTCTTCACCACCGTGGGCCTCGCCTGTGTAATCCGGAGATAAGCACGAACGTAGTCCATCATTTCATGGACGTTGATGGGGCGCATACGACCCAGTGCGTTCGTCTTTACATCCTGGTTCAGCAGTGAGCACCTGCCCATAAACCAGCTGGAGATCAGATAACTACCCCGGAATGAGGCAATTCAAGCCAGCGAAGCAGGCGACTGCAATTCATACACTTTTGGGCAGGCCACGTCGGAAGACGCGTGTCGAGCTTCACCACAGCTGAGCCCTCAAAGGAAATGAGACAGGGGAGGTCATTCGACCTTGCCCGGAGCAGCAGTTTGGAAACAACAGCGGACACCTGATTTTCATAACCGCGTTTGGATATCATTTCCAGCTTCTCGCGAAGCCAGCGCTCATCCCACAAGTCCCAGCCTTTTTCGGCGAAATGTGCAAGGAACTGCTGCGCCCAGACAGTCGAGGAGAATGTCACGCCGTTTCGTCAAACAAGAACACCACAACAGATCTCGCCTCCCAGAATCGCCCCACTCTTGCCAGGCCCTCCTCCCGTTCTCCGATAGCTTAGCCCATCCCCCGGGAAAAGAGCTATCCGGGAGGCCATACTTTGAGCGCAGTTCTTTGAGCTTCGCTTGACGATCGTGGTCTGCGACAAGAGGATCGTCGAGAATCTCGACCCCTTTGATTGTCGGGATTTCAGCGTCCCCAAATACAGAGTTCAGTAGCTCCAAGTGTGTCGGACGCGTCTGATACGAGTAAACTTCAAATGTCTTGTTGGCATTCCAGATTTTTATAAATGCGAGACCGCTCCCATCTTCGAAGAACTCGACCTCCACCCGCCGAGGCGCGAAATGCTGCTGGATTGCGCTATCGAAGTCTTCACGGTGGATCGCTCTGTGTCCCGAGACTCTTGTTCGGTCAGCCTCTTCGAATCCCAGGGCCGCGGCCACCTTTTTCACCGCAGCTTCGAAATCCTTTTTCTTGCGAAAGTCGGCATACACCTTGCCGCGGAGAAAGCCTGGCATCTCGCAGGTTCGATGGAGTAGGGGCAGAACCTTTGCTCGCCTGCCGCCGATCTCATCCGTAAGGGCAATCTCGAGCTCACGACGGACCCATTCCGAATTGACGGAATTCGGAGAGACGACAACCCCCAGAAATTCAGCGCCAGCGATACCGGATTCAATCTTCTGGATCAGCGAGTCTCCGACCTTCATCTCTGCTTCATCGATCCAAACACGTGCGCCGTAGTTCCTAAGCCAGTTGCCGAGTCGCCGAGTGAACTCCCGGTCCCTGTGGTTGTGGCTAAGAAAAATGCTCGTCATATGTCTATCCGCTTAACTCTTCGTTATGTTGACCTAGTTCAAACTTCGAGGAAGCGTCGCTAGAATGCTGCAATACCAAATCTCCTCGAACCCGGTCAACAGTCTCTAGTCGCCAACGACCCGCCCGTGACTATTCTTCGAAGTTGGCGGTGGCGCCGGCTTGAATCGTTCTAAGATCCTACCGATCGAACCAAAGAATGAACATGAATCCAAAGCCCGCAAGGACAACAGTGTAGCGACCGCGCGCCGGCATCATCAGCCTTCTGGATGAATTCCTTTATGATGCCGATGCCGCGAGGATAATTCCGGATGAGCTCTTTGAGTCGAACCGTCAGGCGTTCTTGTTGGCCACAATCAACCCAATCATGTTCCAGCATCGGCTTTCTCTCGGATCGGCGATTTCACCAATACCGCACGATACCTATGCCAGCAACGCATCGTTCTTCGGAGACCAGAAAGGAAGCCCTCGAAGGCAGGACGTTGCGTCTCCCCGGTAGTCCTGCGCCTCCGGCCGCCCGAATCACTTCCCCGGACCTCGCGCTACTCGGAGTCTTTCCCTATGGTGCCATAGCAAGACACGCTTACCCGGATTTTTTTCCTCCGAGGACACAGGCATCGCGCGTAAGGAACTGTGGCAGCCAGCCGAAACGGTGTTGCGGTTGAGAAGAAGGTTGTGTGGAGAGGTTGGGGATAACTCTCGGTTACTCCGGTCAGAGCGAACCGTTTCTCGTATCTGAAAGGCGCGTGGTCGCTCTACGTGCTATGCCACCAGGCACCTGCAGGACGGTGTCGATATCCGCGCCCTCCAACAATGGATGGGGCACCGCGATATCGCATCGACGATGGTCTACCTCAAAGGCGTCCGCCACAGCGACATTCAGGCGCGCATCAACCGGGGAAGCCTAGCTTCGTTTGCATAATAAGGATGACAGTTCTAGTCTCTGTCGAGGGAGAACCGGCCCATGTTCGATCTCGCAACTCTTACTTCGCGCGAGCTCCTCGCCCTCCATGCCCGCGTATCGGACCAGCTTCGGACACGCGGCATCACCCGCAGCTCCAACAATCCCGTGGGCGACCTTGCCGAGCACCTGTTTTGTAAGGCATTCAACTGGGATCGTGCCGGGAATTCAAATGCCAATGTTGATGCAACCGACCGGGATCGCGTCCGTTATCAAATTAAGGGCCGCCGCCTCACGAAATTCAACAAATCGCGCCAGCTTTCCAGCATTCGCGAATTCGAAGGAGCGCACTTTGATTTTCTTGCAGGCGTCCTGTTCGCGGAGGATTACAGCGTCATCCGTGCGGGGCTCATCCCCTATGCTGTCGTTAAAGAGCGCGCCACCTTCGTCGCTCATACGAACAGCCACAAATTCCTGCTCCGTGACGACGTATGGGAATCACCGTCTGTCCGTGACGTTACAGAGGAACTTAGAGCCGTCAGTCTCTAGACCCTGTAGTCTTGCGAAGGATGCTCCGATGAAACCCGAAGAAGTCAAAGAACGATTGCTCGGCGCGCTACACACTCTAGAAGAACAGGATTCCTATCTGTTCGAGAATAATCTCAGCGAGCGCTGCATTGCCTCTCGTTTGGCCATGTATCTCCAACGCGCCATTCCCGAATTCTCGGTAGATGTCGAGTACAACCGGAAAGGTTCTGATCCGAAAACACTCAAGCTCCCAGAGGAGTGTGGGAAACGAACCAAAGACGGCGAATTCCTGGTTCTGCAGGATATCATTGTTCACCGCCGAGGGTCGGAGGGGCCGAATATACTGGCAATCGAGCTTAAGAAAACCACCAATCCCGAGCCCAGGTTCTGCGACCACGTCCGCATTCATGCGTTTCGAGAACAATTGGATTACGGCTGCGCAGCCTTCATCGAGTGTGAGACTCGTCCAGATCACAAGCCCTCCGCGACCGTCGTCGAGTGGCTTTGAAGATTCTAGTGATACCTCTCAACCCCTGGTCGCTCCGCGTGCCCGAACGGAAGCTGCCGCAGGTGACGTAAAAATGGTGCTCGCTCCGGTCGTTGCTTCGTGTGGCCTAAGCAGGTCTTTACGCCTCACTGGCCTCTCCCGGAACGGCCGCAACCTGCTTTCTCCTTCCTTTGTTGTCGGTTGCCGTATTTCTGCCACCGTTTTCTGCAATTTGCGTAAATTTTCGTGACAGCATCACGATCCAGCCGAACGCGGGGCAGATTTTACCTGTAATCGCAGCGCGCTTCGCGGATCCGATCGTTTCACTGCCGCCGTATCAATTCGCCAGAGACAGGTGCACAAGGCTGCTGAATCGCGGTAAAACTTCCGCCACTGCGGCCTTACACCATTTCCCGGCACCACTCGCCTTTTCCTTCGGAGAATCATGACGAGCGTACGGACGAAATCTTGGAAATGCAGTAGCAGTACGCCTGCAGCTATTATGTCAACCGTCGACGAAAAAGTTACTGCCGTGGCCGCAGGTTCTAGGCGTACATAATATTCCGAGTTTCTCGTCTCCATGACGCAATGCGAACCGTTCACCGAGGGTCAATAGTTCTATAAACCGCACTCCCTCAGGCATTGGGAGTTGCGTGGGAAACCAGTTGTCGGTAGCCAGAGAGCGCTTGCCTTCCATGTGCAGATCTGTGAAGAGATTTGCCAGAGCCTTCGTCGCGCAGGCCGAATGCATGTTGGCCATCTCATCGTCCATCCCGGATTCATCTTCGATTTCTGCCCATACGTGCAGGTTCACGGTCTTCGTAACGGAGTCGGGTGAATAGTCCAGATCCACTGTTTTGCCTTTGTCGTCGACGATCTGCAGTCGGTCGGACGCGGCCTTGTAAGCGAATACTTGCACGAGGCCGATCGCTTTGATTTGACGCTCGACGGCGTTCCCTTCCGGAACCCCTGTAAACAGTGGACGAGTAGGGATCGACAGTAGCCGCAACTGGTGGATCTCGTGCGGAGGCAAAAGATCCCACTGACAATACGGGGGAGTAGTCGTCGAGGCGAAATTTCCAGGAGGGTGCGCATTGTATTCCGGATGGGAAGGCGTATTGGCCGCCGTCATTTTACCTTTCGCGACTCCTTGCAAGGAATATGTGCGTCCTTGCGTCATCAGTCGGTCGGTCAGCCACTTCCCTTCCTTAAATCGACCGATTTTGTACGTATGACCTGGCTGACCGTCAACTGCACAACCCGAAACATCCGGCGTAACCAAAAGTATCCTACCGTTCCGAAATACGATGCCGAAAAGTTCGTGAACGATCAGGTACACGATTGTATTTTCACCCATGGCAATCTTTCCTCCTCACATGCTCAAATCCCATCTTTTCTGCTAGTCCCGCCCAAACGCAGTGAACGCGGCCCAATAGTAGGGGTGGGCCGTTCCTTGGTTCTGCCGGACCACTTCGGCGGCAGACCGCAACGCGGCCGCCGGCTGCTCACCGTAGAGCAAGCGCCCGTAGAACTCTTGCATCAAAGCCGACGTCGAATGCGAGTCGACGTTCCAGCGGGTAGCGATAACGTGCGGAACGCCAGCCCGAAGGAAAGCGCGGACTAGACTCTGCGAATCGCCCACCCCACCATCGTCGCCCGCTGTAGCGCATGCGGACAGAACGACCAGATCCGCCCTGGGAATCGCCAGCTTTCGGATCTGCGATGCGTCGAGAAACTCAGCGGGGCTTCCATCTTTCTCCGTCATCTTCCTCGCTGGCGCCAGGACGAGCCCGGTGCGAGTGGGGCTTACGATCGCATGCCCTGCAAAATGGAAAACGCGAACGAATGGCAATTCCCTTTGCAGGGCATCGAAGGTCGCCTCATTCCCGAGGAGCACCGTGGAATGCAGGAAACGCGCAGAGATGTTCCGCACTTCCGTCTCGCTATCCGGTAAAGGCTCGAGCCTCAAGTCGAAATTTGCTCGCGCCGCCGAAGTGCCGACGACCAATACCTTGTCTTGCGGCTTGAAAGAGGAAGTCCTCCGCAGGAACTCTTGGAATTGCAGTCCCGGCCCGACTACCAGTTCGTACCGCTGCCCCAGAAACTCCCCCTGACGATTCACCAATGCCTCTGCGGGAATTGGCCGCAGTGTCCCATCGAGCTCAAGAATCAGCGACCTTGACGAAACCAGGCGATCTTCGATCGGAGCGAAAAGCCAGTCGTAGAGTTGGCTTCCGGTACGGCGTACGTCAGCCATGTCTGATGTAGGGTCTTCACAGAGCCGCAGGAATCGACGTACGACAGGTTCGAGTGTCGATCGTGAAACTTGGAGCGGAACCATTTGAACGCCACTCCGATTGAACACCCAAACCAGCATGTGGCTCTTTAGGTCCGCAAAAGAAATCACCGTGACATCGCTCAGCCGGGAAATCGTGCTATCGACCGTAGACAAAACCGGCAGAACCGGGGCAGTTTCAAGTGCCGAAAAATCGATCGGCTGCTCGCGGTAGTGTCTCTCGGGAATACGAATCGGAGCGGAGAGGTACCATTCCCAAAGTTCGAACACCTTTTCGGCGGCACTGTTTCTTTGTAGTTCCGCCTCCACGAGCGAACGGTATGCCCCAGCGGTTCGCTGTTCCCATAGCGCGCGGTCGGCATCCGTCTTTAACGTCGAGAGCGCCGCTTCGCTAATGTAGACCGCCGCCCACAGTGCGCGTTCTGCTTTATCGACGTTTCCTCCGTGCCGCAACAGGGCGTCCCCCAAGGCTTGGTAGTAGTGCAGCCAAACCCAGTACTGGGATTGTTCCGAATAGTCGCGGCGAGCATCGCGCAGCGTTTGAAGTGCTCGCTCGGTTTCACCATCTTCCACTTCCAGCGACGCCTCATAAACCTCCGCCGAAAAGCGAAACGTCCGGGTCGTAGGGCTTGGAGGCAGCGAGCCAAATAAGTTCGCGGCCCGCCGGAACTGCTCGATGGCATGGCGTGTATCACCTGCCATCTGGGTATCGACCGCTAGGCTTTGACGAGCCACTGCCTCGGTCAGACGGTTTGAAGTCCGAGCGATGTGCGCTACGGCTTCGTCCATCAGCGTCTGTGCAAGATGCCACTGGCAACGGCTTTCTGGCGTATACGCCATCTCCGCATAGAACTGATACACACGAAACGGACGGTAGCGTGCCGCCCAGTGGCGCTTGAGCCCTTCTGCGAACAAGGCCCAAGAGCGCTCAGGATCCTCCGAGGCCACCTCGGTCCCCGCGGCCTGCAGCGCCCGCAGCGTGAGAGTCCCGTACCGCGCAGACTCAGCAAGCAACACGGCTTTTTCGGCAGTGGTACGTGCCGAACCAAGTTGGCCTAACATCGCCGAGCAGATCGAGTGTTCAAGATCGAATTGCACGGCGAGCCAGGGGTAAGCTGTCTGCCGATTCATTTGCCTCCCGCGCTCGTCAACGCTGAAGCACAGATCGCCGTGCTGTTGCCGCTGTAGCGCGTAGGCTTCCTCCCACAGTGCGCGCAGCATTCCCGCGAGACACCGTCCGGAGGAGAAAAACCGGACTGCTCGTTGCGCCGCCCCCGCCGCTTCATCAAATTCACCAGCTATATTGAGATTCGTCGCCGCGCCCAGCTCTTTCCAACCCGCCATAACACTAGGCTTTGACGATACTAGGAGCATGTCCTCCAACCAATGGTCTTTGTGGTGGGCAACGAGAATGTGTGAAAACGCGTTTAGCGCACGCCACTCTGGACGTTCCGTAATATCGCGACCGCCCTTTGCCACGGGGGCGCTGAGCGCCGGCAGCCAGTTCGTGAGGGCAACGTCGAGGTAGTCTTCGTCCAGCGAATCGGGCCAACCGCTCTCACTCGCCGAGTTTTCGCGGGCGCCTCTCTCGAAAGCCTGTATGGCGTGCGCGGGATCCCTCTCCGCCACAGGTGCCGCGGCCCCTTCTTTTTGCCTTCGGCGAATTGCCTCGAGATGCTGCCGCGCCTCGTTCGCCCATGCTCCCTTCGGATCGATCAGAAGGTAGTGCTCCCAGTCCTTCGCAGCCTCCTCGAAAAGATTCAATCGCTCTTCGACAACAGCTCGATTGAAGAGGAGGACTGCATCGTCCGGTTTCCTGCTGATCGCCTGGCCCAGATATTCAATGGCCTGACCGTAATCCAGCGGACGGCTTTCCACATCACCCCGCTGGGCGTACGCCGTTGCCAGATCGCACAAGAGATCCGGAGAACCTGGTTGGAGATCGAGCGCGTGACGCAAGCTGCGGATCGCTTCGTCGTACTGCCATTCGAGAAGCTCGGCCTTTCCTTTCCTTCCGAGCAAAATTGGGTCTTCGGGCTTTACAGTTAACTCATCCTTAATAAGGTATTCAGCCTTCAGGAGCGCCGAAGGTTTCGCAACGGAAGAGCGCGCGGAGCCACGTTCCTGGCGGAGAGGAGCGTAAGCCGCGCCTGCCATTCGAAGTTCCAGCGTTCGCTGTTCCGTGTACGCCCGGGCGAGGAGTTCGTCCACGGAACTGCCCCGGAATCCCCGATAGATCCAAACTCCCGCCGCGAGCAAAACCACGACCGCACACGCAAACGCCCAGCGGATCCAAAGTCCGGGAAGTTGTGCCGGAACCCGAATCGGGGGTTCAGGCATATGACGATGTGCGTCGCTCAACGCCTTCATGCTTCGGGCCATCGCACTCTGCCAGCCGGGCTTTCCGCTCTCGAGCCCTGCGAGCGCCCGCCGATCCTCTTCGCTCAATTCATCGGAGAAGTCTTCCGTGAAGCCACGCATCCGTTGACCGCAGGCGTCGCAAACTCCGCAGTGTTCCAAAAGTTCCTGCGCCCGAGTTTCGGGAAGCATTCCGGCCAACAGATGTCCCCACTCCTCCAAGGAAGGACAGCCTTCACCCGTCCCGATTAGCGCGGATGACTTAAGCCAGCCAAAATCTCGCTGAACGCGGTCGTGCATCTGGACAAGTTTCTGGCACCGGTCGCAGGACGCAAGGTGCTGCCGTGCGCCCTCCAGCCCTTCTGTGACCTCGGCCGGCTCTTTGGCGCCGAGTCGCTCGCTGAGCCACTCGATTTCCTCTGAACTCAGGTGTCTTTCCGTCGTATCCAATGGACCTTCTCCTAAGACAACGACTCCAAAGGCTGGATGCCTTCGCCTTCCGCCGACCTTGATGCCCTCTCGCCGCGCTCGCGGACGAGTGTTTTCCGCACCAAGCGCGTCAGCCGAAGCAGACTGCTTTCGACTCCCTTCGTGCTCAATCCAATCGTGGGCAGTGCCGCGATCGCGCTCGCTGGCAATCCCGCGCGATAGTACAACCAGAAGACCCTCCGGTCCCGTCCCGCATTCGGTCCTTGATCGACCGAGCGCAAGCAATTGTCGATCTCCCCGATGAGTACGTCCCGCTCCACTTCTTGCGCACCGCCGACTTTCCCGCGCACCTCCGTTTGCACAACTCCGCCGGAATCGAGTGGCTCAGACTGAGCCCGCCCGCCACGTTTCTGAGAGCGCATTGCCTTGAAATGGTCGTGCACGAGGTTCGCGGTCAGGACTTTGACAAAGCCGTAGATTGCGTCTTCGTGCATCGAATGAAACGAACGCAACAGACGGCAGTCGTCCGCGCAGAGTTTGAGGTACGTCTCCTGGACCAGCTCGTCGACGATTTGAGGTGAGCTCTCTCCCCAGCGGCGGGCCGTGCGGAGCGCAACGCTCGCCACCAGTTTTTGAAAGCGGCGAACGAACTCCTGCCAAGCCAGTTCATCGGCAGTGTCCAGGCAGGCACGGACAAGTGCTTGCGGCGCGAGCGCTCGGTAGTCCAAGGGGGCCAGGTCCTCCAAGGGTTCCGCCATTGTAGCCCAAGTCCAGTAACGTCACTTCGAAGTTATTTGTGCTGCGGCCAGAAGGGATTTTAGCGCAGCTCTCGTTCTTCAAAGCAGATACGCAGGCGGCCGCGCCGGTTGCTTCATGCAAGCGGTCCCGCGGGGGTGATTCATGAGGGTATCTGCAAAATCTACGTTTCTGAGAGCGCTCTTGGCCTCTGCGCCGCTGATCCTGGGAACGGGAACCTTCGCGGCGGATTCTCCTGGAGACCAGACCTGGCAGTACGTAAGAGTGGCGGGCGTTGCGGATGACCACACGTCGCTCGACATCGAGGTTGCACCTTTCAACGATTGCAAGCCGTCGAAGGATGCCGGTCCAGCCAAAAACTGCCAGCAGCTCCATCTGGTAGTGAAAGACGCGATCGTCAAGAACCGTGTCAAGGAATTGCAGCGTGGCGACCGAATCACGATTACGTTTGCCTTCGGAGAAAAGAACCAAAACGAGCTGAAACAATTCTGTCTCGGTACGGCACCACCTGTTCAGCCGGTCACTCGGTTCTGGGTGTTGCTTGTCTCGGGTCTCCTTTGCTTTCTCATCTACTACCTCTGGTCCAATCTGCACCCCTTGAAATTGATCCTGGGGGAAGACGGCCGCTACAGCAATTCAAAATTCCAGATCGCCGTCTGGTTTTTCGTTCTCATTGCGACTTACCTCGCGACAATTGCTGTTCGGATCTGGTATGCAGGGTGTGACTTCATCGGCGGCGTTAACATACCTCACAATCTCCTGCTCCTTTCCGGCATGAGCGCCCTCACCTTTGCGGGCGCAAAAGCCATCACCACAAGCAAGGTAAATACGGAAAAGGCCAAGCCGAACGGAAACCAAGATCCGAAGGACTCGGAGCATGCCACACCGAATTTATTCCAGGATCTCACTCACAACGATGGAAAACCTGACCAACCGGCACAAATGGACTTCGGCGACTTCCAGATGCTCATCATCACGCTCATCGCAGTCGGGACCTATCTGGTCCTGGTCTTCAGTTTCCTCGGAACCATCGAGACTGCGAAAGCCGTTACTTTGCCCGATGTCGATACCACCATCCTTGCCGCCTTCACTCTCGGGCACGGGGCTTATCTGGCGAAAAAGGCTGCGGGGAATGTCGGCGAATCCTGATCGCTTATCGCGTGGGGTCCGCAAAGCAATTCCAAATTTAGCGGCGGGAAACAAACGCGTTGGTCCTGAGACCTTAGGAAATGCCAAGGAGGAAAATACAAAATGAGAAGACTGATTCTATTATTCTTGCTCGTCGTCTGCGCTTCGAGGTCCTATGCACAGGTGACTTCCACGCCGTTTCGGTGCCCAAGTCAAAAACATGTAATCGAACTTTCCGCAAACAACACCGGGCAAACCGTGGAAGGGCCAGCATGTGCTGAGATAGAGATAAATGCCCTTCGCTACGGAGCTGACTTCGGAAAGACCATCACGAACTCAAACGGCCCAAACCTTACAAGCATCTTCCCCTCTTCTTTTTCTCCGGGTGGTGTAGAACCCAAAGCAGGCGGTGCTCAGAGTTTGGATGAAAAGTTTAAACTGGACGATGATCAGTGGCGGACCCTTTCGACTCAGCTTATTCTGCTTGAAAGTACAAATAGGACAACGGGAGCCAATCTGGATAAATACCTGTCGAAACTTCGAAGTCTCATCGTCCAAGCCGACGATACCATGGCGATCAGTGGCCCCGCCGGCGTCATGGCCGTAGTCAACGACCCGCCCAACAAGGCTCAGATGGATGCCGCCTTGGGCAGTATAGCGAGCTGGAACACGACGGATGCGGTCGTTACGCGACTCCAACAGTTGCAAGCCGATCTCACCTCGCTGCCACTGCAATTTCCCAACAACACCGGAACGATCACTGGAGATTCTTGCAGCCCAGCCAACATCAAACTCCTCGGCTGGACCGACTGGAGCAAGTGTCGCGACACGCAGTACAAGCTCGCCCAGTCTAGCTTGACATCCCTGTTGACGGAGGCTGCCGCGTGGACGTCTGACGGTGACAAGGCCGCCCAGTTCGCAAAAAAGATTGGTATCGTGCAGTACTGGAAAACTACGTTCACTGGGTTAAGGCCCGATTCTTTCAAGAAGCAGGCCGAAGTTCAATGCAGCGTACTGTTTAACCGGAATGAACAGACCGTCCTCAAATTGATTCTCACAGACCGAACGGCGATTTTCGACGGTCAAGTACCCCAACCGCAAACCAAGGACAACCTGTTGACTGTAACGTGTTCTTCTCCCTTTTCAATCTCTGCAGGGGCAGCCTTTAACACGATTCACAATCCGCAGTTTGCCATTGTTAAGAGTGCTCCCGCCGCGGGCGGCACGACTTCCATCAACACTTTCGGCATAACATCCAACTCACACGTCAATCCCTATCCCATCGCGATGGCACACGGGCGCCTCTACAATTGGAGCCAAAATCGCTATGCTCTTCATTTTAGTTTTGGCGTGGGCGCAAGTGTGAGCGGGCAGAATTCCGGCGGATCCAGTCCTGAATTCCTCACAGGGTTGAGCCTCTCATTTTTTCGTACCATCTTTGTTACTGGGGGGTTGGACGTTGCAAAGCAAACACAGCTTATCGGAGGCTTCATGGTGGGTGGGACAGTGCCGTCGGATGTGACTGCACCACCAACGTCCAGCTCCTATAAGCCAGGATTCGGTTTTGCAATCACGTTCACAAAACCCTGATTCCGGGGGCGCCGTGCCGGACATTACCTTTTCGATCGAACAACAGAAACAAGACCAATGGTGTTGGGCCGCTGTTGCCCTTAGCCTCTGCCATTTTTATGGTGACGACACTTGGCCGGAGCAGTGCGATCTGGTAAACGACATCTTCGCTCCCATTCGAGGGGCCACCGACTGCTGCCAGAATGGCGATATTCTCCCTTGCGACATGTCATGGAGCTTGAGCATCGTGCTCAACACCGTTCATCATCTTGCCCTGCCTATTCGAGGGGTTGTCACGTTTGATGACCTGACGCAAGAGATCGAAGTTGGACAGAGACCCGTGGCTGTTCGCATCATGTTCTCCGACCTCATAACTGCTCACTACATTGTTTTGGTTGGTTGCGCGATAACGCCAGACGGAAAACAATGGGTAAAAGTTGCTGATCCGAGTCTGGCCACCGGTAATATTAACTCGACCGAATACTCGACGCTCCTCACCGACTACCGACCGGGCGCGACATGGAACGAGTCGTATTTCACCACTTGAAGGAGGCTCGATGCCAATCGTCAGAATTCCCGCGCCCAAGGTGTCTGTTTACAAGCTCCTAGCGGCGCTTGAACAGTTGACTACGCTTAAGGAAGGACGCAAGAGTTGGATGCTCATCCGCCTTGCTTCTGTCCGCCGTCAGCAGATCCTTTATCCTCATCCCGTCTATCAGGCCCAACTCCAGAGCCTCCTCGCGGGACGCTCGTTCGGGACAACGCTCCGCCGGATTGCGTGGATGTATTTTCTAAAAAATACTGCAGGTCAACTGGCATGCGCCGAAATCAGCATACTCGGAGGAAAACACAAGAACTTTCGTCTCACTGAGGGTCCTTTCGTTACCAACGTTTTCAATGCCATCGAAAAATCGCGAACTGACCGTCGACTACGGCGGCGGCCATTTCAGCTCCGATCTCTACGTATGGAGTCACTCCACGCATTTGTTCTCTGGTTCAAAGCAACTGATTCCAGGGAGTATTGGGTTCCCGTGACTCAAGTCGGCTCTGCTCGCATAGTCGGACAGTGGCTTTCCCGAAAGGAGTTTGTGGAGTTGCTGGTAAGCCAAGCGCGGCGGGTAGCAGACGCTCATAAACGTGCTTCGCAACTCGCGGCTCACGATCAGCACATATATTAAGGATGCCTGGAGTCTCCTCTAGCAAAAGACGTCCCGGGCCTGATTCATTCTCAACGTGCGCGGAACAATGAATCCTGGCTCGGGGCAGCGGCCAGGACGAGTTTTTTTGACCAATATTCACTGAACTTCTTCTCCTCTAGAGGATCGAGGGGAGAAAGGAAAATACCTGCCGCGCATCCTAATGCAAGGGTATGTGAGTTACACTAGCCGCAATGCGAACGCACCTGCCATTTGGGGCGCTGCTACTCACGGCCGTCTTTTCTATCTTGCCACATGTCTGCGCAGCGAGACCTCGGCCCGAAACGAGCAAATCAAATACTCCAGAGAGTCACGTCAATATATCCGGCGGACTTTCCGGTTCTGAGGTGCAAACCGGAAAGTCGGTGTTGTTCTGGGTGACAATTGAGAATGAATCCGCGTCGAATCTCGACAAGCTAACCGTCCAACTGGATGTAGCGAAGGATGAGTTTACTGTGACATGCCTTTCTGCAGCCTCTGGAGTGGATCAATCAATTTGCGGACCCTTCAAAGAACCGCTTCTGAAGAAACAGGCAGTGACGGTGCGAGGTGAGCTCCGATCCCTCAAAACGACAGAATTACGGAACATCAATGCGATTGTCTCGTTCGATTCAACATTACCTGAGCGCGCCGCATCCGTCTCATTGGTGCGAGAAATCTCTCTTGGGCAACTTGTTGGTCGTTCCTGGCAACTTCAGTTTTTCTTAACTTACAAGGAGCTAGTTCTACCGTTGGTAGTATTGATCGCGGGTTGGTATCTCAACAGGAGACAAGAAGCGGTTCAGACGCAACGCGCACAAGTCGCGGAAACATGGAATAGCATGCTTCCGATCAGCCACAAGTTTACGCTCAGATACTACATGCCGATGTCGAAAGCCTTGTTACGTGTGTCAGAGGATGTCAAAAAATTTACAATCGTCACCGGTTCATCTCCTGTTTCGCCCACCCGAGAAGCACTATCCATTTATTTCCACACGATGCAGTTTTGGTGGCGCTTTAAACTCACAGTTGATGGAAAAGCAGCGATCTACTTCAAGAATCGCACAGGCGAGAAGCTGGTCCTTGCCGCGTTCAGCGAATTCCGAAGCAAATACAAGGGCGAGGGTCTCGGCCGGTTCGACGTTGAGCGACGCACAAGAGCGATTACTCGAGCCTTCACGCCGGAATTGGAGTTTCCTGAATTTTGGGCGGACTTCAGCACTTCACCACACACGGAACTTGCTGCGGCTTTTGATTCTGGCTGGCAGGATTTTGTGTCTTGGTACTTCGACGCCGACAAGAGAACAAGAAGTCTAGCGGTACTGGAGGTCTTCCGACTCGTGTTGGAGTTCGAGGCGAATCGACCCTATCAAAAGTGGTATAATTCTCAGGAACCTCTAGGGATCACAAAAACTCAGAAGGCAGTTTTGATGAGTCTGGCCAAAACTAAAGAAGAACGCCGGGAATTCAAGCTTTACTTCAAGGCAGCTATGAAGGGCGATCCTGACTAAACAACACCCGGTGAGATAGTGGTTGCTGACATATGCTTACCTCAAGCCTGAATACTACCTTATTCTGATTAGCGAAGTCAATAGAACATCGAATTTGCGCTCCCAATGAGAGCTAACCTCCTTATTTTAAGCAACTTCCAGACAGCATCGTCCCTTTAGCGGGCTGGCAGCCTGTCGTTCGGCGTGAACCATCATCCAAAAAGACCAAAAAGATGGACGTCTCTGACAAGCAGAAGGAAGGCGTTATTCTAGAGGATGAAGTAACCCCGGAATGGAGAAATCTGAGGAACCCGGACGCGGCTACGCCAGTTCGTATTGTTCACAGCGATACGCTGTTCGGCCGGGCGGAAGATCGCAAGCTTGTCTCCCAACCAATGAAAAACAATAACGCAATCGAGCGAGTGCCAGACTTTCCAGCAATCCGGCAGATTCAGGGTGCCTTGTGGGGAGTTACCGAGACCCGCGGTGCCGCCGTGCTGGTCGGGGCCGGATTCAGCCGGAATGCCCTGCTTGCCGCGCCTAATTCACCCAAGCCACCACTTTGGACCGATTTTTCTCGGATCATGAAAGAACGGCTGTACCCGGGCTCGGGAACTGAAAGGGCGCCATCTGATCCGCTGAGGCTCGCGGAGGAATACAAGGCCGCATTGGGGGGCACGGCGCTGGAGAGCCTTATTTACGAACTTGTTCGGGATAAGGAATGGAGGCCGGGGCCGCTTCATCGCAGACTAGTCGAACTGCCTTGGACGGATATCCTGACCACGAATTGGGACACTCTCTTGGAAAGGTCGGCAGATGTGACCGACAGGGAAGAGACCTACGACACTGTAAGAGCAATTGCCGACCTACCTCGGACGCGCTCTCCGCGTATCGTGAAGTTGCACGGCAGTATGCCATCAAACCCTCCCTTCATTTTTACGGAAGAAGACTACCGAACATTTCCACGGAAGTTCGCGCCGTTCGTTAATCTCGTGCAGCAGATTCTGATGGAAAACGAGCTGTGTCTTTTGGGATTTTCCGGGGACGATCCGAACTTCCTGCAATGGTCCGGTTGGATTCGGGATCAACTCGGGGACTCCGCCCGCCGTATCTATCTGGTCGGGGTTTTGAGTATGTCCCCTGCGCACAGGAAGTATTTGGAAGCTAGGAAGGTCACGCCGATTGATCTATCGCCTGCCGTGGATGTGGCAGACGGTGAGGACCGGCACGGCGTGGCCACCGGTTTGTTCTTGGACTGGTTGCACAACGCAAAACCGAAGCCTGCTTCGCAGTGGCTGTCGAACAGCGGATCGATTCGGTCACAACAATTGACGGGGATGTCGCTTAACCGGGGTCCGGGCGGAGGTCTGGTAGAGAGCTTCAGGGAGCTGGTCAGCGCCTGGGAAAAGGAACGGAAAGCCTATGCTGGCTGGTTGGTATGTCCTTCCAGCGACAGAACTCGGATCAGGTCCGAGATCGGTAACCCTGAATACGTCTTGCGGCAGGTGCTCGAGCAGCTGCAAGCCCCCGAACGAGCCGTGGCCATGTACGAATTACTATGGCGTCTTAATCTGGCTTTTCTGCCCTTGTCCGTATGGTTCCGGGGAGTACTGGCGGAGGTTGTCGAAAACCCGCCGTCTGCTCTGGGAAGATCACAACGTTCTGAAATCGTCTTGATTCTCTTGGGGATCGCACGCGAGGAACGGGACCGGTCATTGTTTGAACGCTGGACTGTATTCCTCAAAACGAATGCGAGCTCTGACAAGGACGTCCTCGCGGCGGTCGCCTATGAGGAGAGTTTGTGGGCCCGCGATCATTTGAACTATTCGGCACTCGAGACGCTAACGCCCGCGATCGTTGGGAGCGATCCCGCATGGAAGATCAGGCGGGTGGCCCTCCACTACGAATTGGGAGAGTTCGAGAAAGCCGGGACGTTGATTCGCGAGGTACTCGAAGAGGTTCGCGAGAGTTTCCGTCGGGATCGCAAGTCGATTTGGAACATCTCCCGGCTTGGATGGGCGCAGTTTGTGGCTCGTGGCGCTGGAATAAACTCCGCCTGGAAACAGAATGAGGTTCACCTCATTGCCGCGAATGAATGGCCAGAATATTTTGCGCGAAACAAATGTCTTCCGTGGGATGAGCTGGAGGAATTAGATCGCCAAATCAGTGCTGAATACCGGCAGACAGTGGAAGGAGCAGAATCCGAAAGCGCACTTTTTGAGCCAGGCACGTATACAACGACGCTGAGGTTCTCGAGTTCGCTGGGCATGGCGTTGAACGACACGCTAAAGGTTGCGGACACAGTTGGCTTGCCGACGACGGTTGGATCCGTGGATGTGATGCGTTCCCGTGTTTCCCGTGCGATTGAGTTGTCCAGCCACCATGACGAAACCACGTTCTTGCGTACGATTCGAATTCTGAGAGGACCTTCGGACAAGCTGATTGAAATAGTTTTCGGCCGTGTCCAAGTGGCGCGGATGCCCTTGGCGACGGCAAAGGCGTTGATCGAGATTTTGTGGAGGGCGATCCACTTTGCACGGACGCGTTTTCCAAGCTCAACCAGTTTTGTCCGGCCTGGTTTCAATGAGTTTTGGGTTGATCGTGTGCGAGTTTTCGTTGAGGTCCTGTCTCGGTTGGTTGCCAGACTCGACCGTGCAGAGGCCATTGCGGCATTTCGCCAGGCTGTTTCTCTCGCTCATGCCCCGGACTGGAAATATCTAGTGCTGTTCGAGCCACTCGGAAATCTGCTGAGCCGCGCTTTATCGGCGATTCCTCCGCGGGATCGCCCTGGATTGCTTCTGGAGATCGTGAATCTGCCACTACCCGACGAACACGGCATTCAGGTACAGACTGGGGGCCCGGTGGATGAATGGCCCGAACTGATGGCCCGCTTGCCGGGCGGAATAGCCGGTCGCGGATCCAATGAGGCTGGCTTTGCGGCACGAGTGGCTGTCCTGATTTCGAAAGTGATGAGTGGTGATTCGCTAACTCGGGGACGGGCAGCGATTCGGCTCTCCTGTCTACAGCGAATGGGTTCACTGACTCCGGAAGAGGGCATCGCCTTTGGTAAGGCTGTGTGGTCGAAGCGAGAATCGGATTCGGTTCTTCCGGAGCTCACCGGCTTGCGCGCTGACACGCTGTTCGACATTTCAGGGCATGACAAGGAGGATCTGACGCGACTCTTCAGAGGTAAGGTCGTTGCCACAGCGTTGTCAGGTCCGGTCAGTCCCGATCCACTTGCGGAAATTATCGGTGCGACTCGCGCGCGAATTGATGGATCAAGAGCCTTTGCATTGACCAGCGACGAAGCACTCAAACTTTTCGATCGAATCCTGGCCTGGGAACCGCGTGCGGTCACAATAGACCTTGACCGCTACAACGACAAAACGATGAACCTTGTCGGCGCTGCCCTAGCGGAGTCAATTCTGCCGGCTGTAGATCTTAAACAGGAGGGAAAGGACAGAATCGAAAAGCTATTCAGCAGAATTGAGGCGGGAACGTTGAATTCTGCGCTCATCGCCCTTCCCGATATTGTGCGGTTGGAAGGATCTCGGGAGAACAAGGCCGTCGAATTGCTTCATCGGGCGATTATTAGCCGCGAACGGCATAACGTCGTGTATAGCCTCAGTGGTATTGATCGCTGGCGAATTCTCGCTAAAAGAGGCTCTGTCGGAAAAGTGCCTGAGCGATTGAAGCAGGCTGCAATCACAATCGCGGCTGGAGCAAGTGAGCCATGGCTGTCCTCCGTTTTATACCTCGCGGGCAGGTTCGTTGAGGATGGCGACGTTACCGAAGGCGGGAGGCAAGAGTTGACGGTTGTACTGGGCAGACTGCGAACGGAGACAGTATACAGTTCTTGGGACACCAGAGACCCGAGGACAGTCAATATCACCCACGTCCGTGCGCAATGTATGAAGTTGGCGGGACAACTGCGACGTGCTGGCACGGTGCATCACGCGATTACCTCTTGGATCGACGACGCCCTGGATGATCCGATGCCGGAAGTCAGATTTGCCCTTGCGGACATGGAACAATAATGTGTCGGAACAGGCAGCCTTCGAATGTCTCCGGATGCTTACGGGGAGGAGATCAATTTGTTTTCCATGAATTTGCTTAGCTATCAATTTGATAGCCTTGCGATCAGCGAAGTTGTTGGATTTATCATTTGCCGGAAAACGTTAACAATCGCGGCCACTCGGAACGTGTCTCCAAAAAACCTAAGGCGGACAGTTTCGACAATCCCTGTTTTCGTGCCCTCAGCAGTCTACAGATTCCTCGGTACTTGCGGGCTTCCGGAAATAGCCGCAGAGCTTTCCAGAGAGTGTTGTTTTTAAGCACCTATGGCTCAGGCTTTCGCGACGGCAACCCAGACTCAGTCTCTTGCGAGGCGGTCGAGGCGGGTTTTGCTTCTTGCGCCGCTGCCATCGATGCTTGAATAGAAGGCCAATGCGACTCTAACATTCCTAGTAATGACTGTACCATTGGTCGGTAGCGATCAATCCAGTCAGCTGACTGACCGCGCATCTCTACCGTCCGAGTCAGGTTAAGGATTTCCTCTACCATGTCTTTGACTTCACGCTTCGGTGGAATCTTCGCGCCTGGCTCCGGTAGCGTAGATAGCTTTGCCGCCAAGTCGGGCCACATCCTTTCAAAGACACCTTTTAGGGTCTCCTCGGAAATTGGCGAACCGAGACTCCTGTTCACATCTCGAAGCATCTGGTAAGTGTCCTCTTGCTCGGCTTTGGTTGATTGAAACGCCCCTAACGGCAGGGGTACGTCAGTGAACTCCAATCCCGCAAGCAAATAGGTGCAAATTCGCGTGTCACGGTCTAGAGTTTTCGAGAGCGAGCCAGCCTCAAATAGTAGCCAGGGCGCGGTCAGATTTTCAGGAGTGAGACAGATAATTCCAACCTTCATGCCCTCAAGCGCCTTCGCCAGTTCGAGGTGCCAGCGACTACCTTTCTCGATGTCCTTTTTCGACATGAAGGGTTTGGCGGCTTGAATCACCATCGGAAGCCATGACCGCAGGGTCTCAGCGACATGCTGGCTGCGCGGGCCCGACCAACTGAGAAAAACGTTGTGTCCGTTCCTTTCGTCTGGCATCTAGTAGCTACTCCTAATAGTTCCAAGAGTAGCATTTTTCGATAAATACTCACGCAATTGAAGGAGCTTTTCTGGGGCACAGTTAAGGAATGGTTTTGCCTCTTTGGACTGAACAGGCTTTGCGCTGAAAGGTGCAAGGCCCGTCTTTGTTTTGCCGCGAAGGCTACTCCTCTTGCACTTCTTAGAGCTCCGTTCATGCGGCGATAGACCAAAGTGGTGTACACGCGTAGTGCGATCCGGCTGCCGGAATCGGAACTGTCTGGGCAAGCTCTGAGCAAGAATGCAACCGGCACGATGCCCAAAAACCAGTGCGGGTTGGTACAACTCAGTGATTGCAAGCGACTTCCTGGTGCAAAATCTGGAGACCCGAATTCATATGTTTTTGGGCGGGTCTCCGCTATTCCAAATACAAAGCACCCAGAGATCGGAGATAGTTAGGCCCACCGTGATTTCCCAAAACGGAACTTCTGGCGCCGGGAATAACTTCCGGTTTGCCGTGATCCGGCCTGAATGTTTGATTGTTACCGGACTCGTCGATAAACGCTAGGCGACAAGGCAGGCGTGATCTCCTGGAACGCCATTACGAGCCAGTCTCAGCGTGGGCTGCCATACAGAGAAGTGAATTCTCGGAATGATCGGCGCGGCGTATTTCAAACTCGGGTAAGCACTGCAAGGGAGCTGGCGTGTCAGCCGCCCCGCGTGTGGGTTCTTGCACTCTACTCCTGTCGCAACGCAACCACTGGATTCAGTCGCGAAGCACGCAATGTCGGTGGTAACGCGGCGAACAAGCATACCAACATCAAACCGAGCAGCGGAAAGACCACCGTCGCTGCGTGACCTGGCTTCACCTCAAACAACAGGCTGGTAACGTAATGCCCTAAAACAAATCCGCCCGCTAAGCCCGCAACAACCCCTAGCGCAACGGTAACAGCAATCTCCGAGATCACCAATCGGATCACCTGGAACGCCCGTGCACCCAATGCCATGCGAATGCCGATCTCCCTCGTGCGTTGCACGACAGAATAACTGAGCACGCCGTACGAGCCGATTGCCACCAGCAGGAGGGCCACCATACCAAAGAAGCCGGACAACAGCGCCAGCAGGCGATCCCGGACCAACAAGTTGTCGATCAGTGTGGTCTGTGACGTCACACGACTTACTTTTACGGAAGGGTCGGCGCGGAGGATTTCTTGACGTAACAACGGTGCAATTCGCCCGGCATCGGCAGCCCGGACGGTTAGGACAGCCTCTCCCTGTCCTCGCAGAGGCACGTAGATGGTCGGCGACGGTGTCTCGCGGATCTCGTCGTACTTCGCATCACGAACCAGGCCGACGATCTCCAGCAAGTCTCCGTCGCGATCAAACTGTTTGCCGACGACACTCTGGCCCGGAAAGAAGCTCCGAGCGAACGCTTCATTCACCACCACAGCGGACGCATTAGGGCCCAAATCACGCCTAGCGAAGTCGCGTCCTTCCAGCAAACGAATTCCCATCGTGTCGAAAAAGCCGGGTGAAACGCCGAGTTGGTACGTCTGGCCGGAATCCGTGCGGCCGGGAATCTTGACCTTGGAGATCCACCGGTTGTCATTCAAGAGAGCCCACGCGGAATAAGCCGCAGCCTGAACTTCGGGGAACTGCCGTACGCGATCCAACAGTGCCAGCGCGGCAGGCTGACCGCGTTCGCCCAGGCCATCGAGGTCGAAGAACACGACACCGGACCGGAAGAATCCAAGATCCAAAGTGCTCAGCTTCTGAAACGAGAGCAGCAGCAGGCCGCCGGTGAACAATACGGTAACGCTGAACGCCACCTGTGCGGCGACCAGGGGCCGCAGCAGACCACGCCTCGTGGAATGACTGTTGCTTCCCGCCCTAAGCACATCGGCGGGAGAAACAGACGACGAGCGGAATGCCGGAATCAATCCGACGAGAGCCGTCGTCGAAGCGCCGATCAATGCGAGCAAGCCGAGCGCCCTCCAATTCAAGCCCAGATCTAGATACGCGGATTCCCCCGTCGGCGACAACCTGCTGACCACAGCCGGTCCCAAGGCGTGCGCGAATCCTATCCCAAGGAGGCAGGCCATGCCCGCCAGCAGTCCGCTCTCAATCAACAGCTGTTGCACCAGGCGGCGGCTTCCGGCTCCGATCGAGAGGCGCAAGGCCATCTCCCGCTCCCTCGCCGCGGAGCGCGCCACCAGGAGGTTGGCCACGTTCGATCCGGCGATCAGCAGCACCAGGCCGGCGACAATCGCCAGGATCCATAGTGGCCGTTCGAAGGCCTTGCGTATCACCGAAGGGCCGTTGGCCGCGGATCGGACGTTGAATTGTTTGCGAAAGTCGCGTGGATGATCGTGACGATAATTCAGGAGCGTCTGCTGCATCAGGAGTTGGGCCTGTTCGCGTGTAACATGCGATTTGGGACGTCCCAAGATTCGAAGCCATTCCCAGTCAGCGTTCGTGAAGGCTTCGGGAGTGAACATCATGTTGGGAATCCAAGCATCGACCTTAACTCCCGGTTCGACGCCGGTGAATCCGCGTTGGACCACGCCGACGATTTGCAGACGACGTTTGGTGTTCTTGGTTCGCGTCGTCGGCGACGGTTCGAGATAATCGAGCAGCTGGCCAAGAATGTCGGGATGGCCGCCCTTGCGCATCCAAAACTCATAGCTGACCACGGCCACGGGGCTCTCGCCCGGGTACCGGTCGTCCTCGGCGTTGAGCAACCGTCCGAGTGCCGGCTTGACGCCGAGGATGGCGAGGGCGTCGCCGGACACGAATTGCACGCGGATCTTCTCCGTCGAATTTCCCAATGTCACGTCGCGAGGACGCGGCCAGCTCACGCCGAACAACTCAACCTTCTCGCGAGAAGTGTCGCGAAGGCGTTCGAACAGCGGATAGTTGAAGGAGTCGGCTTCCGGGGCGCCCGGACGGTCCGAAGGATAAGTCAGGTACACCAGCCCTTCAGGATCTCGCACCGGCAGGGGCCGGAGGATCAGGGCATCGATCAGCGAATACGCAGCGGTGCATGCGCCGATGGCCAGGGCGAGCGAAAGGATGGCCGCTGCCGTAACTATGGGACTTTTGCACAACATGCGGGATCCGTATCGCGTGTCGCGCACAATGGAATCGAGCCAAGGCAGTAGTTTCACATCGCGGCTCGTCTCGCGGGCCAGCGATTCATTCCCCAGTCGTCTCCTTGCGGCGCGGGCCGCCTCCGCCGCAGTCATGCCACGTCGCCTAAATTCAGCGGCGCGACTGTCCAAGTGGAAGCGAATCTCATTTTCGAGGTCATGGGTCAGGCGGTCACTGCGAAATACATTAGCGAGACGTGAAAACCAGGACATGGCGCCTCCAGAATCTCTGCTCCTAGGCTCTTTGCAAAACCTGGCCGACCGCCGCCGTGACGGCTCGCCAGCATCCTTCGATTTCCTTCAATTGCTTGCGGCCGACCGCAGTTATTTCGTAAACTCGCTCGCGGCGTTTGTTCTCGGTGATTACCCACTTGGCGGAAACCCAACCGGATTCTTCCATGCGGTGCAGCGCCGGATAGAGCGATCCTTCCTCGACACTCAGCATTTCCTCTGATATTTCTTCGATTCGGGTCGTGATGACATATCCGTGCGGCGGACCACGGCGAGAGAGAATCTTGAGAACCAGCAGAGGAAGTGCGCCTTGAACCGAGTCCGAACCATTCATAAAGCTGTCTTAGTAAGCGTACTTAATATAGCGATCGAGACTCTGCAAATCAAAGGGGGACTGAAAGGGCGGTCTGAAAGGTGGCACTCTGTGAAACATACCTCGTCGATCGAGAGAATCAGCCGACCACCGTCGGTTCGGTCGGCCTCAGGGAATCTCTTCAACGCTGTGAACTTGGCGGCACCTGGACGTGTTACGCCATTCGAAGCCAGTTCGAGACAGCCGAGACGGGCTGCCCAAAATCCTTTTCTCCCCGCTGCTCACAAATAACTGATTCTACTGGCGCGAGTTTCCAGGATATCGCTGCCCACAAACAGATGTTTTTGGGCACGTTTTCGGTGTTCCAGCCTTCCAGATACACAACCGCTGGAAATGGGTAGGCCACCGCGACTTCCCACATCCGGACTTCTGGCCTCCAGCAACTTCCGGTTACGTAACGTGGCCCGAGCCTCGCAAGCGAGTAATTCAGAAAGTTACTGCATTCGTCAGCAGGGCTCTGTATGCTGCGATTCTTGCCATGCAGCGACCATACGATATCTTCATCAGCCACGCCTGGGTTGATGGCGAACTCCCCCGGCGGATCGCGGACGAGCTCACTGCTCTCGGTCTGCACGTCTGGATTGATGCGGTGGAGATCAACGACTTCGCCAGTATCACGCGCGCTGTCACAGAGGGACTGGCACAATCGAAGGCTCTGCTCGCCTATTACTCTAAAACGTATCCACTGCGTCGTGCTTGCCAATGGGAGCTGACCGCCGCCTTTCTCGCTGCGCAAGCCGAAGGCGACCCGCGCCGCAGGGTGTTGGTCGTCAACCCCGAACAGAAACCTGACCACATCCATCCAATCGAACTGCGCGACGCTAGGTTGGGCACTGCTCCCACTGACGATGGGCCGTCCTTGCGCGATCTCGTGCAATCTATCACCAAACATGTCTCTGCGCTCGATGGGCTATTGGCTGACATTCATCCGCTCAGCGCGCCCAGCTGGTACGGCACAACGCCCGTCGGCTCAACTCGCTTCGTCGGACGCTTTCCAGAAATGTGGCAAATACACTCCTTACTGCACGAGGGGGACGTTGCCCAAATTACCGGAGCGAGCGTCGCCAGCCGCAGTGTCGGGCAGGTATATGGACTCGGCGGGTTGGGAAAGTCATTGTTGGCGGAGGAGTACGCACTTCGCTTTGGCACAGCATATCCGGGTGGGGTTTTTTGGTTAAGGGCGTTCGGCAGTGACGACCGCAAACGCCCGTTCGAGGCGGAAGAGCAAGAGACAGTGCGGACTGTTCAGATTCGAAATATTGCGGAGCAGATGAGGGTCAGCACAGACGGGCTGTCCGCGCCGCAAATCTCCTCCGTGCTGGCCGACGTGATCGAGCAAGAGGGAAAGGCTTGCCTCTGGGTAGTGGATGATGTTCCCAGCCGACTTGGAGCCGACACCGTGCGCAGCTGGTTCGCACCCCACTCGCTCGCGCGCACGCTTATAACGACCCGAAGCCGCGGCTACGGTTCGCTGGCCAAGGGAATTGACCTCTCCGTGCTACCACCCGAAGATGCCTACACGCTCCTGACTTCAAGAAGGCAGCCGTTAGATGAAGCGGCAAAAGAACAAGCGCATCAGCTTACCAAGGCCCTCGGCTACCACCCGTTGGCTCTAGATGTATCGTCTGCAGCACTGGTCTCCTATGGCTCCGATGCTTTCCGTAGCTTTCGTGAGGAACTGAATCGTCAGGACCAGGACGCGCTGGAACTCGCAGCGGAAATAGCGGACGTATTGCCAAATGGGCACGAAGTAAGCATTGCTCAGACAATGCTAGGCAGCATTCGCCGTCTCGGAGGAGAAGGGTGCGACTTTCTGCGCCTGGCATCAGTGTTGGCACAAGGGCCGATCTCGGCATCACTTGTCGCTGGAGTGTTCGAGAGAGCCGACGGCATAGATTCAGTGACGGCGGTTCAGCGCCAACGCAGGGCATTTCACCAGACAACCACGGCCTCGTTGTCCGAGATTCCTGGTGAAACCTCCGACGCGCGGTCAGTCCACGCGCTAGTGTCGCGAACAATGCGTTTCAGTGATCGCCACCGATCCCGGACCAGAGTGCTACGGAATGCCACAATCGATTTGTTAATAGAAGTTCTCGAAGCAGGGGCCGTGACGCCCCCGCCGTATTTAGAGCATATACTGAAACTGATAGCAGTATTGCGGGTAGATGACGTGATGAAGGCAATAGAAATGGATCGTGTGTCTTTCTTATCGGCTCTGGCCGTGGTCTGGAATGAATCGAAACCGCCGGAGAAGGCCATGTACGTTCCGAAGGAACTGCCACAGCTTCTTAGAATCGCTCGCCAGCGCAGGTTGTAGTCTTTCCCTCCAACGACACATGCTGTCTGCGTGAAGTGCCCCCCCATAGTGACCTTGGCCCTGTAGAGTAATTCGCGCTTTCCACACGTCGGTTGGCGTGTGGTCGGCAGACCGGAGTGCGAACTGCGCACTTTATTGGACAAGGTTGGCGCGGCAGCAGGGCGATCCGAAGGCAAACCAAATCGAGGATCGGGTGTTTGGAAAAATTGATGTCTCCGGTGCAAGCGGCTCTCATCGCCAGAAACTACGACTCCGCAGAAACTTTGTTGGCGAGTCTAGGGCCGCTGTTCCCTGACCGCCTGGAAGTGCAGCGGATGAAAACAACCATTGAAGCGGAGCGAAAGGCGGCGGAAGTCCAAGGTCAGACAAAGCAATTCTCGCTGCGGCATAGACATTTTCTCGGCACGCAGTGATTCAAAGCGGTCTACGCGTTTTGCGAAGGACTGCTGAAAATCACTCCTGGCGGAACTGCGCGATTCTATTGTAGGCACACCGACGACCCGCGGGGCCGCTGTGGTCATTTGGTTTTCATCGGAGGCGATCTAAAGGAAGTCGGAATGAACAAAGACGGTTCGCTCAAGATTCCAGCGCACTCAGAAAAGGTCGATTTCTATGGAGGCGCGGGCGATATCCACGGTTCGCTGATCGCACTGCGGCCGCTCGTTCGACCTGAAAAAACTGGCTGATAGAACGTTGTGGACGCTCCGTTCGAGCGAAAAGCGAGTCGCTGCGCGTGATGACCTCCCAGCTCGCGGCGTTTAGGGCGCACTTGTTACACCTTACTTTCCGTATATCGGGGATCTGATTTCCCGGGAATTTCGTTCGCCGGTCAGCCGACCGCAGTAGGGATAGGAGTTTTCTGTGAAGCCGGAACGACGGATAGCATACGCCAAGGAACCCCGTGAATCGATCCATCCTGTCCGTTGCAAGTGGCGGATTGTGCAGGTGGCGCGTCAATTTCAGTTAGGCTGAGGAGGCTGGTGCAGCACCTCGGCGCGTGTCGAGTCTAGCGTGAATCGAAGGGATTCGCGCGGTACCCTTTCGACGTACCCGCGGATGAATCGTGCTACCAAGCCCGGAATATCTCGCGTGAGTGATATGGACTGGCACTCGACATACGCTCCGCCGTCTTTTTCTTCGAACCGCCAGTAGCTATAAATTCTCCAGAGAAATCCGCGATCATTTCCTTCCGGCTTGAGCTTTTCGCCGGACTCGCCCGGATTCTCCACTTCGTGAATATGCGTTGAGTGGGAAACGCTCTTCTCGTGCTTCGCGTCGAGCGGCGTGTAGTGAACGTTGTGCTCTGTCTCCATCACCACCGTGATGATTTTCCTCTTATAAAAACGCACGGAGACATCGAAGTCGTTTCCGTCGTGCATCAGAATCTTCGAGCGCATTACGTCCGGCTTGTAATAATGCTGATGATGGTCGTAGTCTTGAATCACCGCAAGCGTTTGTCGGAGTGTCGCTCCGAGAATGAAAACCGTGCCGATCCAATGATAGATGAGCCCGTGCGGTGCGGCGAGAGGTTTGCCGTTTTCGAGCATTTCGAGGCGCTCTATCACTACCCCTCCGTGGCGTAACTCTGAGAGTGCTTCGCCCTGACGCAGCTCGGGCAGCCGCTCGACCCACAGAAATGCCGCGCCGGAGGAATCCTGGGCTGCCATGCGCGCTTCACTCAACGAGACATAGTGGTCGAAGACTTCGATGGTCTTCTGCGTCAACTCGACCGCTCCCACTGACGGCGGCACGGCGAGCCACGCGGCAAGTCCGGCCGCGCCAATGCCACGCATTCGCAGCGCTTTCTCTTTCACGAGTCCAGGCTTCCCGCTATTTTCATTGATGTTTAACTAGAGTTGACAAGAGGCTGAGTAAGAATGGAGCGAGTATCGGAAAACCAGGCCCAAACCTCTTCCAATCATGTAGTCCAATCTGCATCACGTCTCCCAACTCATTCGAAAGACGGGACCACTGCTGGATGGCTGCCACGTCGTCCCTCGAAGGATAAGGCGTTAGATCGTCTCTTATCTTTCCCCCCACGCGACTGAAGGCAGAATGTACAGGTGCATACGCAAGTCCAAGCAAGATTGTGTACTCAAGACCTTCCAGAACGATCGAGTGGGGGAAAACAATGTTCATTGAGAGCGGTTCTATGAAAGCTTGCCTTGTCACAAGCCCAATGACTCCAAGCACCAAAACCAAACTTGACATAGAGAGCAGAGTTTGCAGCTTCTGCCTGAGTTCAAGGTACTTGTGTACGGCTTCAACGTTGGCCCGTGTATCGGCCAGCTTACAGACACGATTCTCAAGTATCCACATCACAATAGTCGCCGATCCAACCGCAACGTATGCCAGTGACCCAGCACCTTGAGCGCTTAGATGCTGTGAAAAACATCCTAAATGCCAATAAGGCACTGGCGTAAGGAAGAACCACAGGCCTAAGCCAAAAATCAGAGAACGAAGAATCACAGTTACGACGCGCCGCCAGCGCCCGGCTTGCTCGCCAGTTCGCCATAGGTCAAACAACCAGCGAATCGACGCGTAGGTCACGACGCCCCATATGATAGCTTGCGCCAGGCTTACTATTACCCAGACCTTTAGGTTGAAGAATGCGGTCTCCGCCTGCGGCCAGTTGGGACAATCGACTGTCTGTGGTGCTTGGCGCAAAAATCTGACCGAAGACGAGAGGCGTGGATGAAACAGAATCACCCACTCTGCGGCAACGAAGACGAAAACCATCACCCACAACCACCGCGTGTCGAAGACAGACCTTGAGGGTTGGGAATTGATAGTCATTTAACTGAATATCTTTTGCGATACCATACGACCGTCGTCCTCTCGTGTCAATATCCTTGGCTCAGGGCTCAGGGTCCTTGGCTCAGGGGGCTCAGGGGCAGCGATTCCGCAACGAGCGTTGGCGGAGGTGGGAATTAGGTAGGTTTAGAGTAGCGTTGAAGCTTGTGGCTGGCGAATTGTTATTTCGTTATTTCGCTTAAATTCGTTCCAATATGATGACCTTCATTTGATGGGTGTGTGCCTTGGCACCACCTGTTTCGTGGCCAGTGAAAAGCGAGGCTCGGGCGTAATCGTTCCAAGAATACGCTTCGAAACGTACTCGCCCAGTGCCGGGCCATGTTTGAAACCGTGACCCGATCCGCCACCGACGAGCCAAACATTCTCCATTCCAGGGTGGCGATCAACGATAAAGTCACGGTTGGAGGTAGTTTCGTACTGGCACACGCGAGTCTCCACAATCGGAGCATCTTTCAAAGAGGGAAACCAACGCGCCACATCCTGACGAATTCTATCCGTGGCTTCCGAGGAAACTATGCGAATTTGCGTATCGGGGTCGATTCGCTTATCAAAGTCCTCGTGCGCGATCTTGAGTCCCCGGTTGTCCAGATTCGGCAAACCATATGTGTCATCGTGAAGGCTAATCCAGGATGGCATGGCCGGCGGGGTAAAACTAGCATCACCCGGAGCGACACCGAAGAAAAACACTTCTTGGCGATTAGGAAGAATGCGTTGACCAAGCACTTCAGGAAAAAGCTTTTCCAGCCAAGAACCACATGCAAATACATATGTTTCCGCCGTAATTTGATTTCCGCTATTCACAGTAAGAGACGTAAGAGGGCCTTTGGCCCGTGGTGTCTCTACTGCAAGTTGTTCGTAGACCACTCCGTTTTTAATAGCATCGTTAACCACCGCCTGAACGCTGCGACGGGCCATCAATGCACCGCTTTCCGGCTCAAGAATTCCACACGTCATTTCGTTCATGTCGAACTGCGGATAACGTTTAGTTAATTCGCGGTGGTCCAGCTTTTCGAAAGCAACGCCGCAGCGTGTAAGTGTTTCCTGAATTTCCTTGGCTTTTGTGGTCTCTCGTTTACCTATCCAGAGTAGGCCGGTACGGTGAAACAGATTGGTCCCAGTGCGAGCAAAAAACTCCTTCCAGAGGACGAGCGCACGCATGGACAAGCGCGTGTAGTTTTCATCCGCGCCGTACCCCATTCGGATGATGCGTGATTCGCCGCCGGAGCTTGCGCGGGAATTGGCAGGCCCATATTCGTCGAGAAGCACGACACGCTTTCCTGCGTGCGCCAGGTGCCAAGCGGTCCAGCTACCGAACACCCCAGCGCCGATCACCGCCACGTCAAATCGCGATCCGCCGACCGGTCGTTTCTTCGTTTCTGTCCATATGGAGTCTGTTATGTTTCCTAAGGGGCCAGGGCTTCTGCCCCTCAAAGTACCCAACACACTCCCAATCGCGCAGCGTTCAAGAAACATTCGTCTTTTCATTGTGTAAAACTCTTTCTCGGTCCAAATATCCTGAGTGCCCGGGCAATTCCCTCATCTCTCGGCCTCTTTCCACCTCCGGGTCGCGTTCACAAATGCGGAAAAAATGCTGTCTTTGGCCTGATGCCCCGGATTCGGGCCTTCTGGATGCCACTGGATCCCGAGAACCTACTTGATGCCGATCGATGTTCTCAAGAGCCTCAACGATCCCATCCGGACTTCTCGCGCAGACTGTAAGTCCTTGGCCGACTGCGAGTCTGGCCTGATGGCGATTTGACTTAACAGGAACATCCTCGTCGTTGCTCCCTCCAGCAAAGACCGCACTTGACATCGCGCTACCCGCCACGGTTCTCACCGTATGCGCTTGGACTTTGTCCTCACCAACTGCGTGGTTAATCTTCTCGGCCGGGATTCCATGAATCAGTGTTCCGCCAAAGAACACACTGCTCGTGTTCACGATGGTCTGGTTCTTTTCAGTTGCTTACTCACGGTTCAAGAACGCTATCGCTTGAATCTCGATGTGGGCGCCATAGTGCATCTCTTTGACCGGCACCACCGCGCGGGCTGGTAGCACGGGTACTTCGGAGAAGAAAGCGCCGTAGATGCCGTTGAGTTCGGTCCAGTGGTCAATGTCGCTGATATAGATCGTGCATTGCACGATGTCCGCTATGGTGCCCTTAGCGGCTTCCACGATGGCGCGGATGTTTTCGAGAGCTTGGGCGGCTTCCTCCGCCATTGTGCCCTTAACGACGTTTCCGTCTCGGTCGATCGGTAATTGTCCGGAAACAAACAAAAGGCTTCCGATTCGCACCGCCTGCGAGTAGTGGCCGCGAGGCTCGGGTGCAGACCTTGTTTTGATGGCTTCAGGCATAGGAACTGGACGACCAAACCGAATCCAAAATCGAATGCTCACACCTAGTAGACAGCATCTCCCGTTACCTCAGAATGAGTTGGGCATACACGGCCGGATCGACATTACCTCCACTAATGACGCAGCAAACCAAGCGATCCTGAAACAACTCAGGCTTCGTCATGACCGCCGCCACGCTGAGAGCGCCAGTCGGCTCGGCTTTCAAGTTGGCGAATGCGAATAGCAACCGCAAAGCTTCCGCGATCTTCTCTTCGGGAACTTCCACGACGCACTTCAAACCTCGTTTCAGGATGCTCCAGTTATGTTCGCCCAAGCTGATTGTCCGGGCACCATCCGCGATGGTTTGCGGTTCGCTCTCATTCTTGACGATATGCCCTGTCTTGAGCGACCGCGCCGCATCATTTCCGAGCAGGGGTTCCGCTCCAACCACTTGAATCTTCTTCCTGGAGTCTTCGAGGCCAAAGATGATGCCAGAGCTGAGACCTCCACCGCCGACTGGTGCCACCACAACGTCCGGAACCGGCTTGAGTTGGCTCAGTTCTTTGCCGAGCGAGCTATTCCCGAGAATCACGTGGGGATCATCGTAAGCACTGGCCACGTAGGCTCCGGGGTGCTCTTTCGCGAGCTCCGCAACTCGGTCTGCTCGGCTCTTCGTCGCCACGTCTAGCAGCTCGACCTGACCGCCGTATTCACGGACAGCATCGATTTTCACCTTGGCAGATGTCGTTGGCATTGCGACGATGCAAGACTTCTTCACCAGAGGGCATGCATAGGCAAGAGCCTGACCGAAATTCCCCGACGAAGCCGTGATAAGGAGATCCTCCGATACTCTCGATGCAATTCTGTACGCGGCGCGAAACTTAAAGCTGCCGGTGTGTTGAAAGGTTTCACTCGCGAGAATGACATTTACGCCAAGTCGCTTTGCCAGGCGCGACGCTTCAATGAAGGTCGTTGGCCGAACGATTCTTCAGCGTTTCCTGAATCCAAAGCATCTCCACTGCGGTGTCCCACTCGCTGCCATCGATAATGTGTGAAAAGAATTCCAGGTCATCTGCCTCCAAATTCGGCGGCCCGCTTTCTAATGCTGTTGCCAGGGCGGCCAACTATGTCCTCATAAATCGAAGGAGCCGTATCACCCTCGGTTCCAAATAAGAGCACCTGGCTTTGAGACGTCAGTTCGACTGTGTTGCGTGCCTCCGTATTTCCGGCGACACACAAGAGCGCTGCGAGACCGGCAACAGCAGACTCTCCAGCCACGATTGGCTGGTCATCGTAAGGGGGAAAAGCGAGCAGCTTCATGCAATCCGGGACCACATCATCCGGAACTGTGATGAAGAAATCAGCCCCCCTTGATAGGATCCCCCAAGCCACAAGCGAAGCCTCGCCACAATCCAACCCAGCCATTATGGTGTGAGTCTCCCCGCTGGCACTCGTTAGTCTCCCTGCGAGAGCACTGGCGTACAAAGATCCGGCGCCCTCGGGCTCAACCACAATAAGCCGAGGCCGGCGGAGTCCCCATTGCTGCTGAAAATGCGCGCAGATTGACCCGGCCAGCCCTCCGACCCCGGCCTGAACGAAGACATGCGTCGGGATCGTCGTGCCGCCAAGCCGCGTCATTACCTCGGTAGTCATAACCGTATAGCCCTGCATGATTACTGCGGGTGTGTCTTCATATCCATGCCAGGACGTGTCGGACACTACTATCCATCCTTGGTTGTTTGCGTCTTCCCAACACAAACGCACGGTTTCGTCGTATCCAAAGGTCGTGCGCTTTACGTGTGCTCCGTATCTTTCCATAGCGGCCTCACGTGCTTCGCTGCACTGGCGCGGAACATAAATGATGCTGCGACAACCGAACAACTTGGCGCCCCAAGCAACTGATCGGCCATGGTTGCCATCAGTGGCGGTCGTTACCGTAAGGTCTTGGGTTAGCTCCTTATACTCATGCGCCCGCAGTTCCGCCGAGCTTGGGATCTTTCCTGTGGCCCGAGCGACGTGTGATTGCAGCAGTCGCAGCACAGCGTATGCTCCTCCGAGAGCCTTAAAACTGCCCAACTTGAACCGACAACTCTCGTCTTTGTACAGAACCTTCGAAACACGAACGGCACTCGCTAGACCAGGAAGCGGGTGAAGCGGTGTTGGTTTGTAGCCCGGCCACGAAGAAATCTCCATCCAGGCCCTTTGAATATCTTCCGGTAGGATGGCGGTCGAGTTTACATGCTCATATTCCTCGCCACGCCCGCGGGCCGGGTTCTTAAGCAAGGTAAAGGGGTAAGGTAAGCAGAGTTTTCCGCCGGCTCTTTTGTTCACGGTTGTTTTCTGAAAACGCGCGGATACAAAACCTTCTGGATTCACGGATGTCACCGAATATATTTGCCTTAATGATCGTGAAGCATCCTTTGCAGGATCCCGACTCCCAGGCCGAACTGTGTTGGTCACTGGCCGGCGAATTCGTTTCTCTCTTCTCGACACCGGCAGAAGATACGACACACGGCTGCGACAGTCATTTTCATCTGAGTCGCAGTGCCTTAACTACTGCGTCGAGAAGCCGAAACTGATCGGCGTTTTCCGAATTCGCCATTATTGCGACCACTGCTTGTTGGTCAGGCAGGATGGCCAGAAGTGTCTTTGTCCCCTGTTGGTGCCCTGTGTGATAAATCAGTCGTCGCCCTTCCCGTGTGTCAACGTACCAACCGAGCCCGTAGTTAGTCCGTTGGCCAGTTCTGGTTACCTGGCTTATAGACATCAGTCGGCACGTGGCTTCGCTTATCAGGCCACCGCGCTGCCACGCCAAAGCGAAGCGGATGAGGTCTTGCGGCGTTCCGATCAGTCCGCCAGCTGGAACCTTATTGCTCGTGTCAGCTAAGCCGCTGTTAAGGAGATGTCCATCAGGGCCACGCTGATATCCGCGTGTTCGGCGTGGAATTATTGCAAGACTGTCATCATCGCGGATGAATTTCATCTTAGCTGGGCTGAATATATTAAAACGCAGGAAGTCTAGGAATGCCTGGCCCGACACTACCTGCACAATAGCACCCAGAACGTCATAGCCGTACGTGGTGTACAGAAACGCCACACCGGGCTCAGACTCCAGGGGATCGTGCATGAATATGTTTAACGGTTCGATCACATTTCTGTAATGCTGAGTGCTATTCTCCTCGCCTGGACGATAGTGCCTCACACCCGCAAGATGTCCGAGCAACTGCCGGACGGTCACTGGCCACCGTTGCACTGGATACTCAGTTAGATAACGCTGAATCGGCACATCCAAGTCGATCTTGCCTGCCTCCACGAGTTGCATAATCGCCGTGGCAGTTATTGGCTTTGTTATTGATGCGAGCCGGTACATCGTCCTGGAAGTTGCTGGTACAGCATTCTCGATATCCGCAAACCCGAATCCCCGTTCCCAACACAACGTCCCTTTGAGAGCAATCGCTGCTGACAGTCCGATGATGCCTTCCTGTTGCATCTCCGCAGTCAATGCGTGGGCGACTGAAGGTGCCCGGTCTTTGCACTGGGTCGCTTCCGCACAATACGGAAGGCATCCGAGGAGAATGCAACAGAGTGCCTGAATCGCGAAGGCGCGCCCTTCTTGGCAGGGAATTTCGCCACTGCCGTTACTGGTCCCGAACGATTGCTTCTCATGTATGGCCGCCCCTCGCCAGACCCAATGCAAGATGCAACTCCTTGTCCTCTCCAGCCAACAACTCCTGAATCGAATACGTGACTTGATGGTCCGGGATTAGGCCACGATCATTAAAAGGATATCCGCTCACGGCCATGTGATACGTCACCAACGGAAGGTGTAATATGATGCCGGAATTCGGTAGAGTGACCCGCGGCATGAAATGCGAGGAGTTTCCGTAATATCCCCCGCCCGATTCTTCGCCGATAAAGGTAGCCCTTTTGTTGTAGTGCAGTATTGAAAGAGCTTCGCAGGTTGTAGAAAAACTTCCACCATTAATCAGAACGTATACCCTCCCGCCGAATCGTTCAGGCAGCGGGTGCTGAAGCCCCCAGTTTGGATGATCCGTCAAACGATACGAGCCGTAGCGGCCGGGTTCAACGGCACTTCGGGGGATCTCAATTTGACGGTCACAGTAATGTGAAAACGTAAACGTCAGGGCATTCACCGTCAATTCCTCGTAGTACTCAAATGGCCGGTCGAGCAGAAGCGCAACTAGTCGCTTGCCCAGTTCATCGCGACCGCCACCATTGTCCCGGAGGTCGACGATGAGAGTTTGTGTATTGCGGGCGTGTAGCTGACGAAATGCGCTAATGAGATATGGCCCAAGTTCCTGACCGTCCTCGGCGGGAGTCGAGTCCGAAAAACTCCTGATGCGCAAAACCGCGATACGTCCGTCATCAATGAAGTGAAGGCATGCACTCGGTGGGCCAGAAGAGCCAACGCCTGGCGCTTCTAAGCCGGTGGCCAATAACTCCGACGGTGTAGTTCCTTGCAGCACAACTCTTGACGCTACGCCGTGGGGTGGGAGCCGATATTCCAACGTAAAGGGGCTGTGGATTCCCAATTCGAGGTACAGGGCAATCGGAAATAGGTGGTATCCCTTCGCGAACGTATAACCTCTTGTAATTCGCCATTCTCGTGAAGTTACAATCGAGCCATCCCCAGGTGTAAACGAAACCAGCCTTCGCAGCAGTTGCCCAGCTGGAACCTGGTTCACGGCGACGATTTCAGCTCCGCTTAATCCAGTTGCCCCTTCGTCGGATTGGAACGCGAATACACGTGAGCCAACGATTCTGACGAATAGTGGTAAGACCCTGAGTTCGTTCACTACCCTTTCCCGAGCGTCTTCGGGCAAAAGAAGATATGTGTGTCCACACTTGACGTGAGCAATGACCACTGAAAGCAGTCGATAGAAATCGACCAAGGACATGTCGCTCTTAATCCGAGCCCGCACATCGTGCCACAATTCGTTGGTGTTGCACCTTGTCGAGTACCGGTAAAGTCCCGAATGTCCCTCCAACAGAGCTGATGTCAGCACGTCAAAGTCTTGTTCCATTGCGCGCCGTGCGAGCTGAGCATCCGCGCCCTTATAGAAGTCGACCGCGAATGCAGCCACACAAGCGCCGCAGCCTCGCAACATATCCCGTCTCAGCACCTGTGGAGTCCCATGGCGTCTTAGTATCCCAACTACTTTCGATCGTTCAGATGCCGCCAGTTGTCCGCCGCGAAGTCCTCAAGCTCTTTGATCGTATACAGTTGATCCCTAGGATGCTCGCGACGCCATTGTTTCTCGACACGATCGTAGTTCTCGCGCGTTACGAACCCTCGAACGAACGTCACCGGTTCGAAGGCAGTCCGCGCCGCCAACATTACGTATCCGTCGGAAATATCTGCAAGCGAAAAGGAATTACATCGTTGGGTACGGAACAGATATCCATTGATGGCCACAGGAATTCGCCCAACGGGCCAACTGACAGTGTCAAGGCCCACTCGACGGCGTTCTTCGGGCACGTCCCGCATAGCCCGCTCCACACTCTCGTTGAGACCGACTGGCTCGGTGTTGCCATGAAGCCTGATGGTCATGGTCCGATCTTTAATGTAGTTGTATATAAGGTTTCCGGCAGCAAAGCTGCTGTCCTCTCCTCTTTGAAAGAAAAATCGCGTAAAGCTGTGTCCTGAGCCTGAGTAAACCAAGGCCTTCTCGTGGTGAGCAATGATCTCTTTGCTGATCAGTTGAGCCCAATAAAGGTTTTCGGATTGAATATAGGGCTTCAACTCGCCGTGCGTGCGCCAGAGTTCGTCGTCCTCGTTCAGCGCAAGTACACGAAACGGACGTGCGCCTCTCGGCAGTCGGTGGTTCAATTCCCAAACCACTTTATAGACGTCCCTATACTCGTACGTAACGTACGTCAGATCGATGCCCCAAAGTAGTTCCTCCGCCAGCTTCGGATCATATTGGTCCGCTGAGATCAGACGGTCCACTTTTTCCTGATCACGATGATGCGTAAACTCGTAGCAGAGGGTATACACGCCAGCAGAATAGAGTTCCGGTATAAGACGATGGAGTAGTTGTAGATTCTGCTTAACACCATGCATCTCACCGAGAAACACGATGTCATGTTCTTTGAACTTGGCGATGATATAGTTTTCCGGAGTCTGGTAATTCTCGGCGACGTACGCTGCGACATCGCGCCGTAGCGCGGCGTCGCTTGCGTCATCCCCGCCTTGCAGAGGCTCCCAGGCGAACATCCCCATCACTAAAATCAACGACAGGGGCAGCAAACGACAGCCGCGCTTGTCTTGCCTGCGGGTGAGGAGCCTGGCCATGGCAGTAAGTGGAGAAGCGTCGGTTACCGGCATCAGAATATGAGCTTCATTCCGAGCTGAATCGACCGCGGCCCGCCGGTTTGATAGATCGGACTGAGTGCCTGCGAGCTTCCCCCTCTGAAGTTGCGCGCCAGCATCTGTGTTGACTGGCCGAACAGACCACTCGTGAGATTCGTGACAGGATCGCCGAAATTTGGATGGTTCAAGATGTTAAACAGTTCAGAGCGAAATTCCAGCTTCCAGCTTTCTCGAAGAGAAAATGCCCGTCGGAGGGCAAAGTCTAGTTGGTTAGTCCCGAACCCCCGAAGACTGTTTCTGCCGAGATCACCCTGACGAGCGACTGACTGAATTTGGAATGCCGCCCTGTTGAGGATCTTACCGCCAGGGTACTGGGCGCCAAAGAGCTCTAGTGGTACGCCAACGATTACATCCGGGCGCAAATTGAAACTCGATTGGCTCGTAATGTCAACGCTGGCAGTAGGAGTCACGGGAAACGCGGTTCGCGCTCGGAAGATCAGGTCAGTTGCCCAGCCGCCGAGGATGTGCGATGTGGCCAGATTGCTCCGCAGGGTCGGGATGTTGTAGGTCACGCTTGTAACGAAGGAGTGCCGAACGTCAAAATCCGAGGCGCCTCTATCGGCACTGGCGCTGAGCTGGGGAAACGGTGTGGCGACCTGGGAGTCATTGGAGTTGGTATCGATGGAATGGGCCCACGTATAGGACGCGAGCGCTTGGAGCCCATGAGTCGGACGTGTGTGATACTGCAGTTGTAGCGCATTATAGTCGGAACTGCCGTCATTGCGGGTCAGATCGACTTCGTACAAATTGCTATTCGGTTGTAAGATTGCTGCTTGCCTTAATAGACTGCGGCCGGCGGCTCCGACATATGTTGCCGATATGGCCTGACCTGATCCGAGTTCCTGCTCAAGCGCTACGTTCCACTGAACCGTATACGGCAGCTTCAGTGCCCGATCGAACGCTATGACGGGGTTACCGAACGGCGGCGTGTCGGTCCGTGGGGCGGGAGCAGCCTCGTCAGCAGTGGGAGGAAACTGAATGTTGCTGAAGTTTTTTCTGCCGCGAAAGGGTGCGTTGGTGAAAGCTAGCCCAGCAGCATTCGTACCTAGATCGTAAAACACCCCGCCACCGCTACGAACCACTAGTTCTTTGCCTTGGCCCCGCCGCAACACATAAGCGACGCCGAGGCGCGGCGCAAAATTCGCGTAGCTTGCGTCCCAAAGCGGCTTGCTGCCATAAGGCAAGGGGGCAATGGCTGACGGCGAATCCAGGTTCGTCAGCACCAAGGGATTGTGGTTCGTTGACTCGTACGGCGGAGGGTTATAGTCCCAACGTAAACCATACGTAACCGTGAGTTTGGTACTAACTTTCCACGTATCCTGAGCGAACAGCGAGTATTCGTTAAATACCGGATACAGAGGCGGGCCGAAGTTTAGTACGAATACGCGGGAAGCAATACCGGTATCGGCCTGAGTGGGTCCTCCGAAGAATATCGCAACGAGCGCATATTCAAATGGTTTCAAGCGCGGCGCCAGCCTACGATAGTCGACGCCAGCCTTGAACTGATGGCTGGCTCGGGTGTAGGACATCGCGTCGATGACATTGACCTGTTTCTGGATGTCGTTCGTACCCTGGCCAATCTGCCAAGCATCGTTGTTGCCGCTCATGGTGAAGTCGTAGTCGATGTTTGCTAACGATAGGTTTGGTTGTCCGGCGGGGAGAAGCAGGCTCTCTGGAATAAGCGCCGCGCCTCCGAATGTGTCCTGGATAGCATAGTTCGACAGATGTGACCGGCTCCAGTTGAAGCGGAGGTCGTTATTCAATGTCGGAGACAAACTAGCTGTTACACCTACGGTTAATGTCTGCGTAAGGTAATAATCAATATTATTAATATTGAGCGGTCCGCCACCACCTCTTGAACGGCCCTCGGAAGGTGTATGGCTGTAGCGTCCAAAGAGCGTCACTTTATTGCCGATCATCTGGTCTATTCGAACGCTGCCGGCGTTCAGTGACTTGGGATCGGAGTAGCTGCCCGCAAAGGTCGCGAATCCGTTCTGGGTATCCAGGCCGGTCGGAAGAGGGTAAGCCCTAAGAAACGGTTGCATTGCTGGTGGCGCCGAATTTCGTGAGTCAAGAGAAGGCACATCTGAAATTGCAGTCTGTGGCAATCGCAAGCGGAGTCCCTCGTACGAAACAAAGAAGAACGTACGATCCTTAATTAGCCTTCCTCCGAGTACTCCGCCAAAGTCATTCTGCCTGAGCGCTGGCTTCCGCAGGCTATTTGCATTAGCAAACCAGTCGTTTGCATCCAACTTGTCGTTTCGGAAGTATTCGAACAAGGTTCCGTGAAACTGATTCGCGCCTGACCGCGTGAGCAACGAGATCTGTGCGCCGGGCGTGCGACCAAATTCTGGTGCATAAGTTGACGTCTGAATTCGGAACTCTTGGAGAGCGTCGACAGACACGAGAGTGTTTGTGCCGCCTAGCACACTATAGCCAGGCAGAGACCCGGAAGCGTTTTGGCCAACGCCAGACCCTGCTTGCACTGGTGCCCCTATGTTGGCGCTCATGCCGTCAACTGTTACATAGTTACTGTCCGTACGTTGTCCATTAACGCTGAATTGACCTTGCTCTTGGTTGATTGCTCGCGTCAAGACAAGCCCAGGAGTCAATTCATACAACGACTGGAAGCTTCTGCCGTTCAGTGGAATGTTCTCGACGAACTGGCGATTAACGACGGTGCTCACCGTTGCGTCCGTCGTATTGATATGAGTATCGTCAGCATTCACGGTCACGCTTTCTGACACCGAGCCGATCTGGAGTCGCACGTTCTGTTCGATGTGATCCTGAACGTTTACGATTAAACTGAGCAAGTCCACCTGCTTGAATCCAGACTTGTGAACCCTTAATTGATACGCTCCCGGCTGTACGCCGGCAAAAACATAGATCCCGGCGCCATTTGTTTTTGCATCGGTAGTCGTTCCGCGTTGCACGTTTAAGAGCTGCACTTCCACATCGGGTACATTGGCTCCTGCTTCGTCCGTAATGAGCCCCGAGATGGTTGCCGTTTCGGTTTGCCCCATCGTGCCATAAGCACCGAACAAAACCGTGAACAGAACGACTAGCAAAGAAACTCGCATAAGACGTGCAAGAGTCATCATCGAGAAGTACCCCTTGTCTCACGTCTGCCCGCGAAGTATGAAAACTTTGCCATCGACAGTTCAACTTTCTTTATTTCTTCAAGAGGAACAGAGAAATACGAGGGCGAACGATTGCGGAACACTAGCCAACAACCACCAGTCTGGACTCACGGATGGTTCGGTGGCCCGCCGAAGTACGCATACAGCACCTTCTTACCGTGCGGTGCATCGAGTTGTTTGTTACCCGACTCGGCCGTGACGAACACTGAATTGATTTGGGAGAGTACTTTGGGATCGTCAAACGTCATGGCCCAGCGGCTTTGGCCGTCATCATCTTTGTGCAGGATACCGAGGCTGTGCGTGACCTCTTTGACGCCAGCCTTGCCTCCCCACACGTAGAACACTACGTTCTTTTTGAATTGACGTGGGTCGTTTAGATCATAAGCATAGAACAGAAGCGACTTGCCTTCCACGTAAAAGACGCGCCCATACGCACGCTGCTTCCTGCCACTCGTATCGGCGTCGTAAACGTCCACAATGTGCAGATTCCGCGCGGCGACCACGTCACCCATCTCGCTTTTCGCGGACTTCAGCTCGCGCTCCCGTCGGATGTCAGACTCCGCTGTTTCAAGCTTTACCGTAAGCTCTTCGGTCGTCTGCTTTTCGATAGCGACCTTCACTTCGGATTGAGCGATCCGTTGATTGAGTCGGTCGACTTCCGATTGCAGAATGGCGACTTGATTCTTTGCGTCTTGATCCGTCGCCCGCTGGCTTTGCGCAGTTACTATTTGCTGGTTTAAGGACGCGAGCTTTTCGTTGGCAGCGCCCAATTGATCCCTCAACAGCTGCTGCTCGCCCTGCGAGGAACTTAGCTTCTGATTCAGTTCCTTGAGCTGCCCTTCGAGCGCGGCTTTTTGACGTTGCAGCTCATTCATGCGGCCTGAGTCGTCGTGTGTATCGGTTCTTTGCACAAGGGGCACGCTCGAAGGAATTATTTGAGCTGCCTGCATGGCTGCTGGCCGAACTGTCCGCTTGCCATAGTAGAATCCAGTCAGGCCCACCAAAGCGCAGGCGATGAGAACCGCGGCAAGGCGCAATACGGAAAAAACCGAACGATGTTGCCGCAGACTTAAGTCAGCCGACAAACCTAGCGCTTCTCTTGTGTCGCCTGCGCCCGCCCGTTCCGTCGGCAGTAAAGCGAATGGTCTATGCAAAACGGTAGCGGCCCGCGGAATCGTATCGGCTCCCGGATTCACTTGCTCTGCCGCAAGTCGTGAAAGGAACCGTGCCCGTATTCCCGACGGAGGTTCCATGTCCGCTAACGGCGAACGGTTCTCAGCAAGCAATGGCATCGCTTGCACACTCACTTGAGTCACCGATTCGAGGAATTCACCGCACGAACGGCACGACGCAATGTGCTCGTTCAGCTCGAACATCTCGGGGCCGCCGAGTTGGCCTGTGGCGGCAAGACTACAGTAGCGCTCGTAACGGCGATGGAGTGGGAGGCGGAATTTACGCAAAGGGTTAGACATTGGGATTATGTTTGTCCTGCTTAATGTCCTGAGGCTTCTTAAACGCCATGCGGAGAGACGCCAAACCGCGATGGAGATGATGACGGACCGCGTGGACCGACTCGCCAAGTCTGGCAGCGGTCTCTTCGGCTGTGAAGCCATGGTAGTAAGTCATCTCCACCACTTCGCGTTGTCGCGGTTTCAACTTCGCAAGCATCTCCTCCGCGAGACGCACGACTTCGTGGACATCCGAAGACAAAGGACGGCTCATGCCCATTTCAATTGCGGCTTCGAGTTCCTCCCAGCGGTAGAAATGGTTAGCAACAAGATGACGCTTGCGGTGCAGAGCCCGGTGATAGGCGTACTGCAAGATCCACACTTTCAGCATGCCCCTGTTGGAATCGAAATTCGCCGCAGCGCGAAAAATATCGAGGAACACCGTTTGCACAACTTCTTCGGCTTCGCCCGCGTCACGAACGATCCGCACCGCCACGCTGTACACTAGGCGGTGATAACGGTCGAAGAGAACGGTCAGTGCGTCGTCGCCAAGGCCGCTGGCCACACACCCGATCAACTCTTCGTCGGAAAGCTTGGAGAGGTCGTCGGATTGAAAGCCAAACGGCTTGGCGAGGTTCATTTTGGTCCAGCCAGCCTACATCTTTGGGAACACGGGCACACTACACCGATTCATATTTCTATGGCACGACTTAATCGCCGCAAAACCCAACTTTATTTTCATTCGTCCTGGCCAATTCTTTGTTCCTCACGGGCATACTAATTTGTAGAATTTGCCAGTCTTGCGTAGAAGATTCGCAAATACACTTCGCTTCAGACCGACCTCGTTTCTGTAAAACCTTTTTAACAAATTCCGCGTCTATGCGTCTGCCTTGGTTTGTATCAGACTTGGGCGTGCTGTCCGGAATACTGCACGCACGACGGAAGTCTCTTTTTGAAGATGTGTTAGCAGGTCGGTTCACGGGCGAGGTTCCATGCCCTCTTTTGACGGTGTAAGAATCGGTCGCACGACTTCAGCTAGTGCATTACCGAGTCTCGAGTGCTGATCGCGATCGAGATGCACACCATCAACTCTACTGCTAGTTGTGACTGTTTCCGCGTCAAAGAAATGACATCCGAGAGCGGAGGCAACCTGCATATAGGCCTCTGCAAGACCCGCACATCTCTCCTCGGCGCCACGAAATTTCGGCGCAATACTTCCGCGTGGAGAGCGGATCTGCGGTGGGCAAATTATCAAAACTGATGGCACTGGCATTCCTGGCTCGATAGGTGACTTGCGGATCTCCTTGACGAGCGTAGTTATGCCTTGTGCCGCCGACCAAGCGTCATTGTAAGGATGGCAGAATTGAAAATCGTTTGTTCCCAGCATGAGGCCTACGAGCGACAACGGCGAGTTGATCTCGATGCGCTGCGCGAGACCCTCAAGCCCGTTCCGGCCCTGTTTGAATGGATCGTCCCAGACTGTACGTCGCCCATTTAAGCAATCTTCAATGACTCTGATCCACGGCCCCGAAGCATTCAACTTGTTCTCGAGCACCCCTGGCCAACGCTCGTCAAAAGGCAACCTATCGCGCGTATCGGGAATGATGCCCCAAGTCAACGAATCGGAGTAAATCAGAATCTGATGCATATAAATTCGGCACTTAGTTTAGCGTGTTTGGCGCTAGACGCACGTGGATGACTTCCGAATGGCCCAAATACATCCATGCGTTCAATTCGACCTGAGACGCCAGTTCTACTGGAGGTCAGCGATCCTGGATCATCGGTCTGGCTTTTAGTCCAGTGTACGGCAGCGCCGCGACCCACCGTGCAAGTGTCCTCCCACAAGACCTCCCGCGGTTCCGAGCATTCTTGAGGTTGCTCACTCTTGCGGCGGAAGGTGTTGCACAAAATCCTCCAGTACCGCATTGAACCGGGTGGAGTCGTCGACAAAAAGGGCGTGTCCCGCATTGTCGAACAGTTCGACGTGCGCCGATGGGACCATGGATTTGATCAAATCGGCCGCAGGACCCTTCATAGCCGTTTCGCACGTAATGAGCACGGGCCGGTCCAGCCTTGCTATCGCCGGGCGCCAGTCGGCACGTGTAATCGTACTCACACTCACTGCAACAGCGGTATCAGTCGGCATCTTCATCGATGCTGCGATGAGCCGCGCGATGTAATCCTCAGGCTGCGGCTTCTTGTACATACTCCGAACAAACTTCTCGGTGAAATCCCGCCGGTCGGTCTGCATCTGCTTGTATAACCCGAGAATGACGGCGATGAACTTGGGATCCTGCTTGTCCGAGGCGAATCCATCTACCAGCACATACGCGCGCACCTGACTTCCGCCAAACTGCTCGGCGTAAGTTAGCAGTTCGTTGACGCCCAGCGACCATCCAACCAGGACGACGGGGCTGAGCTTTAAGTGGTTTACGAGTTCGTTGATGTCCTGGGCCCGGCGTTCTGGATAGTTGTGCTCAGAACGCTTATCGGAGTCCCCCTGTGAGCGTGGGTCGAGTGCGACGACGTGATAGTGCTCGGCAAAGTCCCGTAGCTGAGCTTCCCAGATCCATGCGGGCATGGTCCACCCGGGCTCGAACAATATTCCCGGCCCACGACCAGCCTCCAGATAGTGTAGTCGCACGCCATCAGTTGTTCTGAAGAAGCCGCCCTTAACCTCTGGTCTAGCGGCGGCCGCGGTTTGAAGCAGCAGGAACGGAATGATAAGGAGAGACATGCGCAGCATCGTAGATTTCAGCGGCGTCCTCACGTTGCCTTCGGAGTCTCGAAAAGTTGCCTGCATGTGCTGAAGTATATGGACTCATTCGCACCGCGTCTTGGAAAAATCAGCCACACGATGGGGGGCGATTCGTCCTCGATTCGGCCCGGTGAACAACGCAACCTCCTGCTCACCCGAGCAGACGCTTGCCTCTGTTGCGCGTTTCCCACCAAGAGCCCAGCTCGACTCTCGCTTTGACGTCGGTGAGACGACCGGCCGCACGTTGAACTGGGACGGGCACCCAGTCTGGAAAGGAGCGGACTTTCACCACGTGCTTGCCGAGCGGAGTATGCACTTCGCGGATCTCAGCTAGTCGGTCGTGCCTCAATTCGCCGGCGAGCCGGACGAGTGCGGACCAGACCCGCCGATGCACGTAGGTGATCTTCCCGTCCACGAGCCGGCAGACGAGCACATCCGGAGAATTCCGCACGAGTCGAGTCAGAGCGAAGATCTGATGGCTCTTCGGATGACTCCACCAGTTTCCGCGAATGCGCTCGCCAGCCGCGGCGTCGGCGAAAGTGACCACCGGTCCGTGCGCCGACTCGAGAACGATCCCATGTCGCTCGACAAACTGCAGCGCGGTTTTGCGATTTACATGCGCGTCCATCGTATCACTTGGACAACATGGACTCAGCTGCCTAACGACTCCGCTTGAAGGTGAACTCTTCAATGAAGGCCGGATTCTGATCAAAGTCGCTGTAGCGAATCCACCTCGGCCGGACCACGAAATACGTGATGCCGGGCCAGCTCAGGTGGCTGCGGCATTCTGGCCACCGGGCGAAATAAGCTTGTTGATAGCGTGCCAATTCTACTCCCTTGGGTTGAACGGCTTGGCCCTCGTACTGCACCGTGATTTCGCCTGTCCACCCAACCACGAACGAGCACCCGGAATTTGACATCAGATTCTGAAACTTGCGCGAATTCATGACGGTATCGAAGATGATCTCCAATTCGGGAGTCACGGCGATTCCTACGAGGGCCGACTGCGGGCTGCCACCGGAAGAAAGGGTCCCAAGCACTCCAAGTTTCTGTTTTGCAATGAACTTGTAGATATCCGCTTGTGTCATGTCTAAGGTTTTCCTAAAGAACTACATGGTCTCAGCTTCTTCTCCGCAGTGGAGCCCTTCTCGGCGCAACGATTGGCGGGAATCACCTTTGCTTGTTTGCCAGAACTACCAAGGCAGCAAGTGCCGCCGTTTTCTGATCCTTGGTCCAGGGCGGTCCGAGAGAACGACCAAGGGTAGAAATCTGTTGCCACATCCGAGTCGCCGCTTTGCCGAACGTTGTCTGGACATATTCATCGAGTTTACGTTCTCGAAACCCGCTGACAGAAAGGTCAAGACCCTCGCATGCTTTCGAAAAGGCTTCGCGAAAGAATTCGCCTTCTGCCGCATGAATCAAGGCGTGTGAGGCGAGGATCTTTGAAAGAGGCGGCAGCGGGCGACCTGAGGCCAGAAGGACGGCTGAACCTACGACACGATATTGGCGAACATGCAGTTCGCCTACGACATCCCGGACAGCCTCAAAGGCGAGGCGTTTTGAAGCCGCAAAGCAGTTCCTAAGAAACTTCTCCGCCTCTGGAAGTTCGAGATTCTCCGCAAAGTGATAGGGCTGGTTCGCTCCGGGTGTTCCTGGGGTAGTCACAGCAAAGCGCCTCCGGTCAATTACCTCCACTGTGCCCGCGCCGTTTGAGACGGCCACCAGCGCTCCCCAACCGGAATGCATTCGAACGCCGATGGCTGCGCGCTTCATGTCTGAGGTTTGTCTGCGAATGTGCTTCGGCGAGTTTATAAGCTCATTCGCAGCGTGTCTTGGAAAAATCGGCCACACGATGCGGGGCGATTCGTCCGGGACTCGTGCCGGCGAATAACGCAACCTCATTGGCCAAATGGGCCTGATCGAAATAGCCGAGTTCTGCCGCCACTCGTGCGGTGCAGTCAGAAGGCGAAGTTTCCATGTGCTGCAACAGGGCCTGGAACCGCATAATCCTCGCCAGGCGCTTTGGAGAAAAACCTACCCAATTGCGAAGGAGGCGATCCAGATGGCGAAGACTAACCTGACAATCGCGGGCGAGTTGCCCTATTCGGATCTGCCCGCCGCACTCTTCAATTCGTTTGAGTGCCATCTGAACACGCGAGTCAATTTGAACGTCGGACAGTCGCTGAATCAGGAATCTTTCCAGGACGTCGATCCCCTCATCAACTGTCCGCGTTCCGCCAAGACTTTTCTCCAAACGAGAGCCAACTTCGGGCAGCAGCGCCGTTAGTCGTATACGGCGCTCAACAAGTGTGTGAACTGGTACGCCGGAGAACACAAAAGTAATACCCGGTTTGAGGCGTACCCCGAACAATGTCTGCCCGGTCGCGGGCACTCTTTCGGCCGGTGTTTGGCGCGGCCCCACCAAGAAGCACTCCAGGGCTTTGCTGTGGCCAGACTCGATGGAAAGGGTTGCGCAAGCGTCTGGCAGTGTTCGCAATCGCGTGGCAGGGATAGTCTCAATAGACCAAAAGCAGCCCACGTAAGCCCGCAGGGAAGCCACAGGTCGGCGTAATCTTAGCTGCGCACCTTCGACCATCGCACTGGCAACGTTCACAGGCGGCATTGTATCTCAGTGGGCAGCGAAATGATCCAATGTGCTCCGCTTGCGCAAGCTCCACATGAAGCGTCGCGGCACATTCCGGGCGGATGTCAGCCAACCGGAAGTAATGGCGCGAATCGGGTCTGCTGAGATTACTTCCGGCTTGTCGGCTTAACTGGGCCAATCTGTGCACGCGCCAAAAATGCAGCACGGAAAAGAGTTGCGCCCCGCGCGGGCATCAGGATTGGCCAGTTAAGCCCGTCACCCGTGCAGAATCCGGACAGGCGGCCCGCTAGTCGGACTGCGACGGAGCTCACTTCTGCAAGTATCCAACTACACGGGTACTGACAGGAGCGGTTTATGAACATTCCTGAGGGCCGTATACCTGGGGTCACTAATGGGTGCCGTCTCTAAATCTCGTCGGTAGGTGCTCCCCGTTGAATCAGAGGTTTGGCATCAACTGGGAAAGGAACTTGGCGGCGCCCTATGGTGGGAAGCCGATGCGTCGCAGCAATTGCTGATAACGCTTGTCCGAGCGTAGGGAATTGAATCTCTGGTCGACATTTATGTGATGGAGCGGGACATTTTGTTGCTCTGCTTTCTCCAGCCAGGCAAGGGCCTGATCATTCTCGCCGAGTCCGGTATAAATCAGCGCGCGGTCATAAGGCGAGACATAGCGATGTTTGGATTGCTGGTCCAGTTCAGAGAGAATCTTGCGGGCTTCAGCTTTCTTCCCCGACGCAGCATAGGCATGGCCGCGGCTGGCTAGTGCTCCAGCCTTGCCGTATACATCGATCGCGTCCGCATACATCCCCTTGGCTTCGTATACCTCTCCCAGGTTCACCAACGCCTGGTCGAAGCCGGGATTAAGCTCCAAGGTTTTGCGCTGCTCTTCGATCGCACGGTCGTACTGGCCAAGGTAGAAGTATGCAGTCCCAACACCGGTGCCGGCCGCAAGGTTGAGCGGGTCCAATTCCTGCCCAAGTTTTCTTTCTGCTAGATTTGCGGATTGCTGGCCCAGCGCTTCGAGGAAATAGCCATGCCAGAGGTGGGCAGTCACGTAGCTGGGGTTGAGTTCGATGGCCCTTTCGAACTCTTTTTCCGCGCCGGCCCAATCGTATTGGTTGAAGTGAACGGCGGCGAGGGCGTTATGCGCCCCTGGAAGTGTCTCATCGAGAGCCAGAGCCTTAGTCGCCATCTCTTTTGCTTTTGCAAAGGGCTCCTTCGGAGCGCGATACCCCCGCACCGCCAGCGGTATGTAGGCCTCCGCCTCGGCCGCGTAGGCGAGGGCAAAGTTGGGATCAATCTGGAGCGCGCGATCAAAATGCGAGATGGAACGGTCCAGAGCTTCTTCGCTCCTCTGTTCCCAGAAAAAGCGCCCTCGCAGATATTCTCGGTAGGCTTCGGGAACCACTTGGCGGAGGTGTGCGGGTATAACT
>Ga0210384_10000483_pt1 | contig 60940 bp, 60 predicted proteins | sample IncBWH2MmetaG_FD_160574 | JGI IMG/M metagenome (GOLD analysis project Ga0210384, IMG submission 160574) | Forest soil microbial communities from Barre Woods Harvard Forest LTER site, Petersham, Massachusetts, United States - Inc-BW-H-2-M | ecosystem: Environmental > Terrestrial > Soil >...
CGCGCCCATGCTGGCCTGGACAAGCCCGCCATCTCCTGGACGCGCGTCGCTGCATCACTCTTCGCCGTAGCGGTCCTCTGCGTACTCTCCTTCCTTGCGGGAATCTGGGCGGCCCGTTATCGCCAGTCTCGCGCGGAGCAAGCTGAGGAAGTCTCCCAAAAAGCAGCCGACACGGCTGCCTCGGCAAACCCAACCGCACGCCCCTTTGAAGTGGAGGTAGTGGACGCCAAGAATAAACGCTGGTCCCTGACTTTCACCCCCGGCCCAGATAAGCGTCCCGTGCCCCCAGCTCCCAGGGCGGCCTCCGTCAGCTCCACTTCTCCGGCCGCCGCCGTCAGCCAGAGCCGGACCGTAGCATCGAAGACCGCCCAGTATTCGCCAGCGAATATCTCTACGCCTCCAGGACAGGTCGAGCCAGCGCGCCTCATTTCCTCCATCCCGCCAACCTACCCAGCCGCGGCCCGCTCGCAAAATATCGAGGGCGACGTAGTCATCGACGCTCACATCGATGCCACCGGAAAAGTTACGGACATGAACATAGTCTCCGGCCCCATCCTGCTGCGCCAACCCGCGATGGAAAGCGTCCGCACGTCCAAGTATTCCCCCGCCCGCTTGGACGGACGCCCGGTCCCCACGCATCTCCTGGTAACGGTAAGGTTCGCGAAGCAGTAGGGGACCCAGTCGCTGCGGGGCCACGCAGCCCACTCCCCCGCCCGCGATGTTACGTCGCAGCGGCGCCTTTTTTGAAAGATGCGACCGCGTCTTCCGCCTTGTCGAACACGTCGAACAGTGTCACCAGCTTTGTAATCTGGAGCACTTCGTTCGCCCGACGGCCGACGCGCGCAAGCTTGATGTCCCCACCGATTTTCCGGGCCGATGCATACAACGCCACCAGAGTACCCAGGCCACCGCTGTCGATGTACGTGACATCCCCCAGATCGAGCACGATTTGGCGGGATTTACTCAACAAGTCCTTTACCAGCGTTCGCAGTGATGCGGACTCTTCGCCAAAGAATATGGCGCCGTTGAGATACACGACGGTCATCCCATCGATGCTGCTGGTCTTGGCGCTAAGGGCCATAAGAACCTCTCGCCGCAATCGTTTTTTCGAGCGCAGCAGCGTGGCCCAGTTGCCGCAGCAATCCGAGCGCATCCCAGCTGATGTGTGAGTCCAAAATCTTCCCGTGGCCGATGTGATTGATCGTGATTCCCTCCACGGATACTTTCTTGCCCGTGGGAGGAATGCCCATGAACTCGCCTTTGTGCGTGCCGGAAATCGTCCAGCAGACCACCAGCTTGTCTTCTTCGGAAACGATGTCTTCGATGGCGAATCGCAGATCGGGAAAAGCCGTCGTGAAGCGGGTGACCTGCTGCCGGTACGCTTCCGGACCCATCTGCGAGCCCGACACATTGGGGTCGTGCAGGGCATGGCTAGGGGAAATCACTTCGTCTACAACTTCGAGTTTTCGCTTGTTCCACACTTCTTCATAGAGGCGGCGAACAATGATCTTGTTCTCCAGAGACATAGGATAAGTCCTCCTTCTCCAGGGGTTCCGAACATGCCGGAGATGGGGCCCAGCCTTACGGGATCGCACTGAGGACGACGGGAAGGGTAAGGCTAGAGCGAGCCTACTCCCAAAGACTTGGGCTTGCAATGCGGCCAAATCCTCTTTTGTAGGGCGCGGCACCGCTGCGCCCAAATCTCGGCAAGATCACATGTACTTGGCAGGTGCCGGGTGCGGGGGTTGGTGTCCTCCAGAAACTTTCACTGGCAAGCCGCCCGCCAAGAGTGAGGTTTCTGGTCACCTTGCTCAAAAAAATTAAGGGCGCACGAGCGATTAAGCTTGTGCGCCCTCTTTAAACTGAGCCGTAAAGTTTCTAACCTTCACGATCCGATCTGGCAGCGCGACCGCCGTGAGGCTGTCGCGCCCTCCATACCGATCCGTTAAGGCTTCGAGCTTCGCAGTTCAATCTCGCATCGCAGCCGCTGTTAAGCGTGCTGTACGCTTTAACTGAGCCGCAAAGTTTCTAACCTTCGCGATTCGATCTGGCAGCTTGACCGCCGTGAGGCTGTCCCGCCCTCCATACCGATCCGTTAAGGCTTCGAGCTTCGCAGTTCAATCTCGCATCGCAGCCGCTGTTAAGCTTGCTGTGCGCTCTAACTGAGCCGTAAAGTTCTTAAGCTTCCCGGTTCAATCTGGCGTGAAAATAATCCTGTCGTTAAACATCGTCAATCGAATTCTCACACCACGCCTGTGACAATCTGTGGACGGGTGTGCAAAATGAGTTGTTAGCCGTCGGCGAATTTCAAATCCCTAAGTCCAGGCCGCCCGCCGTTTCCTCTTCCTGTTCCAATTTCCCGCTTAGGCCTCAGCCTCAACCGGCTGCAACGTCGAACCCGCGTGCAACTGTAGCGGCCGCCGACCGTGGCGGGCCGGGGCTTTTCAGCCCCGACGTAACGCGCGTACCTTCATTGAGCTTTTAGCCCCTGAAGAGATCTTTTCATTATTTTTTTTTCCGCAGCCTCTCACGATCGTTTCGCCTTCCCTCGCGAAACCTTGGCCGCGTAGCCACGATCCAACCCTTGGCGAATCGGCGTCTTGATGACCGCCTGCCTGCTGATGTTCAATTCTTCGCCGCTCGTTCCAACTCTTCCAGCATGGCCACGGTAAAATCCACATTCACACGCTGGATAGGTTCCATCATCCGGCCGGAATTGGTAAAGAAGCGCGAAACCTCCTTGCCGCGGTCGGCTATGCGGGCGATCGACTCGGCGGATGCGGTCTTCTTACGACGCGTGTTCTTCATAAAGTTTTCGCTCCTCACCGGTTGCCTTCCACAGAGTCACTAAGTGATAGAACTCGCCTTCGGCATCTTCTCGAACCTCAAAGATCACGGTGTACAGCCTTTCACCCACCCAGCCGATCGCGCGAAGCGGAGTCGGAAGCCAACTAGGCAGGAACGCCAGCAATGGAAACCCTGCGCACCCGAATGAGCTTCTCGCGTTTGCGGGTTTGCGCGATGTCGTAGGAGGCTTGCATCCGCATCAGTGTGTCCATCTTCACCCCGAAGGCCTTCTCGATGCGCAGCGCCATGTCCCCGGAAAGGTCGGCCTTACCGTTAAGCAAGCTGGACAGTGCGGGCCGCGACACCTGAAGAGCGGCCGCAGCAGCGGTTACCGATAGCCCCGCGGGCTCGATAATCTCCGCCCGAACAAACTCTCCGGGATGGGGTGGATTTTTCATCGGCATGGCGTTCCTTCCTTTCGGCCTAATGGTAATCTTCCAAATTCAGATCGCAGATTTCTTCCTCCACGGCGTCGACGCGAAACGTCAAACGCCGGTTACGGGTAACGCTAAGGCTCCATGTACCCTTGCGGTCGCCGGCCAGTGTATGCACCTTCCATACGGGTAATGCGCGCAACTCTTCCGGATCTTGCATGTCATCGAGAAACGCCAGCATCCTGCGGAGTTTATCCACGGTATCGGGCGGAATACCTTTTGCGCTCCCATCCTCGTACAGCCTCTTCAGCCCCTTGTGAGTGAAGCTCCGTATTCTCACCAACGCAGTGTAGCCCGTAACGTAACACTTGTCAATGGAAGCGATGCGCGTAGGGCGAGGGGTATCCTGGGAACGCCAATCTCCCGATTGGCGGTTTCGTCGCGGGGCCTTTAGCTCCCAGAAGTGAAGTGTAGGGGCGCGCCTTTAGTGTGCGGTGCCATGACATCCTTTACAGGGGTTGCCAAGAGATCCTTTACAGGTGGAGGTAGAGTGGCCGGCCGGGAGGGTCGGCCATGCCATGGAGGACGACGGGGGTGAACGAGCAACGCATGCAGTTTGTGATCCGCGCGCCAAGGCCGGCGGGAAGGGTTGGCGCGGTTGGGAAACTTAGAAACTTAGGGACGAAACTTAGCGAAACTTAGGGACAGCGAAACTTAGTGCGAAACTTAGGGAAACTTAGGGACGGAAACTTAGGGACGGAAACTTAGGGACAGACGGGACGTTCCCTGGTTTTTTGACTCTTGTTTCATGCAGGGCGCCACGGGCGCCGGTTTTGCGCCTGGGGATTTTGACGTTGACCTCTTCCGGCCCAACCGAACTTTCTTCCTCTTACCCTTAGCCTCCCGCCCGCGCCCTCCTTCCTCTTCCATGACCTATAACAACCATACAAGTTCCTTGACAACTAACATACCTCTATGGTAACATTCCACGTGAACATCGCCTCACACCCGCCCCGCTCTTTCAACTCCCGGCCCTGCTTACCCGAAGGCTCAGACAAATCCGCCGCAAGGATCTCATTTGGCCGCGCTTCAAACGCCTTAAACAATGCAAGACCGTCCTTCATTTTCAACAATTTCCAACATATCAATTTGCAAGTCGTTTCCTTTGATATCGATACGCACTACCCCGGGGGTGGGGGGTATGAGTAGGGTTACCGCACACCCGAACCACTCCTTCGCTCCTGCGAAGCGCGCCTCTGCGCAGCCTTTGTGCAAATCGCCTCTTTATTTTCAACAACTTGCAAACTGCTCTTTTGCTAAGTCCTTTTCTTTGATATCTATACAAACTGCTGGGGGGGGGTTATGAGTATCTCTGACCACAAACATTCCGCCAAGGATGTCCCTCCCTGGCGGGCGGCGCGAGCCGAGGTATCCGGCCCCTTGCACCTTTACACTTTTCTACCCTTGCACTCTTGCCGCTCAGAACGGATACGGCCGGCGGCCCATCTGGATGGTGACCCACTTCACTTCGGTCATTTCGTCGGTGGACCAGCGGCCGCCTTCGCGACCGCTTCCGGAGTCCTTGACGCCGCCAAACGGCACGGTCCCTTCGTCGTGGATGGTCGGACCGTTCAGGTGCACCATGCCGGCCTCCAGTTCCAGGGCGAAGCGCATGGCCAACTGCAAATTGTTGGTCAGCACGGCGGACGACAGGCCGTACGCGGAATTGTTGGCCAGCGCCAGGGCGTGCTCGGCATCGTTTGCTTTGCTGACCGCGGCTGCCGGCCCGAACAGTTCGTCGCGGAACGCGGCCATTTCCGGAGTCACGTCGGCGACCACCGTCGGGTGATAGAAATTCCCTTCGTACTTCCCTCCCGTAACCAGGCGCGCGCCCGCGGCAACCGCATCCTTGATTTTCTTGTCGATCATCGGGCACTGCGAAGAACGGATCAGCGGCCCGATCACCGTGTGCGGGTCGCGCGGATCGCCGACCTGCAGCGTCGCCGCTTTGGCGGCGAAGCGCTTCAGGAACTCCTCGTAAATCGGCGCTTCCACGATGATGCGCGAACCCGCCATGCAAATCTGGCCCTGGTGAATGAAGATGCCGAAGCACGCAGTGTCCACGGCGTAGTCCAGATCGGCGTCCTTCAGAATAATCAGCGGGCTCTTGCCGCCCATTTCGAGGACTACCCGTTTGCCGCGCTTGGCGCATTCCGTGGCGATGATGCGCCCCACGGCGGTCGAGCCGGTGAACGAGATCAATTTCACGCGCGGATCGTCGTACAGCACCTGCGCCATGGTCTTGCCGTCGCCGGGGACCACGTTGAACACGCCGGCAGGCACGCCGGCGCGCTCAAAAATCTCCGCCAGTTTCAGCCCGACCAGCGAAGTTTCTTCCGAAGGCTTCAACACGCAGGTGTTTCCGCAAGCCAGCGCGAAGGCCACCTTCTTCAAGGAGAGCACCACGGGAAAGTTGAACGGCGAGATGCCCGCCACAACGCCCAAAGGCCGGCGAATGGCCATGGAGATCAATCCCGGAACATCCGAAGGAAAAACGTCGCCGTGGATGCGGCGAGCTTCCCCGGCAATGGAGCGGACCAGGTTGGCGGCGAATCCAATCTCGAATTGCGCTTTGCCGAACGTGGAGCCGGCTTCGTCGATCAGCAGGTCGACCATTTCGGCGCGAGCGGCCTCCAGCTCGTCGGCCGCGCGCATCAGAAGGCTTTCGCGCTCGGCGGCCAGCGTGTTGGCCCAGGCGTCTTTTGCGGCGTGCGCGGAGTCGATGGCCGCGCGCATGTGCTCCGCCTTGGCCATGAAAATCTTGGCGAAGGGACGCTGATTGGCGGGATTGATGACGTCGGTCAGCGCGGAAGCTGGAATATCCAGGGTCTTGCCGGAAATGTAAGGCGTAGAAAACATCGTTCCCTTCCCTTGCGGCGCAAACCACTGGGTTGCGGCCGCGATCACGCTGGAATGGCAGGCGGGCTGTCCGCTAATCGGACGACCGTTCGATAAGGCGATAACGAGGCATTCTTGAATGGCGCCACGGCAATGTCAAGCAGGGGAACAAGAGAAAGGTGAAGCAAGGAAAAGCTGACGACGGGAGTAATGTCGCCTGAATCTTTTGGATGGCGACTATAGAAAAAAACAGCGGGACCTGCGGAGCGGCTAGCTCCAGACGCGGCGCGCGGTATCCGCTACGAGTTTCAGCTTGGCCCACTGGCGGTCTTCGGTGATCAGGTTGCCTTCCGCTGTCGAAGCGAAGCCGCACTGCGGGCTCAATGCGAGATTTTCCATGGGAACGAAGAGTGACGCTTCTTCGATGCGCTTCACTAAGTCGGCCGGATCTTCCATTCTGGGAACCTTGGAACTGACCAGCCCCAGGACCACGGTCTTGCCTTTTGGGATGAACCGTAGCGGCTCGAAGGTTCCGGAGCGCTCGTCGTCGTATTCCAAGAGGAAGCGATCGACCTCCAGCGTGCCGAACAATTTTTCCGCGATGGCGTCGTATCCGCCTTCGGCGTACCAGTGGCTGCGATTGTTGCCGCGGCAGAGATGGATGGCCAAGGTTACGCCGGGGCGGCGGGCAGCTTTGAAGCAGGCGTTGTCGGCTTTGACGGCTTCCTCCAACGCAGCGTCCGGATCCATGCCGATCTCGGTGCGGATCCACTCGCGCCACTTCGGATCCATGTAGTAGCTGTAGCGGGGCGCGTCGATCTGAATGTACTTCACGTCGACGGAAAGTTTCGCCAGATCGCTCTTCATGATATCGACGATGGCCCACAGCAGCGCGGAGTGATCCTTGTAGACGCTGTCGGTCAATCCGCGTTTGAAGGAGATGGCGGGAAACTGCGTGGCGCTTGGCAAGGTCATTTTGATGGCGCCCGGACAATTGGCTTTGAGAAAAGGTAGTTCATGGCCCGTTAGCGGCCACGTCTGACGCAGCTTTTGCGTCACGATGCCCGCGACGTTGCTGACCGGCATTCCTTTTTGTTGGCCGGCTTCCCACTTTCTGGCGACGGCGTCGGTCATGTCGAAACCTTCGACCGCGTCGGTGAAGTCGCTCATGAAATTGCGGCGGCGGAGCTCGCCATCGGTGAATACTTCGAAGCCCAGCTCTTTTTGCTTGTCGAGGACGCGGCGAATATGGGTGTCTTCCAGATCACGCAAGCGTGCGGGATCGGCTGCCGCGGTGCGTCGCGCTTCCAGCAGGTCCGCGGGCCTAAGGAAACTTCCGATGTGATCCGCTCGAATCTGTGTGGCCATGTCATGTCCCTTTCATTTCGGGTGATGCTCCGGCTGGCAGAAAGTTTTTTGCGCCATTTCTTTGACTAAGGCGGTTTTGTCGCGGAGTTCTTGGCCGCGAAAGCGCAGGGCGTGCCCCGCGACGAATTCGAGGCACCACAGGAAGCGCGCGATCACGGCGCGGGGCTAGAGTTTTTCAAAGAAGTGGGCGACTTTCTTGCCGGCCTTTTCGGTGTAGTAGACGGTGAATTTGGCGGATTTGTCGGCGCCTTTGCCGATTTCCTCGGCGGAAACGGCGGTGTCGTGGCCTACGACCTGAAAGGTTTGCTCGGTACCGTCGGCGGCTTTGACGACAACAGTTTTGCCGTCTTTGCCAACGCGGGAGACGGTGCCGTCGAAAGTCTTGACGCCATCCTTGGCGACCTTATCGACTTCGACGCCGGTTTTCTCCGCGCCCTTTTCGGTGTAGTGGGCTACGACTTCGGAGCCCTCGGTGATGCCGTGGAAGGTGTCTTTGGCGCCGCCGGCGGTGGCTTCGGCACCATGGACGGTGGTCTTGTCCACGAAATGAATGGTGTGCTCGGTGCCGTCTCTTGTTTTGACGACCATGGTCTTGGCGCCGGAATCCAGTTTGGTGACGGTGCCATGGACGGCGGTGACCACGTCCTCGTCGGCGCGCGTCGACAAGATCAGTAGAGAAGCGAGGAGCGCGAGACGAAGTAAGTATTTGAACAAGGAAGCTTCCTCCGAGCCGGGGAGAATCGGCGCAAACACCTAGAAAGCGTAGCGCAGGCGAGGGGGGAAATACAAGAAAGGGTCGGCGAGAGGATGGTAGCGTGGGGCGAGTTGGAGCGGGGCACGCGTGGGACATTGGCGCTGTGCCAAAAAGCGCCCGCCACGGTCGGCGGCCGCTACGGGTGCCGGACATTAGACGTTGCGTGGACTGGGGAGTCGCTGCCCATCAGAACAGTTAATCGCTAAGGCAGCGAGGGCGTCTTGCCGGTATCTTCCTAATGGCTTGCATGAGTCGAGGAACGTAAACTAGGAGACATCGTGGTCGAGCAAAAAATTAACGAATTCTTTGGCGATGCCGAGTCGACCGGCTTTGGAACGGGTTGGTGGAGTGGGATATTGTCGGCCTTTTTTGGATTTCTTTCGTTCGGAGGAGTTTTGTGCCTGCATTTTCCTCAGTTGCTAAGCTCTCCGGAACTGCGTCCGCATTATCCAATGCACACCATGCGCGTTTTGATCCAAGGCCTCATCGTGGGGGCAATCATACTCGGGGTCATTTCTTCGATTCTGCGCAAGAAAAGGATTTTGGCATTAACGGGAATGTTGCTGGCCATCGCGGCCACGGCGCTGGGCGGATCAAGCGTGCCGATCAACGGTCCTGTGCACGGTGGCCTTGCCATCGGCCTGGACTGGTTTTTGCTTGATTTGTTTTTGATGGCGCTCATCTATGTGCCGCTCGAAAGACTGTGGCCCCAGTATCCAAAACAAGGAACATTCCGGAAGGAGTGGACTTTGGATGTGGTTTATTTCATGTCCACTCATCTCCCTCTGCAAATTCTATCTTTTCTAGTTTTATTGCCCGCTACCCAAGCCACCAAATATTTGGGTGTTCCGGTTCTTCAAGAATTTATCGCTCGAACGCCTTGGTTGGTGCAATTTTTCTTGGCCGTTGTGGTTGCCGACGTTGCTGAATATTTTATTCATATGGCTTTGCATAAAGTGCCTTTTTTGTGGCGTTTCCATGCCGTTCATCATTCTTCGAAGGCGCTGGATTGGATCGCAGGCTCACGCTCGCACTTTGTGGACGACACGCTGGTGCGCGGATTTATCCTAGTTCCACTCATGCTTGGATTTTCGCAGTCGATTATCCTGGCCTATCTGATTTTCGTCACCCTGCACGCTACCTGGACTCATTGCAATTTCGGTCCCAATGCTAGGTGGCTCGAAAAGTTTTTGGTCATGCCCAGATATCACCATTGGCACCATACTTCTCAAAAAGAGGGTATCGACAAGAACTTCGCTATTCATTTTCCGTGGATCGATAGGCTTTTTGGAACTTACTATTATCCCGATACCTGGCCGGAAGTTTATGGCCTGGACGGCCAAGAAATTGCCCCTGGCTTTTTTAGGCAAACCGTTGAACCATTCACAAAAGGAAAAAGAACGCCCTAAAAATCTAGCGCGGCTAATGGAACGTCCTTGGGTATCTGTGCACCCGTTCTGGTTGCCTTCACCAAGCCAAGATATTTCATAACTTTGACCGTCAGAAATCCGAAGTCGTATTCGGATTTGTCGTGGCTTAGCCGCAAAAGACCCTCATAGTGGTGATGATTATTTTGCAGGCAAGCGCTAAAGGTGGCCGTCACCGGTAGCCACTCGCCGATGTTCATGGCGTTGTCGTCGTCATCGTTATACCGCCGGTATCCAAACGTTCGAGTGTGGGTCCAATAGTTTTGAATCATATTTACCCACACTGCAAAAATTCGTATTCCAAACCACATCACCAGCACAAACTTCAGATCTCCAACTAACTTCCAGAAGAGATAAAAGCTAAACGCCTATGCCAGGATCGCAAAAACCGGATTCGCAGCGATCCGCATGGTCCGGGACTTCAAAATCGCGTCGCCAGCCACATTTTCGTTGCATTGATATGGCATTAGACAGAGATATAGGGTTCGCCAAAAGCCATCGCCTGAAAGCTTGTTCGGATCTCCGTCATGGTCGGCGTGTTTATGATGCAATCGATGGCGATTCACCCAGGCAATCGGATCTACATAGATCCCGAAGATGTTAGTGACGACCGTGACGGCTTTTATGAACCATTCCTTAAAGTCGAGTGAACGATGAGCGATTCCCAAATGAAGAACATCGGCCAAATACAACCCGCCAAGAAACCAGCAAAAGATAAAATAAACTCCGCCTATCAGCATTCCAATCCAAGGTCCTAAATGAGCTGGGGCGGAGTACATACAAGCCAGCATGTAGCAAAAAATAATCGAATAGCCAGCGAGATCGTATATTTTCATGATGGCTCCCGTGGGCTATTCAAACAGAAACCGGAGTTCCTTTCAAACAACAAGTTAAAGCCGTAAGGTCGGTGGCCCGCAGTTCTCCACGCCAGTTTGCTAAACAGTGCAGGACTATCGGCAGATTGCGGACATGTGGGATGACAACGATGAACCTGCCAGAGATCATGTGCTGTTACTTTGCTTCAATGCCGGGCAACGCGGTAACCGGAAGCGGCGGACCATCCCATTAACGGAAACCTCTCGACCGGGGTTTGCTCAGGGGCACGGTTGGCTAGCTCAGGTAGCTGATGGCTTTGGTGGCGAGGCGGTCGAAGGCGGCCACGGCCAGTTCCAGATGCTCTTCGCGGGTGTCTTCGATTTTGTTGTGGCTGATGCCGCCCAGGGATTGCACGAACATCATTACCGTGGGGATGCCGGCGCGGGAGACTTCGGCGGCGTCGTGCAGCGGGCCGGAGGGCATGCGGTGGGAGGCTTGGGCCACCTCGCGGATGGATTGGTCGCAGAGAGCGACGAGCGCGGGGTGGAAGGCTATGGGCTCGATGTTCCAGATGCGCGACCACTCGACCGTGCAGCGTTCTTCGCCGGCGAAGCGTTCGCTGGCTTCGCGAGCTTCGCGGAACATGGCGGCCAGGACTGCGGGATCGAGATCGCGCTGGTCGAGGGCGGCTTCGCAGCGGCCGACTACCGCGGTGACGATGCCGGGAAAAGTCTTGAGGCTGCCCATGGTGCAGACGGCGTCGGGATGTTTGCCGGCGATGGCGCGGATTTCGAGGGCGAGTTTGGCGGCTGCGGCCAGCGCGTCGCGGCGGGCATTCATTGGAGTCGAGCCGGAGTGGGCTTCCTGTCCGTGGAAGGTGATGGCGTGGCGCTCGACACCTTTGGTGCCGAGGACCGTGGCCAGCGGCAGGTTCATTTTTTCGAGGACCGGGCCTTGCTCGATGTGCAGTTCGATGTAGGCGGCGGCGTTTTTTTGTTCGCCGGTGGCTTCGGCGAAACGATCGATCTCGATGCCGCAGCGGCGCAGGGCGTCTTCCAGGCGAGTGCCTTCGCGATCGGTGCGCACGCGGTCGGCGGCGATGCTGGAGGTGCCTGCGAAGGCGGAGGAGCCTAGGAGGCTGCGGCCGAAGCGGGCGCCTTCTTCGTCTGCCCAATCCACCAGGCGCACGGTGACAGGAGGGCGGCCGTTGAATTCGGCGGCGATGCGGCGCAGGACTTCGAGGCCGGCGAGGACGTCGAGGCTGCCGTCGAGCCAGCCGCCGTTGGGGACGGAATCGAGATGGCCGCCGATGAGCAGGGCTTTTTCGGATTGGCCGACGAGAGTGACCCAGTTGTTGCCTGCGGCGTCGTAGTGATGCTCTACCGGCAGACCTGCGAGCTTTCCGGCGAACCATTCGCGGGCTTTCAGCCAGGTGTCGGTCCAGGCTACGCGCTGGGCGCCGTTGGCGTCGCCGGTGAGGGCGCGGAGTTCTTTCAGTTCGGTTATGGTGCGTTTTGGGTCGAGGGGCATGCGGTTCCCTTTCGCGTCGGGCCGATAGGTTAGCAAATTAGCGGGCTCAAGCGGGAGGCAAGGACAACTTCGCTCCGCAGTCGGCAGCGTGCATGGGTGACGCCGGTCGGGGCCCTTCGAGGCTCAGGGTACACAACGCCCGGCCCCCACAAGATTCGCTAGATCACATTTCGCGGTAGTTCAGGAGAGCCATGCCGATCAGGAGGAAGCAGACCGGCCAGAGCCGGGCCATCGCGTAACGAGCGCGATTCTCGGGGGGCAGACGGAGCTCCAACCAGCGCGACCAGGCGGCGGTGATGCCGAGGATGGCCAGCGGGGCGTGGCTCAACTCTGCCAACACTTCCTCTTTGATATTTCCAAGACTATGGGAGTGGGTGAGCAGCAATGCGCTGGCTGCTGCGACGAGAATCGGAAAAACCAGGCGGATGTTTGGCGACGCCACACGTCCGGTTTGCACTCGCCATTCAAAAATCGCTAGGGCCGCGACCAGCAGGGCAAAGATGCGGTGAAGCAATACTTCCGGGTCGGTCATGCTCACCCAGAAGCCGCTGGGGCCCAGGGGCCAGGTTTCCGGGTCGCTGCGGAGCACCAGAAAAACCGAGAGAGTGAGGAAAATGAGAGGCCAGTTGCGGGCCCATGGGGCGCGGCCTAACTGCGCGAGCAAGGCGAGCAGGCCGATCGCAAGGACGATCAGGCCGGCCCAGTGATGGTTGTACTCTGACCAGGATTTTTCGGCGGGGGTGTTGGGGCGAGTGCCGGCTTGACCGGGAACGTAGGACGCGGTCGAGAGAGTTCCGGCGTCAAACGCTTTTATCTGCGCGACGTAGATGTCTTCGGGAAGGTCCTGAACCTTGGGACTGCTGAGCCGCGGAACTTGCGGGGTCATGCGCGCGACGATTTCCGGGGCGGATACGCGGCCTTGGGCTAAATCTATCGCGGGCGGAAGCGAAGTGAGCGAAGCGGCGGTGAGAATGACTGTGAAGCCGATGCCGATTTCCGCTTCTCCGAAGCGGCGGAGGCTTGCGAGCAGCTTGTCGGCGGTGCCGCGAACGGTTTTGTAGTTCATGGCGCCGAGAAGCAGGAGAAGGCTGAAGAGCAAGGCTTTCGTGGTGACCATGATGCCGTAAGAGGTGCCATAGATCGCGCCGAAGGAACCCACATAGGCGAAACCCAGAGTGAGGCCGGCGGCGGCGAGGACCGCTACGCTGAGTAACGCGAGTCGAGAAAAGCGGGCGCTGAGTTGGCGGGCGAAGTCCGGCTCCGGGGAATGCTTGAGGCCGAGCAGCAGATAGGGCAGGCCGCCAAGCCAGATCGCGGTGGCTGCTTGGTGAAGGGCCGTGACGCCGACGAGCGGCAGGCGGTATTCCAGGCGTGACATGGCGTGGCTGGTCATTACCGACGCGGCTAGGACGGCTGCTGCGGGAAGCAGCATGTCGGCATAGCGGTGCGAGGGCCGGGCGGCGGATAGAACGGCGATGGCCAGCGAGGAGAGGATCGCGAGCGCGCCGGCGATGACGAAATTTGCGCCGCTGACCTCGCTGAGAGTCATCTCCGCAGATTGCATCAATAGGAGAGAACTTGCCGCCAGGACTGCTATTTGCGTGATCGCGAGCGCCATCGCTGAGCGGCGGATCCAGCGCAAAGCGGCCTGCTCCAGTTGGTCGGAGGGGGTTTTCATGCGGCCGGCGACGAAGACCAGAAAAACGATTCCGCCTATGGTGAGGGACTGGAAGCTCAGCGTGGTGCCGCGAAGCAGGACCGAGAGGAAACCGAAGATCTGGAGTAGTCGGGCCATGAAGGATTTCTAGGAGCCGATCACCGTGAACGGGATTTCGCCGCGGGTGAGGTGGCCGTCGGAGGCTAGCACTTGCCATCGGAGGCGATATTCGCCGGGCGAGAGGCCCTTGGCTTGCGACGTCAGCGTGTTTGCGGATGCCGGCTTGCTGAGTTCCAGGGCTTGCACGGAACCGTCTGGCCGGACGAGCGTTAGCCGAGAACGGCCGGCGTCGATACGCACGTTGAAGCGCAATTGGATCGGAACTTCGGGGCCTGCGACCTGACCCTTCAACGATGGGCTCGATTCCAGCAGGACCGCATGGGCTTGCGCGGTTTGGACCATCCAGAAAATCGCAGTTGCGACGCCAAGAGTAAATGCTGCGAGAGATCGCCGACTGGGACGCATTGTTCCTTGCTTCGCTCGAGCAGCGAACGACCTGGATTTATTAACCTAAGTATATTCTAGTCGCTTCGCAAAACCAGCGACCATCCGCAAACTTTGGCGCTAGTAGGCGCACATTTTTTGTCGCTACGAGGGGCTTGTGGATACACTATCCCTCGCGGCGGGAGGCTCGTGATGGCCAGCACGGTTCGTGAGGTGACCTACGATCTTCTTCGTGGCTTTGGCCTAAACGTTATTTTCGGCAACCCGGGATCGAGCGAACTGCCTTTCCTGAAAGACATGCCTTCTGATTTTCGTTACATCCTGGGCCTGCATGAGCGCACTGCGGCGGGGATGGCCTTGGGCTACTCCGTGGCCACCGGAAAAGCGGCGTTCGTGAATCTGCACTCGACTGCCAGCGCTGGCAACGGGCTTTCGGCGATCATCGACGCGTACTACTGCCACGCCCCGCTGGTCATCACCACCGGGCAACAAGACCGGCGGCAGGTTTTGGCGGAGCCGTTTCTGGTGAGCCGCGCCGTCGAGGTGGTGAAGCCTTACGTGAAATGGGCGTGCGAACCGTTGCGCGCAGAGGACGTGCCTGCGGCGATCGCGCGCGGGTACTACCTAGCGATGCAGCCGCCGCGCGGCCCGGTGTTCATCTCCATTCCCATGGACGATTGGAATCGTCCTTGCGAGGCGTTGCCGGGGCGCAAAGTAAGTACGTCGGTTTCGCCCGATCCCGCGGCGCTGGACGAAATCGTCGAGGCGCTGGCGTCGACGCGAAAACTTGCCATCGTAGCGGGCGCACAGATCGAAGAGGACGGCGCTTGGCAAGCTGTCGTGGGGCTGGCCGAACATCTGAATGCCGATGTATATCAGGACCCCATCGCTTCGCGCTGGACGTTTCCGCGAAGCCATCCGCTTTTTTGCGGCGGACTGTTGCCGGCGAAAAAACCTCTCGCCGATCAATTGGCGGGCTACGACACGATCCTGGTTTTCGGTGCGCCGGTGTTCCTTTACTACGCGTTCGTGCCCGGTGATGCGGTGCGGTCCGGGACGCGGCTGTTTCAAATCACCAACTCGCCGGACGACGCCTCGGCGGCTTTGGCAGGAACGAGCGTGGTTGGCAATATCGCCGCGGCGGCTAAATACATTCGCGGGCGGGCCGCCGGTGCAGGGCGGCAGGGGTTGACGCGGCGGCAAGCGCCGCCGGAGCCGAAGCCTGAAACGCCTATTAGCGCGGCCTACGTTTTCAGCGTGCTAAACAAAACGCTTCCGCGTAAGGCGATCATCGTGGAGGAGTGTCCGTCGTCGAAAGGCGACCTGGATCGGCACCTGTTTGCGGACGAACCAGGATCTTTCTATTCCACGCGCAACGGCATCCTGGGATTTGGCATGCCGATGGCTGTGGGGCTGCAGCTTGGGCACCCCGACCGGCGGGTGGTTGCGCCCATCGGGGACGGGTCCGCGCAGTATTCGATTCAGACGCTGTGGACCGCGGTGCAGTACAACCTCCCGGTGGTATTTGTGATTTTGCGAAACGGCGATTACTCGGCGCTGAAATCGTTTTGCGATTTCACCAGCGTGGGTCGAAACGTCCCGGGAGTCGATATTCCGGGGATCGACATAGTCAAATTGGCGCAGGGCTACGGGATGAACGCGAGAGAAATCGACCGGGCGGAGGATCTGGAGGCAGCGTTCCAGGAAGCCTTCGCTACGCAGGCGCCTTGCTTGATTAGCGTAAACGTTCAGAAGGGCGGAGAGAAGTGCATGGGCATGGACTTGTCCGTGAACCCGCCAAATTATGGATGAGGCAGGCGTCTAGACCGCGGGTTCTGCCTGCGCTAGCGGCCCGATTCCGCCGTGATTCCCTTTTGCGGCATGGGCGCGAAGGCCAGCGCGAGAATGCCGATGGCACTGATCAGAATGTTCAGTTCGAACGCCGGCGCATAACTTCCGTAGCTGTCGAAGAGCCTTCCGCCGATGACTCCAGCCGGTGCTCCTACGATTCCGGTCAGAAGCAGCATCATTCCGTTGACCTTGGGGAACGCCGCAGGGCCGAAGTAGTGGGCGGTGATGGTGTTCATGCAGACAAACGTCCAGCCAAAAGCGGTGCCATACAGGATTCCGGCGGTGACGGCTAGCGCGAACGCCGTGGACTGAACGTTCATCGCCAGAAAAGAGCCCAAGAAATAGCAGCTAAGGCCGCTCATGAAGGCGAAGCGCGCGGGCATTTTGTCCATAAGCCAACCGCCGATCAGCCGCCCGCCGATTCCGCCCAACGTGAATAGTCCCTGTGCCCAGGCGGCGTCCGCGGCGCTGATGCCGTGCTGGCGAAGATGCAGAATCCAGTGGGGGATGAAAAAGAAATAGGGAAACTGGCAGGCCACCCCTCCAACGACAATCAGCCAATACGCTGGGGTTTTGAATGCTTGCAACGGCGTCCACAGCAGGCGGGTGACCAAGCGGCTGGGAGATGCCGCGTGTCTAGCGGCAGCATCCGCAGGCGCTCCATCGACGGTTTGGCCCAAGTCTTCCGGGCGTTCCTTGACGCACAGAAATGCGAATATCGCGGAGGCTACGGCGATGCCGGCAACCACCTGCCAGGCTTGCCGCCAATTTCCACCGTTGGCGGCCAGAATCCTATTGACGAAAGGTGCGAGAAGAAATCCGGCGACTCCGGAGGCGGCCAAAGGAATGGCCATAGCCCTGCCGCGGTAGCGATTAAACCAGCGGGTCACCGCGATGCTGACGGGAACGATGGTGGCGAAGCTGATTCCGGTGGCGATGATGACACCGAAGCCCAGAAGATAGTGCCAGGGCTTGGTCGCAAAGTACGACAGCCACAGGGCGCCTAGGCAAATCAACGAAGACCCTATCGCAAACGAAGCACGAATACCCCATTTGAGAATGGCAGCCGCAACGAGGATAGACGGCAAACCGACAAAGAGGTTCAGTAAGGTGAAGCCCAAGCCATAGGTGCTGCGCTCCATGGCGATCTGCTTGAGCATGTAGGTGTTGATAACCGCGCCGCCAAACAAGGGGAAACCCATGTTCAGGAAATCCAAGACCCACAGCGCGGCAACCAGCTTCCAGCCGTAGAAGGTTTGAGCCTTGGTCACTTGGGAGGCGGCAGAACTACGCGATCCAACGGAATGCACTATTTTTGCGGCTGCTAGAATCGAGAACCGAGGGCTCGAGTTGAACTCGCGACCTGCCTATTGAAAAACATAAAGCTAAATGCGTTTCGATTCAAGAGGTTTCCCAGGATCTGCGCCTGTTCCCCGGTCAGTGGAATATACCTATTTCTTTGGCCAGGCCTTTTATCACTTCACTATCGATCTTCTGGCTGAAATATGCGCCTTGTCCGGTGATGGCCTTGAGGGCTTTCACGAGTTCTTGCTCCGCATCAGTCTTCAGAAGATAGCCCCTTGCTCCTGCGCGAAAAGCGCTGCGTACCAAGTCCGCCGAATCGTGCAGCGTCAGCAAAACTATTTTCACCTGAGGTTGCGCCTTACAAATAGCGCGAGTCGCATCTATGCCGTTCAGGCCGGGCATGGAGACATCCATGATGATGACGTCGGGTTTCAGCGCGTTCGCCATAAGAACGGCATCGTTTCCGTTGTCCGCCTCTCCGCAAAACTCCCACTCCGGAAAGGGGTGCAGGATGGCCTGAACGCCGCGACGTATAGCCGCGTGGTCATCGACGATCAGTACCCTGGCCATGGTGCTCTCCTTGGATTTTCGCTTGAAGTATGGAGTCCGGCTGGGTACTGAGCGGGAGGTCGGTGGAAGAGGCATCGAATTCCAAAGTGGTGGTTTCCCAATAGAAACTCGCCTTGTCGAGCCGTAGGGAGGGTCACGCCTCGATGATCTGATTTCTTACGGCGTATCGCACGACTTCACTGACGGAATGCAGCTCAAGCTTTCTCATGATATTAGCCCGATGAGTTTCGGCCGTTTTCACGCTTATGCCCAGAGCCACCGCTACTTCCTTGCTGCTCTTGCCCTCGGCTAGAAGTTGCACAATTTCGCGCTCGCGAGAGGTGAGTCTGCTCCGCGAAAGGGCTTGCGGCTGGGTCCCCGAGTTCTGGCTGGAGAAACCATGTAACAGCATCTCTGCCGCTCGGGGCGTGAAAAATGTCCGACGGTTCGCCAGGGCCTCGACCGCGCTTACGAGATCGCGATCGGCATCCGATTTCACGATGTAGGCCCGGGCGCCGGCCTCCACAATATCGCGCACCAGTTGGTCTGAAAAGTGCATGCTCAAGATGAGAATCCCTGTTTTCGGAAATAGCTTGTGGATTCTGCGCGCCGCCTCCAGGCCATTCAGATCGGGCATGCTGATATCCATGACGACGATCTCGGGCTTGAGCTGTTCGGCGAGGGCAACGGCTTCTCGTCCGGTTTTGGCCTCGGCGCAAACTTCCCATCCAGGACGCGCCGTGAGCAGCTGTTTTAATCCGCGACGGATGATGTCGTGATCGTCGACAACGAGGATTCGCACAGTCTTTTTCCCCAATCTCGAAGCGGCGTTTATCGATTGTTCTTGGCTACCCAATGCGTGTACGTACAGTCGGTCCGTAGGTGACACTTGGTGAACGTTTTGCATGGCCGTAATCCATGGATACTAGGTCCGCTCCGCCGATCCCATACGGTTTTTCCTGTATTTTAGGCTTCCAGAACAACGGTTTTGGCCGTCGTACGATCGCGGCCAGACGAAGGATGCGTGCATCTGGTCCGAGCGCTTTATCGAACTGTTTTGTCGTTACGCACATCACTGGGCTTCTGGTATGGGAAGAGTCGCGGTGACGGTAGTTCCCGCTGGTGTGGAAGATAGCTCCAGGCTGCCTCCCAGTTGTTGCAGGCGTTCATTCATGCCGCGCAGTCCAACACCAAAAGCGCCCATCCAATCTTGGCCCGGATATTCTGAATTCTTGGACTGCATTCCCTTCCCTTCGTCAATTATTTGCAGGATTGCGGTTCGGTGGTTGGTCAGCAGTCGGACAAGTGCAGTTGAGCTACCGGAGTGCTTGTGAACGTTGGTTAAGCTCTCCTGAAGGACGCGAAACAGAGCTAACTCCAGATCGGCAGGAATGCGATGGAAGTCCTGAGAAACTTCAAAAGCGGTCTTAATTCCGCTGCGTTGCGAAAATCCATCCAGATACCAGGGTATCGCCGATTTCAAGCCTAGCTCTTCGAGCATCGGGGGATACAGCAGATAAGATATGATCCGAACCTCCTTGATCGCCTCATCCGTCAACTGCGCGCATTCCGCGAGTTGACCGGCATCCGGTGGTTGGTTTCGTTCGGCCGAAGACCTGAGCGCATCCACTTTCATCTTCAACCCCACGAGATATTGGCCCACGCTATCGTGAAGGTCTCTGCCAATGCGCCGGCGCTCCTCGTCCTGTGTTTGCAGCAGGCGGAGAGAGAGTTGGCGGAGCGACCTTTCCGAATCGTGCAACTTTCGCTGCGCCTCCGTTCTCTCGGCTATCTCCTTCCGCAACGCCTCGTTTGCTTTTATTTTCTCGGTAAAATCACGGGTAACTTTTCCAAATCCGATCAGCCTGCCGGTATCGTCTCTTAAGGCCGTAATGATCACATTGGCCCAGAAGCGGGAGCCATCTTTACGTACACGCCATCCCTCATCTTCCACACGCCCTTCGCTCGCGGCGATCTCCAGTTCGCGGGACGGTTTGCCCGACTGAACGTCCTCTTCCGGATAGAAGACGGAGAAATGCTTTCCAATTATTTCGGAAACTCCATATCCTTTGATTCGTGCGGCCCCGGTGTTCCAGCTGCTGACGTGACCCTGGGTATCCAACGTGAAGATGGCATAGTCCTGAACGGCATCTATCAACAGCCGGAATCGTTCTTCACTACGGTGCAGCGCAATCTTGCCTTCGCCGCCTGTGACCGATCCGTCGCCTTGGCCAAACACCACGGCAGAGTGTTCCGCACATATTCGGATGAGCGGCTGAGCGTTCTTCTCGCCGTGAAAATTAGCCATGGGGTAAGCACATCGGAGAGAGAAAGAGTGCCTCAGCGCCAGTTCGTTCCAGAGCTCTTCGAGTCGAATGGCGGCTTGGGTCTTGCCCTCCATCCATAACAGCGACACCATCTCTCCAAATATAGCGATTTCTGGACGCGCGCCCTTAAGCACGGCCTTGGCTCGCGCGATGGTGCCACCGACGATCTCCGCGAAGCGAGCGTCGTCTGGCATCCCATCGACCATGATTCTCGATAGCGTCTCGGGAGCGTCTAGCGCAACGTACCGTCCCTGCTTGGCGGCCCTATGGATGTCCAAGCCGCGAGCCGCCAGCCGATGCTGAAGTCCCTCGCGATGTACCTTGCTCGCGATAATAATCGTGGCGTGGCCGCCGCCGAGAGCGGGACCTATAAAGTCACACAGGGCTTCTAAAAGAGAATCGCTCTCTTGATAAAAGTAAACGACGTGATCGCCTCGAAGCTGCCTGTCGGACTGCAGCCGGAGCTCGAATTTGCCAGGGTCGGGGCTGAAGGCACTACTTGCCATTTGGATTCTCCTGTAAGACGGATTGCGGAGCTACTGCCCGCGGGCCGTTTAGTTGCTGCGAGGCGACCATAGCATCGGGCCTGACAACGAAATGGCGTCCCGTTTTTTGGTGGAAGATAAGATATTCACTTGGTTGAGGCGCCCGCAATACCTGGACGCGAGCCCTAGCGTCTTGCAGGGTTGCCGCGGTTTCAAGCCAGCGCAGGCTGCCGTTGGCCGCTGCCTGGAAGATATCGAAAAGAAGAATCATGAATCGCTCCCCAGCGATCTCGGCCTGCCGGCCCGCAGGGGGTCTCGCTGCTCTTTATTTTTCTTAGTCCCTTGGACTGGTCCGATGTTTTTCTCCGGCTGGATTTCTTCTTTGGCAATTTTCTTGACGATCTTCAACGGAATCTGTTGGTAATGGGTTCTTGGCGGCGCCATCGATCATCGCTCCTTCTATAACGCTGAAAGCCTAACAGTCAGCAATTCATACGGGTCAGATCTTTTGGAAGTCGCGCTTTGGCTTAGTGGAGGTTCCATTACTCGTTTAAGCGGGGGAGAGAGTTCGCTATGGCCCCGAACCCAGCCCCCGTCACGCGGTTTCGCGCTTGCATTTTTCGCTTGCAGGGATCGTTACGTTCGGATACGATTGCGTTACGTTAGTTTAGCGTGTTGCCTTTTGGAGGAGGGTATGAAAAACGGCCGGATCAAGACTGCTCCAATGCACTTCAAGACCATGGTGCAGGCGGATGTTCCGCAAGGTCGAAATGGCAAGCACAAGCTGATTGTGTCGACCATTCTCAAGGACCTGGACCGCTTGGAGGCCAGTTCTGCGCTCAAGGTGCCTTTGAGCGAGCTGGCGGAAAGTAAAGAAAGAGTGCGATCGGCGCTCAATCGAGCAACTCGGAAAGCCGGGCGCAAGGTCGCTACCGCGACCGATGCCACGTTCTTGTACGTATGGAATGTGAACGAGTGAGATTCGTTCGCTTAGACCGTCTCAATCGGAAGAGCGCGTTCCACTTTGCAGCAGAAGCAGCTCGCCGAGGTATGCGAACGAAAAAGGTTGGTAGGGGCGGTGGGGATCGAACCCACGACCTTCGGCTTAAAAGGCCGCTGCTCTACCACTGAGCTACGCCCCTAAATTCTTGGATCCACTGCAACCCTTGCAGTTTAGTTGCCGGGACACACACTCCCTCGTCGATCGCCCCGGTCCTCCACCTCAGGGTGGCTATTGCAGCATCATCATAGCGGGACGTACACGGGTTCTTCGTCCGCGGGATATTCAAGATCCTACTCTTCTAGTCTAGCATGGCCCGCGTCAGGCCGTTTGATCGCCCGTAGGCCACCCTATTGCCCTGCTTTTCGGCAACTCGGGCTCGGACCTATCCAATTCATTTCTAAGAAGATGGAGCCGAGGGCGAGAGTTGAACTCGCGACCTGCCGATTACGAATCGGCTGCTCTACCACTGAGCTACCTCGGCTCTGTGCTGTGTTTATGCGGGTTTTTGCGGCTTCGGGGTTTCCGCTGGGCCACATTTGGGCCACTTTCGATTACCCGTTCAAGCTTCCGCATGGCTTCACGGCCCGCATCTCTGGATTCTAGCACGATGTAGTGCTGCCTCGTAGTGCTCACGTTCGCGTGCCGCAAGATCGTCTGCGCTACTTCGGCAGGCACTCCCAGGGAGAACAGATTGGTCGCCAGTCCGCGCCTGAAGGCGTGCCAGCCGTGCCAGCGATCCCCCAGTGCGGGCCGGATATCACGGGCGCAAAGGTTGTCCAGATGGAGCGAAAAGCCCTTTTTGGGACCGCTGAAAATCCAGCTACCTGCGCCCCTAAGTGAGGCCCGGTGCGCGTCAATGATCTTGCGGAGCGGTGCGATAACTGGAACCACACTCTTCGATTCAGGCGTCTTCGTCTCGCCAACGTGGGTGCGCCAGATGCTTCGTCGCACGTCGAGCGCATCCCCCTTGTAGTCTTCCCAGCGAAGCCCGCGAATTTCGCTCTCTCGCAATCCCGTGAAGGCCGCTACCGCGATTACCGTCCGCGCCGGTTCCGTGAGCACGAACTGTCGCTTCTTCTTCCCGAGCATGTACTCGATTTCGGCCAGAGTGTAGGCGTACCGCTCAGGGTCGCCGCGCTTCCCTTCCGCCTTCGATTCCCTTACCTGTTTAAGAATCTCACCGAAAGCAATGCTGAAGCCCGTAGGTACGTCAGGGAGCTAAGTGCACCACCTAAATCGTCGATGGGTTCGGCTAAGGCACAAGACGGCAAATAATTGGCGCAATATCGCTGGGCCACATTTTGGGCCACATAATTTCGCACTCGTGCCCATTTCGCCCCTTATTGACCCTTCTGATTCCTGCTAACTAGCTGATTTACCTACGGGCACAGTACGGGCGTGGAAAATTACGAATCGGCTGCTCTACCACTGAGCTACCTCGGCCTACCAAGCCACCTTAACATCCGCGGAAAATTGCTGTCAATTTATCCGCCGATCAAGCGTTCTCTTCACCGCGACAGTGGATACATCGCCCAGCCGATCCCGATCCCGATCAGCAGGAACAAAAACAGCGACCATACGATGTATTTCAACCGGTCCATGGCCGGCCTGCGGCTCAGAAACCCGAATGCCACGGATATCGCCAGCGCAAACAGCAACATGGCCTGCAAATGGCTGAGTTGAAGAGTCATCGTCGCGCTTAGGCCTTCCGCCCGCGCGCCGCTTCATAGGCATGCAGCGCCGCCAGCAGATTCAGAACGCCGGCAACCGCCAGAAACCGCGTCCCGTAGTCGCCGTCGGCGTGGGACACATCGGGTCCGCGAGTCTCCAGCGCCCGAGCCACCATATAGAAACTTCCTGCTCCCAAATCCGCGAGATAACCGAGCGAAGCGAAGGCATCTCCACCGTCGGCTGTAAACAAGTTTCCGCGCAAGCCCGCACCGATCAGCACCAGTGCCGCCACGATCAAAAAGCAGGCTACCGCGCGTCCCCACATTTTCTGCAAAGCGTGTCCGAGTCCCGGCAGAATCCACCCCGCCAGGCCAAGCAAAAGCGCGCGAGTTTCGAGCTTGGAATCGTGCGGCGGAGCCGTTACTTGGATTTCGTCCGTCATCTTTGTGAAGACCGCCCATCTGTTCGCGCTTCGTCTAAGCGAGCAGCGCCAAAATTTCTTTCTGAATGGCCCCGGTCACCCGCGCCTCGCGTTCTCCGATATACACGTTGACCTCCGTGCGCACGCCGAATTCCGGCAGATAGATTCCCGGCTCAATCGAATTGCAAGTGCCGGGAATCAAATGCCGCACGTCGTGCGTCTCGTAGCCATCCATATTTACACCGTTGCCGTGCACTCTTTCCCCGAGGCTGTGGCCGGTGCGATGGAAAAAGTATTTTCCGTAGCCGGCCTTCTCGATCACGCCCCGCGCCGCCTTGTCCACCTGCCAGCCTTGCAAGGGCTTTCCGGCCGCGACCCTCGAACGAATGAGCTCAATCGCTTTGTCGCGCGCGTCGCGGGCCACGCCAAAGATTTTCGCGTACTTCTCCGGAACCTTGGGGCCCATAAATCCTATCCAAGTCACGTCGTAGTAGACGCTTCCCGGAGTTTTCTTCTTGCCCCAAACATCCAGCAGCAGCAAGTTGCCTTCGCAAATCGGCGCCGACTTCCCCGGCAGCGGCCCGTAATGCGGATCGCTGGCGTGCGCGCCGACGGCCACATCCGGCCCTTCTTCGGTCATCAATCCTGCCGCCTCAAATTCCTTCAGCATCCATTCTTTCAGATCGTATTCGGTGAGCGGCTTCTTCTCGCGCACACTCTTCGCCGCCTGTTGAAAGGCCTCGCGAACGATCCGGTCAATGGCCACGCCCGCCGCTAAGTGCCCTTCCAGTTGTTCGGGTGTCCAGCAGGCCTCGTATTTCTGCACCAGGTCCGCGGAGCTGACCACTTTCGCTCCCGCGCTTCGCACCAGCTCGATGGTACCGGCATCCACCATCGCCACGTAGGGAATCGCATTCTTCGGCGAATACTGCATTGCGACCTTCTTGCCGCGCCCTAGAATCTTCGCGAGATTCTTACGCAGCTCCTTCTGCTGCGCGTAGTACAGCGTCTCTCCGGGCACCGCCGCCAGCGATTCCGCCTCAATCTTGTGAACCAGCTTTCGCGGCGTTCCTTTTGCCGGGACAAAGTAGAACCAGCGCCGCGTGCGCATGCCTTCCGGAAGCTTCAGAATGCCGTGCGCAATCGAATCACGACCGCGAAAGTCATAGAACAGCCAGCCATCAAGCTTCGCGGCTCGCAGGTCGCTCTGCATTCCCTGCAGGTCAAAACTCATGTCGTGCAAAACCCTTTCTCCATCGGCTTGCTGCGCAGCAGCCTACACGTCAAGCGTCAAAAGTGCGAGGACCTGTTGCTCGGTTACACCGTGAATTTCGATGCGTTTGATGCGGCTGCGATCGCCGTTAAGAATTCTAACAGCCGACTTCGGCGTTTTCAAAAGCCCTGCCAGGTATTCGCACAGCGCCACATTCGCGCGATCTTCGAGCGCCGGAGCCTGCAGCCGCACCTTCAATGCGCCATCCATCACTCCAGCGATTTCATCCCGGCTGGCCCGCGGTTGCACCCGCACGGTGAACACCACGCTGCCCTCTCTCGACGCCAAAACCAACAGCGGATTAGCGCCACTCACCATGCGCGGAGGTACTGATCGGGAGCTTTGATCTTCGCATCCAACGCCTTCGCGGCGCGCCGCGGCCAATACGGATCTCGCAGCAGTTGCCGCGCCAGAAAAACAAGGTCAGCCTGTTCGCTGGTCAGAGTCGTCTCCGCTTGCGCTGGATCCGTGATCATTCCCACGGCCCCGGTCGCGATCCCCGCTTGCCGGCGAATCTCTTCTGCGAAGCGCACTTGATATCCGGGCGCCATGGGAACTTTAGCGTACGGCACCGCTCCGCCGCTCGAAACATCAATCAGGTCTACGCCCAGCGACTTGAGCCGCCGGCACAATTCAACCGTCTGCTCCAGGTCCCAGCCGCCGTCCGCCCAGTCCGTTGCCGACACCCGAAAAAACAGCGGCAGCCGCGCCGGCCAAGCCTGGCGGACCTCCCGCACCACCCGCACTGCCAGCCGGATGCGGTTCTCAAACGTTCCGCCATATTCATCCTGTCTTGCATTGCAAAGCGGTGACAAAAATTCGTGCAGCAAATAACCATGTGCAGAGTGGATCTCGATCACCTCGAAGCCCGCGGCCAGCGCGCGTTCGGTAGCTTTGCGAAATGCCGCGATGACCGCGTCGATCTCTGCCAGCGTCAGCGCATGCGGCACGTTGTAGCCCACATCGAACGCTTGCGCGCTCGGAGCCACCGGCTCCCAGCCGCCCTCCTGCAGCCGGATCGGCTTGCCCCCGGTCCACGGCGCGGTCACGCTGGCCTTGCGCCCGGCATGCGCCAACTGCATGCCAGGCACCGCCCCTCCTTCCTTAAGGAACCGAGCAATTGGCCGCCACGAATCCACATGCGCGTCCGTATAAATCCCGGTATCACCCGGCGAAATTCTTCCGAGTTCCTCCACCGCGGTTGCCTCGGTGAACACCAACCCGGCGCCTCCCACCGCGCGGCTCCCCAAATGCACCAAGTGCCAGGTCTGCGGATGCCCCTCCTTGGCCGAATACTGGCACATCGGCGAAACCACGATGCGATTCTTGAGCTCCACCTCGCGTACCTTATATGGACTGAACAGCTTCATCCCGTGTCCCCCTGAAAAATCAGTCTGAGGCTTGTGATGTCGGGCCGCTAGCCTACGAATTCGGCTCGATTCAGTACTACAACAACATACAATGACGCCCGGCTGCCAGAATACCCGGAAGGCGCGCGAGAAATCTCAGTTTCTGGATGGGGTCGTGGGTCGGGAATTTGCCGCATCGGGCCTCTGCCCTAAAACGGCAACGATCTCTATATCGGCCGAACGGAAAGCGCTGCACTCTTAGCAGACCCTTAGTGGCGGCGCTTCTCAAGCCACGCGCTGATCACCGCATCTGAGCGACGAAGGCAACGTCGAACTTGGAATAGTATTTCTTCACGTCGCTAGCTCCGTACTTGGCACGGAATTTCTCGATTACAGACGAAACCCGCATTTGATCGGTAACAGGAATAGCCTGAAATTCTGCGTCTGCGCCACGCGCGTCGATCCGAATGGACGGGTCTTTGAGCACATTCTTATACCACTGTGTATCCGAGCCGCGCACCGGCAGGAGGTAAACCTTATCGTCGTCGTACACGAACCAGACCGGCTGTGAGATGGTCCGTCCTGACTTTCTGCCGGTCACACGGAGGTCAATTTCACGATACCGGGAGAGGCGGTCTTTCAGGGCATCGTTCGGCGCTGGCAGGTATACTCCTGTTCCTAAAGTCCCTGCCGCCAGCCGTGCAATGATTTGCAGCGGCGGCCTAGTAACGCTCCCAGGCAACTCTCCAGTGTTCATCCCGGCGAGTCGACTTCACAAGGAGCTGTTTGCCCGAGAACTCGAATACGCGCGGCAGGTCTTTGCCAATAAGAGCCCGCACGAGTGCACCCTCAACGTGAAAGGTGAAGGTGTGAGTGTTCTCGTCGATCTCATATGTGCCAAAGGATGCCTCGTATCCGCCTTGCGAGTACCGCGCAGGCCCAGCAGGGGTTTGCGTCTGTGGGTTGCGTTCCATAACCTGGACCGACATGTGGCCGTCGCGTGTGAAGACAAGTAGCCCCGTAGAGTCGGCCCAGCGAATTTTCCCGTCTGCGCCTTCCGCTTCGAGCGAAACTAGCCGCCACGCCCCGACGAACCGGTCCCGTATGTCCGTATGGACTTCGTGATCTTGCCAGCCGGACAACGTCGAACCGGAGAATGTCGTCATAGCGATAGACAAAACCCCCGCTCCAAGCAAAAGCGGTTTCTTCATGCTCAGCGGCCCACCATTTTTTGCAGCTCTTCGGGGTACCGCGCGCCTTGCAACGGAATCTTTGACGCTGCGGTTTCCAACTGCCGGAGATCTTCGGGTGTAAGTTCGACGCCAGCGGCTCCGATGTTTTCTTCGAGTCGATGCAGCTTGGTTGTACCCGGGATCGGAACGATCCACGGCTTCTGGGCCAGCAGCCAAGCGAGCGCGATCTGAGCGGGCGTCGCCTTCTTCTCTTGCGCGAACTTGCCGATTAGATCCACCATCGCCTGATTTGCCTTGCGGTTCTCTGGCGTAAAGCGAGGGACGATGTTGCGGAAATCGCTTTTGTCGAACTTCGTATCTTCCCTGATCTGTCCTGTCAGGAAACCTTTGCCAAGCGGACTGAATGGAACGAACCCGATGCCGAGTTCTTCAAGCGTCGAGATCACTTCCGCTTCCGGCTCCCTCCACCACAGCGAATATTCGCTCTGGAGCGCGGCGACGGGCTGAACTGCATGCGCACGGCGAATCGTCTGGACGCCTGCTTCCGAAAGTCCGAAATGCTTCACCTTGCCTTCCTTGATCAACTCCTTCACCGCTCCGGCGGTGTCTTCGATTGGAACATTCGGATCGACACGGTGTTGATAGAACAGGTCGATGACGTCCGTCTTGAGTCGCTTGAGCGAGGCTTCGGCGACCTCCTTGATGTGCGCGGGCCGGCTGTCCAGCCCGGCCTGTTTGCCCGTGGTCGGATCCAGTTTGAACCCGAACTTGGTGGCGATCACCACTTGCTCACGGAGGGGAGCGAGGGCTTCACCCACTAGTTCCTCGTTCGTGAACGGGCCGTAGACTTCCGCGGTATCGAAGAATGTGACGCCGCGTTCCGCGGCTGCCCGGATGACCGAGATCATCTCCTGCTTATCTCCGGCCGGACCGTAGCCAAAGCTCATTCCCATGCAGCCGAAGCCGAGAGCGGAAACTTCCAGATTGCTTTTCCCAAGATTGCGCTTTTGCATTATTTCTCCTTCCAAATCGCTTCTCTCACCCCGAGAGTAGGCTCAAACGCCAGGCAAGCGGTAGCCCGATCCTTCCGATTTATTGCCTATTCCTCTCGTTGGCGAAGGAACGACTGGCGCATCCAGAGCAGCGCGGCTATCCTAGGCAAGGGATAACGGAGCCGCGACGATGAAGAACACCAGCAAAATGGGTATTTCGTTGCCGGACCGAGTACCTAAGTTACGAGCGGAGTTGGCCCGTAAAATTGCCTCTTTTGTTGGATCTAAAGAGAAATTGATAACCGAGATCCCCGGCTTGCTTCTGACCCGGCGCACCGCCCCTACCGCCCCAGCCTCAGCAACCTATGAGCCGAGCCTAGCCGTGGTCGCCCAAGGACGGAAGCAAGCAAACCTCGGCGGGACCAACTTCATCTTCGATGAGTCGCGATACCTTCTAACATCGCTCGATCTGCCAGTCACCTGCAACGTGATCGAGGCCAGTGAGGAAGTACCTTATCTCTGTTTCGTGCTCAAGCTCGAGATGCCCGTAGTCCGCGAACTTCTGAGCCGAGAGGAAATCCAGGCGCGAGAGGTGCCGTCCGACAAGCCTGCCATGGCCACCGGTGAGACCACGGCGGAGTTGCTCGACGCCTGCTGCCGGCTCGTGGATCTGCTGAACACACCGCAGGATATTCCGTTTCTCTCCAGCCTGATTCAACGCGAGATCATTTACCGAATTCTTCGGGGACCGGAGGGGGCGCGCCTTCGAGCCATTGCCACGCTAGGCGATCAGAGCCACCGGACGGCAAAGGCGATCGCCTGGGTCAGGACCAACTACGCGAAGCCGCTACGCGTGGAAGATCTGGCAAGAATCGCCGGCATGGGCGTCTCCACGCTGCATCACCATTTCCGCGCGCTGACCTCCATGAGTCCTCTTCAATATCAGAAGCAGCTTCGGTTGCAGGCAGCGCGGGAACGCATGCTCATGGATGGTCTGGACGCCGCCAGCGCCGCCTTTGAGGTCGGATACGAAAGCGCCAGCCAATTCAACCGCGAATACAGCCGCTTCTTCGGCCAACCGCCGATGCGGGATATTCGGACTCTCCGTTTGCCTGGCGCTCCAACCCTGGAGTCGGTCGGTAGTCGGCAAAGCACTATCTGATCCACGCTAGATCGTTGTCCGGGAGCCGAAGAGCGCCGTACCCAGGCGCACTTCGGTCGCGCCTTCTTCAATCGCCACTTCGAAATCGTGGGACATACCCATCGACAGCACCGGCAATGCTCGCCCTAGGTGTTTCACCAACTCGTCGCGCAGTTCCCGCAAGCGCCGAAAATAAGGCCGGACCTTCTCGGAATCCTCAAGAAAAGGAGGGATGCACATCAGCCCCGCCAACTCCAGCCGCGGCAACATGGTCACTTTCTCCGCCAGCGCCGGAAGTTCCACCGCGTTCACGCCGCTTTTCGTTTCTTCCGTCGCCACGCGCACTTCCAGAAGCACACGCATCTTGCCGTCGGCGCCAAGGTCATGCCGCGCGCGATCCAGGCGTTGCGCCAGATCAAAGTCGTCCACGGAATCCACGCAATGAAAGACCCGCGCCGCCCGCGCCGCCTTGTTGCTCTGCAGGTGCCCGATCAAGTGCCAGGTCGCCGCGAGATCTTCTACCTTGGGCCGCTTCCCTTCCCACTCTTGTACCCGGTTCTCGCCGAAGTGCCGCAAGCCTGCATCGTAGGCCTCCCGAATGGCCTCCACCGGATGCGTCTTGGAGACCCCGATCAGGGTAATCTCTTCACTTCGCCGCCCGGCCTTTTGTGCCGCAGCCGCGATGCGCTCCTCAATCCTCAACAAATTTTCCCGCAGCAAGCTATCGCTCATAGCCTCTCGTCCGCCAAAATTGCATCGTAACACGCGCGCCGTTGCGGCACCGAACGTCTGCGGTTAGACTGGCTTCAGCGTGAAGACCACTCCCGGCAAATTCATCGCCATCGAGGGCATCGACGGCAGCGGCAAGCGTACCCAGCTCGAACTGCTCGAAAAAGCGCTGGCCGCCCGGGGTCATCTCGTCTATTCCACGGGCTTCCCGGAGTACGACTCCTGGTTCGGCAAGATGGTCGGCCAATTCCTGAATGGCGACCTCGGCGATCTCGAAAGCGTCGATCCACATTTCTCCGCTCTTCTTTACGCTGGGAACCGCTTCGAGGCCAAGCCGCGTCTCGTCGCCGCCCTCGAAACGGGCAAAATCGTTCTCGCCGACCGTTACATCGGCTCCAATCTCGCCCATCAGGCTGCTCGCGCACCCGCGGAAAAGCGCAGCGAATTTCAGGCCTGGATCGAGCACCTCGAATACAACATCTACGGTCTTCCTCGCGAGGACTTGGTTCTTTATCTCCGCGTCCCGCCGGCCGAAGCGCAGAGGCTCGTGACCAAGAAGTCAGCGCGCACCTACACGACGGCTAAGCAAGATATTCTGGAGGCCAGCTTGCACCACCTGGAAAAAGCTGCGGAGATGTACGATCTCCTGTCTGGCCGAGCCTCCTGGACCACCGTCGAGTGTTTTGATTCTTCTCGCAATGCCATGAGAACACCAGAGGCCATCGCCGCAGATGTCCTGGCCGCCGTCGAGCCGGTGCTCGACTCGCAAGTTGCCAGCCACGCTCGAAAGGAAGGCCGCTAACAGATGGGCTTCTCCGAATTTCTCGGCAACCAGCGCATCGTGACCGCCCTGCGCGGCGCTCTCCGCAGCCAGCGCGTTCCGCACGCGCTGCTGTTTACCGGCGCGCGCGGGGTCGGCAAATTCACGCTGGCGCGCATGTTCGCGCAGGCTGCCAATTGTGAGCGCCTGCCCGACGACTTTTGCGGCCAGTGCGACACCTGCAAGCGCGTCGCCCTGCTTGCCGAACCGCAGCGCCTTCTCGAACAAGGGCTCGCCGAGCGCGGCGAAAGCGCCGACGCCGCCACCGTCGAACGCGTCCCACTGATTCTGCAGTCGCACCCCGACGTGTGGGCGCTGGTCCCCGATCCAGTTCGGCTGAAGAGCCCTGTCGCCCGCCCCATGCTGCGTGTCGGCCAGCTTCGTGCCGTGCAACGCGCCGCGTACTTCCAGCCCATGGGCCGCCGCCGCGTCTTTATCTTGGACGGCGCGGACACTATGCGCTGGGACGTCGCCAACGTTTTCCTGAAAATCCTCGAAGAGCCACCCGGTTCCGCGACGCTGATCCTGACCGCGCCGTCACCCTATTCGCTGTTGCCAACGATCGTCTCCCGTTGCCTGCAGTTTCATTTCGCGCCGCTGCCGCAAGCCGACGTCGAACAAATTCTTCACGATAAAACCGACCGCAAGCCTGCCGAACGCAAACTGGCCTCGCAACTCGCCGAAGGCAGTCCTGGTCTGGCGATGGAGATGGACGTCGAACAAGCCGCGCAGCAGCGCCGGAACGCGTTACGCATTTTGGAACGTTGCGCCCGCGGTGAAGGTTTTTCCCAACTGTTTGCGGAGACCGCGGCGCTCGCCAAAGACCGCGAGTCATCCTTTGAAGAACAAATCCAGGTCTTTTATGGCTTGCTCAGCGATCTTCTGGAGCTGACCGCCGGCGCCAGGCAACCACTTTTACGAAATCTTCCTCTCACCAAGGAGTTGGAGGCCCTCGGGAAAATCGTGGATGTCCCGTGGGTCATGCGCGCCATCGTTGGGTTCGACGAGCTTTACGCCGGCGCGCGGCGCAATCTCAATCGGCAACTTGGCCTCGACGCGCTGGCTGCTTCTCTGGCGCCGGATTCGTCGCGCGCATTGGGCTCGCGGTTGTGAAACCAACCAACAATTTTTCCGTCAGTGCAGGTTTTTTGCAATTATCAACTGTAACCTGGAGGCGCTTGGGTGCATCATACCCGATGACGACCTACCCAAGCCATTAAGGAGCAGTCATGGTGAATCGCCGTATGTTCCGTCCAGGTTTTGCGGACGTGAAAGAACAACTGCCGCCGAGAGCCCCGCACAATAACAACAACGGGCCCGCGCCCAGCAAGAAGCCCGCTCCGCCGGAAATGACTCATGCTGAGAATTTTTATTGGGTCAAGCAAATGCAGGCGCGCACTCCGATGGCGCTGGTTCTGGACAATGGCGAAGTCCTCAAAGGCACCGTCGAGTGGTACGACCGCGACTGCATCAAGCTCACCCGCCAAGGCAGCCCCAACTTGCTGATCTTCAAGCGCGTAATCAAGTACGTCTACAAAGACGGCGAAGAATCCGCCAACGGCGGCGAAGAGTAGTCCAAATATACTAGCGCCGGCATCCTTGCTTGCTGCTTTCGATAGAGTGCTCCTTCCCTTGGAGAAGCGGCCGCTTCGCCGACATTCTTGCCGTTGTAGCGGCCGCCTTCCGAGGCGGGCGCCTTGCACAGGTACGCGCACAACGTCTTTAAGAATGGGAGTCGGCCAATAGCTGCGACGCAGTAACACGCATCCGCGTACTCGCGAACGGCCACCTTTCACTATTTTCTTCGCAACGTATGCCCGCCCGCGGCCCCAAACGTGAGCAGCGCCTTCGCGGCCAGCGACCCCTTCTCGTCAAGAATCTCGCATTCGGCGACAATGAAATTCCGCCCGGCGCGAAGCACCCGGGCATGCGCTCGGATTCGCCCACCAGGCACCGGCCTTAGATAATTGATCTTCAGTTCGATGGTGGCAATCGCGACACCCCTCGGCGCGGCGGTATAGGCAGCCATGGCGGCCGCCGTGTCGGCCAGCGCCGCGAGCACTCCTCCGTGCACCACTCCATGCAGCTGCTTGTGATCCGGCCGCGCATCCACCCGCAAAACGGCGCGCCCCTTCTCGACAATCTCCACTTCAAACCCCATCAACTCCACCGCGCGGCTTTTTTTCAGACTGCGCCGCGCCAGCTCCGTGAAGCGTTTTGCTTCAGTCGATAATTTCCGCGCCATATCGCCGGGCGCTCCTTTCCGTCAGCCGAAATCGGCGCCATTTGACCCTCCGGCCGCGTGTCACGTTTTGCCCCCCTGGCGCGTCTAACCGGGTACCTTAGCCCCACTGGTGTTTGCCAGACGGGCGCGACTCTAGCATCCGGCTGGATGACTCGCAAGGCGCCGGACGCGACCTGAGCGGCGAAATGATGTAGTTTGGCGGGACAAACCAGGCACTCGGAAAGCGGCCCTCATGCGAATCGGCATCACGTGTTATCCCACCTACGGCGGTTCCGGCGTGGTGGCTACAGAACTCGGCCAGGAGCTAGCCGCCCGCGGCCACGACATTCATTTCATCAGCTACGCTGCGCCCATCCGCATGAACCCCAACGATCCCCGGATCCACTTCCACGAAGTGGAAGTGGCGTCCTACCCGCTCTTCGACCATCCGCCGTACACCCTGGCCCTCGCCACCAAAATGCTGGAGGTGTTTGAGTCCGAATCGCTGGACCTGCTGCACGTTCACTACGCCATTCCGCACTCCGTCAGTGCCCTGTTGGCGCGCTCGATGGCTGCGCCGCGGCGGCTGCCTTTTGTGACCACCCTCCACGGCACGGATATCACTTTAGTTGGCAGCAATCTCAGCTACCTGCCGATCACCCGGTTTTCCATCGAGCAAAGCGACGGGGTCACCGCGATATCCAAATACCTGCTGACGCAAACCCTCAAGGAATTCGACATCAAGCGGCCTATCGAGGTCATTCCCAATTTCGTGAACTGCGACCTGTACACCCGCAAGGACAACCCCGAGTTGCGCGCGCAGTGGGCGCCCAACGGCGAGCCCATCCTCATGCACCTCTCCAATTTCCGCCCGGTGAAGCGCATCACCGATGCCGTCGAAATCTTCGCCATCGTGCGCGCCAAAATGCCCGCGAAGCTGGTGCTCGTCGGCGATGGCCCTGACCGCGGAGCGGCCGAATACCTGGTGCGCAAGAAGCGCCTGCAAAAGGACGTCTTCTTCCTCGGCAAACAGAACGCCGTCTACGAAAAGCTCGCGGCCGCTGATCTTTTCCTCTTACCGTCGCAGCTGGAATCTTTCGGCCTGGCGGCACTCGAAGCCATGGCCTGCGAAGTGCCGGTAATCGCCACCAACGTTGGCGGGGTGCCCGAAGTCGTCTCGCACGGCATCGACGGTTACCTGGTGGAACCTGGCGACGTGAAAAACGCCGGCCGGTATGCGCTGGACATTTTGTCCCGCGCCGACCGTGGCCGCGAAATGGGCCAGCGCGCCCGGATCAACGCCAAGAAGAACTACTGCGCCAATGACGTGATTCCCCGCTACGAGCAGTACTACCAGCGAGTCCTAGACGCCGCTTCGGCCTCGGCCGCCGCGAAATAGTTGTGCTGGCATTCAGGGCTGAAGCACACACGAACGCGCTTGCTTCCAACTTGAGGGCTGGCTGAGCGAATCTCTACTCCTCGGCGAGAGCCTCCATCGGGGATATCCGCGCGGCACGTTGAGATGGCAGCAGGCAAGCGACGAGAGACACCAACGCCATCGCTCACATGGATGCGCGGATCAATCCTTGGCGAGCAGCATTGGCGGAAGGTCACAACAAAAAGGTCGCTCACACGGTTGTGGTCGGTTTGTCGGCAAACGGAAATTGAAAGGTTTGCTGGTTAACTTCCGTTTGCCGGTTTCTCGGGGACAATCGTTAGGAATGTCCACGAATCAGGCTGGGAGGCTGGGCCTCCTTAGCGAAGGACTAATACTACTCTCCACCTAAGACTGGAGCGACGTGCATGGCCGACGATCGGATCGCGGATTCCAACACGGATGGGAGCGAGACCGCTCGAATCCATCGTGCAGTGACGGCGGATGGGCTGGTGCAGTTCACTCGGCACGAAGAGCCTGTATGACGTCGACGCGTGCGGCGCGGGCGGCCGGCAGCCAGGACGCTACGACTGCGGCGGTCAGCAGCACAAACGCGGAAAGGACCACGGGCAAGGCGCCCGGCATCTTGACCTCAAAGAAATAGCTACCGGCCAAGCGGGCGATCACGAAACCGAATGCCGCGCCGGCGAGGACGCCGACGATAGCCATCACGGCGCCTTCCGCGATGACGCCTTTCAGGAGACGTTGAGGCTGCGATCCAAGTGCCAGTCGTATGCCGAATTCGCGGGTGCGCGCGCTTACGGAAAACGCCAGGACGCTCGCGACGCCGACCAATGCAATCGCCAACGCGACAGCCGCGAACACGCCGAACACCACTGAATTCAAACGGTCGGGCGTGAGCACCTCCGCGCGGACGTCTTCGAGAGTGGCAGCGCGCTCGATGGGCTGATCGGCGGACATGTCGCGAACAACGCGCGTGACCGAGGTGACCAGCGAATACGGATTTACAGCAGTGTGGATGAAAAGGCGACCGCCAAGGATCGGACCCTCTTCAAACGGGGTATAGACGGTGAGGACGGGTTCAGGAACGACGTGTTGGTCGTCAATGTCGGCGGTGACGCCGATGATGCGGTGCGGCGCGGTGCTAATCGCCGGGGCGAATCTCAGCACGGGATCCGTCCAATAGACATGCTGATTGACGGCATCCTGGTTGGGGAACATGCGCCGTGCGAGGGTCTCACTGACCACGACGACGGGGTCGTCTTTACTTTTGCCGTCGAGATCGTTGAAATCACGGCCGGCGACGATGGGAACGCCGAGGGCGGCAAAGAATCCGGGAGAGATGACGCGCAACTGCGCGCGAGGATCTTCTTCGCCAGGGGCATGAACATGACCATCGGCGGAGAACTGGAAGCCATAGCCGGTATCGCGCCAGGGAACATTCGTGCCGAAAGCGGTGTTGCGCACACCGGGTAGGGCATCAATGCGCCGGATCGATTCTTTGTAGAAATCGACTACCTGCTGCGGCGTTTTTCCGTAAGACATGGCGGGAACGTTGACAGCGAGGACGTGGCGGGTGTCGAGACCGGTCCGCGTCGTTTGCAGCGCGATCAGCGTAGTGATCAACATACTTGCGCCGGCCAGCAGCACGAAGGATGCAGCGATCTGTGTCACCGCGAAGATGCGCTGGCGGCGACTGGTGCTGCTCGTGATCCGTACGCTGCCGCTCGCCAGGCTGAGGGCGGTGGGTGCGTTGGCCGAAGGCAGGCGCGGGACAAACGCCAAAATCACGGCGGCGACGATGGCTAGCGCCGCTCCGACCCAGAGCAGGCTGTTGTCGATGGTCAAATCGAGCGCGCGCACCGAGAAGCGCGAGGCGTAGCGCGCCAGGATGGCCACCATCGGCTGCGCGCTCATTACACCAAGCGCCGCTCCAGCCCCGCAGAGCAGCAGGCTTTCTGCCAGCAGCATGCGGCGCAGCGCGCCTCTGCTGGCGCCGAGCGCGGCACGGACTGCCAGTTCGCCCTCGCGGCGAACCGTTCGGGTGAGAATCAGGTTGGCAACGTTCGAACACGCGATGATGAAGACCAGCGCTGACGCTGCAAGCAACACCAGCAACACCGTCCGAGCGTCCGAGGTGATTTGCTCGCGAAGCAGCTTGGCCCCGATCTGGAAGCCCGCTTTGGGCGAATATGATTCGGGATGTTCTTTGGTCATGGCCCCGTAGACCGTACGCAATTCAGTGCGAGCCTGATCGAGGGTGACACCGGGAGCGAGACGCCCAAAGAGCTCGGTCATGCGATGCAGGCGGCCGGTGACCATGGTTGCAGAGAGGTGGTGCGGGCTGGTGACGACGTTGGCGATGATTTCGGTATCTTGGGGATAGGGGACGGAGGGTTCGAGCACGCCGATGATGGTGGCAGACCGATTGCCAAGCATACCGCTATCGAGGCGAACGGTCTTACCGATGACGCCCGGATCTCTCTTGAGAGTGGTAATCCAGAAACGATAGGTAAGGACGACGACGCCATCCGCTTTGGGACCGTCGTCTTGAGGCCCGATGAGACGACCGAGGACCGGGTGAAGGCCCATAACGTCGAAGTAGGTGCCGCCGACGACGCCCGCTTGAACTTCGCGCGGCTCACCGAGGCCGATCATGGTGAAACCGATGGTGGAGAAGTCGCCGAAGACACTTAGGGTCTTTACGCTGGCGCGCAAATCCTGGATTTCGGGCACGGAGAAGCCGGAGTTGTCGTCGCCGGCGGCCGGAGCGCTCTGGCGGATGTAAATCAGCCGGTCCTCGTCCTGGTTGACGAGCGGCTTGAGGAGCACGCCGCGCACGAGCGAGAAAATGGCGGCGTTGGCGCCGATGCCCAGAGCCAACGTCAGCACTACCGTGAACGCAAGCCCTTTCGTTCGAGAGAGCGAACGCACCGCAATTCTCAGATCGTTAACGAATGACATCATTCTGCTCTTCCTTCCCGGAAGTCAGCTCCGAGCGCTGATATTAACACTAACTTTGCTCCGTTTTGGCTCCCCTTAGCGAACCGATGCGCGGGAGGAGAGCAATCAGCAATCCACCCTCAAGATCGAGCTAAGCTGTTTCCTGTGATCGAGTTACTCCAAATACGCAAGTGTGCCTTATGCTTCCACCTTGCGCGATTTTGGGATGCCTTTGCTCGGATTCGGACAGCTCCATGGCGAAACAACAGGGCACGTGCTCAGAAATTCAGGCCCTCGCCACGCCACCAGCGAACTGCTCCAGGAATGTAATGAGGCCTGCGGCATCGATTGCAACCGTGCATCGGGAGCCTGGCGCTTCGAGTTATGCTGGTCGGATCCTCACCTGTTGCTTTCCCAAAGGGAATATGGCACCTTCCTGTTGGAAACCCAAATGACAATACTATGAAAGAAAAAACGGACGTCCCACAAGGCACCTTGGCGTTAATGGTCCTCAAAACTCTCGATGTCCTGGGACCGCAGCATGGCTATGGCATCGCGCGGCGCATCGAGCAAATCAGCGGAGATCTGCTGGCCGTGAATCAAGGGACCCTGTATCCCGTGCTGTTGAAGCTGGAGCAAGAAGGCGCCATCGCCTCCGAGTGGGGCGCCTCGGAGAATAATCGCAGGGCGCGTTTCTATCGACTGACACGGGAAGGACGCAAGCAGTTGCAGGTCGAGACCCAAGATTGGGAGCAAACGGCGGCGATTATCGCGCGGTTCTTCGAAGCCAAAGCGGAGGATTTGTCATGAGATCTCTGAGGCGCTTTCTCAACCGGGTGTTCAACTTGGCGACCAGGCGGGCACAGGACGAACGCTTGAAGGAAGAGATTGAGGAACATATTGCGCTGCAAACCGCCGAAAATCTTCGCGCTGGTCTGCCGCCCCTAGAGGCAAAACGCCAAGCCATGCTGAAGTTTGGCGGAGTGGAGGCGATGAAACAAGACTATCGGGCCGACCGAGGGTTGCCTTTTGTCGAGAATTTGCTGGGGGATTTGCGAAACTCAATGCGAACGATTCACCGCATGCCGGGGCTTGCGGCCGTGATCGTCGTTTCGCTGGCCATCGGAATTGGCGTTAATACAACGATCTTTTCCTGGATTCAGCTGATGCTGTTGCAACCGCTGCCCGGCGTGAATGGTGCCTCGAAATTTCTGATGGTCGAGCCTCGCGCGGAGACGGGCGGGTATCCAGGCGCTTCCTGGCTGGAATATCGCGATTTGCAGACGCGAGTGCCGGCGTTGCGGGACATTGTGGCCTTTCAGATGGTGCCCTTCAACGTGGGAGAGAAGGGGCAGACCGAGCGGACCCACGGGCAACTGGTCTCCGGCAATTATTTTTCCGCGCTGGGACTAAAGCCTTTGATCGGACGATTTATTCGACCGGAGGAGGCGGAGCGGCCTGGAACCGAGCCGGTCATCGTCATTTCGTATGACTACTGGCAAACGCGGTTCGGAGGCGCACCGGAGGCTTTGGGACAAAAGGTGCGTGTGAACGAGCGCGACCTGGTGGTCATCGGCGTGGCACCTAAGGGATTTCAGGGAACAATGGTCCCCTTGAAGTTCGAACTGTGGGCGCCGGCCACGATGGCGCCTGCGTTGCTCGGGGGAGCACGCGACCTCGAAGATCGCACTAGCCGCGCTTTTTCGTTGATCGGAATGTTACGTCCTGGCGCGACACGCGAGGAAGCGCAGACAGAGTTCAGTACGGCAATGGCTCAACTTGCGCGTGATTATCCTGAGGCCAATGCTGGAATTGGCGGTGAGATTCTTCCCTTCTGGAATCAGCCGCGAGGTCCGCAGCGGTTGATGATCGGCGGGCTAGCCATCTTGCAAGGCGTTATGCTGCTCTTGCTGCTGGCGGTGTGCGGGAACACGGCAAATCTGATGCTGGCTCGTGGAAGCGTCCGGCAGCGCGAGATGGCCGTGCGTGTGGCGCTCGGCGCGGGACGCTGGCGCATCGTCAGCTTAGTGCTGTCGGAGAATATGCTGCTGGCTCTCACGGGAACGAGCCTCGGAGCAGTGTTCGCAGTTTGGGGCACCACGGCGTTGCGCATGGCGCCCATGATTGGCGCATTTCCGATCCTGTTTCAGACCAGAGTGGATGGACTCACGCTGGCCTTTGCGATATTGCTCGGTGTTGCGTGCGGCTTGATTTTCAGCGCGCCGCCGGCGGTTCATCTGGTACGGCTGGATCCACAGGACGGGCTGCGCTCCAGTTCCAACACGCCGGCTCGCAGCCGTGCGCGCAGGGCTCTAATGGGAGTGGAGGTCGGCCTTGCGATGGTGGTCCTGATCGCGGCGGCACTCTTCTTGGATAGTTTTCGCTCGGCAAGCCAAACCGATCCGAGATTCCGGCCTGAGGGCGTTTTGCTGGCCGCCTACGACTTAAGCGGACGGAATCCCGATGAGGCGTCCGAGCGCGAATTTGCCGCGCGCCTGCTGGAACGGCTGCGATCCCTGCCGGACGTCGAGGCAGCCGCCATCGCAACGAATGTTCCGTTGGATTTGCATGGAATTCCGGCGCGGCCTTTCACGGTGGAAGGCCACGTGCGCACGGAGGCGGGGCAGGATCGAGCCATTTCCAACACGGTCACGCCGGGATACTTCCAGGTGATGGCCATTCCTCTGGTGGAGGGAACCGACTTTGCCGAGATGAGGGATAAGGCGGCGCCCGCACAGGCCGTCGTCAATGAGGAGTTTGTCCGTCGTTACCTGAGCGGCGCGGATGCGATCGGCCGCCGCATACAGACGCGCGCGGGAACCTTCGCGATCGTCGGCGTGGCGCGCAATTCGGTCTACGACGCATTCGGGGAGGCCGCGCAGCCGGCGATGTATTTCTCGTACCGAGATCGCCCGGCAGACCAAGGCGAGATTCACCTGCGGACGCGCAGCGGCTATGAAACCGGACTCGCCTCGGAAGCGCGTGGCGTTCTGCGCGATCTCGATCCGATGCTCCCTCTCTACGACGTGCGAACATTTTCCCAGCACATCGAACGAAACCTCTTCCTTCGCCGGATCCCTGCGCGGATGTTCGTTGTGCTCGGTCCGCTCCTGCTGGGCCTCGCGGCGATCGGAATCTACGCCGTGGTTTCGTACGCCGTGGCCAGACGAACGAGAGAGATTGGCGTGCGGCTGGCGTTAGGGGCCACCAGCAGGCGGGTCGTCGTGCAAATTCTTCGCGAGAACTTGGGTGTAATCACCCGGGGCGCGGCGATCGGATGGGTGCTCGCTCTCGCGATTTCCGTTCACGCGATTACGAAGGGCGCGATCAACCTTCCGGTTTTCATCGGGGTACCGGCGATTCTATTGGGTGTCGCGACGCTGGCCTGCTGGATTCCGGCACAGAGAGCTAGCCGGATTGATCCGATGGCGGCACTCCGGCACGAGTAAAAGCAGGGACGTCCGAGTGCTTTTCGTCCTAGCTAAATACTGCAGGGCGCGTCAGGGATGGATATTGAGGACTTGCGGATCCGATGGTCGGTCATGTTCGCCGCGGGTCTTTCGGAGCCGTGCAGGATTCCGCGGCGCAATTGCGGTTCGCGGCGATGGAGTGGTAGCCGGCGTCGAGGAGTCGCATCGCTCCTGGGAGCTTTGCGAACCAGACCAGGGGACGCCACCACCAGATTTCGCGGGCCAGAGCGACCGCGGCATCGGCGCCGCCGTATTGGGTGCCGTCGGCCAGCAGGAAGCGCATCTCGCGTAGTAAGTCCGGGGCGGAGAGGCCGAGGAGCAGGCCTACTCGCGGGTCTTGCAGCGGGGCTACCGCCAGGCCGCGTTTGCTCAGGATGGGGACCAGCCAGCGGGCGATTGTGGTGCAGAAGCCGCAGTCGGCGTCGAAGAAGAGCCAGCCGCGGGCGTGGCGGCCTTTGCCGTCTGTGAATTCTGAGGCTAGCGAGATCATGTGACCGGCCTCGCTGCCAACGTGCAGAGAAAACCAAGAGAGAAGATAACGCAGAGACGCTGAGGGCGCCGACATTCGCGGAGGGTAGGCGCGGAGCTCATCAGACTGCCTTCCTCTTGTCGCTGCCGAGAAGGGTGATCACCTTGCCTCGGAGTTTTACTACGCCTTTTAGGGCCCCCGTGGGCATCCGGAGAATTTCTTCAAATAGGCCGGTCATGGTGGTGAGGAACTCCAGCATGGTTTCCAAGCGTTCGCGGGTGTAGGCGTCGCCCTGCGGATTGGCCTTCAATTCCTGGACGCACTCGCCGATGGCCTTTAGGGTCGGATCGATTTCGCGGCGCTTTCTTTCTTCGGAGACGATGCGGAAGATTTCCCAGACGTCTTTGATGGACTCGAAGTGGTCGCGGCGGTCGCCGAGGACGTGGACTACGCGGACGATGCCCCAGCCTTGGAGTTCGCGGAGGCTGGTGCTGACGTTGGAGCGGGCCACGGCCAGCGTGGCGGCGATTTCGTCTGCGGGGACAGGTTTGGGGGCCAGGAATAGCAGGGCGTGGACTTGAGCCACGGTGCGGTTGATGCCCCACCGGGTGCCCATTTCGCCCCAATGGAGGATGAACTTCTGGGCCACGGGAGTTAGGGTCGCTTTGGTAGTGTCAGTCATTTCTGTTATAACAGAATGTACTGCATAGACGTTTGGGTGTCAAGTGGTTTTTTCGCTGGCGCCTGGGCGGCCGTTCGGAAGGCGCCCGCCACGGTCGGCGGCCGCTACGGGTGCAGGCACAAGCCCCGCCCCTACAGAGGATCCACAACCACTTAGAGCTTGAGGAGCTTGGTTAGGGTGCCGCCGAGGATGGCTTCTTTTTCGGCGGCTTGCAGGAACGGGGCGTTTACGACCAGGTCGATGGTGTCGGGCCAGTTGAAGGGCACGTCGGTGCCGTAGACGACCTGGTTCGGGCCGGTTTCCGCCACCAGGTGGCGTAGTCCTTCCGGGGAGAAAACCATTGAGTCGACCAGGATCTGGTTCTTGAAATACTCGCTGGGGTGCTTTTTGTTTTGGCAATTCGCTGTGGGGCGCACTGCGCAGGCCACTTCGGAGCGGCCCAGATAGGACGGCAGAAATCCGCCACCGTGGGCGGCGCAGATTTTTAGACCTGGGAAGCGGTCCAGGACGCCGTCGTAAATGATATGCGAAAGGAACACGGTGGTCTCGAGAGGATTGCCGACGACGTTGGGGAGGTCGCCATTCCCTTTCAGGCCGTCTTCTTTGACGACATTTTCCGCGGAGCCGGGGTGCATGAAAACCAGGGCACTCAGCTGCTCGGCCTTGGCCCAGAAGGGATCGAACCTGGGAGCAGACAGCGGCTCGCCGGCGACGTGTCCGCCGATGGCGGCGCCGCGCAATCCCAGATTTTTCACCGCTTGCTCCAACTGCTCGGCCGCAAGATCGGGAAACTGCAGGGCCACGGAACTGAGCGCCGCGAAACGGTCCGGGTGGGCGGCGCACCAAGCCGAGAGTTTTTCGTCGTGCAGCTTGACGATTTGGGCCGCGAGGTCGCGCTCGGCGGCGTACCACCAGAAGAGGTTGACGCTAAGCACCTGAACGTCAATTCCCCGCTCGTCCAAGACCCGCAAACGATCGGGGCCGAGGATCTGCGGGCCGCGGGCGGGTCCCGCAGTGCGCAGCAGCTTGGTGTCCTTTACGAGGTCGGCTACTTCCGGAATTATGGCGTGAGCGTGGACGTCTACGACCTTCACGCGCTTTCCGGCTACCAGCACTTCGCGGCGCTTAGCAGGCGGTGCCGCGGCCTGCGCACCGGCGAATGCCAACTCAACACCGCTCCAGCCGGCCAGCGTGGTCCCCGCCGTTGTTCCCGCCAAGGTCTTCAAGAACTGCCTGCGATTGCTCATCTCCGTGCCTCCGCCTTCGTTTGTGCCCATGGTGAATAGGAATAAGACCCGCAAACGGCGCCGGGAGTTTCACATGGGCACCAGAAACTGGCAAATGCAGACTCGTCTGGCGTGCTCTGGCCCGTGTGGAATCCACGGCTCACGCCGCCCAACACGGTCAGGAACGGCTGAGCCACGGGCCTTCTTGCAGCCAGGTTAGCCGACCGCCTGCATGGTGGAAACGAGTTCAGGAATATTGATGCGAATGACAGTGCCCTGCCCTGGGCGGCTCTCGATCGACAGGCGGAAGTCGGCGCCGTAGAGGACGCGCAGGCGCTCGCGGACGTTGCTTAGGCCGATGCCTTCGACGTAGACGTGGGGCATTTTTTCTTCGGAAATGCCTACGCCGTTGTCTTCGATTTCGATGTCCAGGCGGCCTTCGCGGTTGGTGGTGCGCAGGCGGATTCTGCCGCCATCTAGTTTGGGCGCGAGGCCGTGCTTCAGACAATTTTCGACGATGGGTTGCAGCAGCATGCTGGGCACGAACGCTTCCAGCGCGTCGTCGTCGATCTGCTTGATGATTTCCAGGTTGTCGCGGCCGAAGCGGGCCACCTCGATGTCCAAATAATCGTCGATGAACTTCAGCTCTTCTTTTAGCGGGACGAAGGTTTCGTGTTTGCGCAGCAGGCGGCGGAGAATGTTGCTCAATTTTAGGACCACGCCGCGGGCGGAGTCGGGGTCGAAGCGGATCAGCGCGGACACCGTATTTAGAGTGTTGAACAGGAAGTGCGGGTTGATCTGGCTCGACAACGCATCCATGCGGGCTTTTAACAGCAATTGCTGGTGGCGCTCGAGATTCATCTCGATACGGGTGTTGTTCCAGATTTTCAGCGGGGCGGCTACCGCCATGGCTGTCGCCAGGACGGACAGCACCAGCCACCAATTCCAGTGCGGATCGATGGCGAAAAGCCATTTGGGCTTTGTGGTGAGGACCAGGGCGACGCGGCCCATCTCCAGGCCCATGCACGCGAGCAATGGCAGGAGTTCCCAGGACATTTTTGCGTGGCGCGCCAGGCGCAGCAGGTCGCGCGGAATATTCAGAAACGTGAACGGGCCAAAGTTCCACAAGTCCTCTTTGTTGGGGATGGCTTGGCGCATCAAGCCGCCCAGCAGACCGGCGGTGGAGGCCGCGGGCATGCCCAGCCATTCGTGGGCCATCAATGCGGGGATGGTAATGATGGCGCCACCTATAGGGCCAACGACACGGCCGCCGAGGAGACCCATTAGGAACGCGCCTTCGAGAGATAGATCGGCGAAGCGATACGGAAATCCGACCAGCCGCAATAAGACACCGAGGATCAGCGGCGGGGTCATGAATAGCATTAGCTTCAGCTTTTGATCGGGGTCGCGCTCTTCGGTGAACAGCACGCGGCGAAAGGTGTTCCAGCGCGCCAGCAAGGCCGCGAACGAAGCCGCCACGCCCACCTTGAGCAGCAGCGTAAACAGCAGGTCCTTGACGGAGATGGCGGTGTCCATGATTGAGTCGCGGGCGGCGCTTCGCTAACGCTAGCCAATCCACCGCTGGATGTAAAGCGTCCGAAGAATTGTAGCTGACGGCTAAACCCATGCATCGAATATGGCTGGCATGGGCTATTCTAGGCGCTGTATTTGAGTGGATGGCGCGCCTGTTGGATTGAATCATCCCCATGAGCACAATGACCCGTCCGAAACTGGTGTCAAAGAACGGAGCCGGCGCTTTGGAACAGGTGGCTCACGCGGAGCTGCCTACGCGCTATGGGCGCTTTACGATTTATGGCTTCAAGGGACATGGACCCGAAGAGGAAGCCGTGGCATTGGTGCGCGGCAAGCTCAATGGGAAAACTGCGCCTCTTGTTCGCGTCCACTCGCAGTGCCTTACCGGAGATGTTCTGGCGTCGCTGCGCTGCGACTGCCGGGCGCAACTGGAGTTGTCGCTCAAGAAGATCGGCCAGGCGGCATCGGGGATTCTGCTGTATCTGCCGCAAGAGGGGCGCGGCATCGGGCTGATGAACAAGCTGCGGGCCTACCAGCTTCAGGACGGCGGGATGGATACCGTGGAAGCCAACCAGACGCTGGGATTCGCTGCCGACGCTCGCGACTATGATTTTTCCGCGCAAATCCTGAAGCAGCTTGGCGCGACGAAGATCCGGCTGCTCTCCAACAATCCGGAAAAAGTGCGGCAACTGGAAGAGGCCGGCATTCGCGTTGTGGAACGAGTTCCCTGCCAGCCGCGGATCTCAAAGACTTCGCGTTCCTACCTGCAAACTAAGAAACGAAAAATGGGGCATCTGCTCGACGGAGTTTGAGAACTGTTGGTGGGGATCTCGCCAAGCACGGGCGCAGCAGTGCTGCGCCCCTACAAGGGAATCTCGTTTCCGTTCTAGCCGCCGCCGACGAATTGGACGATTTCGTAGCGGTCGCCTGGGGCGACTTGGGTGTCAGGCCACTTCGGCCGAGGAAGAATCTCCAGATTGCGCTCCACGGCCACGCGGCCGCCATCCAGGCCTAATTCGTGCAGCAAGTCCACGACCGTTGCGCCTGGCTTGGCGGCGCGGTTTTCTCCATTGACCGATATTGTCATCGCTGCGTCCATTTCGTTCATCCTGCGGCCGGGACTTTGGGCTTGCTACGCAACTGAAATCGTAATTGTTCGCGCGTGCCGCTGAAATTGGCCTCGATGACCAGCGCTGGATCGTTGCCGGTGAGGCGCGGCATGCTGAACTCGATCAAGGCTTGGCCGCTGGCGCGAGTTTCGGCGGAGAATTCGGTGCGTTCGGCGGCACCCTCGATGCGCGCGGTGATGCGCACGCCGGCGATTCCAGAGCCGCCCTCTTTGTGGCGTATCGCGACCTGGAGAGTGGCTCGGCCCGCGGACAGCCACGTTCGCGCGTTCATGAGTTCCATGATGATGGGCTTCACCGAGGACGTGGTGGTGGGAGCAGCTTTTGCAGCCGGAGGCGGCGCGAAGGCAGGGGCCGACGGCGCAGCGGCCAGCTGCGGCACCGCGAGCTGCAACACGCCGGAGCGCATTTCTTCCATGACCGTGCGATGCTGATCGTCTAGCCGGAGCTTCAGCGCCTGCTCGCTGTCCGCATTCAGCGGCAACAGGTCAGCGTAACTGGCCTTACGGCGGTGCAACACCCGGCCGCGGCAATGCACGGTGGTATCGATCACCGCGTTGGCCGTGCCGCGATCTTCGGTCTGCACGTGAAAGATGGTCCCGTCGATGGTTACATTGGAATTGTGGCCGAACAACATAGAAGAGCAAACCCTCGCCAGCGAACCCGCCGTCTTAGAATTTTCCAATCTTGCGCCGCCGCATTTGACCCAGCGGCGGGTGACTCGCTATTATAGCGCTTCGCCTATGAGTAGTTCCGGCCTACATGCATACGCTCCGCTTCTCATACACCTGCTGGTGGCAGCGGGCCTTGCTGGCGTCCTGACGACCCTATCCATCGCCATCGGCTGGCGGCATCCCAACCGCGCCAAGCAGCAGCCTTACGAATGCGGTATGGTACCCACCGGCGACGCCCGGCAACCCTTCTCCGTCAAATTCTATCTGTTAGCCATGGTTTTCATTCTGTTCGATGTGGAAGCTATCTTCCTGTACCCTTGGGCCTACATTTATCGCGACATGTTTAAGCAGTCGTTGAGCTTTGGCAGATTCGGTTTCGTAGAGATGATCGTTTACGTCGCTATCCTCCTGGTCGGGTACATTTACTTGTGGAAGAAGGGCGCGTTCGACTGGCATAAATAGCCGGGCGCAAACGGGGATTCGGAATCTGTGACGGAAGCCACCAGCCAAAACGCTAATGTTGTAGTCGAAGCCTTGCGCGCGTGGAGCGCCAACGCGATTAGCGAGGTCATCGAATTTCGCGGCGAGACCACCATCGTGCTCGCCCGCAAGCTGCTGCGCACCGTCGCGGAGCGCTGCCGTGACGAAGAAAAACTGCAATTCAACCTGCTTACCGACGCTACTTGCTTGGACCGCTTTCCCATGGAGCCGCGCTTCGAGCTGAACTATCACCTGGTTTCCATCCCACTGCGCCAGAAAGTTCGCCTGCGCGTGCGCCTCTCCGGTGATGATCCCGTCGTGGATTCGCTGGTTCCCGTGTGGCCCGGCGCCAACTGGCTGGAGCGCGAAATTTTCGACCTCATGGGCATACGCTTCACCGACCATCCGGACCTGCGCCGCATTCTTCTTCCCGACGATTGGGAAGGTCATCCCCTGCGCAAAGATTATCCGGTCGAGGGCTATCGAGACATTCCGGCGATTGCCACCAAATACACGAGGAACAGAAACCTGTGAGTACCGTCGAGACCGCTACTGGCGCCGCTAAAACCATGGTCCTCAACATGGGCCCGCAGCACCCCTCTACCCACGGCGTGTTGCGCATTTTGCTGGAGCTCGATGGCGAAACGGTCATCAAAGCCGTTCCCGACCTGGGCTACCTGCACACCGGCATCGAAAAATCCTGCGAAGACAAGACCTATTCGCAGGCCATCACCCTGACCGACCGGATGGATTACCTGAACCCCCTCGGCAACAATCTGGTTTATTGCCTGGCGGTCGAAAAACTACTGGGCATCGAAGTCCCCAAGCGAGCGCAATACATTCGCGTGCTTCTGGTGGAACTGCAACGCATCTCTTCCCATCTGGTCTGGCTGGGAACTCACGCCATCGACCTGGGCGCCATGAGCGTGTTCTTGTACTGCTTCCGCGAGCGCGAGGAAATTCTTAAGATTTTCGAATTTGTCGCCGGCCAGCGCATGATGACCAGCTACATTCGCATCGGCGGACTGGCGCTGGAGCCGCCCACCGGCTGGCTCGATCGCGTCGAGAAATTCCTGAAGATGATGCCCAGCCGCATCGACGACTACGAAACGCTGCTCACCGGCAACCGCATCTGGATGGGCCGCACTAAGGGAATCGGCTACATCTCCGCAGACGACGCCGTGGCCCTGAGCATGACCGGGCCGACGCTTCGTGCCGCGGGCATCCCCTACGACAACCGCAAACTGTTCCCGTACTCGAGCTACGAGGACTTTGAGTTCGATGTCCCCACGCGCACCGATTCCGATTGCTTCGCGCGGTACATGCTCCGCGTAGCGGAAATGCGCGAGAGCCTGAAGATCGTCCGGCAGGCCATGACCAAGATACCTTCCATGGAAGGCCCTATTCGGACCGAAGCGCCCGGCATCGTGCCTCCCGAGCGCGAAAAAATGAAGACGGAGATGGAAGCGCTCATCTATCACTTCAAGATTTTCACCGAAGGGTTCTCTCCGCCGCCGGGCGAGGTGTTTGTTACGGTAGAATCCCCGCGCGGAGAGTTGGGTGCTTTCGTGGCGAGCGACGGCTCGCCGAAGCCGTTGCGCGTTCACTTCCGCTCTCCGTCGTACATCAACCTGCAAGCCCTGCCGAAGCTGATCGAGGGGCAGTTGATTTCCGACGTGATCGCCTGCATCGGCACGATCGACATCGTGCTGGGAGACGTCGACCGGTGATATTTTCTGTAGGCCGGGAGCTGGGTCCCGCTTTTTACCAGCCAGGGCAGGCGAACAAAGTTGCCGGCGGAGCGACCGAGAAAGCGGCGCCCCTTCGAAGCTCAGGGTTAACAAGCCGCCGCAATCCAAGGAATAGCTAAAGATCATGGAACTTACGCCACAACTCGCGGCTCGCTTTGAGACTCTGCAAAACCGCTATCCGGTTAAGCGCAGCGCGCTGATTCCCATGATGATGTACGCCCAGGACGAATACGGCTGCGTCAGCGACGACATGATCGCGGAAATTGCCCGGCGCCTGGATCTGCGCACCGTGGCAGTCGAAGAAACGCTCGCCTACTACTCCATGCTGCACCGCAAGCCCATGGGCAAGCATCACGTGCAGATCTGCACCAACGTGGCCTGCATGCTCCGTGGCGGCGCCGAACTTCTGGACCAGGCCAAGAAGCGCCTGGAGATCGGCCACAAAGAAGTAACCGGCGACGGCGTGTTCTCTCTCGAAGAGGTCGAGTGCATCGGGGCTTGCACCGGAGCGCCCGCGCTGCAAGTGAACTACGATTTCTACGAGAATGTGACTCCGCTCAAATTCGACCGCCTGATTGAAGATTTGGACGCAGGCAAGAAGACCGCGCCCGAGCCGGTCACGGCGGGAGCGCTGCACCCGCGCGACAAAACGGAAACGCCGGTCATCAGCCGGCGCTGGGGCATAAAAGATTCGCACAAGATCGATGTGTATCTGCAGCACGACGGCTACAAGGCGCTGGAAAAAGCGCTGCGGGAAATGACCCCGGAGTCGATCATCGAAGAGGTCAAGAAGTCCAGCCTGCGCGGCCGTGGCGGTGCTGGCTTCCCGACCGGCATGAAGTGGTCGTTTGTTCCGAAGGATTCGCCGAAACCGAAATACGTGATCTGCAACGCCGACGAATCGGAGCCCGGCACTTGCAAAGATCGGCCGCTGATGGAGATGGACCCTCATCAGATGATCGAGGGCATCACCATCGCCGGACGCGCCATCGGCGCGCACATGGGCTTCATTTATATTCGCGGCGAGTATCGCTACGTGCTGGATATCGTGCAAACGGCTCTGGATGAGGCCTATTCGCGGAATTATCTCGGCAAGAATATTCTCGGCTCCGGTTTTGATTTTGATCTCGTGGTGCACACCGGCGCAGGCGCTTACGAATGCGGCGAAGAATCCGCGCTGATGGAATCGCTCGAAGGCAAGCGCGGCTATCCGCGCATCAAGCCGCCCTTCCCTGCCGTGGTCGGACTGTATGGCTGCCCGACGATCATCAATAATGTTGAGACGCTCAGCACTGTCCCCGCGATTCTTTTGGAGGGCGGGGAGACGTACGCCAACCGTGGGACGCCGCGGAACGGCGGAACGCGCATGCTGTGCGTCGCCGGCCACGTCAACAAGCCCGGCATCTACGAAGTACCCCTCGGCATGAACATGAAGAAGTTCATCTACGAGGTCGCCGGCGGCATTCCGGGCGGCAAGAAATTGAAAGCGGTCATTCCCGGCGGGAGTTCCTGCCCGCTTATGAAGGCCGACGAAATCGACATCCCCATGGACTACGACTCCGTGGCCAAAGCGGGTTCCATGCTAGGCTCCGGCGGCATGGTGGTGATCGACGAAGACACCTGCATGGTGGACATGGCGCGGCGCATCATGCACTTTTACGCGCACGAATCTTGCGGCTGGTGTATTCCCTGCCGCGAGGGCACCACCTGGTTGCGCAAGACGCTGGAGCGCTTCCACGCTGGACTGGGGCGCCCCGAAGATATCGACGTCATCGGCGATCTCGCCAAGAATATGCTAGGGCGCACGTTCTGCCCGCTGGGCGATGCCGCGGCGTTGCCGACTATCAGCATCGTCGCCAAGTGGCGCAATGAGTTCGAGGACCATTTGAACGGCCGTTGTGCATACAAAAGAGCCTCCGAAACATTACTTATGGGCGCGCGGTAGGACGGGATGCCAGAACAAACAACCGAGCAAAAGCTCATTTCGCTGAAGATCAACGACCGCGACGTGCAAGTCCCTCCGGGGACGCTGCTGATCGAGGCGACCCGGCGCATCGGCACGGAAGTTCCCTCTTTTTGCTATTACCCCGGACTATCGCTGCAGGCTGCTTGCCGCATGTGCCTGGTGGAAATCGAGAAGATGCCCAAGCTGCAGACCGCGTGCACGGTGGTTGCCACCGAGGGCATGGTGGTGCGCACCAGCAGCGATCAGGTGCGCCAGGCGCGCAAATACATGCTGGAGTTTTTGCTTTCCAACCACCCGCTGGATTGTCCGGTGTGCGACAAGGGCGGCGAATGCGAACTGCAAGACATGGTTTTTCGCTATGGCGCGGATTCCAGCCGCTTCGTGGAAGAAAAAATTCACCGCCCCGAAGAAAAATGGTCGGAGTTGGTGTACTACGACGCCCCGCGCTGCATTTTGTGCTTCCGCTGCGTGCGCGTTTGCGATGAAGGCATGGACGTGAAGGCGCTTGGCGTGGGCATGCGCGGCGCGAACAGCATCATCATTCCCAACCGCGAAGATCATTTGGAATGCGAAGAGTGCGGAATGTGCATCGACATTTGTCCCGTCGGCGCGCTTACCAGCGGCACCTACCGCTACAAGACTCGCCCGTGGGAGATGCAATACGTCTCCACGATTTGCACGCACTGCTCGAACGGCTGCAAGACCACTCTGAGTGTTCGCAACCACGAGATCATGCGCGCCAACAATCGCGACCTCTCGGGCATCAACAAAGATTTTCTCTGCGTCAAAGGGCGCTTCGGCTTCGATTTCACGCAGCACAAGGATCGCATTCGTCAGCCGCTGCTGCGCAAGGGTGACAAACTGTATCCCGCATCCTGGGAAGAAGCCGCGCAGACCGCCGCCGCCAAGCTAAAGCAGATTCTTGAGGCCCATGGTCCGGAGTCCATCGGATTTATCGGCTCGAACCGCACCTCCAACGAGGAGAATTACCTGCTGCAGCGCCTGGCCCGCGCGACCTTTGGCACCAACAATATCGATCATCACCGCACCGTGGACTACACCGGCTTCCTGACCGCATTGGGCGACCGCGCGGGCGATTCCCTGTTGACCATGGACCAGTTATACCGCTCGAAAGCGGTTTTGGTCGTTGGCAACGATCCCGCCAATCAGAATCCGCTGGTGGCTTGGCAGATTCGCTCTGGCATCCGGCATTTCGGCGCCAAGCTGTTCCTCGTGAATTCCAGCGACACCAAGCTGCATCGCAAGGCCAGCCAGTTTGTGAAAGTGGAAGAAGGACAGGAAAGCGCCGCACTGCGGTGGTTGGCGCACGAAGAAGGCCAGTTGGCGCCGCCGCTCGTCGAACAGCTATTCGCCCTCAAGGCTGCACTCGAGGCGGAATCCGAAGTCGCCATCGTTTTCGGCGCCGAGGTTTCCGGAGCCGCCATCGCACAGCTGGTAGCCTTCGGCTCCAAGCTTCCGGGAAAAGTCCGCTACATGGCCCTCGGCGACTACGCCAATTCCCGCGGAGCTGCCGACATGGGCGTGCTGCCCGACCGCCTGCCCGGTTACACTTATCCGGAAAGCGCCGCCGCGCGCGAAGCCTTCGAGAAGCTCTGGGGCGGCGTGATTCCGCCCAAGGCGGGCTTGACCGCGCCGAAGATGGTGGAAGCCGCGCAGTCCGGCAAGCTCAAGGCTCTTTACATCGTCGGCGCAAACCCTTTTACGCATTTCGGGACCCTGGGTTTTGGGCGTGGCAACCTGCAACTGCTGATCGTCCACGAGATGTTCCTCACCGACACCAGCCGGCCGGCGGACATCGTTTTTCCGGCGGCCTCGGCGTACGAAAAGGACGGCACCGTCACCAATACGGCCGGCGAAATCCAACTCTTGCACAAGGCCGCGGAAGTCATGGGCACCCGCAGCGATTTCGACCTACTGCGCATCCTTTCGCACCAACTCGAAAAGCTCGGCCTGGGTAAGGCCTTCCATTACAAGACGCCCGCGGCCGTGTTTGAAGAAATTCGCAAGGCCGTGCCGGCCTATGACGTTCAGGATGCCGGCCTGCTCACCGGCGGCGCCGAGCCGACGCACATGCAGGTCGCTCAAAACGGCCACGCGCCGTATGACGTTCCTGCCGGCCTGATTCGCTCCGCGCAGGACACTCTTTTCAGCAGCGGCACGCTCGGCCGCTTCTGCACCATGATGGAATCCTTGCCGGAGGCGGACGCCAAGCCGTGATCGACTTCCTCGCCCAGCACGCCGACATCCTCATCACGCTGGTTAAAATAGCGCTGCTGCTGTTCATCGTGCTCACGGTGAACGCCTATCTCACCTGGTTCGAGCGCAAGGTCGTGGCGCACATGCAATCGCGATGGGGGCCGCATCGCGTGGGGCCGCACGGGTTGCTGCAGCCGCTGGCCGACGGCGCCAAGTTTCTTTTGAAGGAAGACCCTACGCCCGCGGGCGTGGACAAATTCACCTACTATCTCGCGCCGCTGATGGCGCTGGCCTTGGCACTGACGTCCATCGCCATCATTCCGTTCGGGCCGGACCCGCTGCGCATTTTTGGCCGCGACGTTTATCTGGGCATCGTCGATCTCAACATCGGCTTGCTGGCCCTTTTTGCCATCACGGCGCTCAGCGTTTACGGCGTGGCGCTGGCCGGCTGGTCTTCCAACAGCAAGTACCCTCTGCTTGGCGGCCTGCGCAGCTCCGCCCAAATGGTCAGCTATGAGCTGGCCCTAACGATGTCTGTGGTGGGCGTGCTCCTCAGCGCCGGCAGCTTCAGCCTGAGAGACATCATCGGAGCTCAGGCCAGCCCCAAGCTGGGTGTTTTGGGCTGGAACATTTTTCCGCAAATCCTCGGCTTCCTTTGTTTTTTCGTCGCCGCCGTGGCGGAAACCAACCGCGTGCCCTTCGACTTGCCGGAGGCCGAGTCGGAACTGGTCGCCGGATTCCACACCGAATACGCCAGCTTCAAGTTCGCGATGTTTTTCATTGCCGAGTACACCAGCATGATCACCGTCTCGTGCCTGTGCTCGATCATGTTTTTCGGTGGCTGGCTGTCTCCCTTCCCGGCTTCCTGGACCTTTACCCACTTTTTGCCGTCGGCGATACTCATTCCCTTCGGCCTGTGGGTCATTTGGGACGGCATCCGTTACGAAACGATCTTTGGCCGGATCATTCTGCCCGGCCTGGGTACCGTCATCACCGCGCTGGGCGCGCTGCTCATCGTCTTCCCGGCCGTCAACGAATTCATTCAGGGCCCGTTCTGGCTGCTGTCCAAGATTTTCGTTTTCCTCTTCGTGTATGTGTGGATGCGCGGCACGCTCCCGCGCTTCCGCTATGACCAGCTCATGTCCTTCGGCTGGAAGCTGCTCTTGCCGGTTTCGCTGGCCAACGCCGTGATCACGGCGTCCGTGATTCTGGTGCGAGGGGGGGGGCACTGATGAACCCGCCTCTGCTCGTCTTTTTTGTGCTCGCCGCGATGGCCGTTATCGGTGCAATCAATCTTATTTTGCAGCGCCATCCGATTCACAGCGCGCTTTCCCTTATCGTCGTGATGGTCGCACTCGCGGGCCTATATCTGCTGATGGGCGCGGAATTCGTCGCTGCGGTGCAGATCATCGTCTACGGCGGCGCCATCATGGTGCTGTTCGTCTTCGTCATCATGCTCCTCAATGCCGGCGTGGAGGAGCACACCAACGCCTCGAAGCTCGCGGCCCTGGCGGGTGTCCCGCTCGCCGTAGTGCTCATGGGTGTTCTAGCCGCCACCGTAGCCGGCTCCGCGGACAGGGTTCAGGTGCTGACTCCCGGATCGGTGGCCCCCACCAAAGCGCTGGCCAACTTGCTCTTTCAGGATTTTGTCTATCCCTTCGAGTTGACCTCGTTCCTCATCTTGGTCGCCATCTTGGGCGCGATCGTCCTCGCACAACGGGAGAAGGCCTGACATGGTTCCGACGCACTACTACCTGATCCTCAGCGCTATTCTTTTTGGCCTGGGTGTCGTGGCCTTTGTTTTCAAACGCAACATCATCACCATCTTCATGTCCATCGAGCTGATGCTCAACGCCGTGAACCTGGCCTTCGTAGCCTTCAGCCAGGCGCTGAACAAACTGGACGGCCAGGTCTTTGTCCTCTTTGTGATCGTGGTGGCCGCTGCGGAAGCGGCCGTCGGTCTCGGAATCATCATTCTCATTGCGCGCAACCGGCAGTCGCTTAACGTCGAACGCGTCGATCTGCTCAAACTTTAATGCTGATACTCGACAATCTCTGGATCATCCCGCTGCTGCCGCTGCTCGGCTCGGCCACTAACGGCCTGTTCGGCGCCAAGTGGCCCAATAAGATCGTTAATTACGTAGCCGTCGGCTCCACGGGTTTGTCTTTCGCCTGCGCGCTCGAGGCCGTCCACGAATTTTTCCAGCTCTCGCCCGAAAAAATTCCTTGGGTGAAGCCGTATTTCTCGTGGATCGTTGCGGGCGATTTCCGCGCGGGCTTTGACCTACAGGTTGACCAGCTCACCGTCGTGATGCTGCTGGTGGTCACCGGCGTTGGCTGGCTCATCCATATCTATTCGACCGGCTACATGGCCCACGAGGGCGGCTATTACCGCTTTTTCTCGTACCTGAACCTGTTCATGTTTTTCATGCTGATCCTGGTCCTGGCCGCCAACTACTCACTGCTTTTCGTCGGCTGGGAAGGCGTGGGGCTGTGCAGCTACCTGCTCATCGGCTTCTATTTCCTGAGAAAATCCGCCTCCGACGCCGGAAAAAAAGCCTTCATCGTCAATCGCATCGGCGACTTCGGCTTCATGCTGGGCATGTTTCTGCTCTTCCGCACGTTCCACACCCTGGACTTCGTTCCCATGTTCAAGGATGCGGTCTCCCAGCAGCCAGACGCCATGGGCCAACTCGGCACCATCACCGTCGCCTGCTTGCTTATCTTCGTTGGGGCCACCGGCAAGTCGGCACAGCTTCCGTTGTACGTTTGGCTGCCCGACGCCATGGAAGGCCCCACGCCAGTGAGCGCCTTAATTCACGCCGCCACCATGGTCACCGCAGGTGTGTACGTCGTGGCCCGCTCGCACGTTCTCTTTATGCGCGCACCCACCGCCATGCTGGTCGTTGCCATCGTTGGCTGTGCGACGGCCATTTTCGCCGCCACCATCGGCTTGGTGCAAACCGACATCAAAAAAGTTCTCGCCTATTCCACCGTCAGCCAGCTCGGCTACATGTTCCTGGCCTGCGGCGTCGGCGCATTTTCCGCCGGCATCTTCCACCTGATGACTCACGCCTTCTTTAAAGCGCTCCTCTTCCTCGCTGCCGGCAGTGTCATTCACGCGATGGGCGGCGAGCAAGATATGCAACACATGGGTGGCTTGAGCAAAAAGATTCGCTGGACGTACATTACGATGCTGACGGCCACGCTGGCCATCGCCGGCTTCCCGCCGCTCGCAGGATTCTTCAGCAAAGACTCCATCCTCCTCAGTGCATTCCAAAGCGAAAATGGCGGTCATGCTCTCTATGCGGTCGGCCTGCTCACCGCCTTGCTCACTTCGTTCTATATGTTCCGACTGATCTTTCTCACATTCTTTGGCAAGCCGCGCTACGACGAGCACAAGGTCCACGTACACGAATCGCCGAAGAGCATGCTGGTGCCCCTGATGATTCTTGCCGTCCTGTCGATCGTCGGCGGCTGGCTCGCTGCGCCGGCGTTCCTGGGTTCGCCGGACTACTTTGCCAGGTTCCTGGAACCGGTCTTCGCGCAGGGCGCAGGCGGCGAAGCAGGAGCAGCAGCAGCCGAAGCCGCGGCGCACGCCTTGGAGATCCCGCTAGCGATCGTCGCGGTGCTCACCGCGGCGATCGGTTTAGCTGTCGCCTGGTGGTTGTACCTGAGCAAACCGCAGAAGCCCGCCGAGTTCGCAAAATCCATGAAGGGCGCCTACACCACGCTTTTCAACAAGTATTACGTCGACGAACTCTACGCCGCACTCGTGGTCAAGCCCCTGATGTGGCTCTCCCGCAGCGTTCTCTGGCAGGCGGTGGATGTCGGGGTGATCGACGCCGCCGTCAACGGCGTGGCCTCGGGCGCCACGGACATCGGGGACGGCGTTCGCCACGCGCAGTCTGGCAACACCCGCAGCTATGCTGTCTGGGTGGTAATCGGCGCGCTGGTCATCATCGCCATCATCTTCTGGCCGTATTTCAGACCAGTAGCTGTCGGGATGGTGCGCTGATGCCCGGCCTGCTCTCCGTCCTGATCTTCTTCCCGGCGCTCGGCGCCCTCGCGCTGCTGCTTCTCCGCGGCGATGACCATCTCTGGATTCGCCGTCTGGCTCTCACCATCTCGGTCGTGGAATTCCTTTTCTCGATATTCCTGATTTTCCGTGTTCCTCTGGGCGTGGCGGGATACCCCCTGGAGGAAATGCATCCTTGGATCACCGATCCCCCCATTCACTATCACCTCGGCGTGGACGGCATCAGCCTTTTCCTTATCATCCTGACCACCTTCCTGACGCCCATCTCCATCCTGACCTCCTGGAAGAGCATCGAGCACCGCGTCAAAGAATTTTTCGTCATGCTGTTGATGCTGGAAGTCGGCGTGGTTGGCGTCTTCCTCTCGCTCGATCTGTTCCTCTTCTTCCTGTTCTGGGAAGTGATGCTGATCCCCATGGCCTTCCTGATCGGCATCTGGGGCCACGAGCGCCGCATCTACGCCGCCGTAAAATTCGTCCTGTACACCATGGCCGGCTCGATCCTCATGCTCGTGGGTATCATCTGGCTCTACAATCTCACCGGCACCTTCGATCTGCCCTCGATTCAGAGGGCGTTGCAAGAAGGCCGCTTCGCTTTGACTTCGCAGCAAGAACTGCTGCTGTTCCTGGCCTTCTTCGTCGCCTTTGCCATCAAGGTACCGCTCTTCCCGCTGCACACCTGGCTGCCCGACGCCCACGTCGAAGCCCCCACCGCAGGCTCCGTGATGCTCGCCGGCGTGCTCCTGAAAATGGGCACCTACGGTATGATTCGCTTCTGCCTGCCGCTGTTCCCGAACGCCGCGCGGCACGCCGCTCCGTGGGTCGCCGCTCTAGCCATCGTCGGCATCATCTACGGCGCACTGGTCTCGCTCGTTCAGCCCAATCTCAAGAAACTGGTGGCCTATTCCAGCGTCAGCCATCTCGGCTTCGTAGTTCTCGGCATCTTCGCGTTTCACAACATCTCCATGCAAGGCGCTGTCTACCAGATGCTGGCGCACGGCATCTCCACCGGCGCGCTCTTCCTCTTGGTCGGCATGCTCTACGACCGCCGCCACACCTTCGAAATTTCCGAATATGGCGGCTTGGCCACGCCCATGCCGCACCTCGCCGCGTTTTTCCTGTTCATCGCGCTGGCCTCGATGGGCCTGCCGATGCTCAATGGCTTCGTCGGTGAGTTCCTGATTCTTCTCGGCACCTTCCAGCGGCATGCCAACTGGGCTGCCTGGGCCGCCCTCGGTGTGATTCTCTCCGCCTGCTATCTTCTGTGGGCCTACCAGCGGGTCTTCTTCGGCGAGATCACCCACGACAAGAACAAAACGCTGGAGGACGCCTCGCCCCGCGAAAAGTGGATCCTGGTCACCATGGCCGTGGTCACCTTGTGGATGGGCATCAACTCCTCCTTCTTCACGCGCCGCTTCGCCGCCTCCAGCCAGAACGTGCTGGACCAAATGCAGCGCCAGCAGGCCCAAGAAGCCGTCGTCAAGCCAGCATTAGCCAAGTCGCCCAACGATGTGCATGCACCTGTAGCGGCCGCCGACCGTGGCGGGCGCCTTTCGCTACAAACTGCGCCAATGTCGGCCAATTCTTCCGAAAGGCTCTCGAGTCAGCCATGATTCCCCGCCCCGAAGATCTGCTGCGCGTACTGCCGGAAACCATCTGGTGTGTCTTCGGCGTCCTTCTGATGCTGCTCCAGCCCTTCACCCGCAATCGTAACGTCTTGAATTTCTTCGCGATCCTCGGCGCCGCTCTCGGCGCAGGCGCGACGCTCTATGCAGGTTTCCCCGGCGGCTCCGCCTTCGGCGGCCTCATTCAGATGGACGCCTTCAGCGTATTCTTCCATCTGCTGATCGGGCTTGTCGCCTTCCTGGTCATGCTCGCCTCCGGCTCTTATCTGGAGCGAGAAAACCTCGACGCCGCTGAATTTTACGCCCTCGTTTTCTTCGCTACCGCGGGCATGGGCGTCCTGGCATCCGCACAGGAGCTGCTCACCGCTTTCATCGGCCTGGAAATGAGCTCCATCTCCAGCTACGTCCTGGCCGGATACCGCCGCGACACCCTCAAATCCAGCGAATCCGCGATGAAGTATTTCCTTCTCGGCTCTTTTGCCACGGCCTTCTTCCTCTACGGCATCGCGCTGGTCTACGGCGCCACCGGCACCACCAATCTCGCGCACATGGGCTCCGCCGACTCGACCAGCATTCTCCTGAAGCTCGGCCTGGCTCTCATCCTGATCGGCCTGGGCTTCAAGGTCGCCGCCGCCCCGTTCCAAATCTGGACCCCGGACGTCTACGAAGGCGCCCCCACGCCGGTGACCGCGCTCTTCTCCGCCGGACCCAAAGCCGCCACCTTCGCCCTGCTCCTGCGCATCTTCGCCATGGTTCCCGCCGCTACTCATTTCTGGTTCTGGGCCTTCTGGGTCCTCGCGGTCTTAACCATGTTCGTCGGCAATCTCGGCGCGCTGCTGCAAACCAACGTCAAGCGGCTGCTGGCCTACAGCTCCATCGCCCACGCCGGCTACATCCTGGTAGCCTTCGCCGCCGTCACTTTTCTCGCGGGAAGCTCGGATACTGGCGCTGCCCCGGCCTACGCCGCCGTCCTCTTCTACCTGCTCAGCTACGCCCTGGTAAAACTCGGCGCCTTCACCATCGTCTCCCAATTAGGCGGGGCAGGCGAAAAGCATCTCTCCCTCGACGACTACGCCGGCCTGGGCCGCCGCCAACCGGTAGTAGCCGCCGCCCTTACGCTCTTCCTGCTCTCGCTCCTAGGCCTGCCAGTCACCGCGGGCTTCTTCGGCAAGTTTTACGTCTTCAAGGCCGCCGTAAGCTCCCATCTCATCTGGCTAGCGGTCCTTATGGCCGTCAACAGCATCATCGGCGCTTACTATTACTTCCGCCTGATCGTAGTGATGTACATGCGCGAACCCGACGCCAAGGCCGCTCCGGTAGCGGTCATCGGCTTCCCCCTAACAGTCAACGTAGTCCTAACGGTCACCGCCCTTGGCACCGTCTACTTCGGCCTCTTCCCCAACCAGGTCCTAAGCTTCGTCCTCCAATCCAACCTCCTCGGCCACTGAGTGCTCGCTCTTTGTTTTTATGTAGGCGCTGGGCTTCCGTTTATCCTGAGGAACGAAGCGCCCGGCGAGCTCCCATGGAGTGCGGCGCTTAGGCGCCACTTTTGACCAACCCAAGCCCGGCAACCAAAGCCTCCCTCCACCACCCAACGCAGCGGCCGGACATCGCCCCGAGCATCCAGCGGGAATTCAACTAACGTAGATTGTTATAGTTATGGAATATAAGGTGAGCAAAACACACGCCAACGTTCAGAACCAAGGGCCGCAGAAAATCAACCCGCAACTTCCAGGGATCGCACCTACCCCGCCAGCCGTCGCACCCAGATCCTGCTCGTCGCCGGTTTGCCAAGATGCATGGTTCGGTTCCCGGCCCGCAGGGTCATGGTCTCGTC
>Ga0210384_10000485_pt1 | contig 60900 bp, 38 predicted proteins | sample IncBWH2MmetaG_FD_160574 | JGI IMG/M metagenome (GOLD analysis project Ga0210384, IMG submission 160574) | Forest soil microbial communities from Barre Woods Harvard Forest LTER site, Petersham, Massachusetts, United States - Inc-BW-H-2-M | ecosystem: Environmental > Terrestrial > Soil >...
GCCGCTGCCGGCTGGCTCGCCTGGATTAACACGCTACTCGCGGTGTTCAATCTGGTGCCGGGATTTCCGCTCGATGGCGGACGCGTCCTCCGCGGGATCGCCTGGGGTATCACTGGAAATTTCGAACGCGCCACCAAGATCGCGGCGAACGCCGGAAAAGCATTTGCCTACGTGATGATCCTCGTCGGCGTCTGGCAGATGCTCAACGGCAATTGGGTCGGCGGGCTATGGACCGCGTTCATCGGCTGGTTCCTGCTGAGCGCAGCGCAGGAAAGCTACGCGCAGGTCGCCATTCGCAGCACGCTCAACGGCGTGCGAGCAGCGGATGTGATGTCGCAAGACGTCCCCACGGTGACGCGCGACATGTCACTCGAAGAATACGTCCACGAAGTGTTGCGCACCGGGGTGATGACGCACATCGTGATCGGCGCGGGAAAGCCAGTCGGTCTGGTGAGCCTGCAGGCGGCGCGCACCGTGCCTCGCAACGAGTGGGCCACGAATTCTGTGCAAGCCGTAATGCTACCCATCGAGCGCATACAATGGGCCAATCCAGACGAGCCCGCGCTCGCCGTCCTCGAGCGCATGCAGAAGGAAGACATCGCGCAAATGCCCGTCGCCGCCGACGGCAACATCGTCGGCATGATTTCGCGCGACGGAATTCTTCGCGTGCTGCAGACGCGCCTGCAAATCGGCCATCTAGCGCATCAGTAGCGGCGCGAGCAGAAAGGATTCGCCATCAGCATTCAAGAAGATCCCGCCGCAACACGCCGGGAAATCATCAAGCTGCTGATCGGGACCGCATTGCTCGGCGCTGCCGCGGCCGCCTGGGCTATCTTTCGCGCGCTGCCGACGAAATATCCGGTACGCGTGGTCGCGCAGACAGGGGAGCTTCCTGTCGGCGGCTCGAAGATTTTCACCTATCCTTCAAACGTCGAGCCCTGCATCCTGCTTCACCCTGCGCAAGACACTTTCGTCGCCTTCAGCCGCACATGCACGCACGCTGCGTGCCCGGTCTTCTACCATCCCGAGGCAAACCTGCTTTCCTGCCCATGCCACCAGGGTGAATATTCCGCTGCCGATGGCTCCGTCATCGCCGGACCGCCACCGCGCCCGCTGCCGCGCGTAATTCTCGAGCGCCAAGGCCAGGACCTGATCGCTACCGGTATGGTGAAGACCTAGTTGGCAGCGACGGAACGAAACCCTCGGGCTTCTGGAGGCATCCCATACTGCGCACGCCGCGGTCACGGGTCAAAATGAAAGCTGAATTCACGTTCGCCGCTCTGCCCTCTATTTTCGCCGGCGCTGTCCTGGCTCTTGCATTTGCTCGGCCGGCTCCGCGACCGCTGGCCCAGCCGCCCTTCACCAAACTGCTGAAGCAGGTCTCGTCCATCGAGCTTCCGGGGCCTGCGGGGAAACGCTTCGACTACCTCGCGATCGATCCCGACGACTACTATCTTTTCGTCGCGCATATGGGCGCCGGAAATCTCTACGTCCTCGATCTGCGCACTAACCTGGTGCTGAAGACAATTTCCGGTGTCCCCGGCATCGAAGGAGTGGAGTACGTCCGAGACATGAAAAAGGTGTATACCTCCGACGCCTACAACGACGAAATCGGCGTCATCGATCTCGCCACCATGAAGGTGGTCAGCAAAATTCCCACCGAGTCAAAGCCCGACGGCAGCACCTATGCCGCTCCTTTCCAAAAGCTGTATGTCTCCGACGAGCGCGCCAAAGCAGTTGCCGTCGTGGACGTGATGAAGGACGAAGCGGTGGGCATGCTGCGATTCCAGAGCGAGACCGGGATGCCGCAGTATGACCCCGTCGCGCGACTGGTGTATGTGAATTTGCAGAGCCAGAATCTTTTCGCGGTGATTGATCCAGCGACGGACTCGATCATTGATCGCCGCCCTGTCGGCCGCTGCCAGGGCAACCACGGCATGGCGCTCGACCCCGAGCACCACCGCGCGTTCCTCGTCTGCGAGCAAAATAATTTGCTCACTGTGCTGGATCTCAATTCGAACGAACCCATCGCCTACCTACCGCTGGCCGAAGGCGCCGACGTGGTGAAATTCGATCCCGGCCTGGCGCGGATTTATGTGGCCTGCTACAGTGGCGCCATCTCCGTCTTCGAGCAGAAGGATGCAACGCACTACGCAAAGCTCGGCGACGTCCGCGTAGCGCACGGCGTCCACAGCCTCGCCGTCGACCCTGCCACGCACCGCGTCTACGCCCCCGAGCAGGAAGAGTCCGGCGTCCCGGTTGCCCGGCTCATCGTTTTTGAGCCCGGGTCCTGAGTTCGCTGATCGTATTTTGAGCCGCATCGTGAGCCTGCTAAAGGGCCCCGGTGATCGTCTTAAAAGCGCTCCTTAAACGCGAGGGCGTAAATAGGGTGCGATTCCGAAAGATGCGTGATTGTTTCGGTCAGAAGCTTGTTTATTGCCGCGTTTGAATGAGACGACACAGATTCTAATTTGGCGAAAGTTCCGGTCGGATTCTCAAGGCTAAGCGCTTGTGGCTGGAGGCTCGGGGGGTTCGGGAAGGTGCGGATTCGGCGAGTGGGTCAGCAGAAGAGGTGGGAGCCCGCTGGATTCATCCGCCGGGACACTCCCCATGCCGCGCACCCTTTAGCGGAATGCTAGTTTTTGTGCGCGGCATATCTCCGGGCGACGGCTTTGCCCGAGCCTTCTTCGATGGTTAGGAACACGTCAACGGGAAGGTTCAAGAGGGATTCCCGCAGGCCGCTGGGCCACCAGATCTCGAGCGAGTCCACACGGGCGTGGGAGCCGAGGCCGAAGAAGATGCGCGGGTCTTGCGCCGAGCAGTAGCTCATGCCGCCTTTGGACTGGTCGTAGCTGGTGAGGTCGCCGGCGGCTAATTTTATGTGCGCGCCGATGCCGTCGCGATTGGATTTTGTGCCGATGAGGCGGATGGCGAGCCAGTGATTTCTTTGTGAGGCAGAGTCGGAGGCCGGCGGAGCTTTATCACGGCCCTTGCGAAGATCCATGACTCCGCCGGAACTTGAGGCACCGTCTGAGGACCCTCCCTTCTGAGAGTCGAACGATGGGCCCCTCGGCTCACGTTTTTCGCTCGGGATTCCCATCCTCGCCCGATCGTCACCACCCGGAACTTCACTTCTGGAACCAATAGCGCCGGAGGGGCCGGGAACTCCGCGGCTATCAGCACCAACGTCAGAAGACCCACCCTTCTCTGAACCGGAGGAGGGGGCAGGCGGAAGTGCCACTCTCCCGCCATCATTGTGGAACAGCTGAGCGTCTTCGCCGTTGTTGCTCGCGAGAAAATCTTGCCACCCGTCGTTGTCGTAATCGCCGACGGCCAGGCCGCGGCCTACGCGAGGGGCGCGGAAATCGGAGCCCTGAGATTTTGTGGCATCCACGAAGCGGCCTTCACCGGTGTTGCGGTAGAGTTTTTTCTCTTCCTCGTAGTTGACGTCGGGATGGTAGAGCTTGATGTTGTCCAGGATATGGCCGTTGACGACCAGGAGATCCCGCCAGCCGTCGTTATCAAAATCAAAAAAGCGCGCGCCGAATGCGCTGTTGAGAATGCTGGATTGGCCCACGCCGGATGCGACGGTGTAGTCGGTGAAAGTGCCGTCGCCATTGTTGCGGTAGAGCCGATTGAGCTCGAAATCCAGATGGCTGACGAAAAGGTAGAGCAGGCTGTTGTTGGTGATGTCGGCGGCGTCGGCGCTCATGCCCGCTTCGGGCCGTCCATCCTCGCTGAACCCGGCGCCTGATGTAAAACTGGCGTCGCGGAAAGTTCCGTTGCCATTGTTGAAGTACAGGAAGTTGCGCTGTGTGTCGTTGGCGATGAAAATGTCGGGCCAGCCGTCGTTGTCTAGATCGGCGAGGACGACGCCGAGGCTCTTGCCGTCTTTGTTGACCAAGCCGGCTTTCGCAGTTACGTCGGTGAAAGTTCCGTCGCCATTATTGTGGTAGAGGCGCGGGGAGGTGCCGGGAAAATTGTCGGGATGGCAATAGGAGCTGACTTTGGGGAGATCGTGCGTGCCCGGGCGCCAGTCGCCGCAGACGATGGGATGGTCGACGTCATATTGAACGTAGTTGGTGACGAGCAGATCGAGGTGGCCGTCGCGGTCATAGTCGAACCAGCCGGCAGCGGTGCCCCAGTTGCCGTCGTTTCCGACGCCGGCTCGGGCGGTGACGTCGGTAAAGGTACCGTCGCCGTTGTTGTGGAGCAGTACGGAGTGGCGGTAGCCGGTCATATAGATGTCGGGGAAGCCGTCGTTGTCGTAATCGGCGACGGCCACGCCGAAGAACATGGTGCCGTCGGTGTGAATCTTGCTCGCGGCGGTGACGTCGGTGAAAGTGCCGTCGCCGTTGTTGTGGTAGAGCGCGGGCTGCGGCGCCTGGGGAGGATGGAAGTTGGGAGTGTAGCCGCTGTTGACGAAGAAGGCGTCGAGGTAGCTGTCCTGATCGTAATCAATCCAGGCGACGCCGGCGCCCATTGTTTCCGGGTAGAGCCGCTCGGGAGATTCCGCGCGCTCGTGATGGAAATGGATGCCGGACTCGCGCGTGACGTCGCGAAACCGCACCTGGAAGGGATTCGATTCTTCGGGGCGCTTGTGCGGCTGGACTTGCTTCTGTGCCGGGCGCGTTGCCAGGAGTGCTTGCGCGATGAGATTGGAAGTGGCGAGCGCGAGAATGCCGGCAGCGATTCGGAACAAGCGTCGGAGCGTGGACCGGGGAGGAATCATTGCGCGGATGATTCTAACAGGATGGGTGAAAAAGTGCGGAACGTGAGCGAATTCGGGATTCGGCCGGTCTGAAATGCGACGGCGTTAGATTGACGCGCATACCAAGCGGCGGATTTCGTCCTGCGCGTAAATCCAAGAACTGGAATTTTTTTCTGCGAAATTTTTCCGCCTGTGGAAAACTTCACGAAACGCCAGTTTTATCTTGACACTACAAAACGCGGGAGTTAGCCTTGGCGCGATTTTTGCACCTGGGGTGGTGCGCCTTAGAGGGACCCGTGGTTGATGCAGAGCGCGTGTGTGCGCCTGGACGTCAATTCGATGCCAACCTTTTCCACTGGGAAGATTTTCGTGACAGTTGCGCAGAGCATGTTTCGTATGACGAAAACTCTTGAGCACATCTGGAACAGAGCTTTCGCGATTCGGGCGATGGTGGTGTTTGTGGTGTGCGCGTTCGGCGCACACACCGCGTATGCGGTGCCTGCAAACGCGCCGAAAAAAGTGATTATTGATACGGACCCGGGCACCGACGACGCGATCGCGATTCTGCTGGCACTGAATTCACCGGAGCTGGATGTGCGTGCGTTGACGGTGGTCCCGGGGAATGTGACGGCGCAACTGGGCCTGGAGAATGCGCTGAAACTCGCGTCACTTGCGAATCGCTGCGACATTCCTGTCGCGGGAGGCGCGCAGCATCCGCTGTTTCAAAAACTGATCACCGCGGAATTCTGGCACGGAAAAAATGGCATGGCGAATGTGGAATTGCCCGCGAGCAAGTGCAAAGCGGACGCACGATTCGGGCCGGACTTGATTATTCAGATGGTGCACGAGCATCCGCACGAGATCACGCTCGTGCCGATTGGACCGGAGACAAATATTGCGCTGGCGGTGCTGAAGGATCCTTCGATTGTGCCGCTGGTGAAAGAAGTAGTCGTGATGGGCGGGTCAATCAGCGGCGGAAATGTGAACGCGGCGGCGGAAGCGAATATCTACAACGATCCGGAAGCGGCACAGATCGTTTTTCAGGCGGGCTGGCCGCTGACCATGGCAGGACTCGACGTGGGCAATCGGACGCTCTTCACGCGCAAGCACGTGGCACAGCTCGCGAAGACGCATGGGCCGGAAAACGATTTCATGGCCGCGGTGACGCTGTACCTGGTTGAGTTGTCTGAGAAATTCGGCGAGGCGGGGACGCCGATGTACGATCCGCTCGCGGTGGGCGCGGCGATTGACCCAACGATTGTGAAGACCCAGCCGATGCATGTGGACGTCGAGGCGCGTGGGGAATTTTCACGAGGCGAGACGGTCGCGAACCGGCGGAATGAGATCGAACGGAACGTGTTGCATGGGGATCGTTACATTATTGAAGGCATCGACCGAGTGGCTGCGAACGTGCAGGTGTGCGTCGGCGTAGATGCGGAACGATTCATACAGCTATTTATTTCGCGGTTGCAGGGAAAGTAGCTGTGTTACGAATTTTGGGACGAATGGGAGAGCGACAATGAGAATGTGGAAAGTGATGGTTTTGGCGCTAGTGCTCGGAGGTTCACTGTTCACCCTCACGAACGCCGGTGCGCAGAACTTGCAGCGTGGCGAAATCCGCGGCTTCGTCTACGACACGTCGCGCGCGCTTGTGCCGAATGCAAAGGTGACCATTTTCAATCCCTCGACAGGCTACAAGCGCGAACTCACGACGGATCCGAGCGGATCATACGGCTTTTTGCAGTTGCTCCCTGGGATTTATCAACTCAAAGCCGAAGCGCCAGGCTTTGCGGCCATCACCATCACAGACGTAAACGTGGACATCGGCGCCAGCTTGAGCCTTGACATCACGCTGCCCGTAAAGGGACAAACCGCGACGGTGACGGTGTCGGCGGCATCCGCGGGCCCGATCGACACCTCGACTGCGGGCATCAACCAGGTGATAAACGAGAAAAACATAGAGGATCTACCGCTTGCGGGACGCGACTACCGGGATCTGGCGCAATTGAGCTCCTCGGCGGAGGTGGTGCCCGGGCTGCGCGGTGGCATCCGGCTGGGCGGCCAGCAGAGCGACTACAGCGGCCTGACAATTGACGGCCAGGACAGCTTCAATAATTTCTTCGGCGAATTCTTTGGTTCACTGGAAACCAAGAACTTCACCGTGCCGCTCGATTCGGTACAGGAATTTCAGGTGGTCACGAACGGATTTGCACCCGAATTCGGGCGCGCCACTGGCGGCCTGATCAACGTGATAACCAAGTCCGGCACCAACGAAGTGCACGGGACGGCCCACTACAACGCGCGCTCCGGATCAACTACCGAGCCATTCGAAATCCCCGGATCGCCTTCCGTCCAGCCCAACATTAACTTGCGGCAGCAATATGGGGGCACTATAGGCTTACCCATCCACAAGAACTCGCAATTCTTGTTCCTGGCTACGGATATCCAGCATAGCAATGGGCCGATTGTCACGCAGTTCTGCAATCCGGGCCCCGATCAAGCTGGCTGCGTTGCAGCGCTGAACGGTACGACGGGCCCAGTCTTTGCCGCCTGTTCGCCGGCTACCTGCCCCCCAGGCAGCGTTGCTCTTCCCGCCAACGTAGCTTCAGGCGTTGCGTTGTTGCCCGCGGGCTGCGGCAATCCGGCTGCGGGCGATTTCGTACTCAAGGATTGCTATGGCGTGGGAAACCTCGGGGCTTTACTCGGTTCAAACGCTCAATTCAACAATTTCTATACTGTCCTGGGGCACTGGGACTGGCAGATGACCCCCGCCAATCACTTCAGTATCCGCGGCTACGGCACCCGGAATCACACCAACGGGTTTAACGGCGCTGCGGGCCAGAGCATCATTCAGAATTCATTCTTGAACACGGAGAACTTCATCAACCAGGGCATCAGCGGGGTCTTCGCTCTGAACACGGTCCTGGGGCGGAAGGTGAACGAAATCCGCGTAAGCATTCAGGGCGAAACACGCAAACGGCATGCAAACAGCGCGTCTCCGGTGTTTGCCCTCGACGATACCACTGTCGGCAGCGGCCTCACGATTGGCAGCCCGTTCAGCACAGGCGTGGGCACGCGCTTCTATCTGCCCATCAACAACGACAACGGTAAATTTGAAGCCGCGGACAACTTCGCCTACACCTTCGGCAAGCATGATATTAAGTTTGGCGGAGATGTGAGCAGCTTCGTCGACCGCAAAGACTCCTTCGTCGGCTGGTCCGCGGGGGAGTGGGATTTTCCATCTCTGGCGAGCTTTGGCAGCCCGACGACGGCGCCGATGCCTTTTGGCCTGAACGAGGGCATCGGGTTGGACGGCTTGAACCCCGGCATTCTCGGCGCAGGCTCCACCTTGTTCCCGAATTATCAAACCGATCTTGGCCTCTACTGGCAGGATAAGTGGCAGGTGACGCCTAAATTCACGCTCACCTACGGTTTGCGCTGGGACGGAACCTGGAATCCCCAACCTCAAACACCGCTCGTCGGCAAAGTTGTACTCATCGGCGAGGGAGCCGGCACCAGGCAGTCATCCGTGCCCCAGCGGGTTCCCAACGATTTCGTTCAATTCGGCCCCCGACTCGGATTCTCGTGGAGTGCGAGGGGTTCAGAGCACCCGACGGTTGTCCGGGGAGCTTGGGGGCTCTACTACGCTCAGGCGATAGCGGGCATATTCTTCCCGACGGCGGGCGGCGGCCACCTCACCCACTGCTTCGGCTGTGCCACTCCGGCGGGGTTTCCTGGCTTCCCCTACGTCATTCCGAACAGAAGCACATTGAACATCACTCAGCTTTGCACTACCCCTGATCCCGTCAGCGGCACGCATTTCGGCTGCCCGGCTCCTACCTCCGGCGGCGGATATGTAGATCCGCAGTTTAAAAACCCGCGCGTTTCGAACCTTACGGGAAGTGTGGAGCAAACGCTCGCTAAGAACTTAGTGCTGACGGCCACGTTTGCCTATGTACATTCCTGGCACCTACGCACCGGCGGCTATGACGCCGAAGAGGCATGGCAGCGGAATAACGTATCTTGCGGAACCGACGCGTTTGGTCGGACACTCCTGTGCGGAATTCCTGGTGGCGCTGCAAACGTACTTGATACTTCCTTGACGTCGGCAATGACCGAGACCGCGAGTTTCAGCCGCGGAAACTATTATTCTGTCGTTGTGAACCTCACGAAGCGCTTTTCGAATCACTTCCAGGTTTTCGCGAATTACATCTGGTCACAGAACAAGGACAACGCCTCGAGCGAGCGCGACACCGACACCTATTTCGGCGCGCAGGATCCGATCAACCTCAACCTGGACTATGGGCGCAACGGTCTTGATGTAACACATCAATTCAAGGCGGCGGGGGTTTACGACCTGCCCTGGGGTTTCACGGCATCCAGCTCTCTGATTGCTCACACGGGCGTGCCTTTCCCGCTGTATATCAACATGGACGTTAACGGAGACGGCACATCCGACAATGGCCACAACAACGACAGACCGACTTTTACTAACGCAAGCGGCAAGACGTTTCTGCTGGGCCGTTATCCGTTTGATCAGCCGGGGTTCTTTGAATGGGACGCGAGACTGGCAAAAGATATTCACTTCCACGAACGTTATACCGTGCAGTTGCAGGCTGATTTCTTCAATGTCACGAACCGTGCCAACTTGTATTCGAACCCGGACACCGCGGGAACGGTTGACTACTCCCACAACTGCGGCCCGAATGCACCGGGGATAGCGGGTTTCAGCTGCACTCCGTTTACATCCACCACGCTCGCCGCGGCGAAAGCTGCTTTGGGCTACCGCACTATTAACCAGTATGCCCCATCGGCCACGCCGTTCTCGTTCCAGGCGGGTGTGAGGTTCAGCTTTTAATGAGTACGTCCCATCCGGGACGCAGGCAGTTTCTTCAAGGGCTCGGAAGCTCGATGATGCTGGCGGCGGCCGGGGGCCGAATCCCCCGGCCCGCTGCGGCTTCCCCACTGGCAGGCGAACCCACCTTGCGATGGCCTAAGCCTATTGGCAGTCCTGTGCTCGAAAGTCTCCGGCCGGTAATCGAAAAATCGCGCGACGTGCGCACGCACGTCGACAAGGTCGTCGAAGTCGCCGGCTGGATGGCGTACGAAGAGCTGCCCATGCCGGATTATCATTTGCCATTGGGCGTGGGCGAAGACAATCCGGATGAAGCGCTCGATTTCATCATGGTGTCAGATTCGATCGACACGGCTTTCACCGACTTCACGACCCACGTGAAATTCCAGGTGGATTATGCAGGGCAGCACTGGTCGGATTCCGAGGCGCTGTTTGCATGCATGAAGCGGGCGATGGACCAGGGCACACCGATCCTCGACGGGAAATTTCTTGCGGGAGTGAAGCGCGCGGAAATGGCGCGGATTTTTGCGGGGAACATCGAAATACCCATGTTGGACGAGAAGACGCAACTCTGGAACCAGGTGGGCGCAGCGCTGGTGGAAAAATACGATGGGCGCTTCCATAATTTCATACACTCCTGCCCTTGGAAGCTCTACGACAACGGCAACGGAATTATTGAGCGGCTGGCAAAGGAGTTTCCCCGCTTTAATGATGTGAGCCAGTACGACGGGCACGAAATCCAGTTCTACAAGCTGCCGCAACTAGGCATTTGGTTCGTGTATTCGACGCTGCATCGGCTGGGAAAATTCAAGCTCGATGACATCGGGGCGATGACTGCGTTCGCGGATTATATTGTGCCGGTAGCGCTGCGGCTGATGGGCGTGACCAGTTATTCGCCCGAGCTGGAACATGCCATCAACAAGTATCAGATGATTCCGCGCGATTCGAAGCAGGAAATTGAAATTAGAGCGCATTGCCTGTATGCCACCGCGCTGCTGCGCGAAGAAATCAATAAAATCCGCGCGCCGGAGGCGCAGGTGATCATCCCGCAGATTGACGCGCGGCTCTGGACGCATTACCACACCACGACCTGGCCGCACCATTTGACGCGCACCATCATGTATTAGGCCGCGGTAGAATCCACACCGGGGGAATTTCCATGAGGAAGGTTTGCCGCTGGTGTTTTCTCGCGCTGCTGATTTTCTCGGCTGGCGCGGCATCGCCACTTTTGGCGCAGGAAAAACGCAAGGTAATTATTGACCAGGATTGCGCCGGGCCGGGCGGCACGGACATGCAGGCGATTCTGGCTCTCGTGAATTCCGAGCAGACCGAGGTCTTGGGTATCACCGTAGTGACCGGTGACGCCTGGCGCGACGAAGAGGTCGAGCACACGCTGCGACTGCTGGAAATTATCGGACGCACGGACATTCCTGTGGTGCCGGGCGCCGTGTTTCCTCTGGTGAACAGCAAAGAGGCCACGGCGCGATGGGAAAAACTGTATGGGAAAGTGATTTATCAGGGTGCCTGGAATCGCGGCCACCCGGTGCACGGGCCGTATGAAATACCGCCGATGCCAGAGGGCGCGCCAACAACGAAGGCTGCCAAGGAAGACGCCGCGCACTTTTTGATTCGCACCGTGCGCGCGTATCCGCATCAAGTGACGATTTACGCGGGCGGGCCATTGACGAATCTGGCACTGGCGCAGGGGATCGATCCGGAATTCGCGTCGATCGCGAAAGAGCTGGTAATGATGGGCGGAAGCATTCATCCGACAACGGACGATCCAGAATTCACCACCACGCCTCGGCGCGAATTTAATTTGTGGATGGATCCGGAGGCGGCGCACCTGGTACTACACGCGCCGTGGAAGACGATCACCGTGACCACCGTGGATATTTCTGTCAAGACGCGCATGGACAAAGAATTAATCGCGGAGATTGCGGGGGGGACGACGCCAGCGGCCGAATATGTGGCGAGATACGCGCACGAAAGCTACTTGTGGGACGAGCTCGCCGCGGTGGCTTGGCTCGACCCGTCGTTCATCAAGGTGACGGCGAACTTGTACTTCGATGTCTCGCTCGATCGCGGCGCCTCGTATGGCGACACGCTGGTGTGGAAACCGGGAAGCCAGCCGGGGGCGGGCGAGCCGCGCGTGGTGGTAGAGGAAAATCTCGACCGGGCGGCCTTTTACAAGGAGTTCGTGGAGCTAATGACGCGGCCGACGCCTGGCGCAAAAAAATAGCGCGGCTTAGGGATTCGCTGGGCCGCCGCTGAGCGAGGCGAGTGCGCGACGGTAATCGGTGTCGTCGGGCGAAAGCTCGGCGGCCTTCTTGTAGGCGGCCAGGGCGCGGGCGCGATCGTTGCGCCGCTGATAGATGACGCCGATTTCAAAGTAGGCGTCTGATTCTTTCGGGTTCACAAGTGTGGTGCGCTCGAAAACTTTGAGCGCTTCGTCGAGCTTCCCTTCCTTTTCGAAGATTTTTCCCTGCACGTATAGAAAATCGGGCATGTAGGGAGTGAGGGCTAGCGCCTGGCTGATGGCTTCGCCGGCTTTATCGAGGTTGCCTCGGGAGAAATTGAGTTTTGCCAGTAGCGAGTACGCGGGGCTGAAAGTGGGGTCTTTCGCAGTGGCCTGTTGGAGCAGATCGAGCGCGGAGGGCAAATCATTTTTCATCGCGCGGTCTTCGGCTTGATCCACCAGGTGTTTCGCTTCGAGCTGTCGTTGCCTGGTGGCGCGGTCATTCTGCGAAGCAGCTTCGAATGCGGCCAGCGTTTTTTGGGCTTGCGCTTCTTGCCCGGCACAGCCGTAGGCACGCGAGAGCAGGAATAGGGTTTCGGAATCGGTCGAGTTTGTTTCCAGCAGGGGCTCGAGGGTGGCGGCGGCGCGGGTGCATCGCGCGGTGGTTTCGGCTAGCGAAGCATTTTCCGGCGCGCGGACCAGGATTTTTGCCAGCACCGTGCGCGCGCTGGGATTCTGGGGCTGCAGTGCGACGGCTTTTTCGGCATCGGGCAGGGCGCGAGCATCTTCGTTGCGCGCGGAATAAATTTGCGCCCGGAGGAAATGGGCTAGGGCGTTTTCAGGGTCGTGCGCGAGGACTCTGGCGAGTTGCGCAAGTGCACTTTCCTGGTCACCCTTGGCCTTGTAAGCGGCCGCCAGATAATTGCGCGCTTTCGTATCGGAGGAATCGAGCGCGACTGCTTCTTTCAAATGGGCGATGGCAGCGTCGTAAGTTTGCAGCTCGATTTCCAGGTCACCGATTGCCGCTAGCGGTGCGGCTGCGGCGGGATGCTTGCGATGGGCGTGTTCGAGCACATCTCGCGTTTCCTGATAGTTGTGCACGGCGCGGTAGGCTCCCGCGAGACCCAGGGCGGCGGGCAGATTCTCGGGGGACATCTTGAGCGCTCCTTCGTAGCTGGCGATGGCATCCGTTAGATGCCCGGACTTCGAGAACGCCGCCCCGAGTTCCACACGAAGAGAGGCGTCTCGCGGGTGAAGTTCGATGGCTTTCTGGTAGAGCGTTGTGGCTTGGTCCCAGTGGCCATTGGCGGCGGCCGCGCGCGCTTCTAGGGTGAAATTCTGAGTTGCCCGAGAGACGACTTGCGCCAGGAGTGGGGCGGGGGCCAGAAGTGTGGGGAGTGCGAGCAAAAATAGCGCGTGCACCGGAAGGCTCGAAGGAGTGTTTCGGAATGGGGCAGGTGACGCGCGGAGGTGCAAAAACATTCCCGGATTATAACATCGGCTATCGTCTTGCTCTCTGCGCGCGAAGGATGTGCTTTTTGCGAGCGCTGCTTTTTGCTTGACTCACATGGCGCGAGAGAATTATAAGCAGCGCCTACCTACAATGAAGTTTTTCCGACAGCGGGTAAGGTACGCGCTAGTCCCTCAAACGGAAAACACAATCGAACCGTTCCAAGGAGCTGCCACACACATGCGTCTCAGGACTGTATTTTTGGCCGTTGCATTGCTGCTGCTGGCGCTTCCCAGCGCGGCGCAATCCAAACGCAAAGTGATCATAGATCAGGACGCGCGCGGGCCGGCGACGACGGACCAACAGTCCATAATGGTTTTTTTGCAGTCGCCGGAAGTGGAGACCCTGGGGATTACGGTAGTGAGCGGGGACCAGTGGCGCGACGAGGAGATTGCGCACACCTTGCGAATGCTCGAGCTGATTGGGCGCACGGATGTTCCGGTAGTGCCGGGGGCGGTGTTTCCGTTGATCAATCGGATGGAACTAATCGAGCGCTGGGAGCAACTCTACGGCAAGGTGAATTACCAGGGCGCTTGGAACAAGCAGGCCCGAGGGGACGGCGTGCGGGGAAAATTTCACGGTCCCTATGAGGTCCCCCATCTCATCGAAGGAAATCCGACCACGAAACCGTCGGAAGAAGACGCGGCCCATTTCATAATCCGGATGGTGCGCAAATATCCGCACGAAGTCACGATTTATGCGGGCGGCCCGCTGACGAACTTGGCGCAGGCCATCAGCATTGATCCGCGCGTGGCGGAAATGACGCAGGAGCTGGTGGTGATGGGCGGCAGCATATCCCCGGATGTGCAAATCGAGTGGGCCACTTCGAACCGGCGTGAGTTCAATTTCTGGTGGGATCCTGAAGCGGTGCACATGGTCCTGTGCGCGCCATGGCACAAAATCACCGTCACAACCGTGGACATCTCCCTCAAGACGCGCATGACACGGGAAATGATCGCGACGATCGGAAAATCACAGACCGCCCCCGCGCAGTATCTCGCGAAATATGCCGATGAGGAGTATATGTGGGACGAGCTTGCGGCCGCGGCGTGGCTCGATCCGAGCCTGATCACCAAGCAAGAATCACTTTACATGGACATCGATTACTCGCACGGCGCGGGCTACGGCAATACACTGGTGTGGACCGAGGGGAGCCAGCCAGGGCTCGGCGAACAGCTGGTTCACGTGCAGCAGGAGCTGAACCTCGAAAAATTCAATAAGATGTTCATTGATTTGATGACCCATACGACCCCGGGGGCGCATGCCACAGCGCAATAGAACAGAGGACACTCATGGACAAAACGGTTGATGTGGTGGGAATCGGAAGCTGCACGGTGGATTATTTCGCGATCGTTCCCCGCTTGCTCGGCCCGGAGGAAAAAATCAACGCCGAGCGGATGGAGATTCACGCCGGCGGCGTGACAGCCAACAATTTGACGCAGGTGGCGCGACTGGGCGCGAGCACGGGGTGGCTTGGATTGATTGGCGATGATGAAAATGGACGCATCATTCAAAAGGCTTTCGCTGACGATGGCATGGATCTATCAGGAATCGAAATCGTGAAGGGCGAGCATTCCTCGCTCACATGGATTCCCGTGGATGCCGCGGGCGAGCGCTGCATTTATATGTTTCCGAACATCACCGGGAAAATTTCCGTTTTCCAGGTAGCAAATCATTTCGCGCTGCATATCAAGAAGGCCAAGCATTTCCATTCGGAAGCTTCGCAGCTTCCGATCGTGCCCGTGAAGGAGGCCATGCGCATTGCGAAAGAAGCGCAGGTGCGGGTGCTTTTTGATTTGGACGTGTCACCAAGTTTTTTTGCGCAATCCAATCTCGGAACACAGGAAGAATTGACGGCAGCGCTGAAGCTGGTGGATGTGCTGAAGCCCTGCAAAGCTGCTGCGCGCGAACTCACCGGAGAGACAGATTACGAGAAAATCGCGGACCGGCTCCTCCATCTGGGCCCAAATCTTGTTGCCATCACCATGGGGGCGGATGGGTGCCTGATCGCGAGCGGCAAGCAAAAAGTGCGCGTCCCGGCGTTCAGGCCGGATGTCGTGGATACCACCGGCGCAGGCGATGCCTTCATGGGCGGCCTTTCCTATGCTCTGCTGCAAGGCTGGGACCTCCGGCGCGTGGGAGTTTTCGCCAATGCTTGCGCCGCGCTGTGCTGTACCAGGGTGGGCGCGCGCGCCATGTCGAAGCGAGATGAAGTGCTTGCTTTTATCAAAGCGAAGAGCCCGGCAGGTGCAGCGGCGTTCTGACCTAGGGGGAAACCAGGAGGCTCATGTTCACTCCGCAAACATTCGGCGGCGCGCTGACCATGATCGTGATGACTGCGATCTGCTGGGGGTCGTGGGCTAATACGTACAAAGGCGTGAAGAACTATCCCTTTGAGTTGTTCTATTGGGATTACGCCGTCGGGATTTTTTTCACCGCGTTGGTTTACGCGCTCACGCTCGGCAGCATCGGAAACGATCCGACGAGTTTTCTGAACAATGTGCGCACGGCCGACGCGTCAAACATCGGATGGGCGCTGCTCGCGGGCGTGATTTTCAACCTGGCAAACCTTCTGCTGGTTGCGGGTATTGATATGGTCGGGATGGCCACGGCGTTTCCCGTCGCGATCGGGATCGCGCTGGTGATTGGCGTGGTGCTGAGCTACGTGCAGCAACCGAGGGGAAACGTAATGATGCTGACGGCGGGCGTGGTGTGCGCCGTTTTCGCCGTGGTGCTTGACGGCAAGGCCTATGAACAGGTGGCGTCGGGAAAAACGGTTTCGCGCAAGGGGCTGATCGTCAGTGTCGTTTCCGGCTTGCTGATGGGGACGTGGGCGCCATTTTCGACGCGGGCGCTCACGCATGGGAATGCTCTTGGCGAATACAGCGTGTGCGTTTTCCTTACGCTGGGAGCGCTGCTTTCCTGTCCGCTCTGGAATACTTATCTGATGAAGCATCCATTGGTGGGCGAGCCGGTGGACTTCAGGGGATTTTTTCACGGCCCGGCGCGAGGACATTTGCTGGGGTTATTTGGCGGGGCGGTGTGGTCCACCGGGCTGGTATTTTTCTCCGTGGCGTCGCACTTTACCGGCGTGGCAATTTCCTACGCGATTGGGCAATCGGCGCCCATGGTGGCGGCGCTCTGGGGGATCTTTGCGTGGAAGGAATTTGCCGGGGCGAATCGGAAAGCGAGAGCATATCTCGCGCTGATGTTTATCTTTTATATTCTCGCGATCTTGCTTGTCGCGCGCGCTAATACGGCGAGCTAAATCGGCGGGTGACGGAAGCCTCCGCAGGCACCTTCGATCTTGGCGGCGACCGACAGCACGGCTTCTTCTTCCCAGGGGCGGCCGACGATTTGCACGCCGATGGGCAGGCCTTCCGGAGATTTCCCGACTGGGACGGTAGCAGCGGGATTGCCCAGCAGATTGAACCACTGTGAGTAGGACATGGCCTTCAAGTACTCAACTCTGCGGCCTTCGATCATCCAATTGCGCTCGCCGTGTTTGAAGGCCGGGATGGCAGAAACGGGACAGATAAGAATCGGAAAATTCTCCATCTTGGCGAGGAAGGCGGTGCGCAGAGCATCGCGCATCAGCAGGGTGTTGAGAAGGTCCGTGGCGCCGAGCGGTTTTTCGGCAGTGGCCCAGCCGCGGAATTCGCTGAACAGCGGGCTCAGCTCCGCCTCGCGGCCTTCGAGCGTCGGAGCCATAGCCATCTGAATCGCGCGGCCGAACAGATTCCACCAGAGTTGCCCCACGTGTTCGAGAGTTTCCGGACGCCAGGCTTCCACTTGAAAACCCTGCTGGCGCAGAGCCTCTGCGGCGCTGCGAACGGCTGCAGCGGTCTCGGGCGTCACCGGCGTAACCCCATCGTCCTCGAAATACGCCACGCGCAGCTTGCGAATTTCATCTTCGTGCCAGTGCCTCAATGGGACCGGTGCTGATGCCGGGTCGCCCGGATCGGGTCCGGCCATGACTTCGAAAAGGCGCGCGACATCGCCCACAGTTCGCGCCATCGGGCCGACCACTCCTAGCTGCACGAAGGGGCCGCCGGATGGAGGGTAATGCCCGGTAGTAGGAATACGGCCGGGCGTGGGCTTTAGTCCCGAGATACCAACGAAGTGCGCCGGGATGCGCACAGAACCGCCGCCGTCGCTTCCCACTCCCCCTGCCGAGCAGCCAGCGGCGATCGCGGCTGCTTCCCCACCGCTTGAGCCACCGGGAGTGCGCGAAAGGTCCCAGGGGCTGTCGGTGCGGCCATACAGGAGATTGTCAGTTTCATAGGCCATCAAGAATTCCGGGACGTTGGTATTTCCCAGGATGACGGCTCCTGCGGCGCGCAGCCGCGCCACGAGCGTTGCGTCCGAAGCCGGAATGAATCCTTTTCGGAGGCGGCTGCCGCATTCGCAGGGCAGTCCTTGAACGTCCAGGGAGCTTTTGATCGAGATGGGCACTCCATGCAGCGCTCCGAGCGAATCTCGTGAGCTGCGCGGCGACACGGCTCGTTCGGCGGCCTCTGCCTGGGAGCGAGCGTGCTCGGAGTCCACAGCCGTGAAGGCATTCAGGTTTGGGTTCAGCCGCTCGATCCTTGCCAGGTGCGCTGCGGTTAATTCCAGGGGAGAAATTCTCCCGGCGCGCACCATCGCTGCCATCTCCATCAAGCTGTGGTAAACCAGATCGTCCAACGCGTGAGCCTCCTGCTTCTGCAAACCGGCGAGTCTAACACGGGATTGGTCTCCATGCCTGCGCGGGGCTGCCGGTCGCACCTGGAACCGGCATTGACTTGCCTGCATGGAGAGTGGAGAATTTCGGATTCGAACAGGACAGTTATCCTTGTACCTAGTTGACATTTCTATTTCTGATTTCCAAGCTGGCCACAGATGAGACGCTTCGTCTCCCTACTCGTCGCGGTTTTGTTCCTCACGGCAGCCTATGTGTTTGTGTGGCCATCGGCGAACATTCCCTACTTCGGCGCCGAAATTCTCCATCTCCTTGCGGGCATGGTGTTTCTTATAGCGCTCAGCTTCACCAGCCGCAAGATTTGGCCGGTTGCTACTCCCGGTCAACGGCTCGGCTGGCTGCTCGTCGCGCTCGGTGGATTGTTGGGGGCAGTGCTGATTTACACGGGAACGAGGCGGGACGAGTGGACATTGGTTTATACGCACATGGGCGTGTGTGCAGCGGGAGGCGCGATACTGGCCGCCTCGTGGGCCGGCAAACGCGGGTTTCTTGCGGGGAGTTACATCGGCGGGATTTTTCGGACGGTGATTTTTCTGCTCGCGGCCGGGATCCTCACCGCCGGCGCCTGGTGGGTGCGCACGGTTCCTTGGGAACGCAGCCACCGCATCGTGAATCCTTTGATGGCGCCCGCTTCGATGGACGCGGAAGGCGACGGTTCGAGCGGCCCATTTTTCCCGAGCTCCGCCGAGACGGCTCATGGCGGCGAGATTCCGTCCGAATACTTCATGGAGTCCGAGAGTTGCGAGCGATGCCACACGGACATTTACCGCCAGTGGCAGGGGTCGGCGCACCATTTTTCATCGTTCAATAATGCATGGTACCGCAAAAGCATCGAGTATATGCAAGACGTAGGCGGCGTGAAGCCGTCGAAATGGTGTGCTGGTTGCCACGATCCGGCGTTGCTATTCAGCGGCAAATTTGACCGGCCGGTGCGCGAGATTGAAGATACTCCTGCGGCGCAAGCCGGACTGGGTTGCATGATGTGCCACTCGATCGCGCAAGTGAAAAGCACGATGGGCCAGGGAGATTTCGCGCTGGAGTACCCGGCGCTGCATCGGATGGCCGCGAGCAAGAATCCGTTTGTCAGGCGGCTGCACGATTTCCTCACGGAGTTGAACCCCGAGCCGCACCGTCGCGTTTTCCTGAAGCCTTTTATGCGCACGCAGACGGCGGAATTCTGTTCAAGCTGCCATAAGGTGCACCTCGATGTGCCGGTGAACCACTATCGCTGGATACGAGGCTTCAACGATTACGACAACTGGCAGTCGAGCGGCGTGTCGTGGCAGGGCGCGCGGTCGTTTTATTATCCAGCGAAGGCGACGATGTGCGCGGACTGCCACATGCCGCTCACGAGTTCCAAGGACGCGGGGAATATAGAGGGCTCGATTCATTCGCACCGATTTCCGGCTGCGAACACGGCGCTGCCATTCGTGAATGGCGACGACGCGCAGCTCAGGGAGACCGAGAAATTCCTCACTGACAAACAAGTGAGCGTGGACATCTTCTCGATTTCTCCTGAAACTCCTGGGACGGCAGCGCCTGGTGTTGGTGCTTCAACCGTTGGAGCTCCCGCAGTAGCTGGGATCGCAACCACCTTTGGAGTGGGTGAGGAGTCGGAAGCAGCGATCCCTGGGAACGCCTTGCCGGAATCAGCGACGCCCGTGCATTTGCTGACGGCGCCGCTGAATCGCGTGGGCGCATCGGTGCGCCGCGGCGAGACGTATCGCGTGGACGTGGTGGTGCGCACGCGGAAGCTCGGGCATTTTTTCCCCGGCGGGACGGTGGATGCGTTCGATTGCTGGCTCGAGCTGACTGCTGCGGACGAAAATGGCCAGACAATTTTCTGGAGCGGCCGCGCTGAAAACGATGGCAGGGGGCCAGTCGAACCGGGCGCGCATTTCTACCGCTCACTGCTGATTGATTCGCACGCGCATGCCATCAATAAGCGCAATGCCTGGGCCGCACGCGCCACGGTCTACGTGCACTTGATTCCACCGGGTGCGGCCGATACGGCGCATTTTCGCATTCAAGTCCCCGCGGACGCGGGTGATCACGTCAAACTGCACGCGAAATTGAATTACAGAAAATTTGCGTGGTGGAACACGCAATTTTCCTTCACCGGCGCTTACGACCTGAATTCGCCGACGTTAGCCTTCACTCCTGATTATGACGATCGGAAATTCGCGTTCACTGGCGATCCAACAAGGATCCCCGGCGGCGGGAAAGGAGTACCGGCACTGCCGATTGTGGTCCTGGCGGATGATTCGGTGGAGTTGAGAGTGATTCCTGCGGCTGCGCCCGGGCCGAAGCCGCTAGTCGCCTTGAACGGCGAGGACTGGACGCGTTGGAATGACTATGGCATCGGGCTTTTTTTGCAGGGCGATCTGGCCGGCGCGGCCGCGGCATTTGAAAAAATCGCACAGCTTGAGCCGTCGAATCCGGACGGATGGGTGAATCTGGGGCGCGTCCGCCTGCAGGAAGGAAATCTTTCTGCGGCGCGGGAGGTTCTGGATCGCGCGCTGTCGCTGAGCCCGCATCTGGGGCGAGCACATTTCTTCTACGCGAAAATCCTGCGGAACGAGGGAAACTATGATCTGGCGATCGCGCATCTGCGCGAGGTCCTGGCGCAATATCCGCGCGACCGCGTGGCGCGGGACGATCTGGGGCGGATACTTTTTCTACAGCGGAAGTATCCCGAGGCTGTGAATGAATTCGGCGCTACGCTGGCCATCGATCCCGAAGACCTTGAGGCGAACTACAACTTGATGCTGTGTTACACGGGATTGGGACAGTCGGAGCGCGCCGCGGAATTTCAGAAGCGCTATCTACGCTTCAAGGCAGACGAAGCCTCGCAGACGCTCACGGGCCCCTACCGCTTGGCGCACCCGGAGGACAACTTGGAACGCCAACCGATCCATGAGCACGGGTCTGTAGTTCTCGGGAAGCCCGCGAGCAAGGCCGCTGGGAAAGTAATCCCGCACAGTGTGCCGCAGGCAAAGGAAACTGACTGATGACTCATGGCTTTCACGGGGCTCGAGCGCTCACGCTGTGCGCTCTCCTGCTGCTGGTCGGCTTCGGTGCGGCGACGAGCGGCCAGCCGCAGAGTACGGCGCCTGCGGCCGGCATTCGTTTCGAGGACATCACCGCCTCCGCGGGAATTCGCTTCACGCACAACAACGGTGCGTTCGGGAAAAAGTGGTTGCCTGAGACGATGGGGTCGGGGGTCGCCTTTCTCGATTACGACAACGACGGCTGGCAGGACGTTCTGCTCGTAAACGGCGCGGATTGGCCGACGCATGTCCGGCGTCGTTCGACGCTCGCACTGTACCACAATAATCATGACGGGACTTTCACTGATGTGACGCGCAAGGCGGGGCTGGCTGTTGAGATGTACGGGATGGGCGTGGCCATCGGGGATTACAACAATGACGGGTTTGATGACATTTTCATCACTACGCTGGGCCAAAATCGTCTCTTCCGGAATAATGGCGACGGGACCTTCACGGAGGCAACCAAGCAGGCTGGGCTTTCGGGGCCGCATGAATTCAGCACCAGCGCCGCTTGGGTGGATTACGACCGCGACGGGAATCTCGATCTAGTCGTCGCCAATTACGTGCAGTGGTCGCCTGAGTCCGATCTGTACTGCACGCTTGACGGCCAAGCGAAATCCTATTGCACGCCTGAATCGTACAAAGGCGTGTCTGTAAGGCTTTGGCACAATCGCGGCGACGGGACGTTCGAAGATGCCACGCAGAAAGCTGCGCTCTACGACCCCACTTCGAAAAGCCTGGGCATCGCGATTCTGGATGCCAACCAGGACGGCTGGCCAGATATTATGGTGAGTAACGACACGCAACCGAACAAGCTTTACCTCAACAACGGCAATGGGACATTTTCAGAGAAAGGCGTGTCTGCAGGCGTCGGCTACAGCGAGGACGGAATCGCGCGCGCGGGGATGGGCGTTGACGCCACGGACTATGATCGCTCGGGCTATCCCAGCGTGATCATCACGAATTTTTCGAATCAGATGCTGGCGCTCTATCACAACGAGCACAACGTGCTATTCGTTGACGAAGCGCCGCATTCAGACATCGGGCACGCCACTCTGCTCACGCTCGGCTTCGGCTGCTTCTTTTTCGACTACGACCTCGATGGCTGGCCCGATGTCTTCGTCGCGAACGGGCACATCGAAGACGCGATCGAGCGCGTCCAGCCGCGCGTGCGCTATGCCGAACCGCCTCACCTGTTCCGCAATCTCGGCAACGGAAAATTCAGTGAGACGACCGCTTCGGCGGGCGCGGCATTTGCCTCACCGCGAGTGGCACGCGGCGCTGCGTACGGCGACATCAACAATGACGGCGCGCTCGACGTGCTGGTTTCAACCAACGGCGGCTCGCCTGCGCTCTTTCGCAACACAGGCACGACCGGTCACAGCTTGCGCTTCAAATTGGTTGGCACAAAATCTAACCGCGACGGGATTGGCGCAGTCGTGCGTGTCACTGCAGGCAGCGACGCGCAATGGCAGATGCTGCGAAGTGGCTCTAGCTATCTTTCCTCGAGTGAACTTATGCTCACCTTCGGGCTTGGCTCCCATTCCCAAGCTGACGACGTCGAAATCCGCTGGCCGAGCGGGCAGCTGGACAGGCTCACAAGCATTCCCGCCGACCAAATCATTACCGTAAAAGAAGGCGGCGGGATCGCCAGAGCGAAAGCCCTCTTGAAGCGGTAGAATGTGCCGGGCTTTCGGCCATTGAATCGGATGAATCCACGAAAACGAATTGCTGCTCTGTTTATCGCCATCGTCTGCGCCGCTTCCGTCGCGTCGGCCCAGAAAGGCGGCGTGCACGCGCCACAGCCGGCTTCGAAAGGCAAGCCTCCCGCGAGCAAGCCGGACCCGCGGGCGAAAATAAAGCGAGAAAATAATTACGGCGCGGCGTTGATGAATCGCCAGCAATTCGAGGCCGCGCTGGGCAGATTTCAGCGGGCTTGCATCCTCGATTCGCAGTCGGATGTCGGCTGCCTGAATTCCGGGATAGCACTGCTCAACATGCAACGGTTTGACGATGCGCGGCGAATCCTCGCCAAATCGGCGGAGCGCGATCCACAGAATCCGCGCGTGTGGTTTAATCTCGGGCTGCTCGAAAAAGCCACGGACCATCCGGACGCCGCGATTGAACATTTCGCGAAGGCGGCGGCACTCGATCCTGCGGATGCCGATTCGCAATATTTTCTCGGATTACTCTATGCTCAGAAGCAGCAATACGACAAAGCGATTGCGGCACTTCAGGCCGCGCGGAAGGCGAACCCATATCACGTCTCAGCAGAGTTCGGGCTGGCACAGGCATTCGAGCGCAAGGGTGATGGTGAAGCCGCCAAGATGCATCTCGACCGCTTCCAGCACCTAGTGACCGAAAAGCTCGGCAAGCCCATCAGCTTCCTATACGGCGAACAGGGAAAATATTCTCTCGCACAGATGATGCCACCCGAGCCTGGGTCGGCACCGCCTGCGGTTCCTGTGCATTTCGTGAACGTGACATCGGTTGCAGGACTGCCCGCGCAACCGGCTGCGGCGGTGACGCGCGGGCGTGCGCCGCCCGCGCGCATTGGCTCACAGGCAATCGGAGCCAAGTCCGGCGCAACTTTGGAACCTATTGCGCAGCCAGTGTCCGGTTTTCTTGGAAGCGGCGCGTGCATCCTCGATTTCGACGGCGACGGCAAACCCGACATTTTTCTCGTCAACGCCGATGGCAAAGGCAACGCCGGGCTCTTCCGCAACACCGGCAAGGGAAAGTTCACAGATGTCACAAAGGCAGCGAAACTCGAAATCCACGGCGAAGGATTGGGCTGTGCTGTGGGCGATTACGACAACGACGGCAAGCCCGATCTCGCCGTAAGCTTCCATGGGCACATAGCGCTCTATCACAATGAAGGCAACGGCACGTATAAAGATGTGACCGAAGCAGCTGGGATTCACATGGACGGGCTCGCACTCGGGTTGACATTCATTGATTACGACCACGATGGCGACCTCGATCTATACGTGACACGCTTCAACGACTTCCCGCTCGACGATCCCTTGCAGCCCTTCACGTTCCCACCGGACACGAAGGCTCCGGGCAACGTTTTATGGCGCAATAATGGCAACGGCACATTCACCGACTGGACCAAGGAGACGGCGCTAGGCGGGAACGCGCCGTCTGTCGGCGCGATTGGGAGCGATCTGGACAACGATCGCGCCGTGGATTTCGTCGTCACCGGCTGGTGGGATTCGCCTACGGTGTACGTGAATCAGCGCGAAGGCGCGTTTCGAAGCGTGCATCCTTGGATCACCCCGATGCCTAGTCCTGCCGCTGGCGTTGTCGCACTCGATTTCAATAAGGATGGCTTGATGGATCTGGCATTCACGCACTGGGGAGCGGGTGGCCTGAGTTTGTGGCGCAACGTCGCCGGAAAAGTGTTTGAGCGAGTCGCATTGCCCGATCCCGGGTGGATGCGCGGGTGGGGAATCGCGGCCTTCGATTACGACAACGATGGATGGCTGGACCTCGTCGCAGTCGGTGAAACTTATTCGGGCGAGGGTCGCGTCATGCTGCTTCGCAATGAGGGACCAGCCGGGTTTCGCGACGTGACGCACGAGACCGGGCTCGACAAATTAGCGCTGCATGGTCCGCGCGGAATTGTCCCGTTTGATTATGCGGGCGACGGATCGCTGGGCCTGCTGATCACGCAGAATAATCTTCCGCCCGTGCTGCTCCAGAATGTTGGCGGCAACCGCTACAATTGGCTGCGGCTCGAATTTAAGGGCGAGCATGACAACAAGTCAGGCATCGGGACAAAAGTAGAATTATTTGCCGGCGCGCTGGAACAGAAGTGGGAAATTCCAGGCGCATCGGGTTACCTCGGACAGGGACCGACGGAAATCGTCGCGGGGCTTGGCTTTGAGCGCGAGGCGGAAGTTGTGCGACTGCTCTGGCCTACAGGAGTCCTGCAGGACGAAATGGAAATTCCCGCGCGTAAGAGCGAGCCCATTACTGAAATCGACCGGCGCGGGAGTTCCTGCCCCATTGTGTTTGTGTGGGACGGCGAGCGGTTCGAATTCCTTGCGGACATCATCGGCCCGGGAATTCTGGGCCATTGGGTGGGCCCGAATCAGCGGAACACGCCCGACCCGGATGAGTATTTGAAAGTCGCGGGCTCGCAGGTGCAGCCGCGCGACGGAAAAATCAGCTTCCGCATGCTTGAGCCCATGGAAGAGCTCGATTATCTCGATCAGGCGCGGCTGATAGCCGTGGACCATCCTGGGGACGTCGAGGTCTATCCCAATGAATATTTCGCCAGCGAGCCGCCGTTCCCGAAATTCAAAGTGATCGCGAGCCGCGGGGCGCACCCGCCCGTGGGTGCCTGGGACGATAGGAGCCGCGACATTCTGCCGTCGCTTCTTGAACGCGACCGTAAGTACGAGACGAATTTTCCTGAAGCGCCCTATCAGGGGTTTGCCGCGACGCACACGATCGAGCTCGACCTGGGGTCGTGGGACCCCTCGCGTCCGCTGCGACTGCTGATGGACGGTTTCACGGATTATTTCAGCGCCAATTCAATGTATGCAGCGTGGCAGGCGGGCATTCAGCCGGTTCCCCCGTACGTTGAAACCATGGACGACTCCGGCAAATGGATTCGCATCGTGGACGACATGGGATTCCCGGCAGGCCTGTCGCGCACGATGGTCGCGGATCTCACCGGGAAATTGCCGCCGGGCTCGCGGTTTATCCGCATCACTACAAATCTGAGAATTTACTGGGACCGCGTGCGCGTGGACAATTCCGCGCCGGATCTGCAATTCAAATTGACCGAGGTACCTCTGGCCGGCGCGCGGCTTGGATTCCGCGGGTATCCGCGCGTCGTCGAAGGTAGCACGCGCAATGATTTGAGCTATGTTTATGATGACGTGAGCGCGACCGGACCATTCACACGACAGATCGGAAATTATACGCGTTATGGCGACGTGACCGATCTCCTCCGGAGTTCGGACGATGAATTCGTTATCTTCGGCTCGGGCGACGAAGTAGCTGTGGATTTCGACGCCACGCACCTGCCCGACTTGCCCGAAGGCTGGACGCGCGACTATTTCTTCTACGCCGACGGGTTTGCCAAGGACATGGATTTCTACGCGGCGCACGGCGACACAGTCGCGCCGCTTCCCTTCCACACGCAAAAGTCCTATCCGTATCCGATCGGCGTCAGCTACCCCGAGGATGAGCGTCATTTGAAATACATGCTCGAATTCAATACCCGCGGCGTCGCCGGGCCTGCCGGGGATCGTTTCCGTTTCCAGTATCCGAAGCCTTAGACTTGAGTGCCATGCGACTCCGAGCCGATGCTCTGACCGGCTGGCAGTTGTGACCTTGTTGTAGTTTGTTATTCGAAGTGTCTGCCCAGAGGGAGAAAACTTCCCAGCAAAGTTTTCGTGATTCGCCAGATCTTTTAAGCCAAGATCCCACATCTTGCGTTGCTGCCGTGTTTGGAGGTCGCTTTTAACGCCACAGGATTCATTCATCCTCGAATCGTGAGGTAGCGGCAATAGAGGCTTCGTAACCAAGGACGGCTGAATTTTCTCACCTGCCTTTTGCTAATTCTGGTCCGAATAGTGGAAGTTGTGCCTGCCATTCGCGCTCCACAAAAACCGACCAGGTTCCCTTGACGCTCCATAGCTTGCTTGGAGCGCGGCGGCATGCTAAGTTCTGTGTTTCCATAAGACCTGTGCCGATTCATCCAAAGATGTCGTCGTCCAAGCCTATTGAGCCAAATCTAGCAGGACCCGTGAACCAGGCTGCCACAGCGGCAGGGGTGCAGATGCCTGTCTTCTGGCGCGTGGAAGGCAGCCTGCTGAATCTAACCGCGGTGCGGCCCGTTGGCTTCTTCGCCTGGAATTCGCAGAGCTTCCTGGAGCGATGGGGGCGGCGCGGCGCCATGGGCGCGCTGGCGGTGGCGCGGCCGTTTCTCTATGCCACCCATCGCGTGATGGCTACGCGGCTGCTGCACACCGTGCTTCGCGGAGTGAGCCGCGACCGCCTGGATCTGCTCGGCGAGGAATTTTTCGAATATTTTCTGATGCCGCGGCTGAAGGCGGAGGGGGTCGCGAGGCTGCGGGAGGTGATGGCCGCGGGCGCCGACGTGGTGCTGGTGAGCCAGGGCCTCGACCACATTATGCGGCCGCTCGCGCGACATCTGGGCGTCGAACGTATCCTGTGCAACCGGCTCGATTTCCGCGACGGCATGGCCACCGGGCGATTGCTCGAGCCGGTGATCCGGCCGCGCGGAGCCTTTGCGAGGCTGACGGGCGGCCATCCCGATGGGCGAGTGCCACGAGGACTGCTGGCGCGCACGCTCGGGTTCACGATGCGCCCGGGCGTGCTTGACGGGGCGATTCAATCGGCCGAGCGGCCCTCGCCGAAGATCGCGATGCCCGTGGTCCATTACGATTCGCGCAACGTGGACTCGCGGCTTTCCGTGCGCGAAGCTTTGCGCGGGAAAAACATTCTGCTGATCGGCGCAACGGGATTCATCGGCAAGGTATGGCTCACAAACCTGCTGAGCGATCTGCCGGAGGTCGGGCGGATTTATCTGTTGGTGCGACGCAATCGCACGTCCACGTCGCTTGAGCGATTTCAACGCGTGGTGGAAGAATCGCCGGTGTTCGAGCAGCTTGCAGGACGCCACGGCGAGAATTTTCCTGAGTTCCTGCGCTCGCGAATAGAGGTGGTCGAGGGCGACGTCGCCAAGACCGGGCTGGGATTGCCGGCGGACACGCGCCGGCGGCTTGGGCGCACGCTCGATGTGATCGTCAACAGCTCCGGGCTTACGGATTTCAATCCGGATTTGCGCGACGCGCTGGCGACGAATGTGCGCTCGACAGCGCATGTGCTGGATTTCATTCGCGAGTGCGACCACGCTGCTCTGCTGCACCTTTCCACCTGCTACGTGATAGGCCGACGCGATGGCCGCATTCTCGAGGCGCTGCCGAAGAATTACTCGCCCCTGGGACGGAAAGATTTCGAAGCAGTAAAGGAATGGCAATCGCTCGAGGCACTGATCCTCGAGACCGAGATGCGCGCGGAATCACGGGAACTGTCCGCAGAGCTTCGCGCGCAGGCGCAGCAGAAAGAGCACGCGGCCAAGGACCTGCACGGCCCGGCACTTGAAAATCAGATTCGCAAGAACCGCGTCCGCTGGCTGCGGCAGACGCTGACGGATCTGGCCACGCGGCGCGCCAATGAACTCGGGTGGCCCAATACGTACACGTTCACGAAGAGTCTATCGGAATCGTTGATACGAAATTTTCTGGATGAGTCGCCGAAGGCGGCGATTGCGGTGGTCCGCCCGGCGATTGTGGAATCTTCGATCGGCCAGCCATTCCTGGGCTGGAATGAGGGCATCAATACTTCGGCTTCGCTTTCCTATTTACTGGGGACTTTTTTCCGTCAACTGCCGACCAATGAAACCAAGTGCCTGGATTTGATTCCGGTGGATCTATTGTGCCGAGGCATGACGTTGATTGCCGCGGCCCTGGCGACGCGGCGCCACGAGCGCGTCTATCAACTGGCCACTTCGGTGACGAATCCATGCGACATGCGGCGCTCCATCGAGCTCACCGGGTTAGGGCACAGAAAATTCTACCGCGCGCAGAGCAACTTCAATCACCGGCTGCGGCTGAAATTTGACGCTATCCCGGTCTCGAAATCGCGCTACGAGATTATGTCGGCGCCGGCGCAAAGGGCGGTCGTGAATGTGATCAACCGGACGGTCGAGCCGTTTTCGAGCCGGCCACCTCTGGCGCGCCGCGAACGCGAACTCGAAAAAGTGATCAAGCTGATCTCGCTGTTCGAGCCGTTCATCTTGCTGAACGATCATGTATTTGAAGCCGCGCACGTGGAGCAATTGAGCGCAGCCCTGCCCCAGGAAGAGCGTCCGGATTTCGGCTACGATGCGCGATCGATCGATTGGTGGGACTACTGGATCAACGTGCACATTCCTGCGCTGCGCAAGTGGTGTTATCCTCTGATCGAAGGGCGTCAACCGGAGACCCGTCCCCGCCGCCATGTGCCGCTTACCGCGCATCCGGAAACGAGCGCTAGGGGGATGGCGGGCGCAGCTCCCGGCGTGACGGCCTGAGATCCAATCACTGTGGCCATCCTCCTGACCGGCTCCACCGGCTATATCGGTGCGCATATCGCATCGAATCTGCTCCGGGAGCATTCCGACCCGCTGAACGTGCTGGTGCGCGCCAGTGATGAGCAGGAAGCGCGAGCACGGCTGTGGCGCTCGCTGCAGCTGCACATGGATTTTCCCGAGTTTGCCGAACTGCTGCGTTCGCGGATCAGTATTTTTCTGGGCGATTTGACGGATTCGCATTTCGGGCTCGAGGGCGATGACTACAAGCGACTGGTTCGCACCACTGATTCGGTGATTCACTGTGCGGCTTCGCTTAACCGCAGGTCGGAGAAGAGCTGCCTGAATGTGAACCTGCGCGGAACGCTCGAAGTCGTTCAGCTCGCCATGCGCGCACGCGAACACCATGGCCTGCGCCGCTTCAGCCACGTGAGCACGGTTGCTGTCGCCGGGCAGCGATCGAACGAACTGGTCGAGGAAGATACGGCGATTGATTGGACGCGATCGGATTACGATCCCTATGCGCGCACGAAGAAATTCTGCGAGCACATGATTCGAGAGCTGCTTCCCGACGTGCCCCGCACGATTTTTCGTCCCAGCATTGTGCTGGGCGATAGCCGCCGCCGGGAGACGAATCAATTCGACATGGTGCGCGCGTTTGTGTTTCTGGCAGGGCTTCCGGCCCTTCCCTTCCGCGCCGCGGATCGCATCGATATTGTGCCGGTAAATTTCGTCGCGGATGCCGTTGCCACGCTGCACGAAAAGGAAAACCCTGAGCACGAGATTTACCACTTGTCTTCCGGCACGTCGTCCGAGACCTTCGTGCAACTGACGGACGCGCTCGCGAAATCACAAGGGAAACGCGGTCCAGTATTCGTGCCCGGACTGGAGCGACCTACCTCAAGAATGGTGAACGCCCTGGCAGGGCGAGCGGGAAAAATCGGCGGGCTGGCCACCCTCTTGAAGGTTTTCCTCCCTTATCTGGTCTGGAACACGGTATTCGACAATGCCCGGGTGGTCACAGAAATGGGCCGCCGCCCGGCGCCATTTTCTGAGTATTGCTTTCCGTTGCTGCAATTCAGCCGCGAAAATAATTTCATGTACAAGTACCGCGAGTGGCCCGCTGGCGCCGCCTCCGAGCAAACACCTCGAAGCGCCATCGCCGGGCAGGATTCCGGCTCATGATGGATTTCGTTCTCGAGGCATGGGTCAGCAGCCTAATCGAGCTGAACAAGGTCAAGTGGGTGCTCGGCTCGGGACAAGCCTGGAAGCCAGGTACGAAGCTGAAGCTGCTCTTCGCTGGATACAACGGCACGCGCAACACCGGCTCAGACGTGCGCGTCGAGGAAATGCTGCGGCAGGTGCGTCGCATACTGGGTGCGGAAAATCTTGCGCTCAGCGTGATGTCGCAAAATTTCGAGTTGACGCGTGGGTATTTCGGCGATGCGAAGCAAGTTTACTTGCCGGATGTGTACCCGCCGTTCCTGAATTCCGAGGTCGGGAAAAACGACGGCGTGGTGGCCTGCGAAGGCTCGATGTTCAAGAGCAAATTTGCCGATGCTCTTACTACCATGATGATAGGCGCGCTGGGCATCGCGGCCGCGCGCAACAAGCTGAGCGTGGCATTTGGCGCCGAAGCGGGCGAGATGAATCCGCTGCTGCAGAAAATGGTGCGGCGCTACTGCCGTGATTCGCTGGTGATCACGCGCAACGTGGAATCGCAGGCGGTGTTGGGCGAGCTGGGCGTCCCTACGGAACTGGGCACCGACACCGCGTGGACATTTCAGCCGCACGGCCCAGAATATGGGCGCCAGGCGCTGCTCGAAGCCGGTTGGGACGGTTCGACACCCGTCCTCGCCATTTGCCCCATTAATCCTTACTGGTGGCCTGTAAGGGCTTCGCTCGAGAAATGGGCGGCGCATTCCGTCGCCGGGGCCTACAGGAAGAGCTATTACCGCACGATTTACTTTCACCGCTCGGGGGCGGAGGTGGATTCCGCGTATGAGAAATACCTTTCGCAGCTCGCAGCTGGCGTCGCGAAGTACCGGAGGTCACGCGCGGTATTTCCCATTGTTGTTGGCATGGAGATGCTGGACCTCGACGCCTCCCAGCGCGTGTCGGAAAAGCTGGGCGGCGTCCCGATCTTCTCGTCGGACCGCTACGACATGTATGAGATTGTCAGCATCCTACGCGCCTGCCATCGCATGCTTTCTTCCCGGTATCACGCGATTGTAACTTCCATGTCTGCAGGTGTTCCTTCCGCTGGTGTCACCATGGACGAGCGGATCCGGAATCTCATGCGCGACCGCGGTCACGAGCACTTGTTGATGCGCGTGGATGAATTGGAGCTGGAAGACAAGATCGTTGCCGCGTTGCACGCGCTCGATTCAGAAACGGACGGGATTCAGGACGCCATGGGCCGCACAGTCGCGCGCAACCTGCAATTGATGGCGCGCATGGGCACGTATTTGGTAGAGCAAGTGGCGCGTCACTTTCCCGAGTTTCCGGTTCGCACCGGGGTCCTTGGATGGGAAGACTACCTGCCCCCTCTCAGCCCAGGCCTGCGCAACCTTGTGGAGAGGCATGGAGACGTGCTGGTTCCTCAATGACCTTTCTTGAAAAGATCTTCGAGCGACTGCAACTGGCGGCTACGGCGCCGGTGCTTCGCGAAATCCGCAACGGCAAGCTAGAGTCCGTAACCGGCGGCGAATTTCTGGCCCTGGTTCAGCAGGCGCGCAGCTATTTGTCGGCGCGTGGAATGAAGAAGGGAGACCGCTGCGCCCTGCTTGCTCCAAACAGTATTCGCTGGGTCGCACTGCATCTGGCCATGATGGCGGACGGCATTATCGTGGTGCCGCTGTACGCCCGGCAGGCGCCCGCGGAACTAGTCGGCATGATGAAAGATTGCACGCCCGCGCGCATCTGCTCTTCCGACGCTCGTCTCATCGCAGAGATTCAGACCCTCTGGTCCGGAGCTCCGAAGACCTCCCTGCTGGATAGCGTCTTTGCTAGTGAAGCGGGTGCTCCTGTCCCGCCGCACCATCACATGGATTCCGATGCGGTCACGATCATTTATACCTCGGGGACTTCAGGTGAACCAAAAGGCGTCGTGCTGAATGCTGCAAACCTGAATCACATGGTCGAATGCACCAATACACGGCTGGACCAATTAATGGGGCCGGCAGCGGCCACTCAAGGACAAGCGGACCGCGTGTTTCACTATCTACCTTTCTGTTTCGCGGGCTCCTGGATATCGATGCTCACGGCCCTTTCGCGCAGCAGTGTGCTGACGCTTTCGACGGATTTGTCGAAGCTTTCAGACGAACTGAAGCTGGCCTCACCCGACTACTTCTTGAATGTTCCGACGCTGCTCGAGCGCGTTCGTGGACGCATAGAAGAGACCATCAAGCAACGAGGGGGCCTGGCAGCTAGTATATTTGTACGCGCGCAGCGTGCCTACGCGGAGTCCCATTCTCCCGGAGGGAAATCATCAGCCTCCGTTTCGCTGTGGCTGGCCAAAACGCTGATGTTTCCTGCCATCCGCAAGGGCATCGGCCCGCAACTGAAAGCGCTCATTTGCGGCTCCGCTCCACTTTCTATTGACACACAACTTTTCTTCCTGATGCTCGGCATTCCCGTGCTGCAGGTTTATGGCCTCACGGAAACCACGGCCATCTGCACGATGGACGACCCACACCGTGTGGTCCCGGGCGGCGTGGGGCCTGCGATTCCGGGAATTGAGATGACCATTGCCGAGAACGGGGAAATCTTGGTGCGCGGGCCGAATATTTTCCCGGGCTACTGGCAGCGTCCTGGAGAAACAGCGAAAGCACTTGAAGGGGGTTGGTTCCACACGGGTGATCAGGGTGAAGTAGACCAGAGCGGCAATTGGAGCATCACGGGGCGGCTCAAGAATTTGATCATTCTTAACTCGGGACACAACGTTGCGCCCGAGCCCCTGGAGGAAACCATCAGAAGAAACCTGCCCGAGGCGGAGCAAGTGGTTCTGGTCGGCAACCAGCGAAGCTTTTTGGCTGCGCTGGTTACCGCCAGTCGAGCAAACGGGTTGAACGCCGCGCATATCCAGAGGGCGATTGATGCCGTCAATCATGCGCTGCCGCATTACAAGCAGATTCGCGCTTTTCATCTTGTACCGGACGCTTTCAGCATCGAGAATGGTCTGCTGACGGCGAATGGCAAGCTCAAACGAGATGCCATCGCAACTCGATTCGGGGCGGAAATCGAAGAGCTGTTCCAGAAAAAGAGCGCATGAACGCATTTCAAGGCAAGACGCTTTCCTGGCAGGTGATTGACGGCACGATAGAGTTGGTGCTCGACCGCGCGCCGTGCAACGAAATCGGCTCGGCGACCCTTGCGGACCTCGAGTCTTTTGCTGCGGCACTCGAATCATTGCAAAAAGAGGCGCACGCGCTGATCATTTCGAGCGCCCGTCCCGAAGGATTCTGCGCCGGTGCTGATTTGCGCGAGCTGTATCAGCGCTCGCAAGCGCTCGAGCAGAGAGAGCGCGTCTCGGGCCTGCGCGATTTTCTCAATCGAATTCACATGGTGATGAACGCGATCGACGCTGCCCGGATCACAACGATCGCCGCCGTGCACGGCGTGACGTTTGGCGGAGGGTTCGAGCTCGCCCTCACATGCGACCTGATCATCGCCGATAAAATGGCGCGCTTCTGTTTCCCTGAACTCCGGCTGGGCTTGATTCCCGGTTTTGGGGGGATTCCACGGCTCCAGCGCGATGTCGGCAACGCAGTGGTGCGCGATTTGCTGCTGACGGGCCGAAGCATCAACGCCACCAAGGCGCAATCCGCCGGGCTGGTGAGCCAAGTATCTGCGGAGGGCGATGTGCTGCGCGTTGCCCGCTCAACAGCTGTGCAATTGAAGAAGTTCGATCGCGCCACCGCGACCGCCGCGAAACGTTTCATCAAGCCGATTCCGTACGACATGCTGCGCCGAGAAATTGAAATCTTCTGCGACCTGTTCACGCGCTCGGCCGCCGAAGCAGGGCTGCGAAAGTTCGTCGAAAGCAAAGACGCGCTTCCCTATTTGCCGTGATCGTTTTGCGCTCCTACCGCGTGCTGCAAAAACCAGCCGCTGTTGTGGCAAGATGGAAATTATGAGCACGGTGCAAAATACGACGGAACAAATCCTTCAGCTCGCTGCGGAGCATTTCAAGGTTTCCCGTGAGAAGCTCACCGCCGACGACGACTTCTTCCAGAAACTGGGGATCAACAGTCTCCAGGCTCTCGACTTGCTTACGCGCCTGGAACAGCACTTCAATATTCAGCTGCCCGATTACGAATTACAGGGCGTCAGCGATTTCCGCACACTCGCCGAGCGAATTCAGTCGCGCCTCTGATGCTGGACCTACGTCAATACAACTCTCTGGGGGAAGCTCTGCGCGCGGCGCTGGAGCGCTGGCCCGATGAGATCTGCCTGATCGAGGCGGACCGCGAGCGCGAGAACGTGCGCATGACGTATCGCGAATTCGAACGCGCCGCGCTGCCGCTTGCCTGTGCTTGGCAGGACGCGGGGTTCAAGAACGGCTCGCGGGCTGCGATCATCATGACCAATCAGTCGAAATGGCTGATCTCCGCGTACTCGATTTTATTCTGCGGCGGCGTGCTGGTTCCCCTGGACTACAAATTGACTTCCGCTGAGCAACTGGAGCTCCTGGCCCACTCGAAGGCGGAGTTTCTGGTGGTGGAATATCACCTGTGGCGCGCCATGATGCAAGCCGAAGGATTCCGAAGTCTCGGCGCGCGCGTCGTACTGGTCACCGAAGCCCCCCCAGGAGCGGATCTAGCCGGGGCGAAGCGCTGGGAAGAATTCCGCGAGGAGCGTGCACCAGCGTTCCTTCCGCGCAGCCGGAAAGATGCGGCCTCGATTGTTTATTCCTCCGGGACAGGCGGCAGACCCAAAGGGTGCGTCCTGACGCATGAAAATTATCTCGAGCAGTGCGTGGCGCTCACTTCTCTCTATCCATTCTGGCCGGGTGTGCGTTATTTGAGTATTTTACCCACGAATCACGCGATTGATTTTATGGTGGGCTTCATCGGGCCGTTCACTTGCGGTGCCGCCGTGGTGCATCTGCGCACGCTGCGGCCGGAATACATTCGCGAAGCGTTCACCCGCTACAAGATTACTTACATGAGCCTGGTGCCGCTGGTGCTGAAAAATCTCGAGCGAGGCCTGCGCCGACAGCTCGACGAATTGCCGAAGGGGCGGCGAAGGATCTTGAATACATTGATCGGAGTGAACCGCGCCCTAACGCGCCGGCGCCCGAGATTGGCGCTCAGTCGCGCGCTGCTGCCGCAGGTGCACGCCGCTTTCGGAGGAGAATTGCGCGCACTCTTCGTGGGCGGCGCGTTCACGGAGCCTGCCACGTTGCAATTTTTTTATGATCTCGGCATTCAGGTCGGCAATGGGTATGGCTGCACCGAAGCCGGCACGGTAATCACGGTGAATGATTTCAATCCATTTCGCGCGGATACTGTTGGAAGGCCACTGCCGGGAATCGAAGTGAGGATCTTGAACCCTGCTTCGGACGGGATTGGTGAAGTAGCTACGCGAAGCAACATGGTGATGTCGCATTATCTTGATGAGCCGGAAATGACTCGGGAAACCATCGTGGATGGATGGCTGCTGACTGGCGACCTCGGGCGCTTAGACGGGAGCGGGCATTTGAAACTCTTCGGGCGCAAGAGGAATATGATCGTCACCGAAGAAGGCAAGAATATTTACCCGGAGGACATCGAGACGGCGTTCGAAGGCCTCCCGGCAAAGGAATTCTGCGTTTTTGCAGCCAACTATTTGTGGCCTGCGCGCACGATGGTCGGCGAGCGGCTAGTTCTGGTGATTCATCTCGAGCCCGGGCAAAAAATCACCGAGGAGCTGATCTCACGAATTTCTGATCGCAACCGCCGCCTGGTGAACTACAAACGAATCAGCGGGTATTTGGCCTGGGACCGCGACTTCCCTCTCACCGCGTCGCTCAAAATCAAGCGAGGCGAGCTGGCCGACGAGATTCGCCGCTCGCTCGAGCGCTCGAGTGTGGTTGCGCTTTGATGAACGCTCGATTTTCGTTTGCGGAGGATTTCCCCTCGTGACGACGCGTTTTTTCGCGGTGGTGAATCCTGCGGCCGGCGGCGGCCGGTGCGGCGAGCTCGCTGATGCGGCACTCGATCGCGTCCGCGATGCGGGCTTGCAATTGGAGATCGCGCGTACCAGCCGTCCGGGAGAAGCCACGCACCTGGTCCGTGCCGCTTACGGGAAGGGCCTCCGGAATTTTCTTGCCGTGGGGGGCGACGGAACTTCGTACGAGATTCTAAATGGCCTGTTCCCGGAAGCAGCCTCGGCCGGCCGGCCCACACTTGGATTCTTACCACTCGGGACCGGAAATTCCTTCCTGAAGGATTTCACCTCGCGCGGCGTGGAACACACGATCGAAGCACTCCGGACGGGCGCGCGACGAACGTGCGACGTGATCCGTCTGCGGCATGCCGAAGGTGAAATTTATTTCTTGAATCTGGTGAGCCTTGGATTCCCCGCTGACGTGGGAGAGTTGGTGAACCGTCGCTTCAAGCGCTGGGGCGAGTTGGGATACATTCTCGGCGTGTTCATGCGACTAGCGCGTCTGGAGCATCACGCGTTCCCGCACCGTCTGGACAGCGCGCCCGACTGGGATCGCCGGCGCGCTCTGTTTCTTACGTTCAGCAACAGCAAATTCACGGGCGGAAGAATGATGATCGCCCCCAAAGCGGATCCGACGGACGGCTCGATCGAATATGTCCGCTGGGGGCCGATTGGCCGGCTTCGCTTGCTTTGGAATTTTCCGACCTTGTTCAGCGGGACGCACCTTGAGCACCCTCTGGCATCGCGTGCCGGAGTAAAGCGCATTGATTTCGACCTCAACGCACCTGCGAATGTGGTGGTGGACGGTGAGATCTTTCGCCTCCATTGCCGATCGCTCGAGATATTGCCCGCCGCGCTGGACCTGGCCGTATGAGCAAGGCCTATCTCGCTGTCCGCTCCGCCGTTCTCTGGACCATCAGCGGATTCCATTTTGCATTAGTCTGTATTTTCCTCACCTCGCTCGCAGTATTCATCGACCCGCGCAAGAACGACTGGCCTCAGCGAACCTTCTTTCGGAATATTCTGCGACTTGCGGGCGTGAAATTCGAAGTGAAGCGCTCGCCCGGTTTCGATCCGGAAAGGACGAGTATCTTTATTTCGAACCACGTGAACATCTTCGATCCTTTCGTGTTGTACTCAGCCGTTCCTCAATTTCTGCGCGGTTTCGAACTCGAATCTCATTTCAAGATTCCGATTTACGGCTGGATGATGGGGCGCTTTGGCAATGTTCCGGTGCCGGACAATCCGACCCGCGCCGGCCTCGAGGCGATGACCCGGCGCGGCCAAGCGGCGCTTGATTCCGGCATCAGTCTTCTTGCTTTTCCGGAAGCTTCGCGCACCCGCGATGGCCACGTTCAAGAATTCAAGAAAGGGATCTTTAATATCGCGCAGAAATTTGGCACTCCGATTGTGCCGGTTAGTGTGGCGGGCTCGTATCAATTCTTTCAAACTGGCAGTTGGATACTCCACCCAGGGAAAATCACAGTGTACCTGCACGAGACGATTGATACGACGCGGATATCGCGCGCAGAAGTGGACGCGTTGCGCCAGCGCGTGCGAGAGATTGTTGCCGGGCCGGTGGAAGAATCACTCGGCGGCGCCAAATCTCAAGATGTCTGAGCGCCTCCGGCATCAGGCAGTGTCCGGCCAGCGCGCAATTCCTGCCAGGTATAGACCACGCGATGAATTACAGTGAATGTGGAAATCGTCGCGATCACCCAGAGAACTTGCGCCATGCGGTTGAACGCGCCGCCCATGATGAGTAGCACGAGCCTTTCTGGGCGCTCCATGAACCCCACTTTGCAGGACGGGATCACTGATTCCGCACGCGCGCGCGAATAGCTCACCATGAAGGAGCTAGCCATGGCCACCGCGGCAAGCATCATGTAGAACGACCGGCCGCTCAGCGTGTAATAAACGACCAAGCCCATGTACAGCGCGAGGTCCGAATAGCGATCGAGGGTGGAATCGAGGAACGCGCCGAATGCAGTGACGCGTCCAACACGCCGGGCCACCTGGCCATCGGCCATGTCGAGAAAGCCCGCAAGGAACAGGATGGCGGCCGCCTGGCGGAAGCGCCCCACAGCAAACATCGCGGCGGCCCATGAATTGACGGCAAGGCCCAGAAAGGTGAACATGTTGGGAGTGATTCCAGTGGCAGCCAGGCCGCTGACGACATGCCGCAACAACCATCCGCCTCCTTCACCAATCCAATAGGTAAGCGGGCGCTGCTGCGATTTTTGCTCCGTGTCCATGGTCTGGAATCATACAACGGAAACGGGAGGTCCGCTCAAACGCTCATGACCGGTTTGGCAATTTCCCCTCGCTAGCTCAGACGCATTTCCGGCACCTTGCCCGTATAGCGCAATTTCGGCTGGGTGTGTCTCTGCACATCGTCTGGGGTCATGCCCGGAGCAGTCTCTCGGAGTTGCAGTCCTTCAGGAGTTACCTCCAGGACAGCCAAATCCGTAATGATCGTATTCACGCACTGGATGGCGGTGAGCGGATAGGTACAGGTGTTTACAATTTTCGGGGAGCCGTCTTTGGCATTGTGTTCCATTGTCACGATGAGCCGTTTCGCTCCCACTGAAATATCCATCGCCCCACCGATTCCACCGGCGCCCTTCGCACCGGGAACGCGCCAATTGGCGAGATCGCCTTTCTCGGAGACTTGCAGGCCGCCGAGAATACAGATGTCGAGGTGGCCACCGCGAGTCATCACGTGGGCGTCCACTTGCGAGAAAAACGCCGCGCCTGGGATCAAAGTGACGGGCACTTTCATCGCGTCCACCAGGTCGAAGTCTTCTTCTCCGGCAGCGGCGCGCGGACCCATGCCCAGAATTCCGTTCTCGCTGTGAAAATAAACCGAGAATTCCGGAGGCACGTACGCAGCGATGAGGTTGGGGATTCCCCAGCCGAGATTAACAAATGCGCCGTCGGGCAGTTCGAGCGCTGCGCGCCGGGCAATCTGCTCTCGCTTGAGCCGCTCGCTAGACATAGCGAAGACCCTTGGCCTCGACGATTCGATCCACGAAAATCGAAGGCGTCACGATGGTTTCCGGATCGAGTTCACCAACTTCGACAATCTCGTCCACTTCGACGATGGTCAATCTGGCAGCGGTAGCCATGATGGGATTGAAATTCCGCGCTGCCTTGCGATAGACAAGATTTCCCAAGCGGTCCGCGCGGGAGGCTTTGATGCAGGCGCAATCCGCTCCGAGCGCATTCTCGAGGATGTACCGCTTGCCTCGGATGAGGCGCTCTTCCTTGCCGCGCGCGATTTCTGTACCGACGCCAACGGGCGAAAAGAATGCTGGGATCCCTGCACCATAAGCGCGCATGCGCTCGCACAAAATTCCCTGTGGCACCAATTCTAGTTCGATTTTCCCAGCGTCAAATTGCTCTTGAAAGTATTTTGCCCCTGGACCTGGGAATGCTGCCACCACGCTTGCCACCTGGTGGTTTTTGAAGAGGATGCCCAGCTCGCCATCGCCCGTCCCGCAGTTGTTGCTGATCACTTTCAGGTTTCGGGCGTGTTGCCGCGCGAGTCCCTGGATCAGGTTGTTGGGAAATCCGGCCCCACCGAAGCCGCCGAACATGATCGTCGCGCCGTCGGGAATATCGGCGACGGCCGCGTCTACGGTCGGATAGATCTTGTCTTTTCGCCCCATGATCCGGTCCACTATCTTGGCGGCGGGAAATGTCCCGTGTCGTCGATCATCCTCGGCGGCTAAAGTTCCCAAGACAGAATTGGTCGTCCCGGAGAAGCGATAGGCCTCGAGGGAAGCACACAAGTCATCCCAGAGCCTCTTGTCATGCAGAGTGCCCGGGGTGGGGGTCGAACCCACACGTCCCGTTAAGGACAGGGGATTTTAAGTCCCCCGCGTATGCCATTCCGCCACCCGGGCTTTGTCGTTGCAAACCTATACCATCAAGAGTCTTACTGCAATATGACCGCCTGAGTGGTTGGAGCCACTGAAGCCGCGGTGTCAGTTGTGGTGTCACTTGCAGTCTCTGTGTGTGCGTCCAACCGCTCAACGGCGGCAATAGTGTGGTTGGGAGCCAAGTGGGAACAACGAACTGTGCGCCGGAGAGGGCACAAGCTAGGCGTGTCCCAAGGAGAATTTGCCGATATGTGCGGTCTGGATCGAACCTACAGCGGAGGCCTCGATCCAGAGGAGCGCAATCTTTCGCTGGCATATATTGAGAAAATAGCCCGGTTCCCTTGCAGGGTGCGCTAAACCGAGCAACGAGCACTTGTGCAGCCTCCTTGACAGAGGCTATGGAGAGAGTGTTTACTGCACCCTACATACTCTCATTGTATACAAGCGTCACGGGCGCGTTAATATCCCGGAATTAGCTGTGCCAGAGATACAGGCTTAAAGGGACTAGGACGGGCCATGCCTAAAAATATCGTCGTATGTTGTGATGGTACTGGCAATGAGTTTGGTGAAGAGAAGTCCAATGTCATCAAGCTCTATAAGACTCTGGTTTGCAATGCCGATCAGACTACCTACTATCATCCCGGACTCGGGACGATGGGAGCGCGGAATGCCCTCACTCGAATCGGGAAGTGGTGGACGCGTCTAATCGGCCTCGCGTTTGGCTACGGAATCTCCGATAACATCGCCGACGCATACCAGTTCCTCATGAGGAAGTTTGTGCCAGGTGACCGGGTGTATGTGTTTGGCTTCAGCCGCGGGGCCTACACAGCTCGCGCACTCTGTGGCATGTTGCACATAGTAGGGCTGCTGACTGAAGACAACGAAGCATTGATTCCCTATGCAATCCGGATGATTAAGCGCAAGCAGATTGACTTCAAGGTTGCGGCTGATTTCAAGCGGACTTTCTCGCGCGAGTGCAAACCGCATTTCGTGGGTGTGTGGGATACCGTCAGCTCATTGGGATGGGTTTACGACGCTGTCCATTTCCCCTTCACCAGAGCAACAAGGAATCCAGACTTCCACATTGTCAGGCATGCAGTTTCCATAGATGAACGCCGGGCGTTCTTTCTTCAAAACTTGTTTGGGCAGCCGCACGACGATCAACAGGACATAAAAGAGATCTGGTTCGCGGGCGTGCATTCGGATGTCGGCGGTGGCTACCCGGAGGCGGAATGTCAGCTCTCCCAAATTGCATTGCGATGGATGCTCTGTGAGGCGGTGCTTGCGGATTTGAAAGTTGACCAGCAGCGGAGGGTTGATATTCTCGGCGGGAAGCTACCCTACGTCGCGCCCGATCCCACTACGAAAAACCAACATGAGTCATTGCGTCGTTTCTGGTGGATCGCTGAGGTGTGGCCGAAATTGGGCAGTGTTCTGGCCGCTGATGGCACGTGGCACAAACGCATCCGCCTGAACCTCGGGCAGCGGCGATGGATTTCGCCCGACGCGCTTGTGCACGATTCTGTAAAGCAGCGACTCGCGGACTCTACTCTCAGATACAAGCCAAGCAATTTGCCGCAGCAGCCTCGTTTTGTAGAGGACCTATGTGCACGCTAAACCACCTCCGATTCGACATGAACCAGATTTGTCATGCGTTCGTTTCTGCCATTACCCTGCGACGTTCGGCAGCACGAAACGCGCGAGATCGTGCATCTAGGTCTGGAAGATCGAAATAGGCAGCCGCAGGCCTCCAACTCAACTTTGCCAATTTCTTGGTATCACGAACATTTGCACAGCTCCTGTCGGTGGACGTCGGTGATGGCAATCCTGAAGTCTGATGTTCCCAGCTGAATCCCAGCCGCTTAAAGCACCGTCGCTTGACATGTTGGATGCCTCTGCTATGCAGCCGCGCCAAACTTGACGGTCTGGTGGGGCAACGCTAGAATTGAAATGGGAATCTGTAGAAGGTGTAGCGGGACTCCAACAGCCGAGCAGCCAAAACTGGCATGAAATCCGTGCAGGAGATCTAAGGAGCATAATGTTGCGCCGCATGAGCCGATTGGGGGTTTTGGGTCTTGCCATGGCTCTGGCGTTGGGTCTCGCGCCAACCGTTGGCGCGGCGAATGACAAAGACAACAAGCTTCCAGCGCACTATAAGGAGTGGTTGACCCGGGACGCCGCTTACATTATCACCAGAGGCGAGAAATCCGATTTCCTCAAACTGAGAACGGATGAGGAGCGGGAGAAGTTCATCGAATATTTTTGGACCATTCGCAATCCCGATCCCAGTTCGCCCACCAACACCTACAAGGAAGAGCACTACAAGCGCTTGGCATACGCCGACGATCACTTCGGCATTGGCAAACGCGTTCCGGGGTGGGCGACCGAGCGCGGGCGCATCTATATCGTCCTCGGTGAACCCAAACAGATGCAAACCTACCAGGGTTTGGATCGTATCCGCCCCATGCAGATCTGGTTCTATGAATCTAATAGCCGAGCCATACCGCCGTTTTTCTATATCGTCTTTTACAAGCAAGACAATTTCGGGGACTACCGCACCTACAGCCCCTACTTTGACGGTCCCCAAGAGCTGATTACCGAGCGCGGGGCAACCGACCAAATTGCGATTCAAATGATTCAGCGCGACGCGGGGCAAGAAGTCGCGCGCATAACTCTGAGCCTGCTCCCCGACGAGCCGGTCGATACCAGAAATCCAATTCGAAGCATGCAGTCTGACATCATGATGTCGGTGATTCACGACCTGGCAAACAGCCCGATGAACGTGGACGCGCTCCAGAGGAAGGCCGCCCTCATGTCGGTGACCTCCCGGCTACTGGTTGGCGGCGAGACACTTGGGATTCTGGCAGCCCCGCTTCGAGACGCCGAAGGGAACATAAAAGTCCATTATTTACTTAGACTTAGGAAGCCAGAAGACTTTGCCCTGGGGAAGGGCGCCGACGGTGTTTATTACTTTTCTGTTGAATCCCGGGTCCAGGTGTTTGGGCCGGACGACAAGCTTATCTTTACGCAAGAGCGTTCTCTGAAACACACGGTAGCTCCTGAAGAAGTGGACCAAATGAAGAACAAGTTGTTCGGCTATGAAGGCTGGCTGCCACTGCCTCCCGGCAAATATCACCTGAAATTTCTATTAACTAACTGGGTAACAACGGTCGCGCATCAAGGTGAACTGAATATCGTGGTGCCCGATATTCCATCCACCGGTTTAGTTGCCACTCAGATGGTCCCATTTGAGTCTGTGAAAGATATCAACCCTGACCTATCCGGAATGGTACCTTTCAGTGCGGCGGGTTTGAAATTTTCTCCTGTTCTAGCTCGCGAGCTGAACCTGGGTCCTTCGGGAAGCCTTCAATTTTTCTATCAGATCTGGGCAGGGCGTAACGAGCTGTTCAAGGCAGAAGGCGGCGACTTAGAAGCCCGTTATGCTCTTGGGCGGCCCGGGGATGTGGGCGTGCCGCCGCAAGTTCAGACAGATCATGTTTCTAGAGCCCAGTTCGACCCCGCCGGGACCATGCTGACAGGAAAGAAGATTCCCCTGGGCGATTGGCCGAGGGGGAATTACCTGCTAACCATGTCGCTGAACACTCGCGAAGGCAGACAGAAAGCAGCAGGGACAATGACATTTCGCTTGATGGTGGATCCCCTAAGCACGCCCAATTGGGACGTGTTCGACGGTGAGGGCATCGCCAAGGATGTGCGCGAGGGGGTCACGGATTACCAGCGCGGGCTCTGCTACTTGACCTTCCAAGACAAGGACAGCGCTGCTCAGTGGCTTCGCAATGCGCTCGACAAAAACGCACGTCTCGAGGAGGCCCGTACGGCTTTGGTGAATCTCGAATTCGGGCGGGGCGGATTCCCTGCCCTTGCAAAGCTGGCTCGGGAAGTCGCCCTTTCAGGGGACACCGACGATGAGACCATCCTGCGTCTGGCGCAGGCGCTCGAAAAGACCGGGGGGACCCAGGACGCAATTAATCTACTGCAATCAGCAATCAAGCTGAAATCTCCGAACGGCCCCATCTACCTCACTCTGGCGGGATACTATCGGCAGATTGGCGACATAAAAAAAGGCGATGATTTCGAGAAGAAGGGCCGTGAAATCGTAAGATCCAATCCTCCCGCTGCACCTGTCACCAAGCAATAGTACGGTACTACGAAGCAGCTGCGCGGTCGTACCGCCTGTTGCTTACAGCAGTTTTCAAGCCCCGCAGACCCAATACCTCTGACTTTAGGACAGCGTTGCGGGCAGTTGCCGTCGGGACCCTCCTTTCTGTGACTTGGCTCTTCAGGATTTTGGGGCAGGATAACCAGTTCTGCCACCATATTACTTTTAATATAGCCGACATGAGATCTGTTCCAAGAACTGTATATACCGGTTTACCTCAATATGTAAGTCTATGACTTATATCCACTTATAACTAGTTATGTTCGGATATCAGATTGCAATGCTGCAGGCCACGGTGGTATCCCAGGTTTAGGTTTATTTGACGGGATATCGCTGGGTATGGTTGGTCATCCCAATCAAGTGATAGCGAGGAGCGTTCTAGATGAACAATAGATGGTTGTCTTGGGGGATTTTGATTCTGGCCGTGATAGTGGCCCTTGCCCCCTGCGTTTCCGCACAGGAATCCGCAGCCAAGGGTTCGCTGAACGGCACCGTGGTTGACTCCACGGGTGGGGCGATCGTCGGCGCCCAGACTACTCTAACGGGTGCGCAAGGCTCACAGTCCCAGGTGACGAACGGGCAAGGCACGTTCATTTACCAGGACCTGATCCCCGGCACCTACAGGGTCAGGATCGAGATGAAGGGCTTCCGCGCCGCCGAGGTACCCGATGTCACAATCAACGTCGGACGCATCTCGGCCATCCGCGTACAGTTGGAGCCTGGCAGTGTCACATCAACCGTTGAAGTAGTTTCGTCGGCCGTAACTGTGGACACCACGTCCACTGCCGTGGCCACGAACCTCAACGACGACTTTTATCAGAAGCTTCCCGTCCAGCGCGGCGTTGCGGGCCTATTTTATTTGGCTCCCGGCGTCGTGAGCGGCGGCGGCACCGGCGCGTCGAATCCTTCGATTGGCGGCGCCACGGGGCTTGAGAACTTGTACATCGCCGATGGCGTCAGCATCACCGACACAGCGTTCGGCGGATTGGGTTTGTATTCCCGTGTGTACGGCTCGGTCGGCACGGGCATCAACCTCTCGTTCATCAAAGAAGTTCAGGTAAAGACCGGCAGCATTCAGTCGCAGTACGGTGGCGCAACGGGCGGTGTCGTTCAGATTGTGACCAAGTCTGGTGGCAACCAGTATCATGGAGCCATCGCTGGCTATGGCCAACCGTACCAGTTTCAGGCCACGCGAAAAAACGTGGATAATTTCAACGGCCCGAACAGTCTGGCAAATCCGAGCGGCAGGGTGGTCGGCAACGCCGGGTTTGACGTCTCCGGAGAAATCGGCGGTCCGGTCCCACTGGTTGGGAAGGACAAGCTATTTTTCTTCGGGTCCTTTGATCCTTCTTGGGTGAACCTGAAAGGCGTCGCTCCTCCTCTCGAAGGCAACGCTGCATTCGGTGCGATCCAAGGGCGGCAGTTGAGCTACAACTATGCTGCCAAGCTCACCTTCAAACTCAGCGACAAGCACACGTTGGAAGGATCGGTGTTCGGCGACCCCACTTACTCGAACAACTTCCCGTGGTCTCGAGCGGACCAGGGTGTTACGGGATTCCCCAACACGACCAACTTCAGCAAGCTTGATTTCGCGAACCGCGACGTCGTGGTCAGGTACAACGGAACGCTCTCACCGACCTGGGTGCTGAACATTGACGGCACCTGGCAGCACAACAAATTCACCGAGTCGGGCTTCGATAATCTCAACTCCCGAATCCTTGATCAGACCCAGACCTGCGCTGGGCCTCCAGGCGGCGGAGGGCTATGCAGCTCCGAGTTCGGCATCGCCTCGCCGGGTGCGGGCATTCAAGAAGGGCAGTTTACTTCGGTGGGCCAGGGGTTCATTGAAAACACCGAAGATGAAGGCTATGGCGCCCATATCAGCACATCAAAGATCGTGAACTTCTGGGGCCAGCATGCCATCGATCTCGGCTACAACTACAACCGACCATTCTATAAGGGCGGGCGGGCCAACAGCGGACCAGCCTTTACCCCTCCGGTCACGAACCAGGATGGCGGTCTTGCCGGGTTCGGCTTCCAGTGCACGGGAACAGCCCCCGCTTTTACTTGTCCATGGTCGGGGCTCAACGCTAACTATAACTGGAAACTCGACATAGTGCCGGGTTGCCCAGTGGCCGCTTCTGCGACCTCTGACGCAATTTGCGCTTTGTTGCCCGTCCCTGGGATCACCGGGCTAGGGCCGGCGAGCGCACCCGATCTGACGCCCGTGGCACTCGAGATGCTCCGCAGCGAGTTCGGCGTCAACAGCAACGGCGTAAAGGTGTTCAGTACCACGGGAAGAAACCACGCCGCTTATATCAATGACAGCTGGACCATCAACAAGTATGTGACCGTCAATGCCGGCATTCGTTGGCAGCAGGAGCGGTTGATTGGCGCGAACACGTTCTATACCTTCACGGACAACTGGTCCCCCGCTTTTGGGGTGATCGTGGATCCTTGGGGCGACCGCAAGAACAAGTTCTCCTTCAGCTTCGGTCGCTACAACTACAACCTCCCTCTGGACCTCGCCGAGCGCTCTTTGACGAACGAGCTCGACCTGTTCAGCATGGCACTGGCGCCTGCTTTCACGCTGGATGCATCAGGAAACAGGATCGCCACCATCAACGGATTCGGCACGGTGACTCCGATCGTTGATGCCGCCCATACGTTGAACAATGCATTCGGTTCCCCGTTTGGCGGCATCTTCGGATCCACCGAGAGCCTGGAATCTATCCACACCGGAACACACCTGACGTATGAAGATGAATACGTGATGGGCTACGAGCATGAATTCTCGCACGGCATCATTCTCAGCGCGCGATACATGCACCGCAGCCTGCGGAGAATCGTCGAGGACACGGGCGGTATCGCTCCGGAAGCGGCAAACGCCGGAATCGCTCAGCAGTTCTCGATCACCAACCCGCACAAGTCGTCGGACATCTTCACCAACCCGCAAGAGTTTGACTTTACAGGCGCGACGATTCCTGACCCTGCTAGCCCGACGGGAAAGGGATTCGCCGCGGGCGTACTGCCGGCTGCCTGTGTGCCGGCAGCAGACTCGGCGCTAGCCATAATTCCTTCTAGCGACGTCACGTTTAACTTCCCGACCAACAGCTTCAGCCAGCCGCTCACCGATGGACAGGGCAATAACGGAGCCTGCTTCATCGCAACTGGACTCGGAGTCAACGGCAAGACGGAAGGAAGCGTCACTCCAGACGGTATTCCGGATGGCTTTGCTGACCCGATCCACAAGTACTGGTCGGTGGTGTTCGAAGTCAACAAGTCGTTCTCACACAACTGGCAGTTGCGTGCCAATTACACGATCTCGAAGGTGTTCGGTAACTTCGAGGGCGCGTTCCGCAACGACAACGGCCAGTCTGACCCGGGCATCAGCTCCCTGTTCGACTTCACGAGCGGAAATTTCGGCCAACTCGGCGGGCAATTCACGCCGGGTCTGCTGAACCAGGACCGCCAGCAAGTGGCGAACGGTTACTTCAGCTACGTATTTGATCACGGGATGCTGAAGAACCTGACGCTGGGTACCGGCGTGAACGTCACAACCGGCACCCCGATCACGGAGTTGGCAGCGCACCCGGTGTACCTCAACAACGGCGAAATTCCGATCGGTGGTCGCGGCGCTCTTGGCCGCACGCCCACGACCGGAACCGTCAACTTCCACACGGATTATCTCTGGAGTATGACGGAACGGTTCAAGCTCCGCTTCGGTGCTGACCTGTTCAACATTGCCAACACCAGGCGGGTGGAGTATATCAACCAGACCATCGACCTGTCGTTTGGTACACCAAACGCAGACTTCCTAAAACCAAACAACATCCTCGGGAGCAACTGGTATCAGGCTACTGGTATTCAGGCGCCGTTTAATGCCCGGTTGTTCGCCCGGATTGAGTTCTAACTAACCCCTCAACCAAGGGGGAGCGCCTTGCGCTCCCCCTTCTTTTTTTGCCATACTTCCGCAAGCTGAGTCGCGGGGTACTCGCATGTGCAAACCTCTAGTGTGGCTGCCTCAAGTTTTTCTCCTGCTTGTAATATTGCTGATCCCGGAAACCGCAGCTGCGCAGGGGGGAGGGAGCAAACCCTTCACCAACGCGCGCATCTGGGTTCAAGTGCGATTTCCTGACGGTGCAGCGGTCCCCAATGGCGTGTTCATAGAATTAGAGCTTCAAAATACTCAGATGGTCACGCAAGACCAAACCGACAGCTCCGGAAAATGCATGTTAATTCCACCAGGACCGGCCATCTACCTCGTACGAGCCAAGCAGGCGGGGTATTTTGACGCCGTGGTAAGCGTGGACCTCCAAAACACTCCGACTGGGATGGCCAATTTGATCTTGAAGCCGAAACCCGGGGAGGCTCCGCCGCCGTCGCCGCCTAAGGGCGCTAAGGGGGCAACGATTTCAGCCGTTGACCTCTCTGTCCCAGAACCTGCCCAAAAGGAATTTGGACTGAGCCAGCAGGCCCTCCAGAATCACGACCTTGACGCCGGTATTGCTCACCTCAAAAAGGCCATCGAGCTTCATGATCAGTTCCCGCAGGCTTATATCCTGCTGGGAATGACCTACAACGAACAGAAAAATTGGAAAGATGCACAGGCCGCACTTGAAAAGGCCATCCAGCAGAATCCCAAGGCCGCAGACGCCTATGTTCAACTCGGTTCAGCATTACTTCAGGAGAAAGATTACGCAGGCGCTGAAAAAGCCTTAAATCAAGGACTTCAGCTCAATCCCGTGGCGCAAGATTCCTCCATGGCCCAATATACCCTTGCTACAGCATACTTTGCCGATGGACAGTGGAAGAATGCGGAGCCTCATGTGGCTAAGACCATCGCCTCGACGCCGGACTTTGCGTTGGGTCATTGGCTGATGGCGCAGATTATGCTGAAGAAGGGCGACGGCCGGGGCGCGATCAACGAGTTTGAGACTTACCTGAAGCTCGATCCGAACGGCCCGGCGGCACCTTCTGTTCGCGTGGTGATACCTAAGATTCAAGCTGCGATCCAGAGGTAGCGGGCAATTTTGCAGAAATCCCTTACAGTGAGGCGCGCTTCTAGAACGCTCGTTTGCCTCGAAGAATTGTGAAGGTTATGATGGCAAGTCTTGAAAGGAGTCAGCTCGTGAAATCGCTCTGGAAAATAATCGCTGCCCTTTTCATGTCTGCGTTGTTTTTTCCTTGGTCCGTCGCTGCGCAGGGCTTCAACAACATGCGCATATCGGTGCAGGTGCGGTATCCGGACGGCTCAGCGGCCGGCAATGGCGTGCTGGTTGAGCTTCTGCTGCAAAACACTCAGATGGTCACGCAGGATCAAACGGACAGTTCTGGAAAGTGCAACTTCGCCCCGCCTGGGCCGGCAATCTACATCATTCGAGCCAAGCAGGCCGGGTATTATGACGCCACTCAGAATTTGGACCTTCAAAACACTCAAACCGGTATGGCCATGCTGACCTTGAGGCCGAAGCCGGGCACGGCTCCCCCATCACCACCGAAAGATGCCAGTACCGTATCCGCTATCGATCTCTCTGTTCCCGCCGAGTCACGCAAGGAATATGACCTTGGCCAGCATGCGCTGGAAACCCATGACCTTGACGGAAGCGTGGCGCACCTGAGAAAGGCCGTCGAACTCCATGATCAATTTCCGCAGGCCTATACGATGCTCGGGATGGCATATAACGAGCAGAAAAGATGGAAAGATGCGCAAGGCGCACTTGAAAAGGCTATCCAGCAGGACCCCAAGGCCGCAGAGGCTTATGTCCAGCTCGGCTCGGCGTTACTCCAGGAGAAGGACTACGCGGGTGCTGAAAAGGCTCTAAACCAGGGACTCCAGCTAAACCCCGATGCGAAAAGCGCGCCAATGGCTCATTACAATCTGGCGACGGCGTACTTCACCGCGGGGCAATGGAAGGACGCGGAACCTCACGTCGCCAGGACCATTGCCGCGACGCCCGACTTTGCTCTGGGGCACTGGCTCATGGCGCAAATCATGCTCAAGAAGGGCGACGGGCAGGGAGCGGTCAACGAATTTCAAACCTATCTAAAACTGGATCCGAACGGGTCGTTCGCAGCGTCCGTGCGCGCCGTGATTCCGAAGATTGAAGCTGCCATGCAGAAGAAATAAATCTGTCTCCTGCGAGACTCACCCTAGCGGATAAAGTAGTCACCTCGAGGCGCAGAGCTGCACCATTGTTCTGACCCTGTTGCAGACCGTTCAGGACTGCCACCACGCGATTAGAAAACCAGAATTTCTAGAAGACGCGAAATGAATCACCTCGCGCGATTCAGAGTGCACCATTCTTCGAATCTTCCTCGCACTCCTTAGTTCTCCATTCGTTTCGCACCGACGCTACCGCAAATTCTCCGTCGTTTTTTCCGTTCCTCTTCTCGACCGGGCCCTGGCCGTCCTACGCCGCCTTTAGAGCTCTGCATCTGCTCGCACCGGTCATCGCCATCACTTCCACGACTCTATGGATTGTGCGGGGTTCGAAACAACGAAGAGCTGTTCTCGCCTGCTTTTCGATCACCGCCACGCCAGTGGCCGCCGGATGGTCGGGCTGACGGGTCATCTTCGTAGAAGCAACCATACATTCAGTGGTTTGTTTTGGAGCGATGCTTGCGGCTGCCTTGTGGCTGGGCTAACTCGGTTCGAATGGACGAGATTCTGGTCCGCGGGAGGAAGCTGCGGCGTCACATGCAAAAGATTGGCTGACTTCCAGGCGAGAACTTAGCCATCAAAGGAAGTAAGGCTTTCCTGAGGCGCTCGGAGAACCTCCTCGTTATAGGAGGCGAGGGATCACGTCGAGGACGACAAAAAGGTGCGCGTGCTGCGTTTGCTGCGCTCCTTCGGCGTAGTCTGCTTCTGCACGTTGCCCAATTGAACCAGCAATTTGCGCAGTTTCGCGCGCTCTTCCAGATCTATGTCCACTACTTCAAATGCGCGCGCCTGCGTATTGGCATCGCGTACAATGGTCTGCGCTTTCACCGCCTTTTGTGACGGATTCAAACGCAGCCCGACAATGCTGCCCGGATGCAAGCTTTGCTCGCAGATTGCGATGCCTCCACCCAGTGTCATCTCGGGAATTTCCACGCGGCAATTTTCCTTCAGATTTGTCGTCGTCGCCGGCAAGGAGTGTTCCAGGCGCAAGCGCGGATAACGCCGCTGCCGGATGGCGGAAGATTCCGGATCGGCGTCCAACGGTTCGATCGAGAATTCCGCCAGGCTCAATCCGCTGCGCGGCATGAAACTGCGCACCCATTCCGGATCGATCTTTTCCATCGCCTGTGCCGCTACCAACCTCAATTCACTCTGGTTCGCCCAGCGGAACGTCTTGCGTGTCTCGGCCACCTTGCGCAACACAGACTCGGCGCCGGAGGTACGCAATCGCCCGAGCGCTTCAATCGCTTTCAAGCGAAGATATTCGGTCCCGTCTTTCGGCAAATCTCCTTCGGCCAGGCGGAGCAATCGCATGTCTGCGGTCTGCTCTCCACTCATGCCGATTTCATCCACAGCCAGCGGCTGGATCAGGGCATCGAGATCATCGAACAGATCAAGCAACAGGCGCCCGCGTTCTGCCGCACCGCTCGCTGCAATCTGGCGGACCACGCGATCGTGAGCCGTGCGCTTCCATTCCTTCATCCGCTCGGGCAGCACCTGCTGGAGTGACTCGACATCAATCCGCGCCAGCAAGCCGATCACATCAATGGCTTGATTCATAGCGCCATGGCGGAGCTGCTCGCGCAAGTGCTCTAAACCCGCTGGCCCGAGCAATTCCATCATCGAGGCCAGCAGCTGGCAGTCTTCTCGGAATCCGCTGCGGCTGAATCGTGTGGCCAGGTGCTCGGAAGCAGGCTGAGGCATGCGCCGCAATAGATCCGCCAAGCCACCGGGGACCTGGCCCGATTTCAGCGATTCTTCGATAAATTCCGGCAAACGATTTTCGACCCCGATTCTCGGACGAAGGTTCTTTCCCAGGCCGGGACGCTCACCGTCAACGTAATCCATCAGTTCGACGGCCCTCTGCACCGCGGGATAGGCCCGCTTGTTAGCGGCCTCCTGCGAAAGGCGCACAAACGCGGCGCCAACCATGCTCTGCATTTCCGAATCGCGCTCTTCGGCGAGCTGCAAACCCACCTGGCGGATCACCTCGATGAAGAATCTCTCATCACACTTGGCGTAGAGCGAGGCAAGTTCCGCAAGCCCTGTTGCGGCCTGACGCCGTGGTTCGTTGGATTTGTTGGTGATGCAGCTCGCGTAGTTGCGCAGAATCTTTTCTGCGGCTTCGTTTTCGCTCTTGGCCTGGAGACTTTCGACGTATTCCCGCACCTTCGCCGGCGGCACGCACCACGCGTCACTGGATTCCAGCACAGCCTTTTTCTTTTCTTCGGTCACTTCGGACCAGAATTGCTGCGCCAGCAAGTCCACGTGTGATTTCACTTCGATGCCGGCGCGCGCCAACTTGTCCTCGTAAACACCAAGGATTTTGCGCAGGCCGTCGAGCTCGGTGTTCATTTCGTCGAGCAGTTGGCGCACAGAGTTCACATCCACATCGCCGCGCTCGTAGCTTTCCAGAGCAAACCGTATGGCGATGTGCTCGGCGAGCTTCAGTAGAGTAGGTCGGTCTGACGATTCCGAGGGCGCCTGCGCCGCAAGCGCAGAGAGCGCCTGGCTGATGGTGAATCGGGCGCGGCGCGGTAAGGTCGAGAGTCTCGATTGAAAAGCATTGGGATCGAGTTTGTCTTTCGATCCGTCGCCAGTGCGAGCTATTTGCGCCAGCACCTGAAGGATTCCTTGCAGTTCGTCTTCCTGCAGCGTCATTAAACCGGTTTCCACCGCCATCGAGCCCGGTCCCGTGCGCGCCGGACGACTGCCGCGTATGCCGGCTGTGGCGTTACCCCAGCGACTAGGAGGAACTGCCTCGCCTTCATTGCTGATAGTCTCCGCTGCCCTCCAGATGCGCTTGTTCGATCCACCGCCCGCGCCTGGACCACCCGCGACGCCTGTCCCGGAGCCAGAACCTGAGCCAGCGCCCGCACCGCTTCCGGCAGAACCACTGACAGGAATACCTCCGGGCGTGGTTACGCCGGGTCCTGCGGATTCTCCTTTGTTGAACCAGAAGCCGCCAGCGCTCGGATCGAGCGGAGCGCCACCACCCGTTCCGCCAATGATGTTCCATGTGCCGGAGCCGCCCGCGGCTCCACCACCAGGTCCGCCCGAAGATAGATTTGGTGAAGTCGAAATCGGGCTCCCGCCACTCGAACCACCTGATCCACCCGGGCCAGTTTCGCCACTCAGGCCTGACGCTCCAACCGGACCGCCCGCTCCCGAACTCGAGCCAGAACCTTCGCTCTGGTTTAGCCAGAAGCCACCTGCATTCGGATCGAGTGGTGTTCCGCCGCCACTGCCCCCGACAATGTTCCAGGTGCTCGAACCGGAACCCGCGCTGCCTCGAGAGCCAGGGCCGCCAACCGTGCTGGCGCCTCCCTCTACTCCGTGTCCTCCGCCTCCAGCATAAAATCCTGTGCCCGTGCCGCCCGTGCCCTCTCCTCCGGCACCATGGCCCCCCCCGCCCGGCCCACTGCCGTATCCGCCGCCTCCCGGTCCGCCGCCACCAGGCCCGCCATGTCCTTTGGTTGTGCCCTCGGCGGCAACGATGAGTTGCAAAAGTTTTTCCGGATCGTTGAATAGCTCGTTGGCCGCCTCAGAATCCATTCCCAACGTGCGCGCCGTAATATGCGCCGCAACGGAGGATTTCGCGATCGAAGAATCAGCCGGAACGTAGCAGACTTCATTTACGTGAATGCAAGGATCGCCTTGTAGCGCGGTCTTCAACTGCTCGACCAGCTGCTGCGGCTTTGCGCCCGTCCCGGTGGGAAATCCACGGACAAAACGCGCCAGGCTGGCCTGCGCCACATTTGGCGAAAAGTGAATGCTGGCGATGCCGGCGGCCGAAAGCATGCGCGCGAAACTCTTTTCGGCGGCGGCCGATTCCAGCGCCACGCCGTCAAGGAGAAGTTGATCGCCCGAGACTGCCAGCAGCAATCCGGCTTCATTGTCGCCCAGCGCCGTCCGTAATTCGCTCCAGGCGGTCTCATACTGTTTCGCCGTGCGTGGGTGCCCGAAGTCATACATGCGCGCAAATTTGAGCAGGATATTCAGGCTGCGCACGAATGCGCGAGCGGCTGCTGTACGTGTGTTGGCGTTCGTAGACATAGATCGGGGCTGAAGCCCCGCCTCATCATGCAAATATGAGGTGTAGGAAGGGGATGGACAATGGTACTGGTGTCCTTTTCAGTACTACCATTTAGTCCTATGTCCGGGTGGGCCGGAGCAGCTAGACCGTCCGGCCCGGAGGTCGCACTGGGCCAGCCAATTCTCTAACTCGCTGATTCGACCGAGGATCGTAGTCGCGCCCAGCCTTCGAAGGCGCGTACCACGCTGGCGACGCTCCTCGCTCCGGTGGGCGAGCACGCCGACAAACGGCATACGAGCGGAGCGTGCTGCGAGCGCGTCGTCAATATTGTCTCCCACGTAGAGGGCTCGTTCGCGATCTCTGCCCGCCAGAATCTTGAGCAGGCCTTCGGGACTCGGCTTCGGGTGCTGTACATTCTCGACGGTCACGATTCGCTCAAAGTATTTGCGAACCTTCCAACGGTCGAGAGTGTAATTGAGCTCGCGCCGGATGCGTCCGGTAAAAATAGCCAGCTCCGCGCCCTTCGCTAGCCGCTCGAGGGCCGAGTGCGGCAAAAGCCATTTTTCACGCGACGCATTGCCGCCGCCGTTTTTGCCCCAGTATATTTCCACAAACCTGCGCTTCACTTCTTCATATTCAATGTTGCCGCCAAGCGCGCGCACCCAGGCATGCGAGAGTTTCCAATCATCGTTGAAGCCAGGTCGATTTTTCCAGCGGTGCAATTCCGCGCGAGTGACGCGCTTTCCAGTGAAGAGCCGCACGGTCTCTAGCGTCGTGCGCTGAAACGACGCGCGTGTATCCACCAGGACTCCATCCACATCGAAAATAATCAGAGAAGGGCGGGAGGGCATGGGGTCCTTTTCTTGGGATGCGAGGAATCGAAGCCGAAAAAGCGGGAGCGCGCCAGAACTATGATCCTTCCTGCTCGCTCGGGGAATTTTCACCTCCGCCTTCGACTCCGGTGTTGTCTGATTCCTGAGGTTCGCCGAGCGACTCAGAAGACCAGGCTTCACCTGGAGTGGCCAATGGTAAATTGATGGCCGCGCTTGGCTCTGCGGGGGACGGGGAGGACGATTCCGCGAAATCCGAGGAGGCGCCCCTGGCTGCTGCTGCGGAAGAAGGGTCGCCCGCGGCCATGGAGCGAGCGCGCTCAGGCTCCACAGCGGGAGCTAGGGCGCTCAAAGTTTCCAGGCGTTTCTCCAAGACCTGAGCGAGCAGATCAATGAGAAGCTTCGCCGCAGCTCCATCCGGATCCTTCGCGGGATTGTAGGCAGTCACTTCCATAGCGGCGAGATGCTTCTGTTGTACGAACACCAGCAGCGCCTCGCGAACTTCTTCCAGTGTCAAACCTCCGGAGCCTGGATAGTTGGTGGCCTGAAAATCTGAGATAACATCCACATCGAAGTGGAGGACAAACTCATGAGATTTGCTGTGAATCCGGTCGACCGCGGCTTGCGCTGCGGCTGCTGCTCCGAGACGTTGCACATCGCGCGCGAGATAACGGCGAAGCGGCGAGTTGCGAAGCAGTTCCTCTTCCGGCGGATCGAGGCGGTCCACACCGAAGAGCGCTAAATCCGGTTCACGCACAAGCGGCGGCTCACCCCAGAATCGCACAAGTTCGGCAGCGCCTCGCCCGCTGAGATGCGATACCACCATTCCGTCCACGCAGCCTGTCGTAGTGGTTGCAGGCGTGTTCAAATCGGCGTCGCGGTCCATGAAAATAATGCCGACATTGCGAAAATAGCGGCGCACACCGGCAACGGTGGCGAGCGCGACGGAACAGTCACCCGCCAGAATCAGTGGTAGCGCCGTGGATTTTACGGCTTGTTCGACGCGCGGCTTCAGAGCTTCGATAGCGGCGAGAACTCGTGGCAAGTTCCGGGCACGGGGGCTTTGTTCGTCGGGCTGATAGAGCTGGGTAGGATCGTCTCCGAGGTCGGCGACCTGGTAACCGACGGTGCGGAGCCGGTCAACTATCCCGGCGGTGCGCAGTGCTGCGGGCGCGTTTTCGTGGCCGAGCGACAGCGCGGCCGCGCTTGTCGGCGCGCCCAGCAGCGCAATCTTATTGGGCTGGCGGACGATTTTCACCGCCACGCATGGGCTCCTTGTAGGACATTTCCTTCTGCCTGGTCAAAACCACCTCAGTGTGCAGCACCGCTTTGCCGCGCCGCGAGCTCCGGCGGCAAAGTAAAGCGCACGTCCTCGCGAATCAAATCAAGATCGCGATGGTTCGTGAACCCAAAGCTCGAGAGGCGCTGGCTCACTTGCTCGACCAGAATCTCCGGCGCCGATGCACCTGCCGTCAGACCGAGCGCCTTCACTCCGGCCAGCCACGAGGCATCAATGTCATTCGCGTCTTCAATCAGCCGCGCGGCCACGCCAGCGCGCTTGGCCACTTCGACGAGGCGATTTGAATTCGAGCTGTTTGCCGAACCGACCACCAGGATCAATTCCACCTCCCGGGTCAACGCTTCGACTGCTTCCTGCCGGTTCTGCGTCGCATAGCAAATATCGTCCGAGGCAGGGCCGACGATCGCCGGAAAGCGCTGCCGGAGCCGCGCTACAATTTCCTGGGTGTCATAAAGCGAGAGAGTTGTCTGCGTGAGGAATGCGAGGCGGTTAGGGTCCGGCACCTCAAGCAAATTCACCTCTTCCACGCTTCCGACGACGACCGTTTGCTCAGGGGCTTCGCCGGACGTGCCCACAATTTCCTGGTGATCGCGATGGCCAATCAGAATCAGCGTGCGCCCCTCGCGTGCAAACTTCAGCGCTTCCAGATGAACTTTGGTGACCAAGGGGCAGGTGGCGTCAATCACTCGCAATCGGCGATCCTGTGCCTCCTGCCGTACGCGCGGAGGGACGCCATGAGCGCTGAAAACCAGCACAGCGCCCTCCGGTACCTCCTCGATGGCTTCGACAAAGATGGCGCCGCGCCGGCGCAACTGGTCTACGACATAGCGGTTGTGCACAATCTCGTGATGGACATAAACCGGGCGTCCATAGGCCTCCAGCGCCAGTTCCACGATATCAACGGCACGCACTACACCGGCGCAGAATCCGCGCGGGCGCACCCGCACCAGGGTTTTTGACCCGTTGTTGGTTCCTTGAATCTTCGTAAGTGTCAATTTGCTCTCCGCCAACCAGTCTATTTTACCTGAACGGCCGCCTTTACCGCCACTTTGTTCCGTCCTCGCGTTTCTTTTCATGCCTTGAACCCTCCGGAGAGGTCCCGATTGTTTTGATGCAAAAATCGGAGCGGCTAGAAAGGCAAAAGGAAAAATGTGCGAAAAGGGCAAGTGGCGATTGTGAGAGTCGGGGGCCGGTGGAATTCGGAGGATGGTCGAGAAGGAATTCAGAATCGCACGGTGACTGGGGTCGGGGCCACGCGGCGCGAATGGAGCTTTTCGGCGGCCCTGTTGCTACCGCCGAGCCAACTGCGGGCGATTACTGGGCGGACTCTGAACGTGCTTGGCGGAGTGATTTTCTGCTGAAATATTCCAGGCCGCTGTAGCCGCGCCGCGCTGTTTCAGAAATCACGCGGATTCCAACTTCCGCAAATGCCAGTCCGCGCTCGCCCAGTGCTCCTGCGAGGTAAATAATCGCGCTCAGCGCAAACAATACACCGAACGCCAGCCCAAACAACAGTTCGGCGGCGACTAGTTCACGGACAAAATAGAGTTGCAGCACGAAAAGGATGGCCAGGACCGAAATCATCCCCTTGCGAAGCTTGGCCCTTTCCACTAGTGCTACGACCGCTGCTTTTAAGTCTCCCATTGGGTTTTTCATGTCCTCAGTTAGCCTCACACTTGTGTAGATGCACGGGGGAGGCCAAAGGGCACATCCCTAACTCATTGAAGAATCAGGGGCCTGCTGGATTCCGGAATTGGGAGAACTCAAAAGGGAAAACTGTTTCCGCAAAAAAGGGAAGCTGCCCGCTCGGCAGGATTGATTTGCTGTGACGAATTTCGTCGCCGTTTTTCGGCTGCCCATCTAGCGGCTTTAGCTTTTGTTTCGCCTCGCGCTCGCCTCCTAACGTCCTTCAAATGGGTAACGGTGCTGCGCGAGTACCGCATCTGCAACACGCCGTCGCATAGCAATCGTGTCGACCGGGCTGTGTTTGGCGAAGCGGCGCAGGACGGCAAGCTGCGTGAGTAGCGTGTCGCCCTCGGCGGAAGCGGCAAGGGCAGTGCGGGCTTCTTTTTCAACACGATCCATCGCGTCATAGATGAAGGCGCGAGCCGCGTCTCCCATCACCGAGGCTGCTTCCCCGCGGCGGGCGGCCGCTTTCTCGGCGCGACGCAGCGAGGACTCCATTGCGTACACGTCCATCACCACATTCGCAAGGGCTGCCACAACCTCCTGCTGCTCGGCGAGACGCTCGCGGAATTTCTGGAGCGCTGTCCCAGCAGCCAGCAAGAAGATTTTCTTGGCCTGCGCGAGCGAGCGCTCTTCTTCAGCAAATGCGCCCGTGGGCACTTCTTCGAAGGATGGGCCGGCCAGTACTTCCTCCGCCAGCTTCGTGGCCGCAGGGATTAGTGGCACGATTCCGGCCGTCGCGCGCTTCATCAGCATCTGGATGATGAGCATACGATTGATTTCATTGGTGCCTTCGAAGATGCGGTTGATACGGCTATCGCGATAGGCGCGCGCGACCGGATAATCTTCGTGGAAACCGTAGCCGCCGAAAATCTGGACGGCCTCGTCGGCGCAGTAGTCCACCATCTCGCTGCCCGCCACTTTGCTTATGGAGCTTTCGATGGCGTATTCCTCGAGCACCTGCATGGCCTGCTGCGATTTGTCCGCGCCTGCGACAGGAGCTCCCACGCCCGCTTCCACCATTCCCGCCGAGCGGTAGATCATGGACTCCAGTGCGTACATGCGGATGGCCATCTGGCCGAGCTTGGTCTTGATCAATCCGAACTCGCAGAGTGACTTGCCGAAGGCGGTGCGCTCCTTCGAATACTTCGAAGCGGCGGCGAGGACTTCCTTGGCCCCGCCCAGGCAGGCGGCGCCGAGCGAGAAGCGGCCGACGTTGAGAGTGTTGAATGCGACGATGTGGCCGCGCCCGATTTCGTGAAGCAGATTCTCTTTCGGCACGGGCGCATTCTCGAAGAAGATCGGCACTGTGGAACTGCCTTTGATGCCCATCTTCTTTTCTTCGGCGCCGACCGAAAAACCCGGCGTGCCGCGCTCGACGATGAAGCAGGAGAATTTCTCCCCGTCCACTTTGGCAAAAACGACGAAGACATCGGCAAACCCGCCGTTGGTAATCCACATTTTCTGGCCATTCAGAATCCAGTTTTTGCCGTCGGGCGAAAGGACGGCTCGTGTGCGCGCGGCAAGCGAATCCGAGCCCGCTTGCGGCTCCGAAAGGCAATAGCAGGAGAGCAGCTCGCCGGTAGCGATCTTCGGCAAATATTTCTGCTTCTGCGCCTCGGTGCCGAAATAGACGATGGGAATGGTGCCGATGCCTGAATGGCCCCCGTGGGATACGGCGAACGAAGCGTACACGGCCAGTTTTTCGGCGAGCAACGTAGCCGAGACCTTGTCGAGCCCAGCGCCACCGTACGATTCCGGAATCGCGGCGCCCAGCAAGCCGAGCTCTCCGGCTTTCCGGAGCAGCTGGGCCATCAGGCCTGCTTTGTGCTGCTCGAGCTCCGGGATCAACGGGACGACTTCTTTCCTCACAAATTCCTCCGCGGTCTGGCCGATGAGGCGTTGATCGTCGGTAAGGTCCGCGGGTGTAAAAACGTCTTGGGCTGCGCAGTTGGTGATTAGGAAAGCGCCGCCGCGATTAAGGGTTTGTGAGACAGAAGCTGTCGCCATTTTGTTTCCTCGCTCCTTCGAATGTGGGGGTCAATAAAATGTGATTGTCTCTCTCATTTGCGTCGGATGCAATGGCCTAGTCGTGATTCGGGCGGCGCGAGCTTTCGGCGGCATCGCTCAGGGCAAGCTCACGGGACCTGAGACTTCACGTTCCGCGCAAGCCTTTGGGAATTCTGAAAAGCCCCCAGGTAACACCGGCTTGCCGGGGGGCCCTCGCGGTCGAGTGACCCAAAACCTCTAGTATCCGGTGTGACAGAGAATGGGAGCGGTTCAAAAGGATTAAACGTCGTATAATCTCGTGCGCGCAACTGGGGAGCAGAACATATGAACGTACAAGAACAAATCAAGAAGTATATTACCAGCCAACCGGAGCCAAAACGCAGTGACATGCGAGAGTTGCATCGGCTCACACTTCAAGTGTCACCAGAATGCAAATT
>Ga0210384_10000488_pt1 | contig 60700 bp, 59 predicted proteins | sample IncBWH2MmetaG_FD_160574 | JGI IMG/M metagenome (GOLD analysis project Ga0210384, IMG submission 160574) | Forest soil microbial communities from Barre Woods Harvard Forest LTER site, Petersham, Massachusetts, United States - Inc-BW-H-2-M | ecosystem: Environmental > Terrestrial > Soil >...
CTTGATGTAGCTGAACACCGCGAACATGCCGCCGAAGCCGACGGCCGCGATGCCCAGCGTGAGCCAGACCTGCGGCCGCGCCAGCGCGCCCAGTTCGCGCAGCGGGCTCGCGCCGTGCGGGGCCGGATCGTCGGGCACGCCGTGGCGGATCAGCACGCAGGCCAGCGCGGCGATGCCGCCCACCAGCACGAACGCGGCGCGCCAGCCCCAGTGCTGGCCCAGCCAGGCCGCCAGCGGCACGCCCAGCAAGGTGGCCAGCGTCAGGCCCGACATCACCAGGCCCACCGCGCTCGCGCGCCTGTTGGGCGGCGCCAGCGACGCGGCCATCAGCGCCGCGACGCCGAAGTACGTGCCGTGCGGCAGGCCCGTCATCAGGCGCAGCAGGTTCATCGTGAGGTAGCCGGGCGCCATGGCGCTGGCGAAGTTGCCCGCGGCGAACAGCGCCATCAAGGCCATCAGCAGCGCGCGCCGCGGCCAGTTGGCGGCCAGCACGGCCAGCACCGGCGCGCCCACCACCACGCCCAGCGCGTAGGCGGTGATCACGTGGCCGGCCTGGGGAATGGTGACCTGGAGATCCTTCGCGACCTCGGGCAGCAGGCCCATGATCACGAACTCGCCGGTGCCGATGGCGAAACTGCCCACCCCCAGCGCCCACACGGCCGGCCAGAAGTGCCGCTCGCGCAGCGCGGCGTCGGGTGTGGGCGCGGCGGAGACGAGGGCGGGCGAGACGGAGGTCATGGGCGGCAATGGGCGGAAACGGTTCCACTCATTGTGCTGCGTTGCAGCAAACCTTGCTCGCCACGGGCTTCTGCCGCGCGAGACCGGGTCAGGATGTGAACGTCAGTGCCTCAACCAGTTGCGCAACTGCTCGAAGACCGCGTCGCTGGACAGCAGCCGCAGGTGGTTGACCTGCTCGAACACGCGCTGGTGTTCCGGCGGGAACTTCAGCGTGCGTTTCGCGAGCCGGTGCTTGCCCAGCGCGCTGGCCACCGGCACCAGGCCGTCGCCGAGCAGCCGGTCCTTCAGGTCGCCCTCGGCCTTGGCCAGCGTGCCGGCGATCGCGTAGTGGCGCGGGCCGGCCTGCAGCGGCAGCGCCAGGCGGCGATCGGTGGCGCCCTCGAAGCGGTCACCGGCGATCCAGTCCTCGTCCACCAGGTTGCCGTGGCGCAGGTCGGTGATGCCGGCGCTGCGCAGCCTGGCCAGGCGGGCGAACGGGGCGGCGTAGGGCGTGGCGCTCAGCAGCATGTCCACGCCCTGGCCGGCGCGTTCCAGCGGCGCGCCGTGGTGCGGCGTGCCCAGGCAGGCGAGGTCGTCGAGCCGGTCGGGCCAGTGGTGGCCCGCGGCGCGGCCGTAGTGCAGCGCGCTGCGCGCGACGAGGCCGCCCATGCTGTGCCCGACGATGGCGAACCGTTCGACGGGGTGCGGCCATTGCGCCAGCAACTGCTCCAGCTGGCCGGCCAGCGCGCGGCCGTTGGTGGAGACGTGCAGCCCGCTGGCGTAGTGCAGGTAGACCGGCGTGAAACCGAGCGCGTCGGCCAGCGCGGCGCCGTGGTCGTGGCCGTTCGATGACCGCCATTGCAGGTCGTTCATGCACAGGCCGTGGATCAGCACCAGGGGCCTGCCGCCGGCCCGCGGCAGCGCCGTCGCGAGGGCCTCGCGTTGCAGCGGGAGCGCGCGTCCGGCGTGGCGGAACGCCATGCGGATCGCCAGCGGGTTGGCGGTGCGCGCCAGGTGGTCGCCCAGGACGCCGTTGAGCGCGGCGAGCAGGGCCTCGCGCTCGGGCGAGGGCAGTCCCGGCTCGGCGCCGGGGCGCGGCGCGAGCAGGGGCGAGAGCGCTCCCAGCACGGTGTCGACGCTGCCGCCCACCGCGCGCGTGACGCCGCGCACGGTCTTGTAGACCAGGCCCGTGATGCCGCGCGTGCGGCCGTCGGCGGGGCCGGGCAGGCCGGGCACGCTGGCGATGCGCGCGTGCACGGCCTCCACGAGGTCGGCGAGGCCCGTCGTGGCCTCGGTGGCGAGCTTCGCGGCGCCGCGCAACGCGCGCGCGTGCGAGGCGGCCTCGGCGGCGGTCGGGCCCTCGTCGGGTGCGGTGTCTTCGGGCGGGCGTGGCGCGGATCGGGGCATGGGTACGGTGAGGTCGGGGCGTGTGCGAGCGAGCGCCTCCAGTGTGCCAGCCGGCGACGACGACGCGTCGAAGGCGGCGGCACGGGAGCGGGGTTACGATGCGCGAAGGTCGCTCGATCGTGCCCTTCTCTGGCGCGAAGGGCATGGAGGGGCTGGTGCCGGCCTTGCGGCACCCGGCACACGAAGAGGACGGGCTCCGATGATCTCGAACAGGAACCGGGCGCTGATGGCGCTGCTCCCGCTCTTCAGCGCCTGCGGCGGGGGAGGCGCGCCGTCGCCCGCACCGGCGCCTGCACCAGCGCCGACGCCCGCACCCACGCCCGCACCCACGCCGGCCTTCTTTTCCGACGACTTCACGGGTGCTTCGCCGGGCTCTGCCTGGTCGGTGGTCCAGCGGCGCGGGCCGGCAGGCCAGTCCGAGAACGAATGCAACACCACGGGGGCCGTGACGGTGTCCGGCGGCTTCCTGGACATCGCCACCTCCGCCACGCCCGCGACCTGCGGCGACGCCGTCTCGCCGCCCACGCTGCTTCCCTACACGTCGGGCGACGTCCAGTGGACCAGACTGAACTTCACCTACGGCACCGTCTCGGTCCGCGCGAAGCTGCCGCCGCGGGACACGGGAACGTGGCCGGCCATCTGGCTGCTGGGTGCCAACTGCCAGGCCGCCAACCTGGTCAATGGCTCCGAGAGCTCGGCCTTCATGGGATGTCCGGCGCAAGGGGATGCGGCCTACCAGGAGATCGACGCCGTCGAATGCGATTCCCGGAGCTGGTGCCACATGGTGGTGGCGCAAGGCAGCGCGGGCTGGTCGAGCTTGTGCGCGTTCCCGGTCGACGCCAACTGGCACGTGTTCAAGCTGCAGTGGACGGCCGCCACGGTCTCCATGGCGATCGACGATGTCCCCACCGGCTGCAGCTTCGCCAACACCTCCCTCAACGGGCCGATGTTCCTGATCATCCAGACGCAGACCACGACCGCGGCGGGCGTCGCGGGACTGCCCGACGACTCGAAGCTGCCGACGAGCTTCCAGGTGGACTACGTCACGGTCACCCAGCCGTAGCGGATCGGGATGCCCCGAATCGTCCGCCGGACTAGCTGGCGGCGCGCCGGTAGATCACGGAAAGCATCGACGTCGTGCCCGTGACGGGCGTCGCGACCAGCATCACCTGCGTGTCGCCGGCCAGCCAGGTGAGGTCGCGCGACAGGCCCGCGGCCGGATCCATGATGTGGGCACCGGCCTCCTGGCCGTATTGCTTGCGCAGGCTCGCGGCCAGGTGCTCGAAGGTCTTCAGGTTGGCCGCGTTGTCCCGGTACTGGGCATCGCCGAAGTTGATCTGGACGAGACGGCTCTCCAGGAAGAAGAACTCCGCCGGCAGCGCCGTCTCCGCCACGCCCGCCGTGTCGAGGCGGAACTGGCCGACCGCGCCGTTCGCCAGATGGCTGCCGCTTTCGGGTGCCACCTCGGGAACGGCGCCGATGACCTCCGACGGCATCATGCCCCAATGGGTATGGGTCCACGTGGTGGGCGCCTGCTTGTGCGAGCAGGCGGCGACGAACAGGATCGGCAGCAGGACTCGAAGGCGCATGGGTCGAGGCGATGGGGGAACGATCGGCGGATTGTCGGGCTGCCGCCGGCCGTTCGGCCTCATGTGCCTCGCATTCGCCGCGCCGGAAGCGCAAGTAGTTCGCACTCGGACCGATTTGGTGCGCGCACGTTGCCGCGGGAGCGCCGCAGGGCTCGAACCGCAGAAGGACCGCCCGTCGAATCGTCGTGACGCCCACAGGGAGGCTTGAGCGACCGGTTCGACCCGACACCGCGTGCAACGCGGCCACGCGGGCGGCAATGCCGCGACAGATGTCACGACCGCGTCATTGTCGAGTGACTGGCCTTCTGGAGCCTGAACCGGCGCATAACGCGAGAGAATGCCCGGCATGACCAAACTCAACCTGTTCCGCAATCGACCCGTCGCCGTGATCGGCGCGGGCGTGATGGGCGTCGGCATCGTGCAGGTGGCCTTGCTGGCGGGCCATCCGGTGCATCTGTTCGACGTGCGCGAGGGCGCTGCCGCCGCGGCGGCCGAGCAACTGTTGGCCACGCTGGCCAGGCTTGCCGACAAGGGCAAGCTGACGCCCGAGGACGTGGCGGCCGCGCGCGGCCAGCTCAGCGTCGCCACGACGCTGGCCGACCTGCGCGACTGCGCGCTGGTGATCGAGGCCATCGTCGAGAACCTGGGCGTCAAGCAGGCGCTGATGCGCGATCTCGAGGCCATCGTGTCGCAAGACTGCGTGCTGGCGTCCAACACATCGTCGCTGTCGATCACCGCCGTCGCGCGCGGGCTCGAGGCGCCCGGGCGCGTGGTGGGCATGCACTTCTTCAACCCGGTGCCGCTGATGCGGCTGGTGGAGGTCGTCTCGGGCCTGGCCACCGAGCCGGCCGTGGCCGATGCGATCCACCTGCTGGCGCAGGACTGGGGCAAGACGGCCGTGCACGCGAAGTCCACGCCGGGCTTCATCGTCAACCGCATCGCGCGTCCGTTCTACGCCGAGACGCTGGCGCTGCTGCAGGAGCAGGCGGCCACGCCCGCGGTGCTGGACGCCTGCCTGCGCGGCGCGGGCTTCCGCATGGGGCCCTGCGAGCTGATGGACCTGATCGGCCACGACACCAACTTCGCCGTCACGCAATCCGTCTACGAGGCCAACTTCTTCGACAAGCGCTACCAGCCCTCGCTGGTGCAGCGAGAGATGGTGGACGGCGGACTGCTGGGCCGCAAGTCGGGCCGCGGCTTCTACCGCTACCCCGAGGCCGCCGGCAAGACCATCGACGGCGACGCCGGGACGCCGCCGCCGCCGGCCGCGCCCCTGGTGTTGCATGGCGACGACGCGATGGCCGACCTGCTGGCCGCGCGCCTGGCCGCCTCGGGCCTGGGCTTCACGCGCGAGAGCACGGCCGCGGGCGGCGAGACCCGCCTGCGCATCGGCGACGGCGTCCTGCTGCTCACCGACGGCCGCTGTGCCGCGGAACGCGCGCAGGCCTCGGGCACCGGCGACCTGGCGCTGTTCGACTGGCCCGTGGGGCCGGCGGCCGCGGCATCGACGACGCCGGTGGTGGCGCTCGCCTGGACGGTCGCGTCGCAGGCCTCGCCGGAGTTCGCGGCGCGGGCGGCCGACGTGCTGCGCGCCCTCGGCTGGCTGCCGCAGCGCGTGACCGATGTGCCGGGCCTGGTGGTGGCGCGCACGATCGCGATGCTGGTCAACGAGGCCAGCGACGCGGTGGAGCAGGGCGTGTGCGACGCGGCCGGCGCCGACGCGGCGATGACGCTGGGCGTGAACTATCCGGCGGGCCCGTTCGCCTGGCTCGCGCAGTGGGGCGAGGCGGCCACCGTGCGGGTGCTCGACGCGCTCGATGCGTTCTACCGCGGCGAGCGCTACCGCGTCAGCCCGCGATTGCGCCGGGCGACGTGGGCATCGAACTCACCAGCGACACGCTGACGTCGCAGCGCACGCCCGCGGGCGTGTTCTGCTGCCAGACGATCGTGCCGCCCAGCATGCGCACGCGCTTGCGGATGCCGCCCAGGCCCAGGCCCGTGGACCAGTCCTTGGGCGTGCCGCCCACGCCGTTGTCGGTGACCGTGAGCTTCAGCTGACCGTCGACCAGCTCCGCCTGGATCGAGGCGTGCGTGGCGTGCGCGTGGGCGATGATGTTGCTCACCAGCTCGCGCAGGATGCGGGTGAGGCCCGACCACTGCACCACGTTCAGCTGGATCTCCATGTCCTGCGTGAACGACCACTCCAGCGTGCAGCCCGTGGGCGCGAGGCGCTGCGCGATGTCGGCCTTCCATTCGCCCGCCGCGTGCGACAGCAGGTGCGTGGTGGCCGCCAGTCCGCGCGTGAGCGTCTTCAGGTCCTGCAAGGTGTGGCGGACGTAGTCCTCCATCTCGGGGTTGGGCGCCTTGTACATGAGCGTGAGCAGGCGCGCGCCGATGTCGTCGTGCAGGTCCTGCGCGATGCGCCCGCGCTCCTCGCTGCGGCCTTGCTCGATGGCGCGGTCGTGGGCCACGGCGCGACGCAGCTGCTCCACGATGCGGTCGGCCAGGCGCGCGTCTTCCGCGGTGAACAGGCGCTTGCCGCGCTCGGCGAAGCGCAGCACGATGAGGCGCGGCTCGGGCTGGTCACCGTCGTCGAACTGCGAGGGCGAGTTCGCGACCGGCGACTCCACGGCCAGCGGCACCAGCAGGCCGGCGCCGCCTTCGTACCAGCGCGTGGTGTGGGTGAAGCCGGGCTCGTGGCGCGCCACGAGCGGCTGGAACACGGCGTGGAACAGCTCCAGCTGCCAGTCGGCGGCGCGCCCGGGCTGCTCCTCCACCTTGCGTGCGATTCGCAGCAGATGCTCGAAGAGCCGCTCGGTGGTCACCGCGCGGGCGCCGATCATCTGGTCGAGCAGCCACTGTCGCGACGCCGCGTACACGCCCAGCGCCACGAACAGCGAGGTGGTGATGGACGCGAACTGGTTGAACGAGAACACCGCCACGAACAGCAGGTCGACGGAAGTCGCGAGCGTGCTGACGCCGGCCAGCATCGCGAACTCGCGCATCATGTGCTGCGAGCGCGCGAGGAAGGGCGACATCAGCAGCAGCGACGCGAAGAACACCGTCCAGATGACGGGTACCGCGGTCACCAGGGACTGCACCTCGCCGGGCATGCGGTCGTTGAGCGCGACGACGATGGTCACCAGCGCCAGGCTGCCGGTGGCGACGATGCTCAGGCGCCGCACCACCGTGGCATACGGGTGCGGCGTGAGGCGGTACGACCAGCCCAGCAGCCCGATCACCAGCAGGCCGGTGCTCAGCGACAGCGCCTCGCACCACCACCAGGCCTGCGGCAGGTCGAACGCCAGCGCCGCGGCGCTGAAGACGATGGCGGTGATCCAGGCGAGCGCCGCCAGCGCGCGCCGCGGCGGCAGCGGCGTGGGGTACAGCAGCGTGGCGTTGAGCAGCGCCGCGCCGGTGACGACGTCCAGCGACATGCGCAGCGCCGCCTCGTGTCCCCCGAGCAGGCTCACGTTGCCCAGGCCCGGCACGGCGTCGACGGCGGCCAGCAGCAACTGCACCGCCTGGCATTGCGCCATGATCGCGTAGAGGAGATTGCGCAGGTCCTGGCGCACCAGCATCACCACCGCGACCACGAGCTCCAGCGCCAGCGCCATGCCGCACAGCAGCCAGAACGTGATGCCCAGCGCCGCGTAGCCGCGCGGATGCGGCGCGACCTGTGCGCTCGTGCGATCGGTGAACCCCAGCAGCACCGGCGCATCCGACACCAGCACGCGCGCCATCTGGCGCTGCTGGCGGGCGGCGGCCTGGCGTTCGACGTCGTTGGCCAGCCAGCGCGTGGAATTGACGGCGCGGCGCCCGTCCACGTACAGCGGGGCGATGCCCGGCGCCACGACGACCTCCAGCGACTGCCCCAGCGAGGGGTGCAGGGCGGGCAGGTCGGTGGCCACGAGCTGCAGGTGGCCGCTGCCGTCGAGGCGCCAGCGCGCGTCGAGGTCGGGCGTCTGCGCGAGCGTGCGCGCGAGCATCACCACGCACAGGGAGGCGAGCAGCGCGATCGGCAGCAGCAGCAGCCGCCGCCAGCCCATCGGGTGCACGCGACCGGGGGTCACTGAACTACCCTCCGCCTTGCGGCTGCGGTGCGGGCGCCTGCTGGCGGCCGGGCGACGCTCATGGGCGCACGACCGCGTCTGGACGCACGCTTAGACGAGCCCCTGCTTGCTGGCGAGCACCGCCGCCTCGGCGCGGCTGGACACGTTGAGCTTGCGGTAGATCGACTTGATGTGGTCATTGACCGTGAACCACTTGATCGACATCAGGGCCGCGATCTCCTTGATCGTGAAGCCCTTGCTGAGGAAGGTGAGCACCTCCACCTCGCGCGGCGTGAGCGCCGGCAGGTCCAGCGGCGGTTCGATCTCCACCGGCGCCGGCGCCGCGAACGCCATGGCCGACGTGAACGTGGAGGCCGCGGCCGGCGAACGCAGCGCCGTGCCGTTGCCTTCGTCGGTGATGCGGCGGTTCATGCCCGTGCGCGTGTTGGTGCGGAAGTGGCCAAGCAGCCGGCGCGCGATGGCCGGCGACAGCGGCGGCTCGCCGCGCACGATCTTCTGCAGTTCCTCCACGAGCAGCTCGAAGCGGTCTTCCTTGAGCAGGTAGCCGTCGGCGCCGCATTGCAGGGCGGGGAACAGGTGCTCGTCGTCGGAGTACAGCGTGGTGACGATCTTGGTGGCCGGGTACTGGCGCAGCTCCTCCAGCAACTCGAGGCCGGAGCCGTCGGGCAGCTCCAGGTCGACCAGGATCAGCTTGAAAGGATCGACGCCGTGGTACCCCTGCGCGCCGCCCGCGATGCGGACCTGGCGCCGCGCGCTCTCGAGATCGCCCGCCTCGACGATGGTGATGGTGTCCGAGAAGCTCTCGCGAACCACGCGTCCGAGGAATTCCCGCGCCGCGGGGTTGTCCTCGAGAATCAAGACCTTGACTGCCATGTCGTTCCCCTTTGCCTGCCTTTTTCGCGCCCGACGGAATGGACATCCGTTCGTTTGCGCGATCCCGGAATGCTAACGAGCCGACTGCCCCGCCGCATCCCCCGTTTCGGGGCAGCCGAATGGGGGGAATCGCCTATTGGGGCGGCCCCTGCAAGCCTCTTGCCTCAGGCCCCCAACAAGGCATCCGGCACCATCACGAGCTTGCCCAGGATCTGCCTGTTCTCCAGCCGATGGTACGCATCCGCGAGGCGGGACAGGGGAATTACTTCGTCGATCACGGGTTTGACCAGCCCCCGGGCGTATTGCGCGGCCAACACTCCCAGCATCCGCGCGTTGGCCGCGGGCTCGCGGCGCACGAAATCGCCCCAGAACACGCCCACGATGGACGCGCCCTTCAGCAGCGGCAGGTTCCACGGCAGCGCGGGGATCGCGCCCTCCGCGAAGCCGATCACCAGGTAGCGGCCGCGCCAAGCGATCGCCCGGAACGCCGGTTCCGCATGCGAGCCGCCCACGGGATCGAACACGACGTCCACGCCCTTGCCCCGGGTGGCGTCCTTGAGGGCGTCGCGCAGCGCGGTGGTGGTGTAGTTGATCGCCACGTCGGCGCCGATCTCGCGGCACAGGGTGCACTTGGCGTCGGTGGACGCCGCGGCGATGACGGTGGCGCCGGCCGCCTTGGCGATCTGGATCGCCGCGGTGCCCACGCCGCCCGCCGCGCCCAGCACCAGCACGGTCTCGCCGGCCTGCAGGGCCGCGCGGTCGACGAGTGCGTGGTGCGCCGTGCCATAGGTGAAGGCGAAGGCCGCGGCGTCGCGCAGCGGGAAGCCCGCCGGCAGCGGCATCACCTGCATCGCCTTCACGCACGCGTGGGTGGCGAAGCCGCCGTGGCCACCCAGCGCCGCCACGGGCATGCCCGGCCGCAGGTGCTTCACGTCCGCGCCGACCGCCTCGACCACGCCGGCGAACTCGGCGCCCGGCGCGAACGGCAGTTCCGGGCGCATCTGGTACTTGCCCTGCACGATCAGCAGGTCGGGGAAGTTGAGCGAGGCCGCGTGGATGGCGATCAGCACCTCGTCGGCCGCGGGCTGCGGGGTGGGGCGCTCGCGCCATTGCAGGGCCGCGGGGCCGTCCAGCGTTTCACACATCCAGGCTTGCATGGCATCGGTTCCGGTTCGTGGGGACACTCGATCATAAGGACGGCGCGATGACGCGACAGTCGCCGGGGCGACGCCGTCGCGCTGCCTACAATGAGCCCATGCGCATCCTCATCGCCAACGACGACGGCTACCTGGCCCAGGGCCTCGTGGCCCTCGTCGAGGCCTGTCGCGGTCTCGGCGACATCGACGTCATCGCCCCGGAGCAGAACGCCAGCGGCATGTCGAACTCGCTGACGCTGGGCCGGCCGCTGTCGGTGTTCGCCGCCCGGGGCGGCCCGTCCGACGGCTTCCGCGTGGTCAACGGCACGCCGTCCGACTGCGTGCACGTGGCCATGACCGGGCTGCTCGAGCATCGGCCCGACCTGGTGCTCTCGGGCATCAACAACGGCGAGAACATGGGCGACGACACGCTCTACTCGGGCACCGTGGCCGCCGCGATGGAGGGCTTCCTGTTCGGCGTGCCGGCCATCGCGTTCTCGATCCAGCACAAGGGCTGGGCCCACATCGCCGCCGCCGCGCGCGCCGCGCGCCGCGTGGTGGAGGCCGCCATCACCCATCCGTCGTTCGGCCAGCCCGGCGCGGCGCCGTGGCTGCTCAACGTGAACTTCCCCAGCCGGCCCGACGCCGACGCGCTGCCCTGGGCCACCACGCGCCTGGGCCGGCGCCACGCCAGCGAGCCGGTGATCGTGCAGAAGAACCCGCGCGGCGAGCCCATCTACTGGATCGGGCCCGCGGGCGACGCGCGCGAGGCCGGCGCCGGCACCGATTTCCATGCCGTGGCCAACGGCCGCGTGTCGATCACGCCGCTGCAGGTGGACCTGACCGATCACGCGAACCTGGGTGGCTGGGCCGCCAGGCTGGGCCAGGAATGAGCGGAGACGGCACGCGCGCCAAGCGGTTCCCGGCCCAATGGACGAGCAACGGCCGCCCGGCCGCGCCCGGCGGAACGGCGCGCAATCCGTTGCGCCCGCAGGCGCTGCTGCACCAGGCCGCACAGGACGCCGCGCGCCACGTCGTGCCCACCGGCCTGGGCCTGGACAACGGCCCGATGCGCGAGCGCATGGTGGCGCGGCTGCGCAGCGAAGGCATCACCGCGCCGACGCTGCTGGCGGCGTTCGCCGCGGTGCCGCGCCACCGATTCGTCGACACCGCGCTGGCCATCCAGGCCTACGAGGACACCAGCCTGCCGATCGGCCTGGGCCAGACCATCTCGAAGCCCTCGGTCGTCGCTCGACAGCTGCAATGGCTGTTCGACGGCGCCAACGCCGGCCGCCAGGGCCATCTGGGCCGCACGCTGGAGATCGGCACCGGCTGCGGCTACCAGACGGCGCTGCTCGCGCGCCTGGCCCCCACCGTCATCTCCATCGAGCGCCTGCAGCCGCTGCACCAGCTGGCGCGGCGCAACCTTGATGCCGTCGGCGTGCCCGGCGTGCGCCTGGTGCACGGCGACGGCCGCGTCGGCCACGCGCCCAACGCGCCCTATGACAGCATCGTGGCCGCGGCCGGCGGCGAGGACATCCCGGGCGCCTGGCTGGCGCAACTGGCCATCGGTGGCCGGCTGGTCGCGCCTACCGCGATGCCGGGCCTGGCCGGGCAGGCGCTGGTGATCGTCGACCGGACCGCGGAAGGCCTCGTTCGACAGATCGGCGAGTCAGTCACGTTTGTTCCCTTAAAATCCGGGATCGCTTGAAACAATATTGGGAATCTATGGCATCGCTCTGGGGTCGACGAACGCTCGTGACGACGGTTTGCGTGGCGTCCGCCTGGGCCTTGATCGGGTGCGCCACCCCGAATCAGGCGCCCGTGGAAGATCATTCGGCCAAGCTCGCGCACCCGGTGGCCACGCCCATCGACGCGAACAAGACGGCCGCGCCCCTGGCGCCGGCCGGCGAGGCCCGTCCCAACACCTACACGGTGCAGCCCGGCGACATGCTCACCAAGATCGGCATGGACACCGGCCAGAGCTGGCGCGACCTGGCCCGCTGGAACAACCTCGCCGACCCGAACCACCTCGAGGTGGGGCAGGTGCTGCGCGTGGTGGCGCCGCCCGGCGACGTGCCGCCCGGCACGACCGTGACGACCACCACCACCACCACCACGGCCGCCGCCGGTGGCGCCACGTTCAAGCCGCTGCCCGCGATCCCGGCCAAGCCCGACGCCAAGCCCGCCAGCGGCGCCGCCGCGGCCGTGGCCTCCGGCAGCGCCGTGCCGCTGACCGGCGTCGCCACGCCGCCGCAGTCCGCGGCGACGCGCGAGGACGACGACCTGAACTGGGCCTGGCCCGCGGCCGGCCCGGTCGTGGCGCCGTTCGACGATGCCAAGACCAAGGGCCTGGCCATCGGCGGCAAGGCCGGCGACCCGGTGTACGCGGCGGCCGACGGCCGCGTCGTCTACGCCGGCTCGGGCCTGCGCGGCTACGGCAACCTGGTGATCGTCAAGCACAACGCCAACTACCTGACCGCCTACGCCCACAACCAGGCGCTGCTCGTCAAGGAAGACCAGATCGTCAAGCGCGGCCAGAAGATCGCCGAGATGGGCTCCACCGACGCCGATCGCGTGCAGCTGCACTTCGAGATCCGCAAGCAGGGCAAGCCGGTCGATCCGGCACGCCTGCTGCCGCCGCGCTGAGCCATCGTCCGCACAAACGAACGCGCCCTCGAGGCGCGTTTTTTTTGCTCGTTGGTAGACGCCTCGCGCTTGAGGCTTGAGGCTTGACGCTTCGCGCAGGTCGAGGTTACCCGCTGCGCCAAGGTGGGCGCGCACTTGGCTCGACGTCAAACGGGCGCCTGAATTCGGCCTGGACGGCCTCATTCCGAGGGCACTCGGTGAAGGTTCGTCCGCGTGTGCCGAGGGGCCGCGCCCGGCACCTTTGCCACGCGCCACGAAGCCCTCGACGGCCCGGTTTGCCGTCTCCCCAAGTACACGCCCACCTCGCCGCCGGTTCACCCAGGCGGTTGGGACAAACACGGCTCCAACTTTTTAGTAGGTACTTTGGCATCGTCGGGCCATCGAGGCCGCGGCGATGCCCGCGGCCAGCCCGAGCACAGGGCACCGGGCCTGACGCGAACATCACCTCGAGGCGCCGGCGCTCCTTCTCGAGCCCGACGATGCGCGTCGCCTGCGGCGCCGCGCGAAGCGCTTTGGCAAGCCGCGCGGATGACCGAAGAAGTGCCAGCCGCGCAGCGCCGCAGGCGCGCGCTTCGTCAAACACGAGGAGGAGCGCCGATATCGTGGCCTGTGGTTCGCGCCAATCCCGGCGGCCGGTGATCGGGCTGGTCGCGGGCATCGTCGCGGCCTCGATGGCCCGACGATGCCAAAGTACCTACTAAAAAGTTGGAGCCGTGTTTGTCCCAACCGCCTGGGTGAACCGGCGGCGAGGTGGGCGTGTACTTGGGGAGACGGCAAACCGGGCCGTCGAGGGCTTCGTGGCGCGTGGCAAAGGTGCCGGGCGCGGCCCCTCGGCACACGCGGACGAACCTTCACCGAGTGCCCTCGGAATGAGGCCGTCCAGGCCGAATTCAGGCGCCCGTTTGACGTCGAGCCAAGTGCGCGCCCACCTTGGCGCAGCGGGTAACGCCGGCCAGCGCGAAGCGTGACCACCCTCAAGCGCACCAACACCAGCACCAACCAAATTCCCCGCAGATCGGCGATGAAGCTTTTTTTCGCCTGTTCCGCGCCGCGCGGCGGCCGATAACCCAGGGATGACAACGCTTTCATGCGCCCGGCCGGTGTCTCTCGCCCGCGGGCCGCGCGCGGGCGATCTGAACGTGAATTCGGGCACTGATCTTCGATTCGGCGTGAAGGAGTGCACTCAAGAATGGCCGAGTTGGGTCGAAATCGGGCCATGAGCCCTGTCAGGAATCTTCCGTCGAGGAGTGAGGCCCGGCGCGGGATCGGATCTGCCCCCAATTAACGACCCCACAGAAGGAGTTCCACCATGATTCGCATCGCAACCCCGTCCAGCCTCCGCGGCGCCCTGGCCGCCTCGCTCTGCGCCCTCGCCAGCGCCGGCGCGATGGCCGGCGACGGCAAGTGGGTGCAGGACGCCAAGAGCTGCTCCGCGCCGGAATATCCGCGCGACTCCCTGAACAAGGGCGAGCAGGGCACCACCGCGCTGCGCATCCTGGTGGGCGTCGACGGCAAGGCCATCGACAGCGAAATCGAATCGTCCAGCCATTCCCGCAAGCTCGACACGGCCGCCCAGCGCGCGCTGATGGAGTGCTCGTTCAAGCCGCAACCGGCCGACGCCAAGCCGGCCCAGCAATGGATCAAGACCGAATTCGTCTGGAAGCTCAACTGAGTTCCCCGTGAGCGAGGTTGGGCAACGCCGCGCGCCGAGCCGAGACCTGCTGTAAACGCCGACGTGTCCGTTGGGGGACGCTTCGGCGCGTGACTGACCAACAAATTCAACAGCCAACTTCGGAACTTCAAATGCTGACCAACCTGAAAATCGGCGCGCGACTGGCGCTGGCCTTCGGCATCGTCCTGGCGCTGCTCGCGACGCTGTCGATCATCGCCCTGGCCCGCACGAGCGGCATGCGCGACGACATGAACGCGGTGACGGGCGGCATCGCCGTCGAGTCGTCGCTGGCCGACCAGATGCGTCTGGCCGCGACTCAGCAGGCAGTGCGCGTGCGCAACATCCTGATGGTGTCCGAACCCGAGGAAATGGCGGCCGAGAACGACGCCCTGAAGGCCGACATCAAGACCTACGAGACCGCCAAGGGCAAGCTCGCGAAGATGATCGCGGCCGAGAACGACGCCCGCAAGAAGACGATCCTGGGCCACATCGACGGCGCCGAGAAGGAAGCCCGCGACCTGGCCGATCAGGTGGTGCAGATGGCGCTGGACAATCACAAGTTCCCGGCCCGCGGCCTGCTCGGCGAGAAGGCCAACCCGGCCCAGGCCAAGTGGATGTCCACCATCGACGAGATGGTGGCGCTCAACGAGAAGCAGACCGCCGCCGCCGTCGCCAGCGCCGAGGACGCCTACGGCAACACCCGCAACATCGTGCTGGGCATCACCGTCATCGCGCTGGTGTTCGCCTCGGCGGTCGGCGTCGCCGTCACGCGCTCGATCACCGTGCCGATCTCGCAGGCCGTGGGCATCGCCCGCCGCGTGGCCGACCGCGACCTGAGCGTCAAGGTGACCTCCCATTCGAACGACGAGACCGGCCAGCTGCTGAAGGCGCTGGCGGCCATGACCGACAGCCTGGTCACCGTCGTCTCCAGCGTGCGCAACGGCAGCGACAGCCTGGCGAGCGCCGCCAGCGAGATCGCCTCCGGCAACGCCGACCTGTCCAGCCGCACCGAGCGCCAGGCCTCCAGCATCCAGCAGACGGCGTCGTCGATGGACGAGCTCTCGAGCACCGTCAAGATGAGCGCGAGCAACTCCACGCATGCGCGCCAGCTGTCCAACGACGCGGCCGCCAAGGCCACGCAGGGCGGCGAGGCCGTGAGCAAGGTGGTGCGCACGATGGGCGACATCGCCACCTCTTCCAAGAAGATCGCCGACATCATCAGCGTGATCGACGGCATCGCGTTCCAGACCAACATCCTGGCGCTGAACGCCGCGGTGGAAGCCGCGCGGGCCGGCGAGCAGGGCCGCGGCTTCGCCGTGGTGGCCACCGAGGTGCGCACGCTGGCCCAGCGCAGCGCGACGGCGGCCAAGGAGATCAAGTCGCTCATCGCGGAATCGGTGGAGAAGGTCGACGAGGGCACGCACCTCGTGGACGTCGCCTCGGAGACCATCGCGCAGATCGTGCGGTCGGTGCAGCACGTGGCCGGCATCGTGTCGGAGATCACCTCCGCCACCGTCGAGCAGAGCGCCGGCATCGACCTCGTCAACGTGGCCGTGACCGAGATGGACCAGGTCACGCAGCAGAACGCCGCGCTGGTGGAGCAGGTGGCCGCGGCCGCCGACTCGATGAGCACTCAGGTGCAGCGCCTGGTGTCGGACGTCTCGGTCTTCCGCCTCTAGGCGCCGCCTCCGTTCGCTCGGCCCCGGGTCGCGCTGCGCGGTCCGGGGCCGATTCCATTGGCCCACCGATAATCGCGGGATGAGTACAGAACAACAGGGCGGCGGCAAGGGCCGTGGCCGTCACCGCCGGGATCGCAACGCCGGCCCCGCGCCGGGCGTCTCCGACAACGAATGGCTGAAGGTCACCGGCATCGACCTCGACGCCCAGGGCATCGCGCACAACAGCGAGGGCGTCGTCGTGTTCATCGACGGCGCGCTGCCGGGCGAGGAGGCGCGGGTCAAGGTCATCAAGCGCAAGAAGCAGTGGGAGAAGGCCGACCTGGTGGCGATCCGCCGCGAGAGCTCGCAGCGGGTGACGCCGCGCTGCCCGCACTTCGGCCTGCACGCCGGCGCCTGCGGCGGCTGCAAGATGCAGCACCTGGCGCCGCAGGCCCAGGTGGCGATGAAGCAGCGGGTGCTGGAGGACAACCTGTGGCACCTGGGCAAGGCCAGGCCCGAGCTGGTGCTGCGCCCCATCGAGGGCCCGCCCTGGGGCTATCGCCTGCGCGCGCGCCTGTCCGTGCGCTGGGTGGCCAAGAAGAACACCGTGCTGGTGGGCTTCCACGAGCGCAAGTCCAGCTACGTGGCCGACATGCGCGAGTGCCATGTGATCCCCAGGCGCATCTCCGACATGCTGATGCCGCTGCGCGCCCTCATCGAGGCGATGCAGGCGCGCGAGCGGCTGCCGCAGATCGAGCTGGCCATCGGCGACCAGGTCACCGCGCTGGTGCTGCGCAACCTGGAACCGCTGAGCGAGCACGACGCGGGCCTGCTGCGCGCGTTCGGCAAGCAGCACGACGTGCAGTGGTGGCTGCAGCCCAAGGGCCCGGACACCATCCACCGCCTGGACGACGATGGTGGCCCGGAGCTGGCCTACACGCTGCCCGAGTTCGGCGTGCGCATGCCGTTCAGGCCCACCGACTTCACGCAGGTGAACCACCAGATCAACACGGTGCTGGTGGGCCGCGCGCTGCGCCTGCTGGACGTGCGCAAGGACGAGACCGTCATCGACTGGTTCTGCGGCCTGGGCAACTTCACGCTGCCGCTGGCCACCATGGCCAGGACGGTGCTGGGCATCGAGGGCAGCCAGACGCTGGTGGACCGGGCGCTGGACAATGCGAAGCTCAACGGCCTCGACGCGCACACGCGCTTCGACGCGCGCAACCTGTTCGAGATCACGGCCGACGACCTCGTCGCGCTGGGCACCGTGGACAAGTGGCTGGTCGACCCCCCGCGCGAGGGCGCGTTCGCGCTCGCGAAGGCGCTGGCCGACCTGAAGGCCGCGCCGCGCGAGGGCTGGACGGCGCCCGAGCGCATCGTCTACGTCAGCTGCAACCCCGCCACGCTCGCGCGCGACGCCGGCCTGCTGGTGCATCAGGCGGGCTACCGGCTCGTCTCGGCCGGGGCGGTGAACATGTTCCCGCACACGGCGCATGTGGAGAGCATGGCGGTGTTCGAGTGGGATCCGCAGTGGAAGCCGACCGAACGCACGGCCGTCGTCATCGCGGAAGACTCGGCGCTGGCGGAATCGGAATCCTCGCCAGGTGCCGAGGAGGAGGGCGACGCGCCGCCGCCTTGAAGGCCTGCGGGCGCAGCGTCGTCAAGGTCGGCCCCGTGGCGGGCCGACCAGGCGGATCAGGCGCGGCGGCGACGCGCGGCGATGCTCAGCACGCCCAGGCCGGCCAGCAGCAGGGCTGCGGTGCCGGTCTCTGGAACGGCGGAGACCAGGGGGGAGCCGGTGACGGTCAGCGTGCCCTGGTACGTTCCCGCGTTCTTCTTGTTGGCGTTCGTCGCAACATCCAGCAACAATTCGGTGGGCGTGAAGAGCGTGAAGTCGTACTTGCCCTCAAGGAAGCTGTCCCTGACAGTGCCCGCTGCGAACGAACCAGCAGACCCGGGCACGCCTTCCAGCGACAGGCTGACGCCCGTGACGTTGAAGCCGTTGCCGCCCTTGCCGCTCTTGTCCGCCGTGCCGGCGAGCGTGCCCGTGATCTCGTAGACGCCCGGAGCCAGCAACACATCGAACTCTTCGGTGGCCGTGCCGGTGAAAGTGAGCTTGGTAACCCCTGGTACGACGGGCACCGGCGTGAGGGGTGCAGCAGCAGAGGCAATCGTGCTGGTCGTCGCCATGGCGGTGGCCAGAAATGCGAGGTGGAGGCTCTTGTTCATGGATCTTCCCGGTAAAGCTTGTTCGACGCCTAAAGTGTGACAGTCTGTATCAAGCCTGTGCCATGGCCGAGCCGCCATGAACCGTGCAAAGCGTGAACTATGGCCTCGACCTGCCGCGGTCGCGGGCCCTGGCGGATGCCCAAAAAGCAAAGTGCCCACCGGACGCGGCCGGGTGGGCACTTTTCGGGGATCCGGTCGCTGGCTGCCTGCGCAGCCGGCGTCGTCGTCCTGGGTCGACTGCTCGCGCTCAGCGACGATCGCCCGTCAGCGAGGTCAGCAGGACCAGCAGCGACTGGAACACGTTGTAGAGGTCCAGGTAGATGGCGAGCGTGGCCATGACGTAGTTGCGTTCGCCGCCGTCGATCACGCGCTTGACGTCGATCATCACGAACAGCGAGAAGATCGCCATCACCGCGACCGAGATCGCGAGCATGGCGGCGGTGGACTGCACGAAGATGTTGACCACGCTGGCGACGATGGCGATCAGCGCGCCGATCATCAGGAAGCGAGCCAGGCCCGACAGGTCGCGCTTGACGACGGTGGCCAGCGTGGCCATGCCGAAGAACACGCCCGCGGTACCGCCGAACGCCGTCATGATCAGGCTGGAGCCGTTGCTGTAGCCGCCGAGCACCGCGCCCAGCAGGCGCGACAGCATCAGGCCCATGAAGAACGTGAAGCCCAGCAGCATGAACACGCCGATGGACGAATCCTTGAATTTCTGCACGCCGAACATCAGGCCGAAGGCGCCGCCGAAGAAGACGAGCAGCGACATGCCGGGCGTCATGTGCGCGAAGACGCCGGTCTGCACGCCGATCCAGGCGCCCAGCACCGTGGGCAGCATCGACAGCGCGAGCAGCCAGTACGTATTGCGCAGTACCTTGTTCGAGTCGACGACGCCGTAGCCGCCATTCACGACTTCGACACGTTGCAGGTTGCGATCCATGAGAAACACTCCATTCTTGGAAACATCCGTCCGTTGGAGACGGTCGAATCATTCTAGTTCCCCACCGTCGATGGCGGGTTGATGGCCGTCAGGTGGTGACGGGTCGCCGGCATGACAAGGGGGTGACAAGCACGCTCCCGACGGCTATAATTTACAGGTTTACCCGCAATCAGCCCAGACACCTCGAGCGCCTGAACAGCGACGCTTCTCCGGTACCGTCTACCGCAGTCCGAATTCCCCGTCCCAAACCTGTGGAGCAACCCTGCTCGACAGCCACGCGGCGGGAGTCTCGCGAAACTGGGCACCGCTACCCGGAGTTCCCTTTGCTGCCTGTCCTGCCCCCCGCAATCCTTGCACTCGCAGACGGCACGGTCTTCTCCGGCACCTCGATCGGCGCTCCCGGCCACACGGTCGGCGAAGTGGTGTTCAACACCGCGCTGACTGGCTACCAGGAAATCCTCACCGACCCCAGCTACTGCAGGCAGATCGTCACGCTGACGTATCCGCACGTGGGCAGCTACGGCATCAGTGAAGAGGACGTCGAGGCGTCGAAGATCCATGCCGCCGGCCTGATCATCAAGGATCTGCCGCTGCGACACTCCAATTTCCGCGCCTCGACCACGCTGGCCGCGTACCTGGCCCGCGAAGGCACCGTCGCCATCGCCGGCATCGACACGCGCAAGCTCACGCGCATCCTGCGCACGAACGGCGCGCAGAACGGCTGCATCGTCGCGTTCCCGGTGGGCCACGAGATCACCGCGGCCGATCGCGCCGAGGCCATCGCCAAGGCGCGCGCCGGCGAGAACATGGCCGGGCTCGACCTGGCCAAGGTCGTCAGCAGCGCGAAGACGTACGAATGGACGCAGACCGAGTGGAGGCTCGTCGGCGGCTACGGCACGCAGGACGCGCCGAAATTCCACGTCGTGGCCTACGACTTCGGGGTGAAGTTCAACATCCTGCGCATGCTGGCCGAGCGCGGCTGCCGCGTCACGGTGGTGCCGGCGCAGACGCCCGCCGCCGACGTGCTGGCCCTGAACCCCGACGGCGTGTTCCTGTCCAACGGCCCCGGCGACCCGGAGCCCTGCGACTACGCGATCGCCGCCACGCGCTCCATCATCGAGACGGGCACGCCCACCTTCGGCATCTGCCTGGGCCACCAGATCCTGGCGCTGGCCTCCGGCGCCAGGACCTTCAAGATGAAGTTCGGCCACCACGGCGCGAACCACCCGGTCAAGGAGACCGCCACCGGCCGCGTCTCCATCACCAGCCAGAACCACGGCTTCGCGGTGGACCCGGCCACGCTGCCGGCCAACCTCGTGGCCACGCACGTCTCGCTGTTCGACGGCACGCTGCAGGGCCTGGCCCGCACCGACAAGCCCGCGTTCTGCTTCCAGGGCCACCCGGAAGCCTCGCCCGGCCCGCACGACATCGCCTACCTGTTCGACCGCTTCATCGATTCGATGACCGCGAACAAGACCAAGAACTGATCCCATGCCAAAGCGCACCGACCTCAAGTCCGTCCTCATCATCGGGGCGGGCCCGATCATCATCGGCCAGGCCTGCGAGTTCGACTACTCCGGCGCCCAGGCCTGCAAGGCCCTGCGCGAGGAGGGCTACAAGGTCATCCTCGTCAACTCGAATCCCGCCACGATCATGACGGATCCGGCCACGGCCGACGTCACCTACATCGAGCCCATCACCTGGCAGGTGGTGGAGAAGATCATCGAGAAGGAGCGCCCGGACGCGATCCTGCCGACGATGGGCGGCCAGACCGCGCTGAACTGCGCGCTGGACCTGCACAAGCACGGCGTGCTGGACAAGTTCGGCGTGGAGATGATCGGCGCCAACGAGCACGCCATCGAGAAGGCGGAAGACCGGCTGAAGTTCAAGGACGCGATGACCAAGATCGGCCTGGCCTCGGCCAAGTCGGGCATCGCGCACTCGATGGAAGAGGCGTGGGCCGTCCAGAAGCGCATCACCGCCGAGATCAACGGCAGCGGCTTCCCGATGGTGATCCGCCCCAGCTTCACGCTCGGCGGCTCCGGCGGCGGCATCGCCTACAACCCGGAGGAGTTCGAGGAGATCTGCAAGCGCGGCATCGACCTCTCGCCGACCAGCGAACTGCTGATCGAGGAATCGCTCAAGGGCTGGAAGGAGTACGAGATGGAAGTGGTCCGCGACAAGGCGGACAACTGCATCATCATCTGCTCCATCGAGAACCTCGACCCGATGGGCATCCACACCGGCGACTCGATCACCGTGGCCCCGGCGCAGACGCTCACCGACAAGGAATACCAGCTGCTGCGCAACGCGTCCGTCGCGATCCTGCGCGAGATCGGCGTCGACACCGGCGGCTCCAACGTGCAGTTCTCCATCAATCCGGTCGACGGCCGCATGGTGGTCATCGAGATGAACCCGCGCGTGTCGCGCTCGTCCGCGCTCGCGTCCAAGGCCACCGGCTTCCCGATCGCCAAGATCGCGGCCAAGCTGGCCGTCGGCTACACGCTCGACGAGCTGCGCAACGACATCACAGGCGGCGCCACGCCGGCGTCGTTCGAGCCGTCCATCGACTACGTGGTCACCAAGATCCCGCGCTTCGCGTTCGAGAAGTTCCCGGCCGCCGATTCGCACCTCACCACGCAGATGAAGTCGGTGGGCGAGGTGATGGCCATGGGCCGCACGTTCCAGGAAAGCTTCCAGAAGGCGCTGCGCGGGCTCGAGACGGGCATCGACGGCCTGACCGAGCGCACCGGCTGCAAGGAGAGCGACCGCGAGGAGATCCTCGAGGAGATCACCAACGCCGGCCCCGAGCGCATCCTGTTCGTCGGCGACGCGTTCCGCATCGGCATGACGCTGGACGAGATCTTCGACGCGACCCGCATCGATCCGTGGTTCCTGGCGCAGATCGAGGACCTGATCAAGATCGAGCAGTCGCTGCGCAGCCGCAAGCTGGCGTCGCTGTCGGCCGCCGAGCTGCGCTTCGTCAAGCAGAAGGGCTTCTCCGACAAGCGCCTGGGCCTGCTGATGGGCAGCAACCAGCACGAGCTGCGCAAGACGCGCCATGCGCTGGGCGTGCGCCCCGTCTACAAGCGCGTCGACACCTGCGCGGCCGAATTCGGCACGCAGACCGCCTACATGTACTCGTGCTACGAGACCGTCGACGGCGAGTGCGAGGCCGCGCCCACGAGCAGGAAGAAGATCATGGTGCTGGGCGGCGGTCCGAACCGCATCGGCCAGGGCATCGAGTTCGACTACTGCTGCGTGCACGCCGCGCTCGCCATGCGCGAGGACGGCTACGAGACCATCATGGTCAACTGCAACCCGGAGACGGTTTCCACCGACTACGACACCTCCGACCGCCTCTACTTCGAGCCGGTGACGCTCGAGGACGTGCTGGAGATCGTCGACGTCGAGCAGCCGCACGGCGTGATCGTGCAGTACGGCGGCCAGACGCCGCTCAAGCTCGCGCTGGACCTCGAGTCCTACGGCGTGCCCATCATCGGCACCACCGCCGAATCCATCGACATCGCCGAGGACCGCGAGCGCTTCCAGAAGCTGCTGCACGACCTCGGGCTGAAGCAGCCGCCGAACCGCACCGCGCGCACCAACGAGCAGGCGCTCGAGCTGGCGCAGGAGATCGGCTACCCGCTGGTGGTGCGTCCCAGCTACGTGCTGGGCGGCCGCGCGATGGAGATCGTGCACGGCGACAAGGATCTCGAGCGCTACATGCGCGAGGCCGTCAAGGTCAGCGACAAGTCGCCCGTGCTGCTCGATCGCTTCCTGGACGACGCCATCGAGGTGGACGTCGACTGCATCTCCGACGGCACCGACGTGATGATCGGCGGCATCATGGAGCACATCGAGCAGGCCGGCGTGCACTCCGGCGACTCGGCGTGCTCGCTGCCGCCTTACTCGCTGTCGCCCGCGATGCAGGACGAGCTGCGCCGCCAGGCCACCCTGATGGCCAGGGCGCTGAAGGTCGTCGGCCTGATGAACACGCAGTTCGCGATCCAGGGCGAGGGCGACGAGGCCGTCGTCTACGTGCTGGAAGTGAACCCGCGCGCCTCGCGCACGGTGCCGTTCGTGTCGAAGGCCACGGGCCAGGCGCTGGCCAAGATCGCCGCTCGCTGCATGGCCGGCACGAAGCTGGCCGACCAGGTGGGCCTGCATGGCAAGGTGCCGGTGGAGATCCAGCCGCCGTACTTCTCGGTCAAGGAAGCCGTCTTCCCGTTCAACAAGTTCCCGGGCGTCGACCCGGTGCTGGGCCCCGAGATGCGTTCCACCGGCGAGGTGATGGGCACGGGCCGCACGTTCGCGGAAGCCATGCTCAAGAGCCAGCTGGGCGCGGGCTCCAAGCTGCCCACCAAGGGCAACGTGGTGCTGTCGGTGAAGAACGCCGACAAGGCGCGCGCGGTCAAGATCGCCAGCGACCTGGTCAACCTCGGCTTCACGGTCTCGGCCACCAAGGGCACGGCGGCGGCGATCGCCGAGGCCGGCATCCCGGTGAAGCCGTGCAACAAGGTCAAGGACGGCCGCCCGCACATCGCCGACATGATCAAGGCCGGCGAGGTGCAGCTGGTGTTCACCACGGTGGACGAGACGCGCACGGCGATTGCCGATTCGCGCTACATCCGCACGGCAGCGATCGCCAACCGCGTCACGTACTACACCACGATGGCCGGCTGCGAGGCCGCCACCGAGGCGCTCAAGCACGAGGACGACATCACGGTGGTTTCCCTGCAGGAACTGCACGCGGAACTGCCCTGAAACTGATCTAAACTCGTCTTTCTTCCAGGTCAACTGGACCCGCCGCCCAGCAGTCTCACGATTGCTTCGGGGCGGCGGTTTGCTTTTCCCCTCTGAGACTCCCGATATGGCCACGATCCCCCTGACCCGCCGCGGCGCCGAAAAACTGAAGGAAGAGCTGCATCGCCTGAAAACGGTGGAGCGCCACGCGGTCATCCAGGCCATCGCCGAGGCGCGCGCGCAGGGCGACCTGTCCGAGAACGCCGAGTACGAGGCGGCCAAGGACAAGCAGGCCTTCATCGAAGGCCGCATCCTGCACATCGACGGCCAGCTGGCCGCGGCGCAGATCATCGACCCGGCCGACGTCGACGCGGGCGGCCGCATCGTGTTCGGCAGCACCGTGGTGCTGGAAGAGGAAGAGTCGGGCCAGGAGGTGACCTACCAGATCGTGGGCGACGACGAGGCCGACATCAAGCAGAACCTGGTCTCGATCAGCTCGCCCATCGCGCGCGCGCTCATCGGCAAGGAGGCCGGCGACACGGCCGACGTGCACGCGCCGGGCGGCGCGAAGCGCTATGAGATCGTGGAAGTAAAGTACATCTGAGCTCGCTCGAAGCCGGAACGCCGCGCATGAAGTTCTCCGAGCGCCTGCGCCGGCTGCTGCCCGGCCTCTGGTTCGGCCTGCTGCTGGCCATCGCGGCCATCGCCACGCCGGCGGCCAGCGGCGCGCTCGACAAGGCCGCGTTCGGCGCCGTGGCGCGGGCGATCTTCGCGCGCGAGGCGCCGGCCAGCCTGGTGCTGGGCATCGTGCTGCTGGTCATCGAACGCCGCGACGCGCTGGCGCGCCATCTCGAGACGGGCGTGTCGCAGTTCTCGTCGGAAATGACGCTGGCCATCGTCGCGCTGTTCTGCACGGTAGCGGGCTACTACGGCCTGCTGCCGTTGATGGAGCAGGCGCGCGCGGGCGGCGCCACCTCGCTCAGCTTCCTGCAGCTGCACGCGATCAGCCTCGCGTTCTTCGGCGTGAAGGGGCTGGCGGTGCTGGCGCTGGCGTGGAAGGCCGCGCGGTGAGCGCGACCCTCGGCACGTCGTCAGGCCTTCTTCTTGACGCTGGTGATGCGCTTCTTGGCGCGCTTGACCTGGCCGCCGGCCGTCACGCGCTCGTTGCCGAGCACGGTCACCTTCTTGATCTGCGGGCGATGGTTGCCCCGCTTCGAGAACTTCAGGATCTTGACGACGCGCGGGCCCAGGTTGGTGTCGGGCACGCGTTCGGCCTCCACCTCCTCCATCGGTCGCCACAGCACCAGCAGCTTGCCGATGTGCTGGATCGGCGCGGCGTCGAGCTTGTCGGCCATCTCGGCCAGCATCGCCTCGCGGGCGGCGCGGTCGTCGGAGAAGACGCGCACCTTGATGAGCCCGTGCGACTTGAGCGCCACCTCGGCTTCCTTGAGGACGGCGGCGGTCAATCCGTCGGCACCGATCATGACCACGGGGTCGAGATGGTGGGCGTCGCCGCGCTTTTCTTTGCGTTCGGCAGGGGTCAGTTGAATCAGGGCCATGCCCGTATTATCCCGTAGTCATGAAAATCAAGACGAAAAGCAAGAAGGTCAACAAGCAGTGGCTGCAGGATCACGCCAATGACCCCTATGTGAAACTGGCCCAGCGCGAGGGTTACCGCGCGCGCGCCGCCTACAAGCTGTCGGAGATCGACGAGCAGTTCAAGCTGCTGCGTCCGGGCCAGCTGGTGGTCGATCTCGGCTCCACGCCGGGCGCCTGGAGCCAGTACATCCGGCGCAGGTTCGCGCGCGGCGGGGCGGCGGTCGGCGAGCTCGACGGCCGCATCGTGGCGCTGGACATCCTCGAGATGGAGCCGATCGAGGGCGTGCACTTCATCCAGGGCGACTTCCGCGAGGACGCGGTGCTGGCCCAGCTGAACGCGGCCGTGAACAACGAACCGGTGGACGTGGTCGTCTCCGACATGGCGCCCAACCTCACGGGCGTGACGGTGACCGACACCGCCCGTGTGGCGCACCTGGTGGAGCTGGCGGTCGACTTCGCGCTGCAGCACCTGAAGCCGGAAGGCGCCCTCGTCACCAAGGTCTTTCACGGGAGCGGCTACAGTGAGCTCGTGGAGCTGTTCCGCGCGCATTTCCGCGTGGTCAAGGCGGTCAAGCCCAAGGCGTCGCGCGACCGGTCGTCGGAAACTTTTCTCGTCGGCTTCGGTCTGAAGAATCCCGGGCCGCGTTGAGCCGTCGCAAGGCCGGTGCGAAATCCGGGCCCAAAGTGTGCGATTGGCGTGCTTCCGTACTGCGACATTGGCGGTTCCAGGGTATTGACTGGCCTAGAATCGTCCCCATCTGCCGTGGAAAGTGGCATTTTCTAAGAAGGAGCCGCGGTGAACAATCAATGGTTTTCGAAGATCGCAGTCTGGCTCGTGATCGCGCTCGTGCTGTTTACGGTCTTCAAATCGTTCAACACGGGGCAGGCCCAGGCCGGACGCATCGGCTATTCCGAGTTCCTCGAGGAGGTGCGCAACAAGCACATCGCCCGCGCGGAAATCCAGGAAGGCATGAACAGCATCGAGATCAATGCCTGGGGTACCGACGGCGCGCCGAAGCACACCACCGGACTGGCCATGGACACCGGCCTCACGAAGGACCTGCTCGACAACAACGTCAAGTTCGAAGTCAAGCAGCGTGACGAGCCCTCCATCCTCACCAGCCTGCTGCTGTCGTGGGCTCCCATGCTGCTGCTCATCGGCGTGTGGGTGTACTTCATGCGCCAGATGCAGGGCGGCGGCAAGGGCGGCGCGTTCAGCTTCGGCAAAAGCAAGGCCAAGATGCTCGACGAGGCCAACAACTCCGTCACCTTCGCCGATGTCGCCGGTTGCGACGAGGCCAAGGAAGAGGTCAAGGAACTCGTCGACTTCCTGCGCGACCCGCAGAAGTTCCAGAAGCTGGGCGGGCGCATCCCGCGCGGCGTGCTGATGGTCGGCCCTCCGGGCACCGGCAAGACGCTGCTTGCCAAGGCGATCGCCGGCGAGGCCAAGGTGCCGTTCTTCTCGATCTCGGGTTCCGACTTCGTCGAGATGTTCGTCGGCGTGGGCGCGGCCCGCGTGCGCGACATGTTCGAGCAGGCCAAGAAGAGCGCGCCCTGCATCATCTTCGTCGACGAGATCGACGCGGTCGGCCGCCACCGTGGCGCCGGCCTGGGCGGCGGCAACGACGAGCGCGAGCAGACCCTCAACCAGATGCTGGTGGAGATGGACGGCTTCGAGACCAACCTCGGCGTCATCGTGATGGCCGCCACCAACCGGCCGGACATCCTCGACCCCGCGCTGCTGCGCCCGGGCCGCTTCGACCGCCAGGTCTACGTGACGCTGCCCGACATCCGCGGCCGCGAGCAGATCCTCAACGTCCACATGCGCAAGGTGCCCATCGGCGCCGACGTGCGCGCCGACATCATCGCCCGCGGCACCCCCGGCTTCTCCGGCGCCGACCTGGCCAACCTCGTCAACGAGTCGGCCCTGTTCGCCGCGCGCCGCAACGGCCGCGTGGTGGAGATGATCGACTTCGAGCGTGCCAAGGACAAGATCATGATGGGCGCCGAGCGCAAGTCCATGGTCATGGACGAGGACGAGCGCAGGAACACCGCGTACCACGAGGCCGGCCACGCGCTGATCTCCAAGCTGCTGCCCAAGCTCGACCCGGTGCACAAGGTCACCATCATCCCGCGCGGCGGCGCGCTGGGCGTCACCGTCTCGCTGCCCGAGAAGGATCGCTACAGCACCGACAAGATCCTGATGCTCAGCCGCATCTCGATGCTGTTCGGCGGCCGCATCGCCGAAGAGGTGTTCATGCAGCAGATGACCACCGGCGCCAGCAACGACTTCGAGCGGGCCACGGCCATCGCGCGCGACATGGTCACGCGCTACGGCATGACCGACGCGCTGGGCCCGATGGTGTACGCCGAGAACGAGGGCGAGGTCTTCCTCGGCCGCTCGGTCACCAAGACCACCAGCATGTCGGAAGAGACGATGCGCAAGGTCGACGCCGAGGTGCGCCGCATCATCGACGAGCAGTACAAGATCGCGCGCGACCTGATCGAGCTGCACCAGGACAAGATGCACGCGATGGCCAACGCGCTGCTCGAGTTCGAGACCATCAACGCCGAGCAGGTGGAAGACATCATGCAGGGCAAGCCGCCGCGTCCGCCCAAGGACTGGACGCCCACCCTGCCGAAGAACGGCGGCCCGGGCGCCCCGGTCACCGAAGGCGCGCCGGCCGCGGCCTGAGACCGTTCTTTCTGACGCAACGGGGCCTCGCGCCCCGTTTCTCGTTTCCGCTCCGCAACCCTTCATGACGACCTGGCAGACCGGCCGCTTCCGCATAGCCCTGGCGCGACCCCGGGTGATGGGCATCGTCAACGTCACCCCCGACTCGTTCTCCGATGGCGGCAGGTTCGCGCGCGCGGACGCGGCGCGGGCGCATTGCGACCTGCTGGTGGCGCAGGGCGCCGACATCCTGGACATCGGCGGCGAGTCCACGCGCCCGGGCGCGCGCCTGCCCGACACCGCCGAGCAACTGGCGCGCGTGCTGCCGGTGCTGCGGCATGCGGTGACGCTGGGCGTGCCGGTGTCGGTGGACACGGCCGATCCGGTGGTGATGGGCGAGGCGCTGGCACTCGGCGTCGACATCATCAACGACGTGCGCGCGCTGCAGGCGCCCGGCGCGCTGGCCGTGGCGGCCGCGCACCGGACGGCGGGCGTCTGCCTGATGCACATGCAGGGCGAGCCCGGCTCGATGCAGGTCGCGCCGCACTACGACGATGACGACGTCGTCGCCGGCGTGTCGGCCTTCCTGGCCGCGCGCCGCGACGCCGCGTTGGCGGCCGGCATCGCGCGCGACCGCATCGCCCTCGATCCGGGGATCGGCTTCGGCAAGACGCCGGCGCACAATCTCGCCCTGGCAGCTCGGCAGCGGCAATTGCTGGAACTGGGCTGCCCGTTGCTGCTGGGCTGGTCGCGCAAGTCGACGCTGGGCCAGATCACCGGCCGTCCGGTGGGCGAGCGGCTGGCGGCGAGCGTGGCGGCGGCGCTGGCCGCGGTGCAGCAGGGCGCCGCCATCGTCCGCGTGCACGATGTGGCCGAGACCGTGGACGCGCTCAAGGTCTGGCACGCGTTGACCTCCGTCTGATCTTCCTTCTTCGATGACGCCTGCGGCGAGGGCCGGCAGGCGCACGTTTCCCACCGAGACACCCACCATGAGCAGAACCTATTTCGGCACCGACGGCATCCGCGGCACGGTCGGCACCGCCCCCATCACCGCCGACTTCATGCTGCGCCTGGGCCACGCCGTCGGCCGCGTCCTGCGGCGCAACGCCGCCAGGGCCACGGTGCTGATCGGCAAGGACACGCGCGTGTCGGGCTACATGATCGAGTCGGCGCTGGAGGCCGGCTTCGCGTCGGCGGGCGTCGACGTGTTGCTCACCGGGCCGCTGCCCACGCCGGGCGTCGCCTACCTCACGCGCGCGCTGCGGCTCGACCTGGGCGTGGTCATCAGCGCCTCGCACAACCCGTTCGGCGACAACGGCATCAAGTTCTTCTCCGCGTCGGGCGAGAAGCTGCCCGACCAGTGGGAGATGGACGTCGAGGCCGCGCTGGCCGAGGCGCCGCAATGGGCCGACTCGGCCGCGCTGGGCAAGGCGCGCCGGGTGGACGACGCCGCCGGCCGCTATCTCGAGTTCTGCAAGAGCACGTTCTCGCAGGACCTGTCGCTCAAGGGCCTGAAGATCGTCGTCGACGGCGCGCACGGCGCGGGCTACCAGGTCGCCCCCAGCGTGTTCCACGAGCTGGGCGCCGACGTCGTCGCCATCGGCTGCGAGCCCAACGGCTTCAACATCAACGAGAAGGTGGGCGCCACCGCGCCGCAGGCACTGGTGCGCGCCGTGGCCGAGCACCAGGCCGACTACGGCGTGGCGCTCGACGGCGACGCCGACCGCCTCCAGATGGTGGACGCCTCGGGTCGCTGCTTCGACGGCGACGAGCTGCTTTACGCGGTGGTGGCCGACCGGCTCTCGCGCGGCGAGGCCGTGCCGGGCGTGGTGGGCACGCTGATGACCAACATCGCGGTCGAGCAGGCGCTGAAGGCCCGCGGCGTCGAGCTGGTGCGCGCCAAGGTGGGCGACCGCTACGTGCTGGAAGAGCTGCTGGCCCGGCGCTGGCAGCTGGGCGGCGAGAACTCGGGCCACCTGCTGGTGCTCGACCGCCACACCACCGGCGACGGCATCGTCAGCGCCCTGCAGGTGCTGCAGGCGGTCCGCCGCACGGGCAAGTCGCTGGCCGCGCTGCTCGACGGGGTGCACCTGTTCCCGCAGGTCATGATCAACGTGCGGCTGGCGGTTCGCTCCGATTGGCAGCAGAACGCGACGCTGGTGGCCGAGAAGGCGCGGGTCGAGCAGGAACTGGGCAGCGGCGGCCGCGTGCTCATCCGGGCCTCGGGCACCGAGCCGGTGCTGCGGGTGATGGTGGAGGCGCGCGACAAGGTGCTCGCCCAGGCCTTCGCCGAACGCCTGGCCACGGCCGCCAGGGCTGCATGACAATGATGTGACAACTCGACATCGCGTTGTCACAATCGACCGGTCCCGCCGCGCTCCCCAGGACGAAAGGCCTGCCGCAAGCCCGCGCAGCGAACCGCCACGGTTGTGTCATCTTGCTGTCACACGGCCCTTCTACATTGGCGCAGTCCCTTTAAACTGCCCCCTGAAAGGCCTGGATCATGAGTTTCAACCTCCGTCTGGTTTCCGTCGCCGCCGCCCTGTGCATGAGCGCGTTCGCGGCTCACGCGGCCGATTCGGTCACCGGCGCCGGCGCTTCCTTCCCGGCTCCCATCTATTCGAAGTGGGCCGAGGCTTACAACAAGGCCACCGGCAACCAGATCAACTACCAGTCCGTCGGTTCCGGCGCGGGCATCAAGCAGATCAAGGAAAAGACGGTCGACTTCGGCGCGTCCGACATGCCGCTGAAGGACGAGGATCTGTCCGCCGCCGGCCTGATGCAGTTCCCGACGGTCATCGGCGGCGTCGTCCCCGTGATCCACGTCGAAGGCGTCAAGCCCGGCCAACTGAAGCTGACCGGCACCGTGCTGGCCGACATCTACCTCGGCAAGGTCACCAAGTGGAACGACCCCGCCATCACGTCGCTGAACCCGGGCGTCAAGCTGCCGGACGCCGTGATCGCCCCGGTCCACCGCGCCGACGGTTCGGGCACCAGCTTCATCTTCACGAACTACCTGTCCAAGGTCAACGCCGACTGGAAGGCCAAGATCGGTGAAGGCACCGCCGTCAACTGGCCCGCCGTCGGCCTGGCCGGCAAGGGCAACGAAGGCATCGCGCAGAACGTGCAGCGCCTGCCGAACTCGATCGGCTACGTCGAATACGCCTACGCCAAGCAAAGCAAGATGGACTACGTCGTGCTGAAGAACGCCGCCGGCAACTTCGTCGCGCCCGACGACCTCACGTTCAAGGCCGCCGCCGCCGGTGCCGAATGGTCGAAGTCGTTCTACCAGCTGCTGACCGAGCAGCCGGGCAAGGATTCGTGGCCCATCACCGGCGCCACCTTCATCCTGATGCACGTCGCCCAGGACAAGCCGGCCCAGGCCACCGCCGCCCTGAAGTTCTTCGACTGGGCCTATGCCAACGGCGACAAGGCCGCCGCCGACCTGGACTACGTCTCGCTGCCCGACTCCCTGAAGGCCATGATCCACGCGAAGTGGGCCGGCATCAAGGACACGACGGGCAAGACGGTCGCGACGAAGTAAGACCCGCCGCCTGAAGCGACGACCCGGCCGGGACGTCGCGACGGCGGCCCGGGCCGGCCATCCGACCGGCCCCTTTCCCTGACCTGCCGGAGGCCACTTGGCTGCGACTCTCCCCGCCGAACAGACACTACGCAAGGCCAAGGACTCCGGAAGTCCGCCCAAGAGGCGCCTGAACGCCCCCTGGGGCGACGCGTTGTTCTCGTTCCTGGCCCATGGCGCCGCGTGGCTCACGCTGGCCATCCTGGCCGGCATCATCGGCTCGCTGCTCGTCGGCGCCGCGCCGGCCATCAAGGAATTCGGCCTCGGTTTCCTGTGGCACAGCGAGTGGGATCCGGTCCAGGACCACTACGGCGGCCTCGCCATGATCTACGGCACGGTCGCCACCTCGCTCATCGCGTTGGTGATCGCCGTGCCGGTCAGCTTCGGCATCGCCCTGTTCCTCACCGAGATGTCGCCGGCCTGGCTCAAGCGCCCGCTGGGCGTGGCCATCGAGCTGCTGGCGGCCGTGCCGTCCATCGTCTACGGCATGTGGGGCCTGATGGTGTTCGGCCCGATCCTGGCCAGGTACGTCCAGGCGCCGCTGCAGAGCGCGTTCGGCGGCATGCCGGTGCTGGGCACGCTGTTCTCGGGCCCGCCGGTGGGCATGGGCATCCTGTGCGCCGGGATCATCCTGGCCATCATGATCATCCCGTTCATCGCCGCGGTGATGCGCGACGTGTTCGAAGTCACCCCGCCGATGCTCAAGGAGTCCGCCTACGGCCTCGGAGCGACGACCTGGGAGGTCGTCTACAAGGTGGTGCTGCCGTTCACCAAGACCGGCGTCGTCGGCGGCGTCATGCTGGGCCTGGGCCGCGCGCTGGGCGAGACGATGGCCGTGACCTTCGTCATCGGCAACCAGAGCCAGCTGAGCCAGCTCTCGCTGTTCCAGGCGGCCAACAGCATCACCTCGGTGCTGGCCAACGAATTCGCCGAAGCCGGCGAGGGCCTGCACCGCGCCGCGCTGATGTACCTGGCGCTGGTGCTGTTCGTCATCACCTTCATCGTCCTGTCTTTCGCCAAGGTGCTGCTGATGCGGCTGAAGCGTTCCGAAGGAGCGCGTTCATGACGACTGTCGCCGCGATTTCCGGTTCGCGCATGAAGATGCACATGCGCCGCAAGCGCGTCAACGTCATCGCGCTGACGCTCGCCTTCGGCGCCATGGCGTTCGGCGTGTTCTGGCTCATCTGGATCCTCTACGCCACCGTGCGCCTGGGCGCCAGCGGCATGTCGTTCGCGCTGTTCACGCAGCCGCAGCCGGGCCCGAACTCCGAGGGTGGCGGGCTGTCCAATGCCATCATCGGTTCGCTGATGATGATCACGGCCGCCACGGCGATCGGCACGCCCATCGGCGTGTTCTCCGGCATCTACCTGGCCGAGTATGGCCAGAAGGGCTGGCTGGGTTCGACGACGCGCTTCATCAACGACATCCTGCTGTCGGCACCGTCCATCGTGATCGGGCTGTTCATCTACGCGCTGGTGGTCGTGCCGATGCACGGGTTCTCCGGCTGGGCGGGCGCGCTGGCGCTCGCGCTGATCGTGATCCCGGTGGTCATCCGCACCACCGAGACCATGCTGAACCTCGTGCCGCACGCGCTGCGCGAGGCGGCCTACGCGCTCGGCACGCCCAAGTGGAAGGTGATCTCGGCAGTCACGCTGCGCGCATCCCGCGCCGGCGTCATCACCGGCGTGCTGCTGGCGATCGCCCGCATCTCCGGCGAGACCGCGCCGCTGCTCCTGACGGCGCTGTCGAGCCAGTTCTTCAGCACCGACCTGGGCAGGCCCATGGCCAGCCTGCCCAAGGTGATCTACGACTTCGCCACCGGCCCGTACGAGAACCTGCAGCACCTGGCCTGGGCCGGCGTGTTCCTCATCACGCTGGGCGTCCTCGCCCTGAACATCGCCGCGCGCGTGTTCTTCCGCAACAAGAACTGAGTACATGCATATGGACGCCAAGGTCGACGTGCCCCTCTCCGAAGAAGCCAAGTTGTCCATCCGCAACCTGAACTTCTACTACGGCAGCTTCAACGCGCTGAAGAACATCAACCTGGACATCCCGAAGGGCAAGGTCACGGCCTTCATCGGGCCGTCGGGCTGCGGCAAGTCCACGCTGCTGCGCACCTTCAACCGCATGTTCGCGCTGTACCCCGAGCAGCGCGCCACCGGCCAGATCATGCTGGACGGCGAGAACATCCTCGACTCGGGCCTGGACGTCAGCCTGATCCGCGCCAAGGTGGGCATGGTGTTCCAGAAGCCGACGCCGTTCCCGATGTCCATCTACGACAACATCGCCTTCGGCGTGCGCCTGTTCGAGACGCTGCCGCGCGTGGAGATGGACGAGCGCGTGGAGTGGGCGCTGAAGAAGGCCGCGCTGTGGAACGAGGTCAAGGACAAGCTGCAGCAGAGCGGCTCGGGCCTCTCGGGCGGCCAGCAGCAGCGCCTGTGCATCGCGCGCGGCATCGCCATCAAGCCCGAGGTGCTGCTGCTCGACGAGCCGTGCTCCGCGCTCGACCCGATCTCCACCGGCAAGATCGAGGAGCTGATCCACGAGCTCAAGTCCGACTACACGGTGGTGATCGTCACCCACAACATGCAGCAGGCCGCGCGCTGCTCCGACTACACGGCCTACATGTACCTGGGCGACCTGGTGGAGTTCGGCAAGACCACCGACCTCTTCATGAAGCCGAAGAAGAAGGACACCGAGGACTACATCACCGGCCGCTTCGGCTGATGTTCAGCCAGTCTTCGGATATACCTAGTACCGTATAGTTTCCAGGGATCAGACCATGAGCGACAAGCACCTTTCAACGCAGTTCGACGCCGAACTCAGCGAGATCTCGAACCGAGTGCTCGAGATGGGCGGCCTCGTCGAGTCCCAGGTGGCCCAGGCGGTCTACGCGCTGACCAACTTCAGCGGCGAGACGGCCAGCCTGGTGCTCGATCGCGAGCAGCGCGTCAACCAGATGGAAGTGGAGATCGACCGCGACCTGTCGGCCATCATCGCCCGCCGCCAGCCCACCGCGCGCGACCTGCGCCTGCTGATCGCCATCTCCAAGACCATCGGCAACCTCGAGCGCATCGGCGACGAGGCCACGCGCATCGCCCGCACGGTGCAGCGCCTGATGAACTCCGGCGTCTCCAGCCGCCTGCGCCTGCCGGTGGCCGACATCGCCTTCGGGGCCAACCTGGCCACGGCGCAGCTGCGCAAGGTGCTCGACGCCTTCGCCCGCCTGGACGTCAACCGCGCGCTGGAAGTGCTCAAGCAGGACGACGAGATCGACAAGGAATTCGACGGCCTGCTGCGCAAGCTCATCACCTACATGATGGAAGACCCGCGCACGATCTCGTCATCGATCGACCTCGTGTTCGTGGCCAAGGCCATCGAGCGCGTCGGCGACCACGCGAAGAACCTGTCCGAGCAGATCATCTACATCGTCAAGGGCACGGACGTCCGTCATCACACCGTCGCGGCGGTGGAAGACGCGGTTCGCTAACTCGAAAAGGCAGCCAAACCCATGAGCCGTATCCTCGTCGTCGAAGACGAATCCGCGATCGCCGAGCTGGTCGCGATCAACCTGCGCCACGCCGGCTTCGAAGTGGCCATCGCAGAGACGGCCGACGCCGCCCAGGGCGAGGTCGACCGCGTGCTGCCCGAGCTGGTCGTGCTCGACTGGATGCTGCCGGGCCAGACGGGCCTCGCGCTCGCCAAGCGCTGGCGCTCGGAGGCGCGAACGCGCGACCTGCCCATCATCATGCTCACGGCGCGCTCGGAGGAGGCCGACAAGCTGTCGGGCCTGGACGCCGGCGCCGACGACTACCTCACCAAGCCGTTCTCCACCAAGGAGCTGCTGGCGCGCATCCGCGCGGTGCTGCGCCGCAAGGCCCCGGAGGCGCTCGACTCCGCGGTCGAGGTCTCGGGCCTGCGCCTGGATCCGGCCACGCGCCGCGTCACGCGCGGCACGCAGGAGGTCAAGATCGGCCCCACCGAGTTCCGCCTGCTGCACTTCTTCATGACCCACACCGAGCGCGTGCACAGCCGCACCCAGCTGCTGGATCGCGTCTGGGGCGACCACGTGTTCATCGAGGAGCGCACCGTGGACGTCCACGTGAAGCGCCTGCGCGAGGCGCTCGCGCCGGTGCAGTGCTCCACGCTGATCGAGACCGTTCGCGGCGCGGGCTATCGCCTGACGCAGCAAGCCGCCGCGACCTCCGTCTGAGCGACCCCGCCTTGGCCTCGTCTGAACGGACATCGACGTGAGCTGGCTGCTCAATCGCGCCATGCTGGCCATCCTCCTCACGCTGGCGGGGGCCGGGATCGGTGCGATCGTGGGCGACCTCGTCCACGCGCGCCAGCTGGGTCCGGCCATCGGGGCGGCCGGCGCGATCGCCATCTGGGTGCTCATCGACGGCCTGCGCGCGCTGCACCTGATGAACTGGCTGCGCGGCGACCTCGAGCGCGAGGCGCCGCGCGATCGCGGCTTCTGGGGCGAGGCGTCGTACCGCATCGAGCGCGCGCTGCGCCAGCGCGACCGCGCGTTCGTGCAGGAGCAGGAGCGCTTCGGCCAGTTCATGTCCGCCATCGAGGCCTCGCCCAACGGCGTGCTGCTGCTCGACGAGGCCGACCAGATCCAGTGGCTCAACGGCGTGGCCGCCACCCACTTCGGGCTCGACCCCGTGCGCGACCGCCTGCAGCGCGTGACCAACCTCGTGCGCTCGCCCACCTTCGTGGCGTACCTGCAGGCCGGCGTGTTCGACGACCCGGTGGTGTTCTCCACCCCCGGCGGCGACTCCACGCTCAGCGTGATCGTGAGCCGCTACGGCGACGGCATGCGCCTGGTGCTGACGCAGGACATCACCGAGCGCGAACGTACCGAGGCCATGCGGCGCGACTTCGTTGCCAACGTGTCGCACGAGATCCGCACCCCGCTGACGGTGCTGGCCGGCTTCGTCGAGACCATCTCGTCGCTGCCGCTCACCGAGGTGGAGCGCGAACGCGTGCTCGCGCTGATGCAGCAGCAGACGGCGCGCATGACCACGCTGGTGGAAGACCTGCTGACGCTGGCCAAGCTCGAAGGCAGCCCGCGGCCCACCTGCGACCGCTGGACGCCGGTGGCGCGCCTGTTCGCGCAGGTGGAGAGCGAGGCGCGTGGCCTGTCCGCGGGACGCCACACGCTGCGCTTCGACCTGCAGGCCAACGACGAGCTGGCCGGCAACGACAGCGAATGGACGAGCGCCGTGGCCAACCTGGTCAGCAACGCCGTCCGCTATACGCCGTCGGGCGGCACGATCACGGTCACCTGGGTGCATCGCCCCGACGGCAACGCCGAGATCGAGATCAAGGACACCGGCCCGGGTATCGCCCGCGAGCACATCGGCCGGCTGACCGAGCGCTTCTACCGCGTCGACGGCAGCCGCTCGCGCGACACCGGCGGCACCGGCCTGGGCCTGTCCATCGTCAAGCACGTGGTGCAGCGCCACGGCGGCGAACTCGACATCCAGAGCGAGCTGGGCCGCGGTTCCACCTTCCGCATCGTGATACCGGCCGCCCGCGTGCGCCCGGCGACGCCCGCTCGACCGGTGGCCGAGGAAACGTCGACCGCCCGCTGACCCCTGGGGCAACCCCGTGGTGGTTTCCACCGCGCCCCGGCCGGCCGGACTGGCCCTAGACTTGCGCGCATGGCCTTCGACATCCCCACGCTGCGCACCGAGCGCCTCGACCTGGTGCCGCCGAGCGCGGCTCACGCCGAGTTGTACCGGACGTTCTACACCGATGCGGATGCGTCGTCGTCGTACGGCGGCCCGCTGTCGGTCGTCGGCTCCTGGACGCGCCTGGCCAGCGATCTCGGTTCCTGGCAGCTGCAGGGCTTCGGCGCCTGGGTGCTGGTCGATCGCGAGCGCGGCGAGCCGGTGGGCGTGTGCGGCTTCTGGCAGAGCCCGGGCTGGCATCGCGAGCTCACATGGTGGCTGCTGCCGCGCTACCGCAGCCGCGGCTTCGCGCAGGAGGCGTCCCAGGCCGTGGTGGCGCACGCGTACGACGTGTTCGGCTGGCCCAGCGTCGAGACCTACATGGTCGACACCAACGACCAGGCGCGCGCGCTGGTCCAGCGGCTGGGCGGCGTGCAGATCGATCGCTTCGTGGCGCCCGACGGCCGCGAGCGCGACCTGTTCCGCATTCCGCGGCCGGGCGGCGCGGCGGCCTGAAGGCGGCTCGCGGCGCGCCGGAGGCGACGCCGGAATTCGATGTCCGAAAACGGCGGGACGCGGGGTGACGCGCGGCGGAGACTGCGGCCATCGCCACTCACCGACAGCACGCCATGTCCTTGTTCCGCCTGGTCGGCCTCGCCGCCGAGAACTTCGAACCCTTCTTCGCGATGAGCGACGCCGAGCTGGCCGCGCGCGGCGCCCGCCGCGTCGTCGCCGATGCCCCGGCCGGCTTCCCGTGCCGCGTGTCGCTGGTGGACGCCGACGTCGGGGACGAGCTCCTGCTGCTGCCGCACGAGCACCTGAGCACCGGCTCGCCGTACCGCGCGAGCGGCCCCGTGTACGTGCGCCGGGGTGCGACGCGTGCGGTGCTCGCGCCGGGCGCGATCCCGCCCTATGTGACGCGCCGCCTGATGTCGGTGCGCGCCTATGATGCCGGCGACATGATGGTGGATGCCGCCGTGTGCGATGGCACGGAGGCGCACGACGCGATCGAGCGGATGCTGTCCGACGCGGCCGTGTCGTTCATCCACCTGCACAACGCGAAGCGCGGGTGCTTCTCGTGCCGCGTGGAGCGCGTCGGCTGAGGCGTCAGGTTCTCAGGGCTTGCGGTAGTCCGCCGCTATCCAGGCCGCCGCGGAGGCCATGCTCAGCTTGAAGTCGGGCCGTACCTTCACCTGCGCGAGGCGCTCGCCGAACTCGTCCTGCGCGGCCAGCAGCGCGTGCGGGTCGAACTCGTCGGGCACGATGTCCAGCGTCACCAGCACCCGGCCCGAGTCGGTGGCGACCTGGAACTGCCTGTGCATGGCCGCGTGCACCGCCTGCTCGTGGCGGCGGATCACCTCGGCCGCGGTCTTGACCAGCGTGTTGAACGCGTTGACGTCCAGCGGCTTCGGGTTCTTCTTGTCGCGGCCCATGGTCCACGGGCCCACCAGCGCGGGTTCGCGCTCGCCGTCGCGCGTCATCGAGACGGCCCAGCCGTCGTCGTCCTCGTTCTTGATGACGCGGGCCGTCCAGCCGTTGTCCGCCCACAGGCGCGGCTGGTGCACGCGCTCGTTGGCGTCCTGCGCGATGTCCTGGTTTTCGATGTTGGATTCCATGCGACCATGATACGAGGGGCACTGGCTCACCTCGTGCGCCACGGGCCCCGGAAAGCCGCAACAATGGCGCATCGTTCGAAAGAATGGGGAGACGAGCCGAATGGACTGGAGTGCCTCGACCTGGTGGTGGATCGCCGCCGGCGTGCTGGTGGTGGGTGAACTGCTCACGGGAACGTTCTACGTGCTGATGCTGGCCATCGGCTGCATCGTGGGCGCGCTGGCGGGCTACGCGGGCATCTCGTTCTTCGCGCAGGTGGCGGTGGCGGTGGTCGTGGGCGGCGCCGCCGTGCTGGCCTGGCACCGCAGGCGCGTGCGCGATCCCGGCCGCGTGCCGCCCGCCGCCAACCGCGACATCAACCTCGATATCGGCGAGCAGGTCCACGTCGACGGCTGGAACGCCGACGGCACCGCGCGCGTGCCGTACCGCGGCTCGGCCTGGAACGTGCGCTGGATCGGCGACGGGCCGCCGGCACCCGGCCTGCACGTGATCGCCGAGGTGCGCCACAACGAACTCGCGCTGCGGCGCGCCGCTTGAACACGGAGCTTGTCAACATCATGGAATTCCAGGTACTCGCCTTCATCCTGATCGTCGCCGCGATCGTCTTCCTGTACCGCCTCGTGAAGGTGGTGCCGCAGCAGAACGCCTGGGTCGTGGAGCGCCTCGGCAAGTTCCACGCGGTGCTGCCGCCGGGCCCCAACATCCTGATCCCGTTCGTCGACAACGTGGCCTACCGGCACTCGCTCAAGGAGATCCCGCTGGACGTGCCGAGCCAGGTCTGCATCACGCGCGACAACACGCAGCTGCAGGTGGACGGCATCCTGTACTTCCAGGTCACCGACGCGATGCGCGCCAGCTACGGCTCCAGCAACTACGTCGTCGCCATCACCCAGCTGTGCCAGACCACGCTGCGCAGCGTCATCGGCAAGATGGAGCTGGACAAGACCTTCGAGGAGCGCGACATGATCAACGGGCTCGTGGTCAACGCGCTCGACGACGCCGCCTCCAACTGGGGCGTGAAGGTGCTGCGCTACGAGATCAAGGACCTGACGCCGCCGGCCGAGATCCTGCGCTCCATGCAGGCCCAGATCACCGCCGAGCGCGAGAAGCGCGCGCTGATCGCCGCCTCCGAGGGCCGGCGCCAGGAGCAGATCAACATCGCCACCGGCCAGCGCGAGGCGTCGATCGCGCGCTCCGAGGGCGAGAAGCAGGCCGAGATCAACAAGGCCCAGGGCGAGGCCGCGGCCATCGTCGCCGTGGCCGACGCCACGGCCGAGGCGATCCGCAAGATCGCCGAGGCCATCCGCTCGCCGGGCGGCGAGCAGGCGGTGCAGCTGAAGGTGGCCGAGCGCGCGGTCGATGCCTACCAGGCGCTGGCCAAGACCAACAACACGATGATCGTGCCGGGCAACATGACCGAGGTGTCGTCGCTGATCGCGACCTCGATGGCGCTCATCAGGAGCAGCACGGTCAAGCCTGGCTGAACGCGCGCCAGACCCCTCCGATCGCCGTCGGTGCGGCGACAATGCCGCATGACCGATCCCGTCCCGCCGCCGCCGGCCCAGCCTCGCAATCCGCTGCACGGCCTGACGCTGGAGGCCATCGTCACCGCGCTGGTCGACGCGTACGGCTGGCAGGGCCTGGACGAACGCATCCCGCTGCGTTGCTTCGCGTTCGAGCCCAGCGTCAAGTCGAGCCTGAAGTTCCTGCGCAAGACGCCCTGGGCGCGCGAGAAGGTCGAGGGCCTGTACCTGTTCATGCTGCGCGATCAGCGGCGCGAGGAACAGGGGCGCGGCCGCTGGTGAGCGCGCGTCACGCGCCCCGCGCGGGCGTCAGCGCGCCTGCGCCACCCGCCCGAACTCCCCGGCATGCGGCAAGGGCGCCTCGGTGCGCCTGAACACGGCCGTCGACTCGTCGCGTTCCGACGGCCGATGCAGGTGCACCACCAGCGTCCATCCCGGCGGCGCCGAGACGGGCGCGCGGCGGTTCTCGTCCACCAGCAGGTAGGGGCACTCGCTGGTGCGCGCCACGTCGCCTTGCGCGTCGATGCGCCAGTTCGTGTAGTTCTCGAGCGCGGCGAGCGCGGAGCGCGGAAGTTGCGCGGCCACGCACACGCCGTTGGGCACGTGCTGGGCGACCAGGTAGACCCAGGGGCGGTAGCTGCGCGCGTAGTCGATCACCGGCAGGCCCAGCGTGAGCAGCAGCAGCCAGCTCAGCGCGAGGCCGGAGGCGGGCAGCACGAGCGACTTCCACAACGCGTGCTGCACGCGCGCCGTGCGCCAGCGCACGAGCGCGAGCCAGGCGGCCGTGCCGGCGATGGCCAGCGCCAGCAGCGGCGCCGAGAAGCGCGGCTCGAAGCCGGGCAGCAGGTGCGTGATGCGCAGCGCGGCCTTGGCCGGCGTGCCGGTCATCATGCCGATGTAGAACACCCAGATCGCGATGGCCAGCGCGGTGAAGAAGAACACCGAGAACCAGTCGATGGCCGAGCCCGCGGAGCGCTTGAGCGTGGGCAGCGCGAACGCCGCCAGCACCGCGATGCCGGGCACCGCGAGCAGCAGCGCGCGATCGGAGGAGCCCATCGTGAACGAGGCCACCAGGGCCACCGCGACGCCGATGCTGGGCACCGCGATGTGGCGGTAGGTGAGGTGCTGGCGCCAGCGCCACAGCGTCCACAGCGCCAGCAGCCAGCCCGGCCACAGGAACCACGCGGACAGGCGCAGCAGCTCCCACGCCGAGCTCCAGCGGATGCCCGCGCGCCAGGCCCAGGCATGGCCTGCGGCGGCCACCAGCGCGCCGGCGAGCATGCCCAGCACCAGCCAGGGACGCAGGCCCTGCGCGCCGGGATAGCGCGACCACTGGCAGATGGCGAAGCCGCTGGCGCCCAGCGCCAGCGCGATGGTGGGCGCGCCGCTGGCCGCGATGACGATGAGCGCCAGCACGGCCGCGCCGGCGGCCAGGCGCGGCCGGGTGGGGGCCGCCGCGAGCGTCCACATGAAAAGCGCCATGCCGGTGAGCTGGACCAGCTCCGGCGTGGTCTCGTGGCCCAGCTGCAGCAGGCCCAGGCTGGCGATGGTGGCCAGCACGGCGCCGTCGGCCAGCGCGCGCGCGTAGTCCAGCGGCGAGGCCTCGCCGCCGAACGCGAACGCCACGGGCTGGGCGGCCTCGGTGCGCGCCAGGTGCTGCGTGGTCATCCAGATCAGCGCCAGCGTGGCCGCCAGCAGCAGCGCGAACGGCACGCGCGCGGCGTTGGCGGGGTCGATGAAGGGCAGGGCCTTGATCGACAGCGCGCCGAGCCAGTAGGGCAGCAGGGCGCCGTCGCCCGGCAGGCCGGCCAGCGCCGGGGCGCTCCACGGGCTGCGGCCCTCGGCCAGCGACGACATGTAGCCGAACGCGGTGATGTCGGCGTTCTTCCAGGGCTCGCGGCCGAACTGCCCGGGCAGCAGGTAGGCGGCGCACAGGAGCATCAGCGCCCAGCGCGGCAGTCGCTGGGCCGCGCGCTGGGTGACGAGGGCGGGAGTTGGCAGATTCACGGGAGAGGAGTTGACGGCCCCACGGTCGCTGGCGCTCCCTGCCCCCGAGGGGCCGGCCGCGAGCGGCCCGGCGAAGCCGGTTCCGCCGCTCCCTGGGACTTCATTGAGGCGAATGAGCGGCGGCGCCGGGGCAGGTTGGTCGTGCAGCTAGTCACTAGGGTAGCAACAAAAAAGGCAGCCGAAGCTGCCTTTCCTTGAGTGTGGACGTGTCCAGACCTTATTCAGCCGCGGCGGTCGACGACTTCTTGAGGCCGACGCGCGCGAACTTGTTGCGGAACTTCTCGACGCGACCGCCCAGGCTGTCGACGCTCTTTTGCGTGCCGGTGTAGAACGGGTGCGTCTCGCTGGTGGTTTCCAGCTTGAACAGCGGCAGTTCCTTGCCGTCTTCCATCTTGATGGTTTCCTTGCTGGTGGCGCACGAACGCGTCACGAACTTGAAACCGTTGGACAGGTCCACGAAGCAGACTTCGCGGTAGTTGGGGTGAATGCCTTGCTTCATGGGGATGCCCTCTATCTCGCTTTGCCGCGGGTTCGCACCGGCGGTGTCGTCGGAAGCCACATGGGCACCATGCCCAGCACTTTCCGAAAGCGGAAAACCTTGGATTATAGGATGGAACGTCCGGGGTTGTCCAGGTTGGCCGAAAAGACGGCCTCCAGACGAGCGAAAGGCCCGCGCGGCGGGCCTTTCGAGGTCGACAGGACGGGAGCGGGCCCGGTCAGCCTCCGCGCCTCATCATGTCGAAGAAGTCCAGGTTGGTCTTGCTGGCCTTCATCTTGTCGAGCATGAACTCCATCGCCTCGATCTCGTCCATCGGATAGAGCAGCTTGCGCAGGATCCAGGTCTTTTGCAGGATCTCCGGCTTGAGCAGCAACTCCTCGCGGCGGGTGCCCGAGCGATTGATCTGGATCGACGGGTAGACGCGCTTCTCGGCCATGCGGCGATCCAGGTGGATTTCGCAGTTGCCGGTGCCCTTGAACTCTTCGTAGATGACCTCGTCCATCTTCGAGCCGGTGTCGATCAGCGCCGTGCCGATGATGGTCAGCGAGCCGCCTTCCTCGACGTTGCGCGCCGCGCCGAAGAAGCGCTTGGGGCGCTGCAGCGCGTTGGCATCGACGCCGCCCGACAGCACCTTGCCCGACGAAGGCAGCACGTTGTTGTACGCGCGGGCCAGGCGGGTGATGGAATCGAGCAGGATGACGACATCCTTCTTCATCTCGACCAGGCGCTTGGCGCGCTCGATCACCATCTCGGCCACCTGTACGTGGCGGGCGGCCGGCTCGTCGAAGGTGGAGCTGATGACCTCGCCGCGCACGGTGCGCTGCATCTCGGTGACTTCTTCCGGACGCTCGTCGACCAGCAGGACGATAAGGTGGATCTCGGGATGGTTGGCCACCAGGGCGTGGGCGATGTGCTGCATCATCACCGTCTTGCCGGTCTTGGGCTGGGCGACGAGCAGGGCGCGCTGGCCTTTGCCGATGGGGGCGATCAGGTCGATGATGCGGCTGGTGATGTTCTCCTCGCCGCGGATGTCGCGCTCGAGCCTGAAGCACTCCTTCGGGAAGAGCGGCGTCAGGTTCTCGAACATGATCTTGTGCTTGCTCTCCTCCGGCGTGACGCCGTTGACGCGGTCGACCTTGACCAGCGCGAAGTAGCGTTCGCCGTCCTTGGGGACGCGCACTTCGCCTTCGATCATGTCGCCGGTGTGCAGGTTGAAGCGGCGGATCTGGCTCGGGCTGAGGTAGATGTCGTCGGTGGACGCCATGTAGCTCTCGTCGATGGCGCGCAGGAAGCCGAAGCCGTCCGGCAGCACTTCGAGCACGCCGTCGCCGAACACCTGTTCGCCGCCCTTGGCGCGCTTCTTCATGATCGCGAACATCAGTTCCTGCTTGCGCAGGCGGGCCACGTTGTCGATCTCGAGGGCTTCGCCCATCGTGATCAGTGCACCGATGTGCATGGCCTTCAGTTCGGAAAGATGCATTGTTTGTTCACCCTGGGGTGTGAGCCGCGGCTGATTCAGGTCGCTTCGGCACGCCCGGACTGCGGGGGCGCGCCTCGTGCAGGCCAACTGTGGAAACTCGGGTCACGCGATGTGGGCGTGCACCGGCCGGGTGGCCGTCGTGGCGACGTGAAACGGATGGGGCTTGGGACGAATCGCCGAAACCGCGCGCCGGAACCCGCCGGGAAGGGCGGAAGACTGGGCGCGGAGGCGCTACCTTGGCTCAGTGCCGGCGCCGTTGCTCGTCAGAGCGAGGCGCCGTGGAGGCACTGGTCAGGCTTGATTATAGAGGGCCGTCGAGGAGGGACGTCAACTGCAAACGAAAGGGGGCGGCGACACGCGTCGCCGCAGGCCCTTCGCGACGTCCGTCGAATCAGCCCTGGGCGGCCGCGGATGCCGCGCCCAGGTGGCCTTCGAGGAACGAGACCAGCTGGGATTTGGACAGCGCGCCGACCTTGGTCGCCGCGAGCTGGCCGTCCTTGAACAGCATCAGCGTCGGGATGCCGCGGATGCCGAACTTGGCCGGCACGTCGCGGTTGTCGTCGACGTTCATCTTGGCGATCTGCAGGCGCTGGCCGTAGTCCTTGGCCACTTCCTCCAGGATCGGGGCGATGGCCTTGCAGGGGCCGCACCACTCCGCCCAGTAGTCCACCAGCACCGGGGTGCCGGACTTGAGGACGTCGGTCTCGAAGGACGCGTCGGAGATATGTTTGATTGCTTCGCTGCTCATGCGTTTTCCTTGGGGCACCGGTGGCGGGCGTTCGTCGGGAAACTGCCAAGCCCGCGCCGGTGAAAAGATTCTGACACATCCGTTCCGCCCCGCAGGCGGTGGGGGCGGACGGGCCGTGCTTCCCGCGCACGGATGAGATGCGGCCGAATCGAAGGAATGAAAGGCCCCGTCGACAGCTTCGCGAAATCTGAAGGGCTGTTCGACAGTGAATTACGCACCGTTTTGACCGTTCTTTCGCGCGTCGCGTCGCGCCCGCCGGCGTTCCAATCGAGCGATCCTTCCGTTACTGCGCTCATGGTCGCCACCATTCCTCCTACCGTCGCTGCCGCCGCCACTTCCGCCACGCCCAACCGCGCGGTGCGCATGCTCGGCCGCTACCAGTTGCTGCGCCTGCTCGGCAAGAGCGAGCAGACGATGCTTTGGCTGGCGCAGGATTCCGAGGGCGACCTCGAGGTGATGCTGGCGATGCCGCGCGCCCGGCCGGCCGACCCGGACGCCCTGGGCGCATGGCTTGCCCGCGTCGGTCGCACGAGCCGCCTGAAGCATCCGAAGCTCGCCCGCGTGCTGGACGTCGGCGAGCACGAGCGCTGGCCCTACGCCATCTACGAGCGCGGGTCGTTCGTCACCTGGGACGAGAGGCTCACCTCGAAGGGCCTGCCCGGCAACGAGCTGACGCAGTGGAGCGTGCAGGTGCTGCAGGGCCTGGCCTTTGCCCACGAGGGCGGCAGCGCCCACCGCGACCTGCAGCCGTACTCGCTGCTGGTGGACGACGCCGGCAGCGTCAAGCTGCTGGGCCTGGAGATCGTCGACGCCGACTCGTTCGCCAAATCCTTCATCGGCATGGCCGCCGACCCCGACGGCCAGCAGGCCGCGATGGACGAGCGCCGCATGCAGCGCCTGGCCGCCGAGATCGACGTGCTGGCCTTCGGCCTGGTGATGCACCAGGTGCTGGCCGGCAACGCGCCGCTGGATGAGCCCGACGTCGCCAAGGTGGTGGGCCGCCTGCCGCCGTTCGGCCACGAGATGGTGCGCCTGCCGTGGACGGTGCCGCGCCCGATCGCCGAGCCGCTGCGCGCCATCGTCAACCGCGCCACCGACCGCCAGGAGCGCCAGCGCTATCGCAGCGCGCGCACCTTCGAGCGCGCGCTGGAAGGCTGGCTGCAGGCCACCAGCGACCAGGACGCCGGCCCCATCACGCTGCTGCTGGTGCGCATGCGCAGTGTCGGCCTGCTGCCGGCGATGCCCGGCGGCGCCGACCGCGCCGCGCGCCTCGCGCTGCTCGAGACGGGGCACACCCACGAACTCTCCAGCGTCGTGCTGCAGGACTTCGCGCTGTCGTTCGAGATGTTGCGCATGGTCAACTTCGCGCAGTCGCAGGCCGGCAACACCGGCAGCGGCGCGGTGCTGGCCATCCACCGCGCCATCGCGATGGTGGGCCTGGACGGCGTGCGCCAGGCGGCGTTGTCGCTGCGTCCGTGGCCCGGCCCGTTGAACGACGAGGCCGCCAATGCGCTCAACGCGTTGATGCTGCGCGTCAAGCGCGCCGGCAACATCGCCCGCGCGCTGCAACCGGCCGGCTACGACCAGGAGGTCGTCTACCTGATCACGGCGCTGCAGAACCTGGGCTGGCTGGTCGTGCAGTACCACTTCCCCGAGGAGGCGGCGCAGATCCGCCGCCTGATGCAGCCGGTGGCCGCGCAGAAGGCCGGCGAGCCGGACGAGCAGGGCATGACCGCGGAAGGCGCTTCGTTCGCGGTGCTGGGCATCGACATCGACGCGCTCGGATCGGCCGTGATGCACCACTGGGGCCTGGACGACGGCGTGCAGCACATGGTGCGCCGCGCGCCGCCCACCGGCCCGATCCACACGCCCACCTCCGACGTGGACATGCTGCGCCTGGTGGCCAGCTGCGCCAACGACGTGCTCGACGCCGTGGCGCTGCCCTCGCGCCAGGCGGTGCCCGCAGTGCAGCGCGTCGCCCAACGCTACGGCCGTCCTCTGAACATCACGCTCAAGGACATCCAGGACGCGTTGCAGCCCCCCGCGGCCAAGCCCGATCGGGCCGACGCGTGACGACGCCCGTGCGCAACTTCGCCCGCTCCCACGTGCGCGCGCTCCCCGGAGGCGCGTCATGAGCGCCGTGCCCGTTCCGCGCGGCACCGGCGCCCGTCGCGTCGGCCGCTTCGAGCTGCGCAGCGAGCTCGGCCGCGGCGCGCAGGCCACCGTCTGGCTGGGCTACGATCCGCGCCTGCAACGCGAGGTGGCGGTCAAGGTGATCAGCCCCGATGCCGACGCCGCCTCGGTGGCGCAATGGCTGGACGAGGCCCGCGCGGTCAGCCGCCTGGCCCATCCCAACATCGTGCCGGTGTTCGAGGCCGACCAGGACGGGGCCGTCTCCTTCATGGTGTTCGAGTACGTCACCGGCCCCACGCTCGCCGACCTGCTGCGCAAGCGCGGCAAGCTGCCCGAGCGCGAGGCCGCGGCGCTGATGCGCGACGTGCTCGACGCGATCGCCACCGCGCACGCGCAAGGCATCGTGCACCGCGACCTGAAGCCCTCCAACATCCTGATGGACGCGCAGGGCCGCCCGCGCGTGATGGACTTCGGCATCGCGGCCAAGGTCTCCGACAAGCACGACGGCCGCATCGTCGGCTCGCCCGGCTACATCTCGCCGGAGGCCATCGGCGGCGCGGCGCCGCACCCGCTGATGGACGTGTTCGCGGCCGGCATGATGCTGGGCCAGATGCTCTGCGGCCGGCCGATGCTGGCCGAGAGCGACCCGTACCGCGCGCTGGAGCGCATCGCCAAGGAAGACGTCGTCTGGCCGCTGGACAAGCAGGCCGCGGCCAAGGACGCCACCGACGACGCCCTGCGCGCGCTGGTGATGCGCGCGGTCTCGCGCGACCCGTCGCGCCGCCCCGAGTCGGCCGCCGCGTTCCGCAACGCGCTGCACGAATGGCTGGATCCGGCCCCCGTGGGCGCCGACGGCGGCGATCGCGCGACGCTCGAGTTCCTGCTGCGCCGCATGCGCCACAAGAGCGACTTCCCCGCGTTGTCCGACGCGGTGGTGCGCATCCAGCGCGTGACGCAGTCGGAGGACGCGAGCATCGACGGCGTCACCGAAGAGATCGTGCGCGACGTGGCGCTCACGAACAAGCTGCTGCGCATGGTCAACACGGCGCACTTCCGCAACGCCGGCGCCGGCACCATCGCCTCGGTGCCGCGCGCCGTCTCGCTGGTGGGCCTGGCGGGCATCCGCACGATGGCGCTGTCGCTGGTGCTGCTGGAGCACATGCAGGACAAGGCGCACGTCGGCCGCCTGAAGGAGATGTTCGTCCTGGCGATGATGACCGGCACCCTGTGCGACGAGCTCACGCCGGCGGCCAAGGCGCACGACGAGTCGTTCCTGGCCGGCATGATGTCGCAGCTGGGCCGCATGCTCACCGAGTTCTATTTCCCCGAGGAGGCGGCGCTGATCCGCCGCCGCGTGGAGCCGTCGTCGCAGCGCGGCGGGTGGTCGCAGGCCATCGAGGATCGCGCCGTCGCCGAGGTGCTGGGCCTGTCGTACGAGCAACTGGGCGTGGGCGTGACCAAGGTGTGGGGCCTGCCCGACTCGCTGCGGCGTGCCATCGCGCGGCCCGAGGGCGAGCCGCCGTCGCGCAGCGTGGAGCCGCCCGCCGATCGGCTGCGCTGGTGCGTGCAGGCCGCGGGCGAGCTGGCGCAGGCGCTGATGCAGGCGTCGGCGGGCGCGGCCCCCCGCAAGATCGCGGCGATCGGCGACCGCTTCGCGCGGGCGCTGAACCTGCCCAAGGACCAGTTCGAGGCCGCGGTGCGCAGCGCGCAGTCGCACCTGCAGTCGATGTCCAACGACCTGGGGCTGGACCTGAAGGCCGACTCGAAGGCGCGCCGCCTGCTGCCGCAGCCGCTGGAGGTACCCACGGGCAACGTCAACCCGGCCACCATCGTGACGCCGGCCGCGGCGGCCGCGACGCCCGAATCGCCCGTCGCGAGCGCCGTGCAGCCCGCGCCCGCGGCCCCGGCCCCGTCCGACTCCAACGCGCGCATGCTGGCGCTGGAAGAAGGCATCTCCAGCGTGACGAGCGCGCTGGCCGGCGACAGCTTCAAGTTGAACGAGGTGCTGCGCACGATCCTGCAGACCATGCATGACGCGCTCGGCTTCCGCTGCGTCGTGTTCGGCATGCGCGACCAGAAGACCGGCGTCATCACCGGCCGCCTGGGCCTGGGCGCCCCCGCGGCTGCGCTGTCGGCGCAGTTCCGCGTGGATGTCAATCCGAATGGCCCGGTCGACCTGCTCACCATGGCCTGCAAGAAGGCCGCCGACACGCTCATCTCGGACGCCTCGGCCGAGAACGTGCGCACGCGCCTGCCCGCCTGGCTGCAGCGCGAGGCCGACGCGCGCAGCTTCGTGCTGCTGCCGCTGACGATGAAGAGCGCGCCGTTCGCGCTGATCTACGCCGACTGCGCCACCGCCGGCGGCATCGTGCTGGGCGACCGCGAGCTGAGCCTGCTGCGCACGCTGCGCAACCAGGCCGTGATGGCGTTCAAGACGGCGGCGTAGCGTCCTTGCGAACAGGCGTGCGGGGCGCACCTCAGTCGCGCAGCTGCCCCACCAGCGCCTTGCGCTGCTTCGTGTAGGCCCACCACGGTGCCGGCGGTGCGCCGTTCATGAAGTCGACCACGGCCAGCAGCGTGTCCAGCACGCAGGGGTCGTGGCGCTGGCCGGTGGCGGCGCACAGCGCGCGATAGAGCTGCAGGCCGTCGCGGCCCTTCAGTGCCTGGGGCGTGTGGATGTCCAGCAGGCGCAGGTCGGCCGCCATCGCGGGGCCGACGTTGGGCAGCTGTTCCAGCGCGAGGCACTCGTCGGCCGTGGCCGCCTTGGGCGACTTCATGGCCTGGCGCGACGTGCGTGACAGCGAGCCCATGGCAGGCGTTCCCTGGTGGGCGGTCGCGCGCTCAAGCGGTGCGCGCGCGACGGGCGCCACGCACGCGACGGGGCGACGCTGACACCCGCATGTCAGCTCGTCATGTTGTTGCGAACCAGGCCCACCGCGATGCCTTCGAGCTCGAAATCGACGTCGCCGAAGGGCACGATGATGGGTTGGAAGTCGGGGTTCTCGGGGAGCAGCTCGATGGTGGTGCGGGTGCGGCGGAAGCGCTTGACCGTGACCTCGTCGCCCAGGCGCGCGACGACGATCTGGCCGTTGCGCGCCTCGCGGCTCTTCTGCACCGCCAGCAGGTCGCCGTCGATGATGCCGGCGTCGCGCATGCTCATGCCCTTGACCTTGAGCAGGTAGTCGGGGCGGCGCGGGAACATGCTGGCCTCGAGCAGGTAGGTCTGCTCCACGTGCTCCTGCGCCAGGATGGGCGAGCCGGCGGCCACGCGGCCCACCAGCGGCAGCGTGAGCTGCGACAGGCTGGGCAGCGGCAGCGAGAACTGCTTGCCGCGCGCCTCGTTGAGCGCGCGCAATGTGTCAGACTTCAGGCGGATGCCGCGCGAGGTGCCGCCCACCAGCTCGATGACGCCCTTGCGGGCCAGCGCCTGGAGGTGTTCCTCCGCCGCGTTGGCCGACTTGAAGCCCAGTTCGTTGGCGATCTCGGCGCGGGTCGGCGGCGCGCCGGTGCGTTCGATCGCGCTCTGCACCAGATCGAGGATCTGCTGCTGGCGGGCGGTGAGCTTGGGCGATTCGACTTCCATGGCGTCCCCATCGGCCCGGGGCTCGCGCCCCGCAGCCGGTATCTGGTTGTTCATACAGGTCTGTATTTTTATCCAAGGTTGCCAAGAATGCAAAGCCCCATGCCGCTTGTCGTGATTCTCGCCACGGGCGGGACGATCGCCGGCACCGCCGCCGCCAGCACCGACACCACCGGCTATCGCGCCGGCGCGCTGGGCGCGGATGCCCTCATCGCCGCGGTGCCGGCGCTCGCCGACCACCTGCTCGAGTCGGAATCGGTGGCGGCCATCGACAGCAAGGACATGGACGCCGCCACCTGGCAGCGCCTGGCCGCCCGCGTGGCGCACCACGTCGCACGGCCCGAGGTGGCCGGCGTCGTGATCACGCATGGCACCGACACGCTGGAGGAGACCGCCTACTTCCTGCAGCGCGTGCTCGCGCCGGCCAAGCCGGTGGTGCTGACCGCGGCCATGCGTCCGGCCAGCGCGCTGTCGCCCGACGGCCCGGCCAACCTGCTGGACGCCGTGACGGTGGCCGAGTGCGCCGAGGCGCGCGGCGTCAGCGTCGTGTTCGCCGGCGCGGCCTGGGCCGCGCTGGGGCTGCGCAAGGTGCATACGTTGCAGACGTCCGCGTTCGCCGGCAGCGACTGCGGCCCGATCGCGCGGCTGGAAGGCGGCACGCTGCGCCGCTTTCGCGCCTGGCCGGGGGGCGAGGCGCTGGGACTCGCGCGCATCGCCGCGCCGGCGCAGTCCTGGCCGCAGGTCGAGATCGTGCTCAATCACGCGGGCGCCGACGGCCGGCTGGTGGATGCGGCGGTCGCCTCCGGCGTGGCCGGCCTGGTCGTCGCGGGCACGGGCCACGGGTCGACCAGCGCGCGCCTGGACGCCGCGCTCGAGCGAGCGCGGGCCGCCAGCGTGCGCGTGACGCGCGCGAGCCGCTGCGCGTTCGGGCCCGTGCTGGCGCGCGATGCACGGGACGGCGAGGCCGCGGGCGAGCTGAGCGCGGTGCAGGCGCGCGTGGAGCTGCAGCTGCAGCTGCTGGGAACGCGCTGACGTTCAGTGGTCGCCGGGCAGCGGCCGCGCGTCGCGCCCGAGCTGCTGTCCGTCGGACACCGCCCTGGCGATCTGCTCGGCCGAGAGCGTGCTGCCCATGCGCTGCGCGACGCTGTCGCCGTTGACGAGCGCGGACACCGACGCATCGTCGAAGCGCTGGCGGCAGGTCATGTAGGCCACCCAGTAGGTGAGGGCGCGCGCCCGATCCTGCTCGACGCCCAGCCCGGTCTCGTAGCCGTTGACCCGGCTTTCCAGGGAGTCGGAGTCGCAGGTGTGCACGCCGGCCTCGAGCGCCGCGTCCACGCGCTGCTTCCAGGCCGCGTTCTGCGGCGCGGCGATGTCGTCGCCGGCGTCGGTGCCCAGCCCGTCCGGGCCTTCCTTGAGCATCTCCACGGCGGCGTGGTGCACGCCGGCGAGCGCGGCGCGCTCCAGCCAGCGCAGCCGGCTCTGGATCTGGTCGGAGGCGATGTCGCCGCAGGCCTGCTGCGCGGTGGGCAGCATCCCGCGGTCGCTCGGCAGGATGTGGCGCGCCATCCAGCCTTCGTGGTCGCGCGCCCAGACGCAGGCGGTGACGAGCTGGTAGGCGGCGAAGGCGTCGACCGGGTCGCTGGAGCGGCCGAGCCGGTCCACCTTCTGCGACAGCGACTCATAGCGGCTGGGAGCACGAGGCGCCGCGATCGGCGCCGTGGCGGCTGGCGCCGGCTCGGTGTCGAGCTCGGGTTCTCTCGTCATCGCCTGCGCCGGTCCGGGCGCGGGCACGCTGGTCACGGCCGCCGCCGTCCCGTGGCCCAGCCCGTAGACCAGCGCACCGCCCACGAGGACGGCCGCCACGGTCGAGGCGACGAGGAAGGGGTGGCGATGGTGCACCGCGGGATGATAGGGGACGGCCGCGCGTCCGGGCCGGCAGCAAACGCGGAGGCCCGCGCGGGGCGGGCCTCATCGGTGACATTCTGCGCACGCGGCGCAGCCGGGTTCAGACCACGGTCAGGGAGACGTCGATGTTGCCGCGGGTGGCGTTCGAGTACGGGCACACCTTGTGCGCTGCGTCGACCAGCGACTGGGCCGCGGCCTTGTCCATGCCGGGGATCGAGATGCGCATGGCCACCTTGATGCCGAAGCCGCCGGGGATCGGGCCGATGCCCACGTCCGACGTGATCGAGACCTCGCCGGGCAGCGCGATCTTCGGGCCGCCGGTCATGCCCGAGGCCACGGCCTTCATCGCGCCGATGAAGCAGGCCGAGTAGCCGGCCGCGAACAGCTGTTCCGGGTTGGTGCCGGGCTTGCCGTCGCCGCCCAGTTCCTTGACCGTGGTCAGCGTGACGTCGAGGTTGCCATCGGACGACTTGGCGGTGCCGGTACGGCCGCCGGTGGCGGTGGCGGTGGCGGTGTAGAGGATCTTTTCGGGCGAGGCCATGGTGTGCTCCTTGGGGTGGTTGACGCGGCGTCGTGTCGCGTCGGGTTGAATCAGAACCTGTGGGATTCGTTCACAGGTTCTCAGTGCTCGATGTGGCGGGTGAGTGCGTCGCGGACGGTGTTCAGCTGGCGCGTGAGGTCGACGATCTCGGACAGTTCGCAGCCGGAGGCGCGGCCGATCTCCTGCGGGACGCGGCGCGCCTGGATCTTGAGCTGGCGGCCGACCGGCGTGAGCCGGACGATGACGCGGCGTTCGTCCGCGCTGTCGCGTTCGCGGCTGAGCTGGCCCTGCGCCTCCAGGCGCTTGAGCAGCGGCGTCAGCGTGCCGGAATCGAGCGCCAGCTTGTCGCCGAGCTCGCTCACCGACTGGCCGTCGCCTTCCCACAGCGCCAGCATCACCAGGTACTGCGGGTAGGTGAGGCCCAGCGGCGCCAGCAGCGGCTTGTAGACCTTGGTCATCGCCAGCGAGGCCGAGTACAGCGCGAAGCACAGCTGCTTGTCGAGCGCGAGCCAGGCGTCGGCGCGGCGGTCGGCGGCGGTCGGGGTGGAGGTGCGGTCGCGGGGCATGGGATGAAATGTAGCGCGCATTTAAATTGCACACAATTGAAATGGTCATTCAACCCTGCCGGCGAACGGGTGGGCCCGCGGGCCCCGCCTTCAGAGCTTCGGGATCCGGATCCGCGAGATCATCAGCGACCCGGACACCGCGAACATCAGCACCAGCGGATGCAAGCGGAAGCCGCCGAGCGTGGTCATGCCCAGCCACAACGTCTCGCCCACGCTGCCCTGCGCCGCGGCGATGCCCAGCACCACCACCAGCAGCAGCGACGTGGGGATGGGCGTGCCCTCGAAGTACTTCACCTTGTCGCCGCCGCCGGACAGCTTGACCGCCGTGATGTTGTAGCGCGCCAGGCGCGACACGCCGCAGACGACGAAGAACACGAGCACGATGCGGTCCCACAGCCCCTGCATGCCGCAGCCGTAGGCGATGGCCGCGGGGGCGACGCCGAACGAGATCACGTCGGCCAGGGAATCGAGTTCGCGGCCGAGCTCCGAGCTCTGCTGGCGCCAGCGCGCCACGCGCCCGTCGAGCACGTCGAACACGAGCGCGGCCGGGATCAGCCAGCACGCGAAGTAGATGTGGCGCACGTCGTTCGTCTGCAGGAACGTCATGACCGAGAACAGCGCCCCCACGCCGCAGAACGCGTTGGCGAGCGTGAACCAGTCCGCGAGGTGGAACTCGCGGATCATCGAGAACGGCTTCGGTTTGTCCATGGCCGCAGGATACGGCAGGACGCGCGCCATGGCGCCGTCTTCGCCGCGGAATGCGAACCGTTGCCGCTTCCGGGAACTGGCGAGTCCATCGCCGGCCTCGCGCGGACCGGCATAGTGCGCACTATCCCGACGAGGACTCGCCACGATGACCATGCCCACGCGCCAGACCATCCTCCTGCTCGAGAAGTTCGGCGATCCCAGACAACTGGTCGTCACCGAGGCCGAGTTTCCGGAACCCCTGGCGGTCGTTGGCAAGATCGTGAAGCCGGGCGCGGGCGTCGTGCTGATGCCTCGCTTTCAGCAAAATTGAACTGGAGATCAGGGCCATGCGTACGATCGGACTGCTGGGTGGCATGAGCTGGGAGTCCAGCGCCGAATACTATCGGCTCGTCAATGCCGGCGTTCGGGACAGGTTGGGGCCGTTGCGCTCGGCATCGCTGCTGCTGCACAGCGTCGACTTCGGGCCCATCGCCGCGGCCCAGCGCGAGGGCCGCTGGAGCGATGCCGGAGACATCCTCGCGGGTGCGGCCAGGAGTCTCGAGGCCGGAGGCGCGCACTGCATCGTGCTGTGCACGAACACCATGCACAAGGTGGCGGCGCAGATCGAAGCCGCGGTTGCGATTCCGTTCCTGCACATCGCGGATCCGGTCGGACATGCCGCGGGACGCGCGCAATGGAAGACGGTCGGACTGCTCGGCACGGCCTTCACGATGGAAGAGGGTTTCCTGAAGGATCGCCTGGCCGATCGATACGGCCTGTCGGTACTGACGCCGCCCGCGCACGAGCGCGAAGTGGTTCATCAGGTGATCTACGACGAGCTTTGTGCCGGCGTGGTCAGTGATGCCTCGCGTCGCCGCTACCAGGCGATCATCGAGCGGCTTGCCGCGCGCGGCGCGGAGGCCGTGATCCTGGGCTGCACCGAGATCACGCTGCTCATCAAACCTTCGGATTCGTCGATTCCCATTCTCGACACCACGGCGCTTCATGCCGATGCGGCCGTCCTGTTCGCCCTGGACTGAACGGCTCGGCAAGACGCGAAGGCGACTACAGCACCTCGCCGCGCCGCGTTCCGTCGCCGGCCGCGGGGTTTCAGCCTTCCTCGGCCTCGATCACCAGCCGCACCCGGCGCGCCTTCGATGCCTGGGTCTTGACGACGATGCGCAGCGCCTCGCCCACGGGCAGCTCGCGCCGGAAGTGGTAGTCCATCGAATCGGTGTGGCCGGGGTTCTCGGTGGGCGCGCGGCGGGTCCATTCGAGGCCGCCGTCCACGTCCACGCGCATGCCGTGCGAGGCGCCGTCGGCCAGTCGCGCCACGACGAGGCGGCAGTCGATCTCGAAATGCCGCGTGCGAAACGAGTCGGCCGGAATCACCAGGGTGGCGACGTCGGCGTCGCCGGCGTCGACCTGCCAGCGCTCGGGCCAGGCGGGGGCGTCTATCTTCATGGGGCCGCACCATAACGCAACGGCGCCGCCCCGGTGGTTACAGGGCAGACATCGTGACCCGGTAAACTCCGCCGCTTTGCGTGCTCCGACGCCGATGGTTGCCGACTCGACAGTGATTCCGTTTGCGTTCGAACTGAAGGACCTCAGCCTGCCGCTGGTCACCGTGGTGCTGCACCAGGCCGACCCCGCCGTCCTCGCCGACGAGCTGCAGCAGCGCCTGGGCGACACCCCCAACTTCTTCGACGATGACCCGGTCGTGCTCGATCTCGCGCCCGTGCGCGAGCGCGAGGAGCCGATCGCGTTCGACGCCATCGTGGCCGCGCTGCGCCGGCACCGCATGCGCCCCGCGCTGGCGACCGGCGGCAGCGCCGCGCAGATGGCCGACGCGCTCGCGGCCGGGCTGCCCGCGGCGCCCGACCCCGCGCCGCCGCAGAAGCCTCGCACGGTCGAGGTGGAGGTGATCCGCGAAGTCGAGCGCGAGGTGCCCGTGCACGTGCCCACGCTGGTGGTCGACAAGCCGCTGCGCTCCGGCCAGCAGGCCTACGCCAAGGGCGGCGACCTCATCGTGCACGCCGCCGTCAACGCCGGCGCCGAGGTGCTGGCCGACGGCAACATCCACGTCTACGGCCCATTGCGCGGCAAGGCCATCGCCGGCTCGCGCGGCAACACCGGGGCACGCATCTTCACCACCTGCCTCGAACCCGAACTCATCGCCATCGCCGGCGTCTACCGCACCACGGAGACGCCGCTGCCCAAGGACGTCGCCGGCAAGCCCGCCCAGGTGCGGCTGGTCGATGGCGTGCTCGTGATGACGCCCCTCAAGATTTTCTAAGGAACAACCTCCACATGGCAAAAATCGTCGTCGTCACTTCCGGCAAGGGCGGAGTCGGCAAGACCACCACCAGCGCGAGCTTCTCGTCCGGCCTCGCGCTGCGCGGCCACAAGACGGCCGTCATCGACTTCGACGTCGGCCTGCGCAACCTCGACCTGATCATGGGCTGCGAGCGGCGCGTGGTCTACGACCTGATCAACGTGATCAACAACGAGGCCAACCTGCACCAGACGCTGATCAAGGACAAGCAGTGCGAGAACCTGTTCGTGCTGCCGGCCTCGCAGACGCGCGACAAGGAAGCGCTCACCAAGGACGGCGTCGAGCGCGTGTTGAAGGAGCTCGCCGAGATGGGCTTCGAGTACATCGTCTGCGATTCGCCCGCGGGCATCGAGACGGGCGCGCTGCTGGCCATGCACTTCGCCGACGAGGCGCTGGTGGTGACCAACCCCGAGGTGTCCTCGGTGCGCGACTCCGACCGCATCATCGGCATGCTGGGCAGCAAGACGAAGCGCGCCATCGAGGGCGCCGAGCCGATCAAGGAACACCTGGTCATCACGCGCTACAACCCGGCGCGCGTGGAGGACGGCCAGATGCTGTCGGTCTCCGACATCCAGGAGATCCTGCGCATCCCGCTGATGGGCGTGATCCCCGAGTCGGAGAGCGTCCTGCAGGCCTCCAACCAGGGCACGCCGGCCATCCACCTCAAGGACTCCGACGTGGCCGAGGCCTACACCGACCTCGTGGCGCGCTTCCTGGGCGAGGACAAGCCCATGCGCTTCGTCGACCACGTCAAGTCCGGCTTCTTCAAGCGACTGTTCGGAGGCAAGCAGTGATGTCCCTGTTCACCTTCCTGCTCGGCGAAAAGAAGAAGACCGCCTCGGTCGCCAAGGAGCGGCTGCAGATCATCCTCGCGCACGAGCGCGGCGGACGCTCCAAGGCCGACTACCTGCCCGCGCTGCAGCGCGAGCTGATCGCGGTGATCTCCAAGTACGTGTCCATCGATCCCGAGGACATCAAGGTGCACCTGGAACGCCAGGACGACCTCGAGGTGCTCGAGGTGAAGATCGAACTGCCCGACGCGGCGCGCTGATCTGCTACGCTGCCCCGGCACGGACGTTGCCGAGGACCAGTGCATGAGCGAACTCGAGAGCGGGCGGCGGCGCGGGCCGGTCAAGGCCGTACCGGTGCCATGGAGCCGGCGCCGACTGCGTGCCATGGACGGCGCGGCGTTGCTGCGAGGTGCCGTGGGCACCTGCCTCGAGCAGGTGCGGCCCAATGCCGAGGCGATGGCGCTGGGCAGCGACGACCCTGAACACGTGCACCAGCTGCGGATCGGATTGCGGCGGCTGCGCTCGGCCGTGCGCGGCCTGCGGCCGTTCGCGGGCGGCCTGGCTCCGGGATGGGACGCCGCCGTGCGGCCGGTGTTCGAGGCCCTGGGCGAGTCGCGCGACCGGTACGTGCTCGCGACGACGATCCTGCCGAGGTTGAGCAAGGCCGGCGTCGACGTCTCCGATGCCGGGGCGTCGCGAGGAACCGGCCCGGCGGCGCTTCGCCGGCGCGTGGCCGGCGCGCAATTCCAGCGGGCGCTGCAAGGGCTGTCCCTGTTCGCGTCGGCGGGCGGCAAGGAAGCCGGCGATGAAGGCGAGGGGCTCGCTTGCCTCGTCTCGCGGGTGCGCAGGCTCGCGCGCCAGGTCGCGCGCGGCGCGCGTCGCTTCGACGAGCTGCCGTTCGAGGGCCGCCACGACGTGCGCAAGCGCCTCAAGCGCCTGCGCTACCTGGCCGAGTTCGCCGCGCCGGCCTTCGATCCCGCACGGGTGCGCCCGTGGTTCGAGCGCGTGGCCAGGGCGCAGGACGCGCTGGGCCGCTACATCGACCTCGCGCTGGCCGCGCGCCGCTTCGCCGCGCTGGCCGAGGCCGACCCCGAGGCCGGGCGCGCCGCCGCCTGGCTGCGGGCGAAGGCGCGGCGCCGCGCACGGAGCGCGCGCAAGGCGCTGGAGCGGCTGGGCGAGGTGAAGGCGTTCTGGTGATCTGGCCAGAAAAATGCGCTGGACTCGGCGATGCCCGGGTGGGTTCGCGAGGCCAGCGCCAAGAGGAAAGTCGCCGGGCCACGATACCAACGCGAGGCGCGCTCCGCACGGTGAGTGTGCTCACGCGCCCGTGAGTGTTTCTTCCTCGCGGCGGCGCGCGTCGCGGGCCAGCTCGACCGCAACCTCATAATCGGCCTGCAGACCACGCAGGCCATGTCCATCGAGCCCCCGCCGCCCGAACCCGCCCGCACCGGCCGCCCGCCGGGGCGCGGCCCGGCCGCGCGCTGGCTGTTCGGCGACGTGCCCGGGCGCCGCGGTCCGCTCACGCTGACGCTGCTGGCCGTGCTCGTGTACGCGCTGTTTTCCGCGGTCGTCGCGTGGGAGGTGCGCCTGGGCCTGATGGACGCTATGCAGGGCCTGGGCTGGGCCGTCCTCAGCCTCAGCGGCATCCTGGGCTTCTACGCGCTGATCCGCAGCGGACTCAGCGCGCGCCTGGGCAGCGACCCGTCGCTGACCCTGCTGCAGTCGTCGTTCGGCGTCGCGGTGACGGCGCTCGGCTACGCGATCAACCCGGCGCTGCGCGGCGCGATCATCGCCATCATGATGCTCAATCTCGTGTGGGGCATGTTCGTGCTGAAGGACCGCCAGGCGCTGGGCCTGTGCGCCTTCGCGCTGGCCCTGCTGGCGGCGACGATGGCCTGGAAGAGCGCCACCGATCCGGCACGCTTCCCGCCGCGGATCGAGGCGCTGCACTTCACGTTCGCCGTGATCCTGCTGGTGGCGACTTCGGCGCTGTCGATGCGCATGGGCGGGCTGCGCGCGCGCCTATCCGAGCGCAAGCTGGAGCTGCAGCAGGCGCTGGCCACGATCCGCGAGCTGGCGCAGCGCGACGAGCTCACCCGCCTGAGCAACCGGCGCCACGTGCTGGAGATGCTGGCCCTGGAGCATGTGCGCAGCGCGCGCACGGGCGAGCCGCTGAGCGTCGTGCTGGTCGATCTCGACTACTTCAAGGCGGTCAACGACCGCCATGGCCACGCGGTGGGCGACGCGGTGCTGCAGGGGTTCGCGCAGGCGCTGCGCGCCGGCCTGCGCGAGTCGGACTTCGCGGGCCGCTGGGGCGGCGAGGAGTTCCTGCTGGTGCTGCCGGGAACGCGGCCGGTCGATGCCGCCGCGTTGGTGGACCGGCTGCGCGACGGCGTGGCTCGCCTGCTGTTCGATCCGGTGGCGCCCGACCTGCGGGTAGGCTTCTCGGCGGGCGTGTCCGAATGCGCCACCGACGAGACTGTCGAGGCCGCCGTCGAGCGCGCCGACCAGGCGATGTACCGCGCGAAGGCGGCCGGCCGCGGCTGCACGCGGGTGCACGGCCGCCCGGGCTCGTAGCCGCCGGTCAGATCCGCGGTTCGCCGTTGCCGTTGACGACGATCGTCGGGCCCGGAGGCAGCGTGGTCTGCACGTGGTGGCGCACGCCGCGGTACCAGTAGGACACGTCGTAGTGGTCGGGCGCCTGCGGCGGCACGCTGGTGCAGCGCGTGACGGCCTGGGGCTGCTCGGCGCCGCGGGCGATCTGCGAGCCGATCACGGCACCGGCCACGGCGCCGCCGACGGTGGCGCCGTCGCGGTTGCCGCCGTCGCCGATCTGGTGGCCCAGGATGCCGCCGATCAGGCCGCCGACGATGGCGCCGCCGGTGCGCGCGTTGGCCGGGGCGGCCGACTGCTCCACCCAGCATTGCTGCTGCGGCGCGGCGTAGACCACGTGCACCGATTCCACCGGCACGGACTCGAGGAATTCCTGCGGCCGGCGGCGCCAGTCGTACATGGGCTGCGGCGGCGGGGCGTAGCGGTCGTCGTCGAAGCTCGCGTCGTG